>Ga0228535_1000611_pt1 | contig 90271 bp, 81 predicted proteins | sample SJ1metagenome_FD_168457 | JGI IMG/M metagenome (GOLD analysis project Ga0228535, IMG submission 168457) | Enriched culture of PCE-dechlorinating microbial communities from Ithaca, New York, USA - SJ1 | ecosystem: Engineered > Modeled > Simulated communities (microbial... > Unclassified | place...
AGCGCCACGGATCTGGATTCCGTGGGCGGCATCGCGGCCACCGTGATCCTGGGCATGGAGCCGGACACCCTGTACATCGTGGGGCCCGGCAGCACCACCGTGGCCATCATGGAGCAGCTGGATCTGCCCTACACGCTGCTGGGCGTGGACCTGGTCAAAAATAAGCAACTGATTGCCAACGACGTCGCCCTGGGCGATATCCTGAACGAGCTGGACCGGACGGAAAAGGCCAAGATCATCGTGACGCCCATCGGCGGGCAGGGCTGCCTGTTCGGCCGGGGCAATCAGCAGATCGGGCCGGAAGTGATCCGCCGGGTGGGCAAGGAAAATATCATCGTCGTGGCCACCAAATCCAAGCTGCAGTCCTTCTACGGCGACGCGCTGCTCATGGATACCGGCGACGACGCCCTGGATCATGAATTATGCGGCTATACCCGGGTCGTGGTCGCCTACAAACAGGAAACCGTGTTCCGGCTGGGCTGCTAGGAGACGCTATGGAACAACTGGATCAAGTTTACGCATATCTGGACGCGGCCTATCCCGAACTGGAACAGCGCCTGCTGGAGCTACTGGCCATCCGCTCCGAGCAGGGGCAGGCGGCGCCGGGCCAGCCCTTCGGCCCCGGCCCGGCCCAAGCGCTGGCCTACTGTCTCGATCTGGCCCGGGAGCAGGGTTTCAGAGTAGCCGACCTTGACGGCTATATGGGCATGGCGGATCTGCCCGGCCAGACTGCCGAACAGATGGGCATACTCAGCCATGTGGACGTGGTGCCCGCCGTGGCGGAGGACTGGACATTCCCGCCCTATGACCCAATGATCGACCAGGGCATGATTTACGGCCGCGGCGCCCTGGACGACAAAGGCCCGCTGCTGGCCTGTGCGTACGCGCTTTTGGCCCTGAAGGAATGCGGGCCCCCCATGAAACGAACGGTGCGCCATCTGATCGGCACCAATGAGGAGACCGGCTTCGGCTGCATCGACCATTATCTCGCCCATACAAAAGTCCTGCCGACCGTCGGCTTTGCGCCGGACGCCAGATTCCCGGTGGTCATGGGCGAGAAAGGCTTGCTCCGCTGGACGATGGACAAACAGTGGGACGCGGCCGTAACCCCTGAGGCGGATCTGGTGCTGCAGCGCTGCACCGGCGGGGTCGGCATCAATTCCGTGCCGGCTCAGGCAAGGATCGAATTCAGCGCCACGGAAGCCGGCTACCGGCACATCGCGGCAACTGTCGGCGCCCTGCCGGAAGCCATCCGCAAAGACACGGCCCTGCGCCGGGACGGCGCTTGCGTCACGCTGGCTACCACGGGCGTCACCGCCCATGCGGCCTACCCGGAACAAGGCGACAATGCCGTCGCCAAGCTGCTGGCCATCCTGCAGGCGCTGGATTTCGCGCCAACAGGCGGCCGGGACTTTCTCACCAGGAGCGCGCCCTCGCTGGCGGCCTGGGGCGGCGGCCAAGCCGGCCGGCCGCGGGCAGCCGACCGCTACGGCGCGCTGACCAATCTGCTGAGCCTGATTGAGGTGGGGCCGGATCAGGGCCGGTTTTCCTGCGACACCCGCTATCCCGTGACCCATCGCGGGCAGGACTACCAAGACCAGCTGGCGGCGATCGCGGAAGAACAGGGCCTCGCCTTTGACTGCTGGTATGCCATGGCCCCCCTGTTCGCCCCGGAGGACAGCCCGCTCATTGCCACGCTGCTGAAGATATTCCGCGACCATACGGGGAACGAGGCCCCGCCGCTGGTGATCGGCAGCGGCTCCTATGCCCGCAGGATACCCAATTTCGCGGCGTTCGGGCCGGTGTCCCCGGAGGACGACGATCTCATCCACCAGGCGGACGAGCGGATCAGCCGGGACAGGCTGCTGCAGCTGTCGAAGATCTATGCCCACGCCATCTATGCGTTAGCCAATCTGTAAAATTTTCTATAGAATCGAGGTCTTGCCCATGAAGATCGATGCGCTGGATGTTTATCTGGTCAAAAGCCCGCTGATCACGCCCTGGAAAACAGCCTACGGCGAGGATCCGGACATCTATTCCATCCTGGTGAAGATGGAATCCGGCGCGGACGTGGGCTGGAGCGAAGCCAGCCCGCTGTTCGCCCCCACCTATTCCCCGGAATGCGCCTGGGGCGTCTACTATGTGGTCAAACAATTCCTGGCCCCGCTGGCGGTAGGCAAAACCTTTGACAGCGCGGAAGAGATCAACGCGGCGCTGGCCGCCTACAAAGCCAACCCCTTCGCCAAGTCCGCCATTGAGATCGCCTGGTGGACGCTGGAAGCCAAACGGCGCAACCTGCCCCTCCACGAGCTGCTGGGCGGCACGTATCATCAAATTCTCGCGGGCGCGGATTTCGGCGTACAGGAAAGTTACGACAAGCTGCTGGAGCTGATCGACGGCGCCGTGCGGGCTGGGTTTTCCCGCATCAAGCTGAAGGCCATGCCCGGCTGGGACCTGGAAATGCTGAAAGTGGTCCGCGCCGCCTTCCCCACCCAGACATTCCATATCGATTGCAACAGCGTCTATACCCTGGAGGACCTGCCCAAATTCAAGCAGATCGACAAACTGGGCCTGGCCATGATCGAGCAGCCGCTGTTCCACAACGACGTGATCGACCACGCCAAGCTGCAGGCGCAGTTGGATACGCCGATTTGCCTGGACGAAAGCCTCAGCCATCCCAGAGCGGCCCTGCAGGCGCTGGAACTGGGCGCCTGCCGCTACATGAACCTGAAACCCGGCCGCTTGGGCGGTTTGGCCAATACGCTCAAAGTCAATAACATGTGCGCGGAAGCGGGCGTCGGCTGCTGGGTCGGTTCCATGCTGGAAACCGGCGTCGGCGCAGGCATTTGCATCGAGCTTTCCGCTATCGGCAATCAGACCTATCCCGGCGACCTGTTCCCTTCCGACCGTTTTTACGCCGTGGAACTGTCCACGAAACGGGTGGAGCTGGCCGGGCCCGGTTACGTCCTGCCATCTCAAGATCCGGGCAACGCTTTCGTCCCCGACCCGGCCGTGCTGAAAGCGCGCACTCTGGAAAGCGCTCATTTCGAATAAACGGCGACGGACCGGACCGGATACCGCCCTGCCTGCAAATTTCCATACCTTGGTATGTACCCAAATGAGGCGGCCTTAAAAGGGGGCCGCCTCCTGTCTGCCCTGCGAAATTCATGCCATGGGCGGCCCATTTGACCTGCCCCAGGGAAGTCCAACGACAACACGCTCCGCTCCCCGGGAGCCCTGCCCTGAACGGCAGGTCCGCCCGGCGTAGGAAAAATCCGGCGCTCACCCATGCCGCAGCCGCCACATAAACTGCAAAAAACAGCGGAAGGCGGATCTGGCATGGTTTCCATTTTATCCATCGACGGCGGGGGCATCCGCGGCATTATCCCCGCCACGTTTTTAGCGGAATTTGAAAAGCGCATCGGCAAACCGATCGCGGAGCTGTTCGACCTCATCGCGGGCACTTCCACCGGCGGCATCCTGGCCGCCCTCCTCACGCTGCCGAACAAACAGGGCAAGCCGAAATACACGGCGGAATTTGCGCGCTCCGCTTATTTCGAGTACGGCAAGACCATCTTTCACCGCAGCCCGCTGCGGGCGGCGGTCACCCTGGGCGGCCTGGCCGGGCCCATTTACTCGCCCCGCGGCTTGGAGGGGCTGCTCCGTCAGTACCTGGGCGAAGCGCGGCTGCACGACACGCTGACGGAGATCCTGGTCACAGCCTACGACATGGACAGCGGCACGCCCTGGTTTTTTAAAACCTCCTTCGCCAGGCAGCACCGCAGCCCGGTGGACGATCCGCTGTTGACCCAGGTGGTGCGCGCCACCACCGCAGCCCCCACGTTTTTCCCGCCCCTGGCCCTGGAGGACCACTGCCTGGTGGACGGCGGCGTCTTTGCCTCCAACCCGGCGCTGTGCGCCTACGCGCAGGCCCGCAACATGTACCCGCAGGCAGAGCCGTTGCTGGCCGTGTCCCTGGGCACCGGGCTGCCGGTGCATGAACGGCCCTGCGCGAAAGTCAGAGACTGGGGCATTGCGGACTGGGCCATACCCATTAGCGACGTGATGCTCAATGCCTCCAGCGCCTCGGTGGATTACCAGATGCGCGCGCTGATACGCGGCGAAAACTACGTACGCTTTCAGGTGCGGCTGGACGAACATTCCACGCGGATGGACGACGTGAGCGACGAAAATCTCCGGCGCCTGGATAAGCTGGCGAAGCAGGCGGTCAGGCAGCAGTCCGCCGCGATCGACCGTATCTGTCAGGCCCTGGAACAGCAGGGCAACCGGCCGGGCCGGGGGACGGAGGGCCGGGGCAGCCAGGGGGCGGCCCGCTACGTATCGGCCCCTGTCTAAAGCGCTTCCAGCCCGGCTGTTTGAGAAAATCAGGCTTACCTGTTGATCAATATCCGGATAAGCTGCGGCGCCTTGCCAAGCTGCGGCTGGTCCGCCGCCGTCTGATAAAAAAATGAACGGGCCGGCTCGATGTTCATCGCTTGCATTAGCCGCGGCCGGATACATAGGAACGGGAAATGCCCAACTGCTTGGCAATCTCCCGCTGCGGGCAGCGCTGATAGCCCTCCAGCCCGTAGCGCCTGCGCAGCACATAGCGTTCCTGATCGTCCAGCACCGGCAGGAGCTGCCGCAGAATATTCCGTTCCTCCGCCTGCTCCACCCGCTCCTGCACCGTAGCGCCCCGGCAGCCCAGGATATCCAGGAGCAAGATCTCATTGCCCTCCCGGTCCGCTCCCACCGGGTCGTAGAGGGAGACCTCGGTGCGCTGGTTGCGGATGGCGCGTAAATACATCAGCACCTCGTTTTCAATGCAGCGCGCCGCATAAGTAGCCAGGCGCGCGCCTTTATCCGGCGAGAACGTGCTGATGCCTTTGATCAGGCCGATGGTGCCGATGCTGATCAGGTCGTCCTTATCCACGCCGCTGCTTTCAAATTTTTTGCAGATATGAGCCACCAGGCGCAGATTGTGTTCGATGAGCTTATTGCGGGCTTCTTCATCGTTTTCCGCCAGGCGGCCCAGGCATTCCGCTTCTTCCTCCGTGCTGAGCAGGGGCGGGAAAACGCTGTTATGCAGATACGCAATGAAAGAGCAGCGCATAAGTACCTCATTCATCAGAATGGATGATATATCTTATGCGCCGACTCCGTTCCGGTGCCTGGCTAATCGTGGCCGGAATGAAATTCCTCCCGGATCAGGAAGAGCAAGCCTCCCGGATCAAATAAAGACCGCCTGACGGCGGTCTTTATTTGATCGGTACCGGAAGTAGCGGGAACTGTACGCCTTATTGCCCGGAGGGGGCGCCCGCTGCCTTTTCGGTTTCCATACCGGCCATATGCAGCGGCTTCTTAAAACCTTTGCTCCACACTACCAAATAGATCAGGCCCACCGCCAGCCAGGAGAAGCCGACGATTTTGGCCAGGGAGGACAGGTTCAGCCACAGAATGGCGCAGATGATGAAGCCCAGGCCCGGCATGATCAGGTATTTGAAGATATTGCCGCCGCCGCTGCGCTGCTTTTTCTTGACGAAGAAATAAACGATGGTGGACAGATTGACCATGATGAAAGCGAACAGGCCGCCGAAATTGATGATGGGGATCACGTCGCCCAGCGTCATATTGCAGAAGATCAGGCAGACGGCGGTGATCAGCAGCACGTTCCACACCGGAACGCCTTTCTTGTTGGCATAGCCGAACACTTTGCGGGGCAGCACGCCGTCGCGGCCCATGCCGTAGAGGATGCGGGTCACGCCGGCGATCATATCCAGGGAAAAGGCGAAGCAGCACACCACCAGGGCGATGCTGATCAGCGTCACCATCAGGTCGCCGCCGGCGGCGAAGGCCACGTCCACGAAAGCGGAATCCGGGGCGCTGTAAGCCGTATAATCCGGGAACACGCACTGGCCCACAAAAGCGGTGGCGGCGAAAATAGCGGCCATGATCAGGCAGGTGATGATGGTGGCCCGGGGCATGGTCCATTTGGGCTGTTTCATATCTTCCGCCAGGGTGGTGATGGTGTCGAAGCCCAGGAAGGAGAAGCAGGCGATGGCGGTGCCGGCGATCACCAGGCCCAAATCGAAATCAGCCGCGTTGACGAAGGCCTTGCCGGTCAGTCCCCAGCCCATGCCGCCTCCGGCAGCGCCAAAAGCTACGGCGATGAAGTAGATGATCACCGCGAAACCGAAAATGGTGATGATATTATTAACCGTGGCAATGCTCTGCACGCCCAGCAGATTAATGACGGTGATCAGCAGGATGGAAGCGACGATCACCACGGTATAATTGAGTCCGGGGAAGAGCTGGCAGGCAAAAATGGCCAGCATGATGTAATTCATCAGCGGAAACAGAACATAGTCCAGAAGGATGCCCCAGCCGGTAAAAAAGCCGGGATAGGGATGGATGCCATTGCCCACGAAGGTGTAGGAAGAGCCGGCCCGGGGAAATTCCGCGCCCATGGCGCCGAAGCTCCAGGCGGTGAAGGTCATGGGGATGGCAGCCAGCAGATAGCATAAGGCCATGTGGCCGTGGGACAGGGGCTGGACCGCTCCCCACACGCCGGCGGGGGCGATGGGGAACATCACGCCCAGGCCGAACAGCACGCAGGATAACAGGCCCAGCTTTTTCCGGTCCACGGCTTGTTTCTCTAAAGTTTGTTCCATAAAACAAATGCTCCTTTCTCTTGCGCCTTAACTGTGACAATCCGTGCCGTTTACTTCTTGCCCCATTGTTCCCAGAGCTTGCTGTATTCCCGCCATTCTTCCTCGCTCATGGCCGGGCTTTGATTACGGCAGCCGGGAAAATCCCAATAGGGCGCGGTATAAGCCCCCCTCTCCAGCAATTTGCGGATATTGCCCCGGTAGATCTCATCCACCTGGTCGTGACGCCAAGGCTCCTGTTCCAGCCACAGGTTCTTCGGATGCAGCGGCTGGTCGTACATATGACGGAACAGCTCGGTGCGCAAATCCTTCGTCCAGTTGGAATTCAGATTCATCACCCGGTACTGCCGCAATTGCTCGATATCGATGATGCCTCCCACCACGGTATTGGTGCCGGAAGCGGAATAGGAGATGATATTGCCCAGATAATCCACGATATGGGAACTGCCGCCGCCCACGTCGAAGGGATGCTCCATCTCCGGGCTGACATAAACCGGGCCCACATTGGGGCAGAGCATATACAAGGAATTGAACTGGGCGTGGCCCCGGTTCTGGACCATCCAGCCGCCGCCGCCCGGATAGCCGGAACCGGTCATGGGCATGGCTTCGCTGGGGCGGTACACCACTTCCGCGCCGTTGAAGGCCAGGGCCCGCACCGCTTCCGGATATTCGCCGTCGCTGCAGCAGATGGCGCCGATATTGCCGATCGCGTCGGAGCGGTACACCGGGAAGAAAGCCTCGATGCCGTCGCCGAACAGCTCCACCCAGCGGTCGTACACGTCGTGGGGGGTGCAGGAGCGCTCCCGGCACCAGATATGGTTCTTGGCGGATTTATGCACCACCTCCCCCTCGGGGCTGATGATGAACATGGTGTTGAAATAGAGGTCCGGCAGCACCTCCGGCCAACGGGCTTTGCTCTGGCCGATGATATAGGTGTCGTACAGCTTGGCCAAAGCAGCCAAACGCTCCGTCTCCGGGCCGGGTATCTCAATGAACAGCTCGTTGGCGCAGAGCTTGTGGGGCAGGTCGAACACCTCGTCGGTAAAGCCGGTCAAGGCTCCTTCCGCCAGGGCGACGATCTTCACCGGCAAATTGATATTGCAGGTGGAGAGCGCGCCGTGGATGATATTCTCGATATTATCCAGATTGCGCTTGATATCGGCCCGCTTGCTGATGCCGTAGACCACCGTGGAGAGGCCCAGCGCCATATAGGGGGCCACAGGTTTCCGTTCCGTCATACTGAATCCTCCTTTTACAGCTTGATAGCGGCGGCCTGCAGGCGCTTTTGCAATTGCCGCCAGGTGACGGCGATCTTCTCAAAGTCGTCGTTTTCCTCATAGAGCGCGTCGTGGATGGCCATGTTATGGGGCGCGTTTCTGATCAGCTCCGGCTCCTCGTAGCATTCCCGGGACACCTCGGCCAGGGCGGTCACATATTCGTCGATGTCGTCCTTGCTGTTGGATTCCGTGGGCTCCAGGGTCATGGGCTCCGGCACGATCCAGGGATGATGGGACATCCAGAAATGCTCGTAGCCGAAGTCCACCAGCCGCTTGCTCACGTCGATGGAGCGGAAGCCCGTGTCCTCGAACAAGGGCCCCCAGCTGTAGCGGCATTGCTCCAGGCGGCGCTTGCCGGGAGCGTACATGATCTCGATGCCCTTGACCTGGCTGAGCTTCTTCATCAGGTACTGGTTGTTCAGCACCGAGCAGACGGCCGCTTCCCGGACGCCTTCCGCGCCCATCTGCATGATCCACATATAAGCCCGCACCACCACATGGATATTGCCCAGGAATTCCCGGACCTTGCCGATGCTCAAAGGCCGGTTGTAATCCAGATCGTATTCCCGGCCGTTATAGGTCACCCGGGGCGTGGGCAGGAAAGGCTCCAGGAATTCCCGGACGCCCAGCGCGCCGCAGCCCGGGCCCATGCCGCCGTGGGGCGAGGAAAAGGTCTTGTGCAAATTGTAGTGGATCAGGTCGAAGCCGCATTCCCTGGCCCGGGTGATGCCCATGATGCCGTTGACGTTGGCCTGGTCGTAATAGCACAATGCGCCCACGGCGTGGGCCGCGTCCACATATTCCTTGATGCGGGGATTGAAAATGCCCGTATCCTCCGGATTGGTGACGAAAATGGCCGCGGTGCGCTCGGACAAAGCCGCTTTCAGCGCTTCCAGGGAGGGCACGCCGTTTTCATCCGGCATCAGGGTGATCACCTGGTAGCCCGCGGTGGCCGGGGCCCCGGCGTCGCAGGGATGGGAGAAGATGGTGGTGATGATCTCGTCACGTTGATCGTCGCCCCGGGACTGATGATAGGCCCGCACCACGCTGGCCCCCAGATAGCAGGCTGCCGCGCCGCCGCCAGTGGAAAAATCAAAGGCGTCCATGCCGGAGATCTCCCCCACCATCTGCTCGGTCTTTTTATAGATCTCCAGGATGCCCTGGATGGTGGCCGGGTCCTGCAGGGGATGCACGTCCACCAGGTTGGGATTGCTTGCCACCAGATGCTCCTGCACCTTGGGGCTGTATTTCATGGTGCAGGTGCCCTGGGAGATATCCGGGGTCATGTCCATGCCCATGATCTCCTGGGTCAGCCTGAGATAGTGACGGTTCACCCGCACCTGGCTCACTTCCGGCAGGGCCGGCGGGGCAGACCGGCGCATGGATGCGGGAATCTGCTCCGCGCCGTTGCCCACTTCCGCCACCACGGCCGGGTCCGGCTGGGGCACCAGGATGCCCCGCTGACCGGGGACGCTCAGATCAAAGAGCAGCTCCTCATCCCATTTGGCTTCATGGAACTGACGCAAATAGGTGGTATAATCTCTACGCATCTTTCACACCTCCTCCGCACTAAGCGCTGATAGCGGCCGCCAGAAAACAGGCCAGCCGGTCGACGCTCGCTTTGTCGTTGACTTCGGTGACGCAATAGAGGGCGCTTTGGCCCAGCTCCGGAAAATCGATGGACAGATCCACGCCGCCGAAGATCTTGTGGGCCAGCAAATACCGGTTGATCTCCGCCACCGTCTTGCCGGTCAGATCGAAATTGATTGCGAATTCCTGGAAGCAGGGGGCGTCGAAGCATAGCCTCACTCCGGGGATGGCGGAGAGCTTTTTCGCCGCGTAGAGAGCGTTGGTCATGATGGTGTTGCCGATCTCCCGCATGCCCTGGGGCCCCATCAGCGCCAGATAGGTCGCCACCGGGGCCATCCAGAGGTTGTTCTGGGTGCCCGTGAATTCCTTGCCCTTTTCCCTGAGCGCGTAATGGGTGCGCTCGATCAGCACGATGCAATAGGCGATCTCCCCCGGCACAACGGTGGGGGTGACGCCGTCCACCAGCTCCTTGAATTCCCGGATATATTTCATATCGTCCAGGCTGGCGATATAGCCGGCCTGGGCGCCGCCGCACTGCAGATGAAGGCCCACGCTGTGGATATCCCCCACGCCGATGGTGGCCCCGTATCTGGCCGGCGCTTCCAGCACGCCCAGGCTGATGGGGTCCGCGTAGACCACGTATTCCGCCCCCGCTTCTTTGGCGATGCGGCCGATCTCCGCCGCCTCCGCCTCGATCACGCCCAGGTAATTGGGGTTCTCGATCAGCACCGCCGCCACGTCGTCGCCGATCTTGGCTTTCAGATCGGAAAGGCTCAGGCGGCCGGTTTGCGGGTCATAATCCACCGGCTCGATGATCAGGGCCCGCTCCGGGTCCACGGAAGCGCAATAATTGCGGATCAGGGCCAGGTTGTCCGGGTTCATGGACCGGGGCAGCAGCACTTTTCTCCGGCCGGTGATGCGGTTGGCCATGCATAAGCCGGAAGCCGCGGCCTGGCCGCCGCAATGGCAGGGCACGGTCAAAAAATCCATCTCCAGCAGTTCCGCCATCATGCTCTGGTATTCGAAGAAGATCTGGTATTTGCCGTGATCCGCCCAGGTCTCAGCCCCGTAGCAGGTCAGCAGCTCGCCCCGGCCCGTGATCTCGTCGCAGACCGCCGGCACATAGTGGTCCGCGCAGCCCGCGCCCATGAAATTATCGTAGTCCCGGCAATTGGCGTTCCTGGCCAGGATGCGCTCCAGATGCCGCTTGATGCCCTGCTCGTCCCGGATGGGCTCCGGCAGCTTCAGTCCCTCCTTGAGCCGCAGATGCTCCGGCACCTCCGCGTAGAGGTCCATCACATCTTGCGCCTCCACGTAGTCCAGCATCTCCCGCTGGATCTCCGGCACCGAGTTCGGTATATACGGATATACTGTTTTACCGCTCATGTTCCGCCACCTCACTTATTCACTTTCCGCCGGATGTTCCGGCGCCCCTGTTCCGATACTACATGTAACATGTTAAACCATACATTAACTGGAAAGTCAAGGCGGGGGCAGAAAAAATCTCCGTTCCGCGGCTGGCCGGCAGCCGGGACGCGGGCAGGCCCGCCACTTGCTCAGGCTGGGCTTACCCTGCCTGGCTAAACAGGGGGAGGGCGATCACCCGGCCTTTGCAAACCTTCCCGCTACTGGAATGTTTCAGGCCGGGCGCTGCGGCGGCATAATTCCGTCACAATGATTATTGTTTCGATAAAGACCAGCTACGCTGCAAGGGCCGTTAAAAAACGGCGGCGCTGTTCCCTGCCCCGCCGCCGGAACCTCCGGCCCTATCCGGCATAGCACTGCGGCAGCTTTGGCTCAAGCCTGCCGTTCCTCCTGGACGCCGGTTTCCTTCAATTCGATGGGGAAGAGGATGCGGGTGATATATTGATGGGGATTAACCGTGTTGCAGGGATCCAGCAAATAGCTTTCCATGGGCGGGCCGGTGATGCGGTAGGCGCTTTTTTCGATCCATTCCAGGAGGGTCAGATAAGCCCGGTAGGAGTATTTATAATGCCCGGCGTGGACGGTGCCGGCGCACAGCAGGCTCTCCATCAGCTTCAGCCCGGGAACGGCCAGGCCGCCTGGGGGGCGGATCACCGGCAGGCATAATTCCAAATCCCCGTATTCCTTGGTGAACTGGGAGGCGTAGCCGTCGTGGAAAATGCCCAGCAGCGGCCCGGCATGGTACAAGCCGTACTGCTCGCTGAGTTTTTGCAGCTCCAGGCAGCGTTCCAGAAACAGCTGATCAACGTTCATGGTGTTGCGGCCCCGGGTGGCCAGCACCCACAGTTCCGGCAGCACGGAAATGGTCACCGGATACATCTGGCCTTCCGCAAATTCGTCTTCCCGCAGTTCTCCCCCATAATTGCTCAGCATATCGCAGCACTCGATCAGCCGCTGATAGGCGAACCTGGTGGACTGCAATTGCCGGCTCAGTTGTTCCGTTTCCTGCTCCAGCCTGACGATCTTCGTGTGGAAGGTGGTTTTCAGATATTCGTGGTCCTTTTTGTCAATAACATTCTGAATATCTTCCAAAGAGAGGCCGAAGGTTTTCAGCTCCTTGATCAGGATCAGCTGCAGCAGCTGTTTTTCCGAATAATAGCGGTAACCGGTGGTGGCGTTCCTGATCTCCGGCTGCAGCAGGCCTTCCTGATCATAAAAACGCAGGGTTTTGGCTGAAATATCGGAAATGGCAGCCAGTTCCCCGATGGTGTACATCTTCACGGTCACCGCCTCCTTTACCGCCCCGGGGCAAGCAAACATGAGGTTTTATGTTCGGCGCCGCCAAAACATTTTCCTGCTCTCCAGCCATTATCCAAAAGCGCGCAACAAAAAGCACGGGTCGGCGCTGCGGCCCGTGCCGGATCGGAGCAGGCAGGCTCCATCGTCAAAGCCTGTTTTTCCCGCCGGAGCGGCGGTTTAGCCGCGTGGAGGCTCCGGCGCCGCCGGCGCGCAGGCGCGCGGCCGGCAGGCCCTTGTCCTCCGGGGTCAGAGATTATCTGCCGATCATGATATTGAGGATCTCAATATCCGTTTCCTTCATGCCTTCCTTGGCCAGGCGGCTGACATTGGCCACCGTATCCTCGATGCTGCCGCCGATGATGCCGTCGCCGTTTTGGAAATTATCGTTGCGCAGGGCCATATTGGAAGCGAGGATGGCGCATTCGATGCCCTGGGAGACTTTCCCCGCGCAGGAGGGCTTGGCGCCGTCGCAGACCAAGCCGGAGAGAATGCCCAGGGTATTGCTGATGGCGTTGCCGATCTGTTCGCCGGAACCGCCCTGCAAAAAGGTGATGGCGGCGGCGCTGCCCGCGGACGCGCTCACAGCGCCGCAGAAAGCGGACAGGCTGCCGATGCCGTGCTTGATATGGATGCTCACCAGATTGCTGATGGCCAGGGCCCGGTACAGCATCTCCCGGCTCACATTCAGCTCTTTGGCGTATTCCACCACCGGCAGGGTCACGGTAATGCCCTGATTGCCGCTGCCGGCATTGATGACCACCGCCAGATCGCAGCCGCTCATGCGGGCGTCGGAGCCGGCGGCTGCCAGGGCGCTGGCCCGCACCTGCACCGAATTGCCGTAAATACCCAGCAGCTTTTTGCCGATACCCACGCCGTAATGATGATCAATGCCTTCCTGGGCGATTTTGGTATTGAACGTGATCTGCCGCTCAAACAGTTCCCGCACATCCTCGGTATGTAAAAAGCGGGCGAATTCCAGGATGCCGTCGATGGTCAAAAAGGCGGCGCATTCGTCGCTTTGCTGTTCCGCACTTTGCTCCTGCAGCACCAGGCCGTTTCTTTCGATCCTGACCACGTTGGTATGCCGGTCCTCAATGATCACGGAAGCCGTATCGTCCCCGGCCTGGGCAATGATCTCCACATAGAGGCTGGCCAGGCCTTCCGCCAATTCCACCCGGCAATAGCCCTGGGCTACCAGCTCCCGGGAGCGCGCTATCTGCTCCGCCGTCACGTCGGTCAGCACTTCCAGCTGCTTTTCGGCCTTACCTCCCAGCACGCCCAGGGTGGCGGCAGCCTCCAGGCCTTTCTGGCCGCCGGAATTGGGCACGGTGACGCTCTTGGCGTTTTTGATGATATTGCCGTTGCAGCGGGCGATCACCCGCTCCGGCAGCGCGTCCAGGGCTTCCCTGGCCAGCGCCGCGGCATAAGCCACCGTGATCGGCTCCGTACAGCCCAAGGCCAATTGCAGCTCGTCGCGGAGCAGCTGCACATAACGTTCGTATCGTTCTTTTTCCATTCCGCTCACCTGTTAGCTTTCCTGAGACTGCGGTGCAAGGGCAAATGCGGCCCGGAACCCGGCCGCCGGGCCTTCCCCGGTTCAGCGCCGCATACGCTGTTGCGGCAGGCCGGCAACGCCGATATTTATCGGCTTCAGGAAAACGGCGGCGGGCAGCCGTTGCCAGCCATTGCCAGTAAAACAGGCTGATTGCCGCCGCCGGTCCTTGAAATTTCACATAATAAATATACCACTATCACGCTATTCAGTCAAGGCCGCCCTGATGTGTGGCGGCGCCGCGGCGGGAGAAATACGGGTTGAATTTCAGCTCGTAGCTGAGCTGGCTTTCCGGACCGTGGCCGGGCAGCACCCGCAAAGAGGGGTCCAGGGGCCGGATCCTTTCGGCCAGGGAGCGCAGCAAAGCCGTCTCGTCGCCGCCGGGCAGATCGGAACGGCCCACGGAATATTTGAACAGCGTATCCCCGGTGAACAGCAGATCCTCGCAAAGCAGGCAGATGCCGCCGGGCGTATGGCCGGGGGTATGGATGACCGTGAGCGTCAGCTTCCCCACGGCAATGGCATCCCCATCCTCCAGCAGCCGGTCGGCTGTTCCGCCGTTGCCGTCGGCGCCGAATTCCGGCCCCAGGTTCAGCCGGCCCTGCGCCAGCATGGGCGCGTCCAGCCGGTGTATCAGCAGCGGGGCCTTGGTCAATTCCCGGAGCCGCTGATTGCCGCCGATATGATCCCAATGGCCGTGGGTATCGATGATCACGGCCGGCCGGGCCTGCTCCTGCCGGAGCGCGGAGACGATCCGCTCCGCTTCCCCGCCGGGGTCGATGATCGCCGCTTCAGCGGTCGCCTGATCGATCAGCAGATAGCAATTGGCCCCCAATTGTCCCAGGGGCATGACGGACATCCGGTATGTGCAGCTCATACAAACCTCCTACGCGTAGTCTTTTAGTTCTTCCGCTTACTTGCTTTCCAGCAGGATGGTGACCGGACCGTCGTTGGCCAGCTCCACCAGCATATGGGCCTGGAAAACGCCGGTGCTGACCGGCACGCCCTGCTCTTGGAGGAGTTCCGCGTAACGCCGGTACAGCCGCTCCGCCTGGGCCGGGTCCGCCGCCTGGTCAAAGCCGGGGCGGTTGCCCTTTTGCGTGTCGGCGTATAAAGTGAACTGGGATACCACCAGGGCTGCGCCGCCCATATCGAGCAGGGAGCGGTTCAGCTTGCCGTCCGCATCCGGAAAGACCCGGAGTTGCGCGGTTTTGCGGGCCAGGTAGGCTGCTTCCGCCTCGCCGTCCTCCCGCCCCACGCCCAGCAGCACCAGGAAGCCGGGGCCGACGGCGGAAACGGCCTCCCCTGCCACGCTGACGGAAGCGTGAGTTACCCGTTGCACCAAAGCGCGCATTATTGCTCCCCCCTGCGGTGGCGCTGATGCAGCATACGCCGTACTTCCTGCACATCCTTGATGCGGCCCACCCGCTGCATCAGATACTCGAACTGTTCCAAGGATTTGACCTCCATTTTGATAAACACCGAGCAGATCCTGGTCTTTTTATCCACGGTCACATGCACGCCGTTCACCGCGGTTTTGGTTTCGGCCATCACGGCCATGATATCCATGAGCAGCCGCTCCCGGTCCAGGCAGATGGCTTCCATCTCCACCTGGTAAAAACCGCCGGTCTGCTGCCCCCAGCCCACCGCGATGATGCGCTCCGGCTCGGTTTCCTGATAGCGCTGGGCGTTAGAGCAATCGGCCCGGTGCACGGAAATGCCCCGGCCCCGGGTCACATAGCCCAGGATATCCTCGCCGGGCAGGGGTTTGCAGCAGGCGGCCAGGCGCACCATGGGATCGGAAAGCCCTTCCACCACCACCCCCTCGGGGCTGATGTTCTGCCTCTCCGGCCTGATCTCCACCTGGGGCGGCTGGTCTTTTTTGACCTCGTCCCGGTATTTGCCCGCCGCCGTTTCGGCGCGGACCGCCCCGTCGCCGATGCCGGCGTACAATTCTTCCAGGCTGGCGCAGTTAAAGCGGCGCGCTATTTCCAGCAGCTTTTCGTCCTTCAGTGCCGTGGGCGGGTCCAGATTGAGCTTTTTCAGCTCCCGGTCCAGGGCTTCCGCGCCCGCCGCAATATTTTCCTCCCGTTTTTCCTTGCGGAACCACTGGCGGATCTTGTTTTTGGCCTGCTGGGTGCGGCAGATATTCAGCCAGTCCCGGCTGGGCCCCCGGCCTTTGGCGGTCATGATCTCCACGATATCCCCGTTGTTGAGGGGCGTTTCCAGCGGCACCAGCCGGTGATTGACCTTGGCGCCCACGCATTGATGGCCTACCTGGGTATGTACCCGGTAAGCGAAATCCAGGGGCACGGAACCGGCGGGCAGTTCGTAGACGTCGCCCACCGGACTGAACACATAGATATTGTCGTTGAAGAGGTCGCCCTTGACCGTCTCCATGAATTCCCGGGCGTCGCCGCCCACTTCCTGCTGCCATTCCATCATCTGCCGCAGCCATTCGATCTTCTTATCGAAATCCGCGTCGGCGCTGCGGCCTTCCTTATAGCGCCAATGGGCGGCGATGCCGAACTCGGAAATGCGGTGCATGTCCCAGGTGCGGATCTGCACCTCGAAAGGCACGCCGCTGTCGGCGATCAGCGTGGTGTGGATGGACTGGTACATGTTCTGCTTGGGCATGGCGATATAATCCTTGAACCGCCCCGGTATGGGCTTCCACATGGTGTGGATGATGCCCAGGGTCTCGTAGCATTCCCGGGCCGTGTCCACAATGATGCGGATGGCGTTCAGGTCAAAGATCTCCGACAGCTCTTTATGCTGGCGCTGCATCTTGTTGAAGATGCTGTAATAATTTTTGATGCGGCCGTTGACCTCGGCCTTGATGCCCACGCCTTTCAGCGCTTCCTCAATGCGGGCGATATGCTCGTTGATGAAGCGGTCCCGCTCGTCCTTTTCCTCGGCCAGGGACATCTTGATGGCGGAAACGGCTTCCGGCTCCAGCACTGCGATGGACCGGTCCTCCAGCTCGCTCTTGAGCTTGAAGATGCCCAGGCGGTGGGCCAACGGCGCGTAAATGCTCAGCGTTTCCTCGGCGATCTCCTTTTTGCGCAGTTCGGAACGGTGGGTCTCGATGGTGCGCATATTATGCAGCCGGTCCGCCAGCTTGATCAGGATGATGCGGATATCCGCGGACATGGCCATGAACATGCGGCGCAGGTTTTCCGCCTGGGCCTCGTGGCGGTTGCGGAATTCCAGCTTGGAGAGCTTGGTCACCCCTTCCACCAGCTTACGGGCGTCGGGGCCGAATTTTTCCTCCACCTGCGCCGGGGTGACGGAGGTATCCTCCACCACGTCGTGGAGCAGGCCCGCCACAATGGTGGTATCGTCGATCTGCAGGCTGGCCAGGATATCCGCTACCGACAGGGGGTGGCAGATATAGGGCTCGCCGCTGTCCCGCCGCTGATCCCCATGACAGGCCGCGGAAAACTCATAGGCGACGCGGAGGCGTTCGCTGTCCGAAGCCGGGTTATAAGCCTTTACCTTGGCAATGATCTCCTGAATGGTCATGCCCTGATCGTCGCTGTCCATAATCGTCTCCACCGGAAAACCGGGTATGAATTAAATCAAAACCGGCTTTAAGCCGGTTTTGGGTTTTCCGCATAAGGCTGTACCCGGGCTAGAATCGTTGGTGAGCTGCCTGAACCCGCTCCAGCTCTTCCATAAGGTATTCGTTGAGCACCCGGATATAGGTGCCTTTCATGCCCAGGGAGCGGACCTCCACCACGCCGGCGCTTTCCAGCTTGCGCAGAGCGTTGACGATCACCGAGCGGGTGATGCCCACCTTATCGGCGATCTTGGAAGCCACCAGCAGGCCGTTGGTGCCGCCCAGCTCGTTGAAGATATGCTCCACCGCCTCCAGCTCCGAATAGGACAGGGTATCGAAGGCGATGCTGACCACAGCCTTCTGCCTGGCGGTATCTTCCACCTTTTCCACCCGGGCCCGCAGTATTTCCATGCCGATCACCGTGGCGCCCAGCTCGGCCAGGATCAGGTCGTCGCTGTCAAAAACGCCGGTCTTGGACAGCATCAGCGTGCCCAGCCGCTGGCCGCCGCCTAAGATCGGCACCACCGTCGTGTATTTATCAGGCAGGAAGCAGGCGTTATGAATGCCGAAGACGCAGGCGCCTTCCCGGTAAATATTGACCTGCGTTTCCGTCATCCTCAGCAGATCGTCGTTGTATTGATCCGGGTAATGAGCGTCCAGCTTGACGATATCTTCCATGGTGGGGCAATAGAAGTTCTCCATGAAGGTGTAACCCAGCACCTTGCCCTTGCGGCCCAAAATATAGACGTTGGCGTTAATGTTCTTGCACAAAGTATCCGCCATTTCCATGAAGCTGATGGGATGCCCGGCGGCCTTTTGGATGATCTTATTGATCTCTCGCGTTCGCTCCAGGAGTGTTTTATCCATGACGCTTTCCTTCGCTTTCTTTTGATTTCTTTCCCCATATTATACGTGTTTGCGCAAGATTCTATCTACCGTCCTTGCTGTCCCTGCGTAAAAAGGTGGGCAATTCCAGGTCGTCAAAGGTGATGGGCTTCAGCACCGCGTCCTGCAGGTCATGGGGGAATTTGCCCTTGGGCCGGGCGGCATTGATGGTCACCGGATTGCGGGCCTCAAAACCGGTGGCGATCACCGTCACCCGGATGGCGTCGTCCAGCTCGGTATCAATACCCACGCCGAAAATGATCTGGGCGTCCGGATCGGCTACCTCGTAAATGTATTTGGCCGCGTCGTTGGCTTCCAGCAGGCTCATATTTTCCGAGCCGGTGATGCTGAGCAAAATGCCCTTGGCCCCTTTGATACTGGTCTCCAGCATAGAACTGCTGATAGCCTTGGTGGCGGATTCCACCGCCTTGTTCTCGCCGTTGGACTGGCCGATGCCCATCCAGGCGCTGCCCGCGTTGCTCATAATGGCCTTGACGTCGGCAAAGTCCAGATTGATGAGGGCCGGTTTGCTGATCAGATCGGAGATGCCCTGAACGCCCTGGCGCAGCACGTCGTCGGCGATCATAAAAGCGTCCTGCATGGTGGTTTTCTTGTCAACGATCTGCAGCAGCTTATCATTGGGTATGGTGATCAGCGTATCCACGCTGTTCTTCAGTTCGGAGATACCCAGCTCCGCCTGTTGGGCCCGGCGCCTTCCCTCAAAACCGAAAGGCTTGGTGACCACGCCCACAGTCAGCGCGCCCTGCGCCTTAGCCAGTGAAGCGATGACCGGCGCCGCGCCGGTGCCGGTGCCGCCGCCCATACCGGCGGTGACAAAGACCATATCCACGCCGTCCAGCAGCGCTTCGATTTCCGCCCGGCTTTCCTCCGCGGCTTTTTTACCGATCTCCGGATTGCCCCCGGCGCCCAAACCTTTGGTGATCTTGGGGCCGATCTGCAACACGGTTTCCGCACCACTATAGCCCAGAGCCTGCAAATCGGTATTTACCGCTACAAAATCGACGCCGGTAAGATTGTTTTTAATCATTCTGTTAACGGCATTGCTGCCGCCGCCGCCGATGCCAATGACCTTGATCTTGGCGAATTGATTGGATAAATTATCTTCGAATAGCAGCATCCCTTGGCCTCCTTATACCTACCTATAGGCATTTAATATTTCTTCTGCAAAAGTTTATTTTTCCCTGCTAGCATATGGAATAAATATCTACTGGTAGCTGACTGCCGGCACATCCGGTATCCTGACGTCAATATATCGGAGGGGCGCGCCGTTTTCCGCCGCGTTATCCTTGATGATATTGCTGTAAACGAGATATTTTTTGGCGAAATCAACCGCGTCCCCCAGGCGGATCTCAATGCCGCTCACCGTGTACAAGCGGATATCCTGGGCATTGGCCGCATTGATCTCGCCGATACCTTCCGCCCCTTGCGGCAGCGTGGCCAAAATATGCAGCGCCACGTCCATGCCCGCGCCGTCGATAAAGCCCCCGGGCATCATGCCGTCCCGGGGCGTTTCCACGCCGGAGATCAGGGGCAGCGACAGTTCCGTTACCACCAGATAGCGGTCCAGCACGCGCCCGTCCCCGTCCACCGTGACCAAAGCCCGGCCCACGTTCATCATGGCCACGGGCTGCCGCTCCTCAATGGTGATCTGCACGGTGCCGGGCAGCTTCCGCCTGATTTCCGCGCTTTTGACCCGGGGCTCGATCCACAGCCATTGGGCCGTGTCGCTCAGGTCCACGGAAAAGATGTTCCGTCCCGGCTCAATGCCTGACAATTCCACGATGCGGCCGGCGTCCACCTCAATATTGCCGTAGACCAGGATGTGCCGGACGGCGAAAAAATCGGAAACGGCGAAGAAATAGCCGGCCACGGAGCAGGACAGCAAAAACACCAGTATCATCACCCAGCGGATGCTGCCGGCCCGGCGGCGCCTTAAGCGGTATTCATTTATATCCGTAACGCCGGCTGCTTGATGCATGATACTCCTCAGGCATTTTATATAATGGATTATAGCAAATGCCGGGCGTAAATGCGAGTTGTTTTTGTCGTTGGATAAAAGGATATTTATTGTTGATACTGATTGACAAACGTCAAAGCCGGAGATTATAATAAATCAGTTGAGCATCAACCACTGTTTGGTATATCAAAGGAGCTTGCTATGGCTATCAACCGCCCTCGCGGCACCAATGATTTTCTTCCCGAGGCCACCGCCAAATGGCAGGCGGTGGAAGCGCTGCTGCGCGCGCTGTGCCGCAGCTACGGTTTTGGCGAGATCCGCACACCGCTCTTTGAGGAGACGGAGCTGTTCAGCCGGGGCGTGGGCAATACCACGGATATCGTGCAAAAAGAGATGTACACCTTTACCGATAGCGGCGGCCGCTCAGTGACGCTCCGGCCGGAGAATACCGCCGGGGCCTGCCGGGCCTATGTGGAGAACAAGCTCTACGGAGAGATCCAGCCGGTCAAGCTTTATTATATCGGCCCCATGTTCCGCTACGAGCGGCCCCAGGCCGGGCGCTACCGACAGTTCCACCAGTTCGGCATCGAGATCATCGGCAGCGCATCCCCGGCGGCCGACGCGGAAACCATCGGTTTCGCCTGGGATTTTTACAACCGCCTGGGCATCCGGAACCTGGTGCTGTCCCTGAACAGCGTGGGCTGCCCCGACTGCCGCCCCGCCTACCGGAAGGCGCTGCAGGCGTTCTTCCGGCCCCATTTGGACACGCTCTGCCCCAGCTGCCGGGACCGCTTCGAGCGCAACCCCCTGCGCATCCTGGATTGCAAAAGCGATATCTGCCAGGCCCTGGGCAACGGCGCGCCCTTGATCTACGACTATCTGTGCGACGAATGCGCCGGCCATTTCCAGGCGGTGAAAGGGCTGCTGGACGCGGCGGCTATCCCCTATACCCTGAATCCCCATATGGTACGGGGCCTGGATTATTATACCAAGACCGCTTTTGAGATCGCCGTGGAGAGCATCGGCGCCCAAAGCGCCGTGTGCGGCGGCGGCCGCTACGACGGCCTGATCCAGGAAATCGGCGGCGAGCCCTGCCCCGGCGTGGGCTTCGCTTTGGGCATGGAGCGCATCTTCACCGCCCTTGCAGCCCAGGGCGACGATATCGAGATCGAGCAGGACCTGGACGTGTACGTGATCAACGCCGGCGGGGAGCGGGCCAGGCAGGCGGCTTTTGCCCTGGCCACGCGCTTGCGCGCCGCCGATCTCACCGTGGAACTGGATTACGCGGAAAAGAGCTTCAAAGCGCAGCTGAAAGCCGCCAACCGGCTGAACGCCGCCTGGGCGGTGATCCTGGGCGACGACGAGATGGCCAAAAACGAAGCGGGCGTGAAGGATATGCGCCGGGGGGAACAGGTATCAATGCCCCTGGATCAGGTAAAAAAATATATACTGGAAAGATAAAGGAGTCGCAGGCATGAGTCAAGAGATGATGAAAAGAACGGATTATTGCGGCGCACTCCGCCTGGAAGACGCCGGCCGCGAGGCGGCGTTATGCGGCTGGGTGATGAGCCGCCGGGACCACGGCGGGCTGATCTTCATCGACTTAAGGGACCGGGAGGGCGTGGTGCAGGTAGTGTTCGACCCCACCGTCGATGCGGACGCCTTTGCCCAGGCGGAAGCGGCCCGCAGCGAATATGTGCTGAATATCCGTGGCACGGTGCGCCGCCGCCTGCCAGGCAACGAGAACCCCAATCTGGCTACCGGCGAAATCGAAGTGCTGTGCCAGGCGATGGTTACGCTCAATAAATCCAAAACCCCGCCCTTCTATATCGAGGACGGCATCGATACCGACGAATTGCTGCGTTTGCGCTACCGCTATCTGGATCTGCGCCGGCCGGAAATGCTGGAAGCGATCCGGCTCCGGCATCGGACCACCATTGCCATGCGCCGTTTCCTGGACCGGGAAGGCTTCTATGAAATCGAAACGCCCATGCTGTGCAAAAGCTCCCCGGAAGGGGCCCGGGATTACCTGGTGCCCTCCCGGGTGCATCCCGGCGCTTTCTACGCCCTGCCCCAAAGCCCCCAGCTGTTCAAGCAGATCCTCATGGTGGCCGGCATGGATAAATATTTCCAGATCGCCCGCTGCTTCAGGGACGAGGACTTGCGGGCCGACCGCCAGCCGGAATTCACCCAGCTGGATATCGAAATGAGCTTTGTGCGGGAAGAGGACGTGCGCGGCCTTTCCGAACGGATGCTCCAATCCGTGTTCAAGGAAACCCTGGGCGTGGATATCCCCATTCCCTTCCCGGTGTTGACCTGGCAAGAAGCCCTGGAGCGTTACGGCTCCGATAAGCCGGACCTGCGCTTCGGCCTGGAGCTGGTGGATATCGCCGATATCGCCGTGCAGAGCGAATTCGCCACCTTCGCCTCCGTGGCCCAAAGCGGCGGCTGGGTACGGGGCATCAACGCCAAAGGCGGCAACTATTCTCGCCGGGACATGGACGCCCTCAAGGATTACGCGGCTATTTTCGGCGCCCGGGGCCTGGCCTATATCATGGTCAGGGAAGGCGGGGAGCTGCATTCCCCCATCGCCAAATTCTTCACCGGGGAACAGCTGGCGGAAATTTGCCGCCGCATGGACGCCGCCCCCGGCGACGTGCTGATGTTTGTGGCGGACGAGCCGATGGTGGCTGCGGACAGCCTGGGGCATCTCCGCTCGGAACTGGCCCGCCGCCAGGGCCTGATCGACGAAACAGCGCTGAACTTCCTCTGGGTGGTGGATTTCCCCATGTTCGAATATGACCACGAAGAAAAACGCTGGTCCGCCGTGCACCACCCCTTCACCATGATGAAGGACGAGGATATCCCGCTGATGCACAGCGAGCCGGGCAAAGTCTTATCGAAGGCTTACGACTGCGTGCTGAACGGCACGGAGCTGGGGGGCGGTTCCATCCGTATCCACAGCCGCCGCATTCAGGAACAGGTGTTTGCCCTGCTGAACATCTCCGAGGAAGAAAGCCGGGAGAAATTCGGCTATCTGCTGGACGCTTTCGAATACGGCACGCCGCCCCACGGCGGCATTGCCTTCGGCCTGGACCGGATGGTGATGCTCATGGGCCGCAAGAGCAGCATCCGCGACGTGATCGCTTTTCCCAAAACCCAAAGCGCCACGGACATGATGACCCAGGCGCCGGGCAGCGTTTCGCTCCGGCAATTAAACGAATTGCATATTCGCTCCGTGAAAAAAGAGAACTCTTAGGAGTTCTTTTTTTTGAGACAATCTGGCAGTTGTAGAACAAGCCATCGTGTGCTATAATAATAGTGTCCCTGCGATGACCGTGTATCAACCGCCAGTTTTGACCCAACACACGATTAACGGGATTCTCGCTCCGCTTATGGCCGGTAAGCCTCGCAAGGTCAGTGGACATCGAAAGTAAGCGGGAGGAAACCCACCTGCACATAGCAGGTTTCAAAACAGCGGTTATCACGGCATGGCGGGGTTTCCTATGCCTATCGCCTGCCGAAAATCAAAGGGAGGTATAGATATGACAAGCAGAGAAACATTATTGGCCAGAGCCCGGGAACGCCTCATCGTCGCGCTGGACGTGTCCAACCGGCGGGAGGCTTTCCGTTTGGTAAGGCAGCTCCAGGACCAGGTGGACGCTTATAAAATCGGCATGCAGTTATATAACAGCGAAGGCCCGGACATGGTGGAATATATCCAGCTCTATGGCGGCAAGGTGTTCGTGGACCTGAAATTCCACGATATCCCCAACACCGTGGCCCAGACCAGCCGGGTCATGGCCCGCCGCCAGGCCTTCATGTTCACCATGCACGCGGGCGGCGGTTCGAAAATGCTCAAGGCCGCCGTGGAGTCCTGCGCAGAGGAAGCGGACCATCTGGGCTATGAACGCCCCCTGTCCCTGGCCGTCACGGTGCTGACCAGCATCAGCCAGGAGGCTTTCGAGCAGGAGCTGGGCGGGCGCACCAGCATCCAGGAGCATGTGGCGCGGCTGGCCAAAATCTCGGTGGAAGCCGGGCTGGACGGCGTGGTCTGCTCGCCCCATGAGATCACAATGGTCAGGGAAACCTGCGGCCCGGACTTCCTGATCGTCAGCCCCGGCGTGCGTCCGTCCTGGGCCGGCCATGACGACCAGTCCCGGATCATGACGCCCAAGGAAGCGATCCAGCAGGGCGCCAGCTACCTGGTGGTAGGACGTCCCATCACCAAGGCGGAAGACCCGGAAGACGCGGCCCGGCTGATCGTGGAGGAAATGGCCGAGGCCCTGGCGGAGCTGGAAAATTAGCCCCGGGGGTCCGGCTCCTGACCGGGCCGGCGGCAAAACTTGATCGTCATGTAAACCTCCTGGGCCCCATAGGCCGTAGGAGGTTTTTTATTCGTATTAATAGTATTAATATTAAAAAATATTAAACCGTTCTTCTTTTATAAAAGAAGAACCAAGAAAATTTTAAATTCTAGAGAATCGTGGCTTTAAATACGTTTAAAGTTCTTTTGTTTCTTTTCTTTCAAGAAAAGAAAGGTTTGCCCTCCTTTTCTTGTCAAAAAGGCTACCGCTAAAATTCGCCCACCAATTTCACTTCCGGCTGCAGCCGCACGCCGGCGTAATGGTAAACGCTGTCCTGGACCTGGGCGATCAGCTCCCGCACGTCGGCGGCGGTGGCGTTGCCCAGATTGATGATAAAATTGCCGTGCTTGGGGGAGACCTGGGCGTCGCCGATCCTGAGGCCGCGCAGGCCCGCCATTTCCACCAAATGCCCGGCATGGTCGTTGGGCGGGTTGCGGAACACGCTGCCGCAGGAGGGATATTCCAGGGGCTGGGCCAAAGAGCGGCGTTGCTGATAATCCCTCATGGTCTGCATGATCTGATCCCGGTCGCCGGGGAGCAGTTTGAGGCTGACGGAGGTGATGACCGCCGGCAGCTGGAACAGGCTGCTTTCCCGGTAGGCAAAGCATATTTCCTCGCCGCTCACCTTGACGATGCGGCCCTGATAATCCACGGCAACGACCTGGGTCACATATTCGCCGATATGATGGTCGTAAGCGCCGGCGTTCATGCGCACCGCGCCGCCCACGCTGCCGGGTATGCCCCGGGCAAATTCAATGCCGGCGCAGCTGCGCTCCGCCGCCTCCAAAGCCAGGGCGGCCATCAGCATGCCAGCTTGGGCAGTGACCTCTTGCCCCCGCCACACGCTTTCGGACATGCCTTCGCCCATTTTGATCACCAGGCCGCGGATGCCCCGATCGCCCACCAGCAGATTGGAGCCGTTGCCAATAGCCAGCCAGGGCAGATCATGGGCCGCGGCAAAGCGCAGACAGGCCGCCAGCTCCCCGGTGGAAGCAGGCTCGGCCAGCAGATCCGCGGGCCCGCCGATTTTCCAGGTGGTGTAATTGCGCATGGATACGCCGGTTTCCACCGGGCGGCTGAGCTCCCGCTGCAATTCCGCGGCCTTCGCCGCCAGGGCGATCATCGCGCCGCCCCCGCTTCCCGGGCGTAATCCTCGCCCAGGGAGCGCACATTGCCGGCGCCCATGATCAGCAGCAGGTCCTCGTCTGCGACCTCTTGGCGCAGATATTCAAAAGCCTGCTCCAGATTCGGCGCGTAAGCGACCCGGCCGTGACCCATCTCCTGCAGGGCCTCCACGATCAGCTCCGCGCTGACACCGGGGATAGGGCGCTCGAAAGCGGGATAGAGGCCGCAGATCAAAATCCGGTCCGCGTCCATCAGCGCGGCGGCGAAATCCCGGTACATAGTCTGGGTGCGGGAATAGCGGTGAGGCTGGAATACCGCCAGCATTTTTTTGGCCCCCTGCTGGCGGGCCGCGGCAATGGTGGCCTTGATCTCCGTGGGATGATGGGCGTAATCGTCGATGATCTGCAGGCTGCCCCGGCGGCCCAGCAGCTCGTAGCGGCGGCCGGTGCCGGTGAAACGGCACAGGCCCGCCGCGCATTGTTCGAAAGTGAGGCCCAGCTCCCGCCCGACGGCGATAGCGGCCATGGCGTTGGCGATATTGTGGGCGCCGGGCACCTTGAGCGTTAAACTCCCCAGCCTGGCGCCATGATAATGAATATCCGCGGAAACGCCGCCGTTTTGGTGCCGGATCCGCTCCGCCCGGTAATCGGCAGGCGCTTCCAGGGCATAGCTGATATAACGGGCCGGGACCTTGCCCATCAGCTTCTGCAGCACCTGGCAATCGCCGCACACCACGGCAAAGCCGTCTTCCGGCAGTTGGCGCAGGTATTGCTCAAAAGCGCTGACAATATGGTCCAGGTCGTGATAATAATCCAAATGGTCGGCCTCGATATTGGTGACCACGGCGATTTTGGGCAGCAGCAGCAGGAAGGTGCCGTCGCTTTCGTCCGCTTCCGCCACCAGGAGTATGCCGGAGCCGGCCTTGGCGTTGCCGCCGCCCAGGGCCGGCAGCATGCCGCCGATCACCACGGTGGGGTCCTGGCCGCAGAATTCCAGCATGGTGGCGATCATGGCCGAAGTGGTGGTCTTGCCATGGGCCCCGGCCACGCCGATGCCGGCTTTGGTGGACATCAGATAAGCCAGCATTTCCGCGCGCTTATAAATTTTCAGTCCCCGCCGCGCGGCTTCCCGCATTTCCACATTGTCCGGCGTCACCGCGGAGGAGTAGACCACCGCCTCCGCACCGGCGGGAATGTTCTCCGGCAGGTGACCGTAGCTGATCCGCGCCCCGTCCACGGCCAGATCGTCGGTGAGATGAGTTTCTTTCACATCCGAACCGCTGATGGCAAAGCCGTTGTGGAGCATGATCTTGGCAATGGCGCTCATGCCGATGCCGCCGATACCGATGAAATGCAGACTCTGTTCCATGCCATATCTCCTTCAGCAAGCTGCAAACCGCGCCGCTGTGTTGTTGTGAAAATTCCTCTGAACATACCCCTGTATCCCGCTCTCACCTGCCAAGAATCCCTTCGATGGCCCGGGCGATGCGTTCCAGGGCGTCCGGCACGGCCAGGGTCCTGGCCTGAGCGGACATGCGCTCCATCTGGGATCTGTTTTCCAGCAGGCCGGCCACGGTTTCCGCCAGGAGGGGCCCGCTCAATTCCCGGTCCTCAATCAGCACCGCGGCGCCCTGATCCGCAAAGGTCCTGGCGTTATAGCGCTGATGGTCGTTGGCGGCGTAAGGATAGGGGATCAGCACCGTGGGCAGGCCCCGGGCGGCGGCTTCCGCCAGGAAGCTGGCGCCGGCCCGGGCCACGGCCAGATCAGCCAATGCCAGCGCGTATTCCATCTCATCCAGATAGGGCAACAGCAGCAGCCGCGGATGCTGGGGGCAACGCTGCCTGAGTTCAAAGTGTTTCTCCTTGCCGCAGAGATGGATGATGCGGTAGCCCTGGTCCAGCAGCCTGGTCCAGGCCGCCGCGGCCGCCCGGTTGATGCTGGCGGCGCCGGCCGAGCCGCCGGTGATCAGCAGGCAGGGCGCTTGATCCTCTGCCGGAAGATGAAAAAAGCGCCGGGCTTCCTCCCGGGTGGCGGTAAGGATGCGTTCCCGGATGGGCAAGCCCGTCAGTTGCTGCCGCTCCGCATGGGGCAGGGCTCCTGCTGCCGCGCCGAAAGTCAGGCAAATAGCGTCGGCATTTCTGGCCAGGTAACGGTTGGCCAGGCCGGGGAAAGCGTTTTGCTCATGCAGCAGCGTGGGGACCTTGAGCTGCTGGGCTGCTTTGACCACCGGCGCCGCCCCGTAGCCGCCGGTGCCGATCACGATATCCGGCGCGACATCGGCGATGACGCGCCGGGCCTGCCGCAGCCCCCGGTAATTCCTGACCAGATCCTTCAGCATCCGGGGCGAACGGCGGTGCAGCCCCGCGGCTTCCACCGGGAAAAAGGCAAAGCCCCGCGCTTCGGCCAAGCGGGCCTCTGCCGAGGCTGCGCAACCCATGTATAAAATTTCCGCGCCCCTGGCGCGCAAATATTCGGCAATCGCCAGCGCCGGGTAAATATGTCCACCGGTACCGCCGCCGCTGATCACAGCTTTCATCGTTTCTCCCCCGGCCCGAACACGCCTAATATATTATACACTAAAAATACTATTAATCAAGGGAGAATTTATGATTCACGCATCCAGGTGACGGGAAATATTCAGCAGCATGCCGATCATGGTCATGCACACCACCAGCGAGGAGCCGCCGTAGCTGACAAAGGGCAGGGTCACGCCGGTCACCGGCAGCAGCCCCGTGACCACGCCCAGATTGATCAGGGACTGCACGGCGATGCTGGAGATCATGCCCATGGCCAGCATGGAGGCGTAAAAATTCCGCACCCGCACCGCGATGAGCATGCCCCGCCAGATGATGAAGGCGATCAGCAGCATCACGAACAGCGCGCCCAGAAAGCCCATTTCCTCCCCCAGCACGGAGAAGATGAAATCCGTATGCCGCGCCGGCAGATAGAACCATTTGGAACCGCCGCTGCCCAGGCCCACGCCGGTGAGGCCGCCGCTGCCTAAGGCCAGCAGGGACTGGATGGTCTGGTAGCCTTCGTCCATAGGGTAGCTCCAGGGGTCCAGCCAGCCGTAAATGCGTTCCAGGCGGTAGGGCTCCAGGATAATGGCCCCGGCCACGGCGGCCAGGCCCGCAGCGATGGTGGTGCCCATATACCTGGCCCGCACCCCTGCCACGATCATCATGATAAAGCCGGCGGCGCCTACCACCAGCGAGGAGCTTAAGGCCTTTTGCAGGAAAATCAGACCGGCGGTCAGCGCCGTCAGGCCCAAGGCCGGGCCGAAGCCCAGCTTAAAGGTTTTGATATCCCGGTAATGATCGGTCATCCATTTGGCCAGCGCCATGGGCAAAGCGATCTTGGCCAGCTCCGAAGGCTGGAAATTCTGCCCGGCGATCTCTACCCAGCGCTGGGCGCCGCCAATGGTTTCGATATTGCTGCTCAGCACCATGAACAGCAGCAGGCCCAGCACCACCAGGTAGGCGGGATAGGAAAGCCTGCGGTAGAGGCGGTAATCCATCTTATAGGCCAGCAGCATCAGCACCAGGCCCACGCCGGCGTTGGAGAGCTGGGACTTGAGAAAATGATAGGTATCGTTGTACGGGGCGTAGCGGGCAAAATACTGGCTGGCGGAAAAGACCATAATGATACCCACCGCTACCAGCAATAATGTTGAGAGCAGCAGCCACCAGTCCGGTTTCGCCTTGCGCTTTTTTTCCTGCGTCAAATTATTTCACCAGTTCCTTGAACAATGCTCCCCGCTGCTCGTAGTTGTCAAAAGCGTCCCAGGAAGCGCAGGCCGGGGAGAGCATCACCAGATCGCCGGGCTTGGCCGCCTGCTTCGCCTTGTCCACCGCGTCCCGCAGGTCGTCGGCCAGCAGATAATGGACGCCCGGGGTATCGTCGGCAGCCTGGCGCAGCTTGGGCCGGGTGGCCCCGTAGAGGATGGCCAGACGGGTACGGCTGCGCACCAGCTGCATCAGCTCATGGAAATCTCCGCCCTTATCATAGCCTCCCAGCAGCAGGATAATGGGGCGGTCATAGGCCAGCAGCGCCTTTTCCGTACTGTCCGGATTGGTGCCTTTGGAGTCGTTGATATAGGAGACGCCGTCCCGTTCGCAGACAAATTCCAGCCGGTGCTCCACGCCGGGGAAGCTGACCAGCGCGGCGGCGATGGCCGGATAAGCGGCGCCGGCGGCATGGGCGGCCAGGGAGGCGGCCATGGCGTTGCTGATATTATGCCGTCCCTTTATATATATGCTGTCCGCTGCCAAAGCATACGTCTCTTGGCCAAATTCTTTGAACCGCACCTGTCCCTCCCGGTCCAGGTAAGCGCCGTGCTCCACGGGCCGTTCCGTGGAAAACAGCAGCACCCGCCCCTTTTGCCCCGGCGCGATGCTCCGTAAATAAGCGTCGTCCCAATTGAGCACCGCCGTATCCTCCGCCTGCTGATTGGCAAAAATCCTTTCCTTGGCCGCGGCGTACTGTTCCAGGCTGCCGTGACGGTCCAAATGGTCCGGGGTCAGATTGAGCATCACCGCGATGCGGGGGCGGAAGTCCCGGCAGCTCTCCAGTTGGAAGCTGGACAGCTCCGCCACAATATAATCGCCCCGGAAAGCGGCGGCGCGGTCAATGAGCGGCGCGCCGATATTGCCGCCCAGCAACACCTGCTGCCCGGCCTGCTCCAGGATGTAGGCGGTCAGCGCCGTGGTGGTGGTCTTGCCGTTGGTGCCGGTGACGCCGATGAAGGGGGCCTCGGCCACCCGCCAGGCCAGCTCCACCTCGCCCACTACCGGCAGCCCGGCGGCAATGGTCATGGCCAGCTGGGGCGCGGAAGGCGGCACGCCGGGGCTGGTAACGGCCCAGTCCCAGGTAACGGCAGGGGGCAGCGCGTTGCCGGCCAGCAGCGTTACGCCCTGCCGCTCCAGCTCCAAAACCTCCGGACCCAGCTTGTCCCGGCTCTTGCCGTCCGCCAGGATCACCCGGGCGCCCTCGCCCAACAGGAACCGGGAACAGGCCACGCCGGACAAACCGGCGCCCATCACCAAAACCGTATGATTCCGCATTTCCATACCGCACCCTAAACAACGACGCATAACAGCAGCGTAACAAAAACGCATACAGCGGAGGCCAGGGAAAACACGGCCGTGACCTTTGTTTCCTTCAGCCCCTTCAGTTCAAAATGGTGATGCAGCGGCGCCATGAGAAAGATCCTTTTCCTGGTCAGCTGGAAGCTGGCTACCTGCAGCATCACGGACAGGGCTTCGATGAGATAGACCATGCCGAAGCCCAGCAGCAGCATTTCCTGATTGGCCGCCAGGGCCAGGCCGGTAACGGCGCCGCCCAAGGCCATGGAGCCCGTATCCCCCATGAAGACCCGGGCCGGATAATGGTTGTAGAAGAGAAAGCCCAGGCAGCAGCCTGCCAATCCCACCGCCAGCAGGCTCAGGTCCGCGTAGGTTTCCGCGGCCCGGGTCAGCGGCGAATAAACCGCCACGGAGCAGGTAATGGCAAAGCCGGTCAGCGTGGAAAAACTGACGCCGGCGGCCAGGCCGTCCAGGCCGTCGGTAAGATTCACCGCGTTGACCATGCCGACAATGAAGACGGCCATGATGGGATAATACCAGCCGCCCAAATCAAACCAGGGTTGTCCGTACAGCTGTAGGATCAGGGTGGGCTGCGGGTCGTACCAGGCGTTGCCCAGCAGCAGCAGCGCCGCCGCCACAAACTGGCCGGCCAGCTTCTGCTTGCCCGAGAGCCCCTTATTCTGATGATGGCGCAGCTTGGTAAAGTCGTCCATAAAACCGATCAAAGCGAAGGATAAAAAGCTGAACAGCCACAGGACCATGCGGGGGCTTTTTTCCGGCTGGAAAGCCGCCAGCAGCAGCATGGAACCGATGAAGATCAGCCCGCCCATGGTGGGCGTGCCGGCCTTGGACAAATGCCGCTGCGGCCCGTCGCTGCGGATAGTTTGTCCGACCTTCAGCTTGATCAGCACCGGCAGCAACAGCCAGCCGATGATGACCGACAACGCCACCGCGCTGAAAAAAATAATTAGCGCTTGAAGAAACATCTTCTTATCCTCTTGTTTGCGACCGCCATTACATTATATGATCAGACGTGTCATCCGCCTACGCCTGCCCGCGGGGCCAGGCCGCCTTTTCGGCTCAGGCCTTGCCCAGCTTTTCCCGGAGGATCTGCCGGGCAATTTCCCGGTCGTCGAAATGATGCTTGGTATCGCCGATGATCTGATAATCCTCATGGCCTTTCCCGGCCAGCACCACCATATCCCCGGCTTCCGCCATATTCAGGGCCAGGCGGATGGCTTTGGCCCGGTCTTCCTCCACCAGGTAATTATTGCAGACCTCCTTGATGCCCCGCTCCACCTGATCGATAATATCCAGGGGCGCCTCAAAGCGGGGATTGTCGGAAGTGATGATGGCCACGTCGCTCAAGGAACCGGCGATCCGGCCCATGATGGGCCGCTTGCCCTTATCCCGGTTGCCGCCGCAGCCGAAGACGGTGATCAGGCGGCGGGGACGCAGCTTTTGCGCGGAGCCGAGCACGTTTTTCAGCCCGTCCGGCGTATGGGCGTAATCCACCACCACGTTGAAATCCTGCCCTTCGTCGATCAGCTCGAAACGGCCCGGCACCTGGGGCGCGGTCTTCAAGACCTCGATGATCCGCTCCATGGCGATCCCCTCCGCCAGGGCCACGGCCATAGCGCCCAGGGTGTTGTAGACGTTAAATTTGCCCAGGAGCGGGATGCGCACCGGATACATCTGCCCCCGGTAGGTCATGACAAAGCCCGTGCCGTCCATGGAGGGATTATAATGCAGCAGCCGCAGCTGTATGCCCTCTTCGTCGCTGCCGTAAGACCAGAGCGGCGCGGCGCAGTGCTGCGCGAACACGGAACTGGATTTATCATTGACGTTGATCACGCCGTAGCGGTTGGGCCCGGCCTCGGTATCCAGCATCTGGAACAGCTTCACCTTGGACATCAGGTAGTTTTCAAAGCTGCCGTGATAGTCCAGATGGTCCTGGGTGAGGTTGGTGAACACGGCGCCGCAGAAATTGCAGGCGGAAACCCGGCCCTGGGACAAAGCGTGGCTGGATACTTCCATGACGATGTATTCGCATTGCTGCTCTTCCATCATGCGGAACAGCCGGAACAGTTCCAGGGATTCCGGCGTGGTATGGGTGGCGGGGAGAATCCGGTCCCCGGCCATATTGCACACGGTGCCGACGAGCCCGGTCTTATGGCCGGCCTGCTCCAGCAGCCATTTGATCAGCAGGGTGGTGGTGGTCTTGCCGTTGGTGCCGGTGACGCCGATCAGGCGCAGTCGGCGGTCGGGGTGGCCGTAAAATTCCGCGGACAGCCGCGCCAGCGCCCTGCGGCTGCTGGGAACGCGGATGGAGGGCAGGCCTTCCGGGACCTCCACATCGTCATGCTCGCACACCACGGCGACGGCGCCCCGTTCGATGGCCTGGGGTATATAGGCATGTCCATCCACCTGATTGCCGGGAATGGCCACAAACAGCTCTCCCGGCTGCACTTTCCGGGAATCATAGGCCAGGCCGGCGATATCCCGGTCCGGCCCGGAGCAGTCCCGCGCCGTTATTTCCGTGCCCAGTACGCCCAGCAATTCGCTTAACAACATAAAATCCCCTCCCTGCGCTTACGGTTCCACCGTATTAATGGTTTGTGCCTCCTCGTTGAACTTAACCGTGACCACCGAGCCGCTGTCCACCACGGTTCCGGCCCGCGGCTCCTGTTCGTAGGCCACGCCGTTGCCCTCCGCGGCCAGCCCCAGGCCCAATTGGGACATCAGGCTGGCGATTTCGGCAAAGCGTTTGCCCCGCACATCCGGCACCGTGACTTTGACCCCGCTGTCGGTAACGCTGATCCCGCCTGTGCTCAATGCCACCACGCTGCCGCTGTCCGCCATGGCCAGCGCCGCGGGGGCTTGGCCGGTCACCAAAAATCCGTCCCCCACCACTTCGGTGGCGAAACCCAGGGCATGCAATTTATCCAGCGCGGACTGCAGATCCAGGTTGACCACATTGGGCACCTGCACGGTAATCGCTTCCGTACCTTCCCCGATGCCGTCGTCCGCCGTGTAGCTGGGAGCTACTTCATAATAGCGCAGGGCGTCGGTCATCACGGCTTTGAAAATGGGCGCCGCCACCTGGGAACCGTAAAACACGCCGGAAGGTTCGTCCACGATCACCAGGCAGACCAGCTGCGGATCCTCCGCCGGCACGATGCCCACAAAAGAAGCCACATATCTGCCGGATACATAAACGCCGCTCTGTGCCTTTTGGGCCGTGCCGGTTTTACCGGCGATCGTATAGCCGGAAATGGCGGCGTTCTTGCCGGAGCCCTCCCGGACCACGCCCACCATCAGCTCCCGCAGGTCGGCGGCGGTTTGGCTGGAAACGACCTGGCGCTGCACATCGGGCTGGGCTTCGTAAATCACCTGGTCGCCGTTCATCACCTTGGCGACGATCTGGGGACGCAGCAATTGCCCGCCGTTGGCCACGGCGCTGGCCGCGGTAATCATCTGCAGCGGCGTCACGGCAATGCCCTGGCCAATGGAAATCGTGGCTATTTCCACTGCATTAACATTCTCCGGGGATTGGAGAATACCTGTAGCCTCGCCGGGCAAATCAACGCCGGTTTCCGCGCCGAAGTTAAAGGCCTTGATATACTTATAAAAAAGGCCCTTCTCTTTTTCCTCAATGCTCTGGCCGATGCGCACAAAAGCCGGGTTGCAGGAATTCTTCACCGCCGCGGCCAGATCCTGGCTGCCGTGGGGCACGGTGGCCCAGCAGTGGATCTGGGCCCCGGCCACCGACACGTAGCCGGGGCAGTAGAAGCTGCTGTGGAAATCCACGGTCCCTTCCTCCAGCGCCGTGGCGGCGGTGACGATCTTAAAGGTGGAGCCCGGCTCATAGGAATCGGAGATGAGGAAATTGCGCCAGGACGAGGATTCGTAATCGGCGTAATGATTGGGATCGAAAGGGTCGGAGCAGGCCATGGCCAGTATCTCGGCGGTTTTGGGGTCCATAACGATGATGCCGGCCCGCTTGGGCGGCGTTTCGCTGCTCATCAGCTTTTCCAGCTCCCGCTCGCAGAAATACTGGATATTCTCGTCAATGGTCAGATAAACGTCGTGGCCGTCGATAGGGGGGATATAATTATCCTGCTCATACGGGATGGCGTGCTCCTGGGCGTCGTATTGGCCGATGATGCGGCCGTCCTCCCCCTGCAGCCATTCGTCCAGGGAGACCTCCACGCCTTCCAGGCCCTGGTTGTCAATGCCGGCAAAGCCCAGCACATGGGCTGCCAAGGTTCCCTGGGGATAATAACGCTGGGATTCCTCGATCAACTGTATGCCGGGCAATTCTTCCGCTTTGATCTGTTCCGCCAGGTCGAAATCAACTTTGCGCTTGATCCACTCAAAGGTGGTATTGGCGGTAAGCCTTTTGTAAACGGTCTCGTAATCCAGGCCCAGCAGCTCGGAGAGGTAGCGGGCGGTGCTTTCCGCCTCCCCGCCTTCCGCCACCGTGGCCGGCAGGGCGGCCACGGAATCGGCGGTGATGCTGATGGCCAGCTTGTTGCCATTGCAGTCGTAAATGGTGCCGCGGGCCGCGGAAACGATCCTGTCGCGGGTGCGGTCTTCCTCCGCCCGCCGCTGCAATTCCTCACCCTGTACGAACTGCACCACGAATAATTTGATGACAACGGCGATAAAGCCCAGCAGGGTCAAAAGGAGTATCAGCGCCATTTTGCGCCGCATCGAATTTTTAACCTCTGCCATTCAATACGCTCCTTATTATTTGCTTCTCACCGGCCGCTATCCGCGGCCAGGGCCGTGTTGTCAAAATAACCTCTCAGCACGGCGGCCAGGCTTTGCCAGAAAGGATGCTGTTCCTGCTCCGGAGCGGCGGTAGGCGCCCCGGTCTCGGTCAATTGCCGCTCGCCCAGGGTGATCATCATCGAGCTTTCCTTGTTCAGATAATAGATATTGCCGGCCGCGGTGGGGACCATGTCCAGATTTTCTATGGCGTAGCTTTCGATACGGTCCAAAGAAGACAATTCGCCGATCTTCAGATCCGCCCGTAAGGAAGCATTCTCCGTCTGCGCTATTTGTTCCTTCAAGCTGTTGATCTCCGCCCCTACATCCCCGATTTTCGACTCCATAAAGGTCACGCCCAGGAGGTATACCAGCACCGACGTGACCAGCAGCGCCAGTTTGACCATGTCGATACGCCTGGCGTTGGCCTTTTCCCGGGCGGCGGCGCCGGATAGCACCCGCAGCCTGCGCAGTTCCAGGGATTGGGCTTCTTCAAAGCCGTAAGCGTAAGCCCTTTCACTCATAGCCATTTTATGCTTGCCTCCTTCAGCGTAGAACGCGTTTACAGCTTGACCGCCGTCCGCAAGCGGGCGGAACGGCTGCGGGGATTGGCTTCCAACTCCGCCGGGGTGGCGGAAATGGGCTTTTTATGCGGAAGTTTCAGCGCCGCCCGATGCCCGCATACGCAAACCGGCAGTTCCGGCGGGCAAACGCAATCGCGGGCGTGATAACGGAATTTCTCTTTGACAATCCGGTCCTCCAGGGAATGGAAAGTGATGACGGCCAGCGCGCCGCCGGGTTTCAGCAGGCGCACCGCGGCGTCGATACCCTGTTCCAGAGCGCTCAGCTCCCCATTGACCATCACGCGCAGCGCTTGGAACGTACGTTTGGCCGGATGCTGGTCCGGCTCCCTGGCCCCTTTGGGTATGGCGGCCTTGACGATCGCCACCAGCTGGCCGGTGGTGAGCACCGGGCGCTCCCGGATAATGAATTCCGCGATCCGGGCCGCCCATTTTTCCTCGCCGTAACGGTAGAGGATATCGGTAAGCTGCTGCGCCGACATGGTGTTCACCAGGTCCGCCGCACTCATGCCGCCGCTTTGATCCATGCGCATATCCAAAGGCGCGTCCTGCTGATAAGAGAAGCCCCTGCGCGCCTCGTTCAATTGGAACGAGGACACGCCGATATCCAGCAGAATGCCGTCGCAGGCAACCACGCCCTGCTCCGCGGCCAGGCGTTCCATGTCGGCATAATTGCCCTGGACCAAGGCGAAACGCCCCGCATATTGTTGAAGCCGCTCCGCGGCCGCGGCCAACGCTTCCCCATCCCGGTCCAGGCCCAGCAGGAAGCCGCCCGGCGCGCTGGCCTCCAGCACCAACGCTGCGTGCCCGCCGCCGCCCACGGTGCCGTCGACATACACGCCGCCGTCTTTGGGGCCCAAAGCCGCCAGCACCGGGGCTGCCAGGACCGGCACATGGCCGAAGGCGGCCATCAGATGAAGGCCCCCAGGTAACGGGCGGCGTCTTCTTCATATTCCTCCTGGGTGGCGGCGGTGAAATCCAGCCAGGTCTGCTTGTCCCAGATCTCCAGCCGGCCGGAAACGCCCACGCTGACAATTTCTTTTTCCAGACGGGCGTATTCGCGCAGGAATTGCGGAAGCACAACGCGAAATTGTTTATCCACTTCCGCTTCCACGGCACGGGAGAAGAAATTGCGGGCAAAAGCCCTGGCCCGGGGATCATCCGAGCGCAGCTGGGGCTTCAGCGACTCCACGGTCTGTTCCCAGGCCGCCAAAGGGTACGCGTACAAACAGCCGTCCTGGCCCTTGGCGATGATAAAGCGCTCGCCCAGGTCCTCGCGGAACTTGGCCGGTACGATATACCGTCCCTTCTCGTCTATGGAGTGTGTGATTTCCCCGATCAGCATCTCTACTCCACTTTCCTCTACTTTACTCCACTGGAGTTTAGTATTTCTCGATGCTGGCCTTATTTCCTTTTTTTGTCCTGCCGGCGGGGAAATTTTTTTGCCCCGCCCATCAAAAAGCCTCGCCACAACATCTGGTGGCGAGGCTTTCTTATCTGCCCATATGGGGTGCTGTACAACGGGTCAGGCTGCCCTGACGGCAAAATCCGCTATTTTTTCCGCCGGCGCAGCAAAAAAATAATTATTGCGGCCGCCAATAAAGTCCCTGCAATCCATTTTCCATACTGCAGTTCCGCCACGGCCAGCACGCCGCTGACTGCCAGCAGGATCATGGCCGCGGCAATCAGCCCGCCCCCGGTGATGGCGAGCAGCGCCGGGGCGAAGGGGATGTTCAGCAGCGCCGCCACCAGGCAGCCGCTCCACACGCCGGTGCCGGGCAGGGGGATGGCCACCAGCACGCCCAGACCCACTACGCCGTAGCGGCGCACCATGTCCTTATTGCGCTCATTCTTGACGGCCAGTCTGTTCAGGGGCGCGGCCAGAAAGGGAAAAGAACCGAGGCGGCGCATCAGCCAGCTTAGCGATAACAGCAGCGGGATGACCGGCACAAAATTCCCCATGATCGACCAGCAAAAGGCCGTCCACATGTCCAATCCCCACAGCAAACCTAACGGAAAAGCCACCCGCATTTCCGCCACCGGCAGCATCGACAGGAAAAACACCCGCCATACGGGGGGAATGCCCGACAGTAACGCAATCAATCCGTCGATCATAGCCTACCTCGGTTCCCATGGACTCCTTATGGTCCGTCGCAGCGGTCCTCATTGGCCAGGCCGGCGGCGGCAGCCGCCAGCACCCGGGCGGCCAGGGGCAGCGCCGCTTCCTCGATCTGAAACCGGGGCTGATGCCAGGCGGCCTGGCAGCGGCTGCTGCCGGTGCCGGTGAACATCAAGGCCGACGGCGCCTGCTCACAGAAAATGGCGAAGTCTTCCCCGCCCAGGGGCGGCTCCGTCACCGGCCGCCATTCCGCTCCGGCCACGCCGGCGATGGCCAGCCGCAGCCGCTCCGCCATCCCGGCGTCGTTAAGCAGCGGCGGGTAGCCGGGGACGATCGCCAGCTCCGCCCGGCCGCCCAGGGCCGCGGCCACGCCCTCGGCGGTGCGGCGCAATTCCTGAAACAGCTGTTCCTGCACCGCCCGGTCAAAACTGCGCACCGTGCCCCTGAGCCGCACCGCTTCCGCTATCACATTGGGCGCGGAGCCGCCGTGAATGGAACCGAAACTGATCACCGCCGGTTCATGGGGGTCGATACGCCGGCTGACAATGGCCTGCGCCGCACCGATCACCTGGCCGGCCAGCACAATGGCGTCCACGGACAGGTGGGGCAAGGCCCCGTGGCTGGACTTTCCGTAGATGTCCAGCATAAAATCATCGCTGGCCGCCATCATGGCGCCGGGCCGCACCCCGAAGCTGCCCAGCGGATAAGCGTTCAGCACATGGGTGGCGAACAAGCCGTCCACCCGCGGGTTTTGCAGCGCGCCGGCAGCGATCATGCCCCGGGCGCCGCCGGGCTTCGTCTCCTCATGAGGCTGGAAAAGAAATTTAACAGCGCCGGCGGGCGGGTTTTCCGCCAGCAGCATTGCCGCGCCCAGCACGATGGCGGTATGGGCGTCGTGGCCGCAGGCGTGCATGACGCCGTCCACCTGAGAGCGGTAGCGGCAATCGTTCTGCTCCTGGATGGGCAGGGCGTCCAGATCCGCCCTGAGGGCCGCGCATTTTTTATCCGCCCGGCCGGGCAGCAGCCCTACCACGCCGTAGCCGCCTACGCCTTCCCGCACCTGGAGGCCGAAAGAACGCAGCAGCTCCGCCACGAAAGCGGCGGTTTCCCGCTCTTCCCCGGACAGCTCCGGCCGGCAATGGATGCGCCGGCGCCATGCAATGATATTTCTTTCCCATCCATCCATATGCGATGCCTCCGGGTACTATGCCGTATCGGCGGCGGCCGCCGGCGTGAAAGTAGGGAACGCGGCGGCGTTCCCTACGGAGTACTGCTTCAGGCTGTCCATAAACTGCCCCACAGGTTGTGGCCGGGCCGGCCAATCCGGGCACGTACGTTTTGTACGCTCCCCCCATACCCCAATCCGGCTTCACGCCGCTGCGCCGGCTTGGGGACCCCTGGGGCCTTTGCCCGGTCCGGCCTGTTTCTGAGCAGCCTGATTCTAAAGTGGAGTTTTCAGACAATTTGGCGGATGAAAGGCAATCTACTGAGCGGCACCTGCCGGGGCCTCTCCAGCCTTTAAGCCGTAAACGTCATGCAAAAACTGAAATCTATTCAGCAATTCCTGGGCGCCGGCATAATTCTCGCCGCCGGCATCCTGGGTGGCCATGTAGCTGTTCAAATAGCTTTGCGCAGCCTCCAGCCCGTCCACAGAGAAGATAAAGCCGGCGTAAGCGCTGACCACGGAAAAAGCGTCCGGAGTTTTGGCCGCCGCCTGCTCAAACAAGGCCCGGGCCTCCTCGGTCTCTCCGGCGTAAAACAAGGCGTTGGCGCGGTTGGTATAGAGCTGCGCCAGGGCAGCGTCGTTCATGGTGTCCGGGGCGGCGTCGGTGGCCAATTGATAATATTCCGCAGCTTTGGCCGCGGCTTCCTGGCCGCGGGCGCCGTAATCGGCGGCAGCGGCGCTGTCCGCGGCGCTTACCTCCTGCTGCGCCTCCTGGCAATAACTGAATAATTGCATGTACATGCTGGCCATACTGGTAGCGGTGGCATAATCCGCGCCGCTCATCTCCTCGGGCTCGTTTTCAGCAATATATGTTTCGTAAGCCGCCACCTGGTCGACGGCGCTGACTTCCCCGCTGCCGTTCTTATAATTCGTGGAGTTTTTATTGTAGGCGAAAAAATTAACCATTCCCACGCACAGCACAGCCACCACGGCGATCAGAACCTTGCGGTGCTTGTAAGTGGCCCTACGGATCTTTTGCATAAACACAGTGATGTTCCTCCTCAACAGCTATTACCGGTGTTTTGAACGCCAGTATATTTTAGTTTATCATATTTTTTCAAGAAAGGCAATCCTTACAGATGCCGTAGCATTCCAGACGGTGGGTTTTGACCATGCCCGGAGCGGAAGCCAGCACCGCCGCGTCCACCTGGGCGGCGTTGTCGGAAAAATCCAGAATGCGACCGCAGCATTCGCAGACGAAATGATAATGAGGCGCGGGATTGCCGTCGAAACGGCTTTGGCCCTTGCCGTAATTCAGCTCCTGGATCTTTCCTTCGTCCAGCAGCACCTGCAGATTGCGGTAAATGGTCCCCAGGCTGATATCGGGAATCTGTTTGCGGGATTCGGCATAGATCCAATCCGCCGTGGGATGGCTGGTGGTCGAACACAAGACGTCGTAAACAACGCGTTTTTGCCTGGTCATGCGCTTTTGTTTGGCGTTGCTCATAATCATGCTCCTCTATTATTTTTAGTTCAGATTGATGTCGTATTGTATATACCCGTCCTCGTCCGGCAATTGCCATAATTCCAGCTTATCGCTGAACACTTGCTCCACTTCGTTGATCAGGCGCAGCAGGCGGCCTTCGGCAAACAAATAGTCGCTGATCGTGGGCTCCTGTGACAGCAGGATGAACATGTTCTCAAAATCCCCCATGTCCTCGTTTACATCTTCGCCCAGCATGGAAGCCATCCTTAACGCCACCTGCTGCTGGCGCAGCTCAGACAGCATGGCCGCGTTTTCGTTATCTTCCTCCAGCTTTTGCTTGGCTGCCAGGAACTGATGGTATTCCGGACTCTGCCGCAGCAGATCGGCCAGCCGCACCGCCTGTTTACGGATAAGTTTACGGTGGTCCTTGAACTGGTCCAACCTATCCTTCTCTATCCCTACCATAATATCACCTAATCGGAAAAATAACAATAAAAATTATTGTTATGGTTTATTTATTTAACTAACTGGTAATGTTTCGCCACGTATTTGCACAAACCTGCTATAAAACATATTTTACTGATGAAAAATACTGGCAAGCACCAAATAAAACCGCCGGAATATACTCGAAAAAAGAGGTTTTTCGGGAGGTAAGACCATGCAAGTTTATACAGTTCAACGGGGCGACAGCCTCTGGAAAATCGCCAAAGCCCATCATATCGGGCTGGACGCGCTGCTGGCCGCCAACCCACAAATTACCGACCCCAATTTCATCATGGTCGGCTCCAAAATCAATATACCGGATATCTGGTACCCGGACGGCAAAGGACAACCGCCCGCCGGCAGCCCTGCGCCGCGTCCCGGAAAACCTGCGCCGCCGGTGGTCAGTCCCGCTCCGCCCGTAAGCCCGGCGCCCCGGCCCTGCCCGCCTTGCCCGGAACCGCCGCCCTGCCCGCCGCAACGGCCCTGCCCGGAGCCGCCCCCCTGCCCGCCGCAACGGCCCTGTCCGGAGCCGCCTCCTTGTCCGCCGCAACGGCCCTGCCCGGAGCCGCCCCCTTGCCCGCCGCAACGGCCCTGCCCGGAACCGCCCCCCTGCCCGCCGCAACGGCCCTGTCCGACGCCGCCGCCCTGCCCGCCGCAACGGCCCTGTCCGACGCCGCCGCCTTGTCCGCCGCAGAAATCCTGTCCGGCGCAGAAGCCCTGCCCGGCGCAGAAGCCCTGTCCGGCGCAAAAGCCTGCGCAACGGCCCTGCCCGCCGCAGCGGCCGTCCACGACCTGCCCGCCGCGGAACCGCGTCTTCGGCGATGTGCTGGACCCGGATAACTATCCCTCCTGTGAGGACGATCCCTCGGTGCGGCCCTGCATCTATGTGGCCCGCGACGGCGATACGCTGTGCATGATCTGCCAGATGTTCATGGTGCCCATGACCAGGCTGCTCTATTATAATCTCGGCTACGCCAAAGATGAGCCGCTGGCGGAAGGAACCCGCATCATCATCCCCGAGGCCATGATCATGCCTGTGAACCCGATCCGTTCCTGCCCCCAGCCCAAACGACGCAGATAAAAAACAGCCGCCCGGATTCGGGCGGCTGTCAAACGCCGGCTCTTTTTACCTGATACTTACACCGCTTCATTCAAGGCAATCATCAGCGCATCTACGTCAATGCCGTGGGCCAGAGCGCCCTGCTCGATATTCTCAAAATGGGCGGCGGCGCAGCCGAGGCAGCCCATGCCGTGATCCATCAGCACCTGGGCGGTCTGCGGCCACTGCTGCACGACTTCCATGATACTCATTTCCTTGGTGATCGTAGCCATATTCTCCCTCCTCTATCTTCATTACGACCTTTCGTCATATTATGACCCTAATCAGTATAACATAAACACCGCCAAATTCAAGAAAAAAATGCGGGGGCGCCAGGCCCCCGCATTCATGTAGGCAATACAAACGGTGGATTAAACAACGCCTTGGGCGATCATGGCTTCGGCAACCTTGACGAAACCGCCGATATTGGCGCCGTTCACATAGTTGATATACTCGGCGCTTTCTTTGCCGTAGGCGACGCAGGTCTCATGGATATCGCCCATGATCTGGCGCAGCTTATTGTCGACCTCTTCGCTGGTCCAACCGTAACGCATGCTGTTCTGGGACATTTCCAGGCCGGAAACAGCCACGCCGCCGGCGTTGGAGGCTTTGCCGGGGGAATAGAGGATCCTGGCTTCCAGGAAAGCGTCCACCGCTTCCTTGTTGGAGGACATATTGGAGCCTTCGCACACGCATTTGCAGCCGTTCTTGATCAGCGCCTTGGCGTCTTCGCCATCGATCTCGTTCTGGGTGGCGGTGGGGAAAGCGATATCGCAGGGAACTTCCCAAGGCTTGCGGCCTTCCCGGTATTCCAGGCCGAATTCGGCGGCAAAGTCCTTGATGGGACGGCGGTAAATCGTCCACAGGGGCTTGAGGAATTCCAGCATCTCGCTGTTGATGCCCTGGGGAACATACACATAACCGAAGGGATCGCCCACGGTAACGACTTTGCCGCCCAGCGAATTGACTTTCTCGATCAGGAAGGTGCCCACATTGCCGCCGCCGGAATTGACCACGGTCATGCCGTCCAGGGACAGGCCCCTGGTGGCCAGCATATGCTCGGCAAAATAGGTGACGCCGTAGCCGGTGGCTTCCGGCCGCACCAGGCTGCCGCCGAACTGACGGCCTTTGCCGGTAAGCACGCCGGTGAATTCGTTGGCCAGCTTCTTGTACTGGCCGAACATATAAGCCACTTCCCTGCCGCCCACGCCGATATCGCCGGCGGGAACGTCGGTATTCGGGCCGATATGGCGGAACAGCTCGCTCATGAAGGCCTGGCAGTAGCGCATGACCTCGTTTTCGGACTTGCCTTTGCCGTCAAAGTCGGAGCCGCCCTTGCCGCCGCCCATAGGCAGGGTGGTCAGGGAGTTTTTCAGCACCTGCTCGAAGGCCAGAAATTTCAAAATGCTCAGATTGACGGAAGGATCGAAGCGCAGACCGCCTTTGTACGGGCCGATGGCGCTGTTCATCTGAATACGGTAACCGCGGTTGATCTGGATTTCGCCCTTGTCGTCAATCCAGGGCACACGGAACATCACCACGCGCTCCGGCTCGACCATTCTTTCCAGAATCCTGTACTGGGAATACCTGGGATTTTTGTCGATGAAGGGGGCCAGGGAAATGACCACCTCTTCAACGGCCTGGAGGAATTCCTTCTCCCCAGGGTTCTTGGCGGAAACCTTCGCCATGAAGTCCTGAACATTAAACGACATTGATTCTTACCTCCCTTATTTGTGCAGCGATATTATAATGGCTTCAACGCCAGCCTGTTGTGGCATCGCCTTAATTTTACTCTATTTCATGCGCAAATACAAGGGATGCAGGAATAATCGCACAATTCTCACTCCCTTTGTCATGGCAAAACATCATTGCAACGCCACGTTGTCCCTGCCGATCAACTCCCGCATGGCCGTGAGCATCTGCTGGTCCGGCTCCGCGCCGCCGATGCCGGGGAAGGGCGCGTAACGCCTGGTATCGCTGTAATAGGCTTCCACGGCGATCGGGCCCGGATTGCCGGCCAGCAAAGCGCGGAGCTGCTGCAGCAAAGAGGCCGCATCCGCTCCCGGCAGGCGCAGGTAGAGCTTGCAGGGGTCGCAGATCTCGCTGACCGTCAGCTCCGGATCGCCGCCGTTCGTTTTCACCTTTCCCTTGACCACCAGGGCTTTGCCTTCGGCCAGCCGGTCCCGGCAGCGCTCGAAATCCCGGGGGAAAATGGTGCAGCGGACGCTGCCTTCCCGGTCCTCCAGGTTGAAATTGGCCATCTGGTCGCCTTTTTTGGTCAGGCGGCGGGTCAGGCCGCCCACCAGGCCGGCGGTGGTGACCTCCTGGCCGTCCCCGGCGGCGGCCACCTGCTCCAGGCTATGGCTGACCTTGCGCCGGGTCACCTCCCGGTAATTGTCGAAAGGATGGCCGCTCACATAAAAGCCCAGCATGTCCTTTTCCATTTCCAGCAGCTCTTTCTTGGGATATTCGGGAAGCTGCGCCAGCGCCAGCTCTTCCCGGTCCGCCGCCTCGTCCAGGCCGAAATCGAACAGGGTGGTCTGGGCGCTCAATTTTTCCTCCTGGGCCCGTTTGGCCAGGGCCAGGGCCTCGTCCATACCGGCGAGCATGGTGGCGCGGTTCAGGCCCAGGCTGTCCAGGGCGCCGCAGCGGATCAGGCTTTCCAGCATCTTTTTATTGAGGGGCAAACGCTGGCACAGATCCTTCAGGCTGGTATAGCCGCCGTGTTCCCGCCGCTCCTCCACGATCTGCCGCACCATTTCCCGGCCCACGTTTTTCACCGCGCTCAGGGAAAAGCGGATCTTGCCCCCCACCACGTTGAATTTCTCACCGCTCTCGTTGATATCCGGCGGCAGCACTTCGATGTTCAGGGCCCGGCAGTGGTCGATATATTTAGCCACTTTATCCTGGCTGCCCATCTGGCTGGTGAGCATGGCGGCCATAAATTCCGGCTTGTAGTTGGCTTTCAGCCAGGCGGTGCGGTAGGACACCAGGGCGTAGGCGGCGCTGTGGCTCTTGTTGAAACCGTATTCGCCGAATTTCTTCAGCAGCTCGAAAATCTCTTCCGCCTTGGCCCGGTCGATGCCGTTATTGAGGCAGCCGCTGACAAAGTCCTCTTTAGCCTCGTTGATCATCTCCATTTTCTTTTTGCCCATGGCCCGGCGGATCATATCCGCCTTGCCCAGGGAGAAGCCGCCCAGGGCCCGGACGATCTGCATCACCTGCTCCTGATAGAGGATGACGCCGTAGGTCTCTTTGGTGATCCCCTCCAGGCTGGGATGGATATACTTGACTTTCTTCGCGCCGTGCTTGCCGTTGATGAAGTCGTCCACCATGCCGCTGCCCAAAGGGCCCGGCCGGTACAGGGCCACCAGGGCGATGATATCCTCGAAGCGCTCCGGATGCAGGTCCCGGAGGATGCGGCGCATGCCGTCGCTTTCCAGCTGGAACACGGCCTGGCTTTCGCCTTCGCCGAGCATGGCGTAGGTGGCCGGGTCGTCCAGGGGGATCTGCTCGATATCCACCGTCTCGCCCCGGCTGTCCCGGATATTCTCCACCGCGTCGTCGATGATGCTGAGGGTGCTCAGGCCCAGCAGGTCCATTTTCACCAGACCGCATTCCTCCACCTGCTCCTTGGCGTACTGGGTGGTGACGCTGCCGTCCTTGCTGTCCTTTTGCACCGGCATATAGGAAATCAGTTCGTTTTTGGCAATGGCCACGCCCGCGGCGTGCTTGCCGCAATGGCTGGGCATGCCCTGGATCTGATCGGCGATATCCAGCATCTCCCGGATCAGCGGGTCGTTGTCGTATTCCGCTTTCAGCTCCGGGCTGACCTTGACCGCGTCCAGCACCCCCGGATGCTTGGGCACCTTGTCCGCGCCGTATTTACTTTTGATAGCTTCCCTGATCTCCGGCTCTTCCGGCATCAGCTTGACGATGCGGTCCGCCACGGCGTAGGGCACGTCCAGCACCCGGCCCACGGATTTGACCGCGCCCTTCATCAGCATCACGTTGAAGGTGACGATCTGGGACACCTTGTCCTCGCCGTATTTTCGCACCAGGTAATCCACTACCTCGCCCCGGCGCACATCGGAAATATCCGTGTCGATATCCGGCGGCGTGACCCGCTCCGGATTGAGGAAGCGCTCGAACAGCAGGTCGTATTTCAGCGGGTCGATGTCGGTGATGCCCAGGCAGTAGGCCACCAGGCTGCCGGCGGCGCTGCCTCGGCCCGGGCCCACGGAAATGCCCTGCTGCCGGGCGTATGCGATCATATCCCAGACAATGAGAAAATAGCCGGGGAAATCCAGCTTATTGATGACGGACAGCTCGTATTCCATGCGCTCCCGCAGCTCCGGGGTAACGGGACGATAGCGGCGGGCCAGGCCCTCCTCGCAGAGGCGGCGCAGATAGCCGGGGAGGTCGTAGCCGTCGGGGGGCTGATAATCCGGCATGAACAGCTTGCCGAACTCAAAATCCACCTGGCAGCGGTCGGCGATTGCCAGGGTATTGGCCAGGGCTTCCGGATGCTCCGGGAACAGCGCGGCCATTTCCGCTTCCGTCTTTAAGTAGAACTGATCGTTGGCAAAGCGCATACGGTTTTCCTCGCTGCGCAGCTTGCCGGTTTGGATGCAGAGCAGGATATCGTGCATGTCCGCGTCGGATGCGTCCACGTAATGGATATCGTTGGTGGCGACCAGCGGGATCTCCAGTTCCCGGGCGATCCTGACCAATTCCGGAATGGCCCGCAATTCCTCCTCCAGGCCGTGGTTCTGCAGCTCGATATAGTAACGGCCCGGCCCGAACAGCGCCTGGTACTCGGCGGCCAGGGCCCGCGCCGCCCCCGGCTGATTGCCCAGGATCAGTTCCGGCAGTTCCCCGGCGATGCAGGCGGACAGGCAGATCAAGCCCTCGTGGTATTTGCGCAACAACGCCTTGTCCACCCGGGGCTTGTAGTAGAAGCCCTCCAAAAAACCCAGAGACACCAGGCGGCACAGGTTCTGATAGCCTTGATTGTTTTCGGCCAGCAGCACCAGATGGCAGGCGCTGTCGCCTTTGCGGCCGGAACGCTGGAAGCGGTCGTTGGTCACGTAAACCTCGCAGCCGACAATGGGCTTGACGCCCGCCTTTTTGCAGGCATTATAAAAGCTGATGGCGCCGTACATCACCCCGTGGTCCGTGATGGCGCAGGCCGGCATCCCGTAATCCGCGGCCCGGGCCACCAGCCGGTCGATGCGGGCCGCGCCGTCCAGCAAACTGTATTCGGTGTGATTATGTAGGTGTACAAAGGTCATATCGTTGCTCCGTCTAGATTCCGGGCCCGGAGATCAGGCCCTTTTCCTGAAAGCTGTAATATTTGCCGTTGCAGACGATCAGATGGTCCAGCACGGTGATGCCGATTTCCGTGAGCACGGCGGCGATATGCTGGGTCAGCTGCACATCCGCCGCCGTGGGCCGCATGGCGCCGCCGGGATGATTATGGGCCAGCACCACGCTTTTAGCTTTATGGCGCAGCGCCGCTTCCACCACCAGCCGCGGATAGATGGTCACCTGGTCCAGGGTGCCTTCATTGATCAGCGCGGACTGATTGACCCGGTTTTGCGTGTCCAGGCAGATCAGGTAAAAGCGCTCATGGCTGCAGCCGATAAACAGGCCCAGGACATAGTCCAGCAGCCGCTCCCGGTCGCTGAGGCAGACCGGGTCCCGGCCGGCGTCCGTCTGATAGCGGCGGAAAAATTCCGGCATCATCGTGAGCAGGCTGGCCGTATTGGCCCCCACCCCCGGCACCTCCAGCAGATCCTGATAATCGGCGTTCAGCACCCCGGCAAAGCTGCCGAAACGCTGGAGCAGCCGGTGGGCCAGCTCATTGGTATCCCGGTAGGGCAGCGCGTAGAACAGCAGCACCTCCAGCACCTGATGGGGCGGGAAGCTGTCCAATCCTTCGGCCAGGCACAGCTCCTTCAGCCGTTGCCGGTGGCCGCTGTGTAGCGCGTCAAAGTCGCTCCTGCTCATCTTCGGCTCCTAAAAATACTCGTTCAGCAGCGACCCGAGGGCCGTTTCGTCCGGCCGCCAATAGCTGACGCCGTCGATATCTTCAAAATCTCCCGGCACGGTGCCGCTTGCAATGCCCGCCGCGTCCAGGGAGCGCAGTTTGATCGCCAGCTGCACCACATAGCGGACCGGCAGATCGGTCTCCACCATCTCGCTGGTCGCCGCCAGCAATTGCGGCAATTTGCGCAGCACGCCCGTGTCCACCATTTGCCCGGCCAGGGCTTTCAAAAACGTCTGCTGGCGGGACACCCGGGTGATGTCGCCCAGCTCGTCCTGGCGGAAACGCACATATTGCAGGGCCTGTTCGCCGTTGAGCCTTTGCAGGCCCGCCTCGATATCGATGAGCCCGTCGTAGGTCTGATAATACATCCTTTTATCCACATCGATCTCCACGCCGCCCAGGGCGTCCACGATATCCTCGAAACCGGCGAAGTCGGTGAGGGCGTAATAGTCCACCGGCACCTGCAGCAGCTGCTCCACCGTGGGGACCAGCAGGTCCAGGCCCCCGTAGGCATAGGCGTGGTTGATCTTGTCAAAGCCGTAACCCTCCACCTCCACCAGGGTATCCCGGGGCACGGACAGAATATAGATGCCCGGGGCGGCCAGGTCGAGATGAACCACCATGATGGTATCGGCCCGGCCTTCCACGCCCATGGCCTCATTGGCGTCGCTGCCTACCACCAGCACATTGACGCTGTGCCCGTCCGCCAGCAGGCCGGACTCCCCAGCCCGTTCCGGCGCCGGGGAGCCTGTCCCCAGCAGCCAGGTGAAACCGATAATGATCAGAATAACCAGCAGCGCCGGAATCAGGCAGCCCCAGGGGCGGCGCTGCGCTGGCTGTTGCTTGCTTGTTTCTTTGGACACAAAGCTCCTCCGGACACAGATAAATTCAGGGACGCAACGGCACCCCTGTCTGCTTGCCGTAAAGCCAACCGGCATCTGTATTATAGCATATCGGCTTGCGCCATGCCAGGTTTTAGGAGGAAAAAGCTTGCGTATTATGCGTATTGCTAAAAGAAATTCCCAAAAACAAGCCAGGCCAGCAGAAACAGCGTTTCTCCCCAAGCCGCGGCGGCGCCGTAGCAATTCTCGTCCAGGGCGCCCACGGAACGTTGCCGGGCGCTGGCAAACAGGTAAATGCCCAGAAAAGCGGTGAGCACGGCCAAATACAAGGTGATGCGGCTGAAAGGAAGCAGGGCGCAAAGCGCCAGGCAGGAGGAGAGCACAAAATCCCGTTTGGTAAAGCCCCGGTGCAGCTCGCCCGGGACAAAAGCGGGGAAATAGTAGATGAGCCAGCTCATCAGCCAGCGGGCCGTTACCGGCGCGGCGATCAGGGCGAACAGGTCCGCCGCTGTGCCGCGGCACAGGTTGTAATAGATCAGATACAGGCCCAGCAGCCAGATCAAACCCCACGCCATGCCCGCTTTGCCGGCGTTGAAACGCCGCTCCTTGGCCCTGATCTCCTCCTCGTTGCTGGCGAGGGGCCGGTCCGGATCGGGGAAAGCCTGCTCCAGGTCGGCAACCTGCCCCCGCCAGGGCGTCAGGCCGTCGGCCACGGTGATCAGATCCCGCAGCAAAAAGGCCCCGCCCGCCAGCAGATTCATGCCCACCAGCAACGCCGCGGCGCCGCTTTGGGGCATCACCATTGCCAGCCTGGCCGTCCAGAACACCACTGTTCCGGCCAGCAGCCCCAACAGCGGCAAAAAGCGCAGCGCCCGGGGCAAACGGTCCCGGTCGGCCAGGAACCGCTGGGGCAAGGGCAAATATGTTAGCTCGTGCAGCAGTAACAAGAACTCCTTGATCATTGCTCTATCCCTGCACTCCTGATGAAAGGCCGGAGGCCGGTCAGGGCCTCAGCCGTTTTCCCGCCCAGCCGGGTTTTCACTCCCGCGCCTGATCCAATTGGGCCAGATGCTGTTTCAGTTCCCAAAGCTGATGGGCGTAGGCTGTAACCTGCCGCCTCAGACGGTTGTTTTCCCGCTGGGATTGTTCCAATTCGGCCTTGAGGCTCTGCTGGTTCTGCTCCAGCAAGCTCATGAGAATCCGCCGGCTCATCCGGAGGCCGGAAACGCTGTCCTCCAGCCGCCTGATCTTTTCCTCATAGCGCAAAGCTTCCTCCAAGCCCAGACTATCTCCCGCTGCCATCCCGCGCATCCCTCCGTCCTGATCTTGGAGCTATTATATGCGTTTCGGCAGCGCTTAATCCTGTTTATATCTCGACAGTATTTCCAGCTGGCCCACGGTGGTGATGCGGCTGCCGATCTCCCTCGGGCCCGGCACATGGAAATCGGAGCCGCCCATCATGGCGATGCGCAGATTGCGGGCGATGCGCCCGTATTTCTGCTCCGCCGCGCTGTTATGCTCCGGATGGTACACCTCCATGCCGCCGACGCCTTCCCGCACCAGCAGGGGGATCAGCGCGTCCGGCACGCCGGTGGCCGGATGGGCGATCACCGGCACGCCCCGGGCTTGCCGGATCAGCCGCACCGCTTCCAGCGGCGTCAGCTTTTCCCTGGGCACATAAGCCGGCATGCCCCGGCCCAGCCACTTGGCAAAGGCTTCCCGCGGGGAAGTCACATAACCCGCTTCCAGCATGGCCTGGGCCACATGGGGGCGGCCCAGGGAGCCTCCGCCCGCCGCGGCCACGATGGCGTCCAGATCCAGCTCCATGCCCAGCAGCTTCAGGCGGCGTACGATCTCCCCTCCCCGGTGCAACCGGGCCTGAGCCAGCTTTTGCAGACGGTTGGTAGCCAGGAGCATCTCCGCGTCCAGCCAATAGCCCAGAATATGGATATCCCGGTCCGCCGCCTCGGTGGACAGCTCCACCCCGGGAATGAAGGCGATATCCAGCTCCTCCGCCTTGGCCGTTGCTTCCGCCAGGCCGGACACCGTATCATGATCGGTGATGGACAGGCCCAGCAGCCCCCTTTCCTTGGCTATGGCCACCAGCTGGCCGGGACTGAAAGCGCCGTCGGAAGCGGCGCTATGTATATGCATATCGAAACCGGCCATTAACCGCTCCTCTCCGCCCCGGTCAGGCAGAACGTGTTACGGCAGCACCTTCATCAGGAGCCGGCGCACGCTTTCGCCCTGAACCTGCTCCAGGTCCTGGTCGCGCATACCCCGCCGCTGCAGCCGCTGGTAAATTTCAGGCAGATGCTGCACGCCGTCCAGGTCCGGCGGCAATTCGCAGCCGTCGAAATCGCCGCCGATGGCCACATGCTCGCTGCCCAGCAGGCTGACCGCGTATTCCACATGGCGGCAGAACTGTTCCAGGCCGCCGCCGTTGCCCAGGAAATCGCCGACCATGGTAATGCCTACCACGCCGCCCCGCTCCGCCAAGGCGATCATCTGCCGGTCGCTGACGGCGCGGGGATAATCGGAGCACAGGGCCGCGCATACCGTATGGGAATCGATAAAGGGCGCTTCGCTGATCTGCAGCAAATCGTCAAAACTCTCGTCGTTCAGATGGGCGGCGTCCAGCAGCACGCCCAGGCGGTTGCATTCCTCCACCAGCCGCCGGCCTTCCGCGGTGATGCCGCCGGAAGCGAAAGCCCCGCCGGCGTAGCGATTGGCAAAATTCCAGGCCAGACCCACATAACGCAGCCCTTGCTGATAGTATTCCCGCAGAAATTCGCCGCCCGCGCCCATGGGCGCCGCGCCTTCCATGCCGATCAGGATCAAGGGGTGTGCGGGCGCGAGCAATTGTTCGCGGCATAACAGCAATTCCAGATCGCTCTGACGGGACAGGTCGGCCCGCAGCCGCTCCAGGATCAGGCGGAATTCATCGGCTTCCCGGCGCTCATAATCCTGCTCATGAATAAAGATGGCAAAAAAGGCCAGGTCCAAATGCTCCCGCAGCCGCCGGTAATCCAGATGGGCCGTGGGAAGTTCCGCCAGGCTGTCGCAGTCCCGCAGAAACAAAGCCGTATCGCAATGACAATCAACTCGCATACCGCACCTCCCTTGATGGTAAAACCGCGTTTCTTTGCCGAAACACGCCAAACTGATTCAAATCAGCGGATGCCGGAACCAAGGGCTTTTCCTTTCCCCCTCAGGCCCAGCGCCAGGGACTCCCCCGCGCCGCCGGGCCGGCCGGCGCGGGGGCGGCAAACGCCGGTTTATTGACGCAGCGGCCGGGAGGCTCCCGCCGCTTTTACAAAGCGGGCTGCCACACATTGAGGCTGCGGATCTCCCTGGCTTTGCCCCCGCTATCCAGGTCGACCAGCACCCCGTTGAATTGCAGGTCCCCGCCGGCGGTGCGGAAATGCTCGCTGTAGCCCAGCAGGAAGCGCTGAACGATAATCTCCTTCTCCACGCCCAGCACTGAATCCCGGGGTCCGGTCATGCCCGCGTCCGTGATATAGGCCAGGCCCCGGGGCAGGATGCGGGCGTCGTTGGTCTGGATATGGGTATGCGTCCCCACCAGAGCGCCGGCCCGGCCGTCGGCATACCAGCCTAAAGCCATCTTTTCGCTGGTGGCTTCGGCATGGAAATCCACCAGCACCCTTCGGCCAGGGCCGATCTCCTTTAAAACCCGGTCCAGGGCGGCAAAAGGGCAATCGCAGGGGTTCATGAACACCCGGCCCAGCAGGTTGACCACATAAATTTCCCCGGCCGCCGTGTCAAAACAGCGCCAGCCCCGGCCGGGCAACTGCTCCGGCAGATTGGCCGGCCGCAGCAGCCGGGGCTCGGCGTCGATAAAATTGAAGATGTCTTTATTGTCCCAGGTGTGATTGCCCATGGTAAAGCAATCCACGCCGCAATCCGTCAATTCGTCGAAATGGCGGCGGGATATGCCGAAGCCGTTGGTCACATTCTCCCCATTGGCCACGGTGAAATCGATATGCTCTTCCTCCAGCAAACAGGGCAGACGCTCCAGCACCATCCGCCGGCCCGCAGCGCCCACGATATCGCCGATAAAGAGAATACGCATGTCCGGCCTCCTTTAAGGCAGGGAATACCAATATAGGGTATAGTATATCATACTCGGCAGGAAAAATCATGTGAAAAAAACGGAACCCTGCGGGTTCCGTTTTTCCAGCTGTAAGCGGAAGCTTTACTTGGCGTAATCCACCGCGCGGGTTTCACGAATCACCACGACTTTGATCTGTCCCGGGTATTCCAGCTCCGCTTCCACCCGTTTGGCGATCTCCCGGGCAGTGCGCATGGCCATCAGGTCGTCGATCTTATCCGGTTCCACAATGACGCGGATCTCCCTGCCGGCCTGGATGGCGTAACATTTTTCCACGCCCTCGAAGGTTTCGGCGATCTCCTCCAGCTTTTGCAGGCGCTTGATATAATATTCCAACGTCTCGCGCCGGGCGCCGGGCCGGGCGGCGGAAATGGTATCCGCGGCCTGCACCAGCGCTGCTTCCAAAGAGCCGATTTCCACGTCCCCGTGATGGGCCAGGATGGCGTGGATCACCTCCGGGCCTTCCTTGTACTTCTTGGCGATATCGGCACCGATCACGGTATGGGAACCTTCCACCTCATGGTCGATGGCCTTGCCGATATCATGGAGCAAACCGGCCCGCTTGGCCAGGGTGATATCCGCGCCCAGCTCCGCCGCCATTACGCCGGCCAGATGCGCCACTTCGATGGAATGCTTCAGCACGTTCTGGCCGTAGCTGGTGCGGAATTTCAGGCGGCCCAGCAGCTTGATCAGCTCGCTGTGCAAGCCGTGCACGTTCGTTTCAAAGGTGGCCTGCTCGCCCTCGTCCCAGATGCGCTGCTCCACTTCCTTGCGGGATTTCTCCACCATTTCCTCAATGCGTCCCGGCTGGATGCGACCGTCCAAGATCAGCTTTTCCAGGGCGTTGCGGGCGATTTCCCGCCGCACCGGGTCAAAGCCGGAGAGGATCACCGCTTCCGGCGTATCGTCGATGATCAGGTCCACGCCGGTCAAAGTCTCCAGCGTACGGATATTGCGTCCCTCCCGGCCGATGATGCGGCCCTTCATTTCTTCATTGGGCAGCGGCACCACGGAAACCGTGGTTTCCGCCACGTGGTCGGCGGCCACCCGCTGAATGGCCGAGGCCACGATTTCCCGGGCGCGCTTCTCCCCTTCCTCCCGGGCGCTGTTTTCGATATCCCGCACCATCATGGCTGCCTCGTGCTTGATATCGTCCTCGATACTGTTCAAGAGGATCTGCTTGGCCTCGGCGCTGGTGATGCCGGAGATCGACTCCAGTTCCTGCACTTTCTGCTTCTGCAGCTCCGTTACCTGGCTGCGTATTTCTTCGATCTCATTGTCTTTCTTGCGCAGCGCTTCCTCTTTTCTCTCAATGCCGTCCAGCTTCCGGTCAATATCCTCTTCTTTTTTCTGCAAGCGCTTTTCCTGCCGGACGATTTCGTTATGCCGTTCCTTATTGTCCCGGTCCGCCTCGGTACGCAGGCGGTGTATTTCTTCCTTGGCCTCCAGCAGCGCTTCTTTTTTCCGGGTTTCGCTTTCTTTCTTCGCGTCGATCAGGATTTTGGCCGCCGCTTCCTCCGCGGATTTGATCCTGGCCTCAGCCAGGTTTTTTCTTACAATATAGCCCGCGAGCGCACCGATGATCAGCGCGAGCAATACAAGTAGTATAATGCCGACCGTACCCATAAATTCACCTCCGTTAATATGATTTGTTATTCCCGTAAAACAAAAAATCGAGTTGAAAAACTCGATTTTGATTGCTGAATAGATGAATTTCGCCCACATAAACGGCGCCGCCATATAATATATATATCAATCTCCTTAAAACGCAGCTATGATCATATATATCTAGTTAAGCTTTCATCTATTACTTAAGAATTCATAAGCAAGAATTCAAAATCGGCTTTAACGTATTTATATTAATATAAAATTAACCGGCTGTCAAGAAATATTTAAGAAGACGCGGGCCCCTACCTTCGCTCTTGCGCGTTCGCCAATAATTCATAGACGAGGCCGGCCTGAAACCCGCGCTGCAGCAGCCGCCTTTGCAGCGCGGCTAAAGCGCGGTTTCTTTGCTCCGGTGCCGCGCCGGCGGGCAGCCGTCCCAGCTCCCGGCTGATGATGGCGGCCGCCGCCTGCCGCTCCGCTTCCTCGCCGTACTCCGCGTCCAGGGCCGCCCGGACCTGCTCCTTGTCCACGCCCAGCTGTAACAGCTCCAGACGCACCAACCCCCGGCCCCAGGCCGCGGCGTCTCGGCGCCGGCGCGCGCGCGAGCAGGCAAAGCGCTGCTGGTCCAGATAGCCCGCGGCATAAAGGCGCTCCACACAGGCGTCCACCGCCTCCGGCGCGGCTCCCCGGGCCAGCAGCTTCTCCCGCAGTTCCTGTTCCGCGTAATCCCGCCGCTCCAGATAGCGCAGAGCGGCGGGATAAACCTGATCCTGCTGCCCTGCCAAATCCTGCCTATTCCGCGCCCTGCTCATTGCCGCTTTCGTCCGCCGAGGGAGCCGGGTTCTTATCCGTAGCCACTTTGGCCCGGATCCTGCCTTCCACATCCGCCAGGACCTCGGGATGGGTCTCCAGATATTCTTTGGCGTTTTCCCGGCCCTGGCCGATGCGCTCGCCGTTATAACTGTACCAGGAGCCGGATTTTTCCACGATCTTCATCTCCGTGCCCAGATCCAGGATATTGCCGGAAGCGGAGATGCCCTTGCCGTACATGATATCGAATTCCGCCAGCTTGAAGGGGGGAGCCACCTTGTTTTTCACCACTTTGGCCTTGGTGCGGCTGCCCACCACGTCCGTGCCGGCCTTGATGGTGTCGCCCCGCCGCACCTCCACCCGGATGGAGGCGTAGAATTTCAGCGCCCGGCCGCCGGAAGTGGTTTCAGGATTGCCGAACATCACGCCCACTTTTTCGCGGATCTGATTGATGAAGATCAGGCAGGTATTGGATTTGCTCACCGCGCCGGTGAGCTTGCGCAAGGCCTGGGACATCAGGCGGGCCTGCAGGCCCACATGGGAATCGCCCATGTCCCCTTCCAGTTCCTGCCGGGGCACCAGGGCGGCCACGCTGTCAATGACGATCACGTCCAGAGCGCCGCTTCTGACCAGGGCTTCGGCTATTTCCAGCGCCTGCTCGCCCGTATCCGGCTGGGAAATCAGCAGCTCGTCGATATCCACGCCCAGGTTGCCGGCGTATAGCGGGTCCAGGGCATGCTCCGCGTCGATAAAAGCCGCCGCGCCGCCGCTTTTCTGCGCCTGGGCCACGATATGTAGGGCCACGGTGGTTTTGCCGGAACTCTCCGGCCCGTAGATCTCCACCACCCGGCCCCGGGGCATGCCGCCGACGCCCAAAGCCAGGTCCAAAGCCAGGGACCCGGTGGGTATCACGTCCACGGCGGTAATGCCGGAACTGCCTAAACGCATGATAGAGCCTTTGCCGAACTGCTTCTCGATCTGGGCCAGCGCCGCCGACAGCGCCACCGCTTTATCCTTATCGTTCATCGCATTACCTCCCGTTATCAAACAAATGTTCGATACTATTATATACAAGGCCGCCTGATTTTGCAAGAGGTTTTGCTTATTTTTTTAGATAAGTCTTGGCTAATCCGGCGTAGGTATCCGCGTGGTTGACGCGCTTCTGTTCCATGTCCGGGTCCAGGGTTTTCACCACTTTGCCCGGCACGCCCATCACCTGGGAATGGGGCGGGATGACCATGCGGGGCGGCACCACCGTGCCGGCGGCGATGATGCTGCCATGGCCGATCACCGCCTGATCCAGCACGACCGCGCCCATGCCGATCAGGCAATTATCCTCGATGGTGGCGGCGTGGATGATCACGCCGTGGCCCAAAGACACGTGGTCCCCGATGACGGTGGGGATATCCTTGATCACATGGACCACGCAATTATCCTGGATATTGCTGTTTCGGCCGATGGTGATCGGGGCCAGGTCGGCCCGGACCACCGAGCCGAACCAAATGGAGGAGCCGTCGCCGATACGGACAGCGCCGATCACATCGGCGCTGTCCGCGATAAAACAATCCTGCCCGATCACGGGCCGGGCTCCCTGATACTCGTAAATGGTCATGGTTTACCTCTTTTCTGCAATCGTTTTTCTTCCGCGTCCCCTCACGGTGGACAAGGGACGGTTTTAAAACCGTTCTTCTTTTGTAAAAGAAGAACCAAGAAAACTTTGAACTTGAGTTACGGCGCTAAGTCAAAGCCGGATTCTATTTGTAATTTAAAATTCTTTGGCTCCCTTTCTTTTAAGAAAGGGAGAGGGTCTTATCTTCTAAACATTCCGGCGTCCTTAGGCTTGGTCGGGCCTTGGGATGGGCGCGGCCAGGGCGGCCAGCAGCTCCCCTTTGACCTTCTCCACATAATCGGCCAAATCTGCCAGGGGCACTTCCGTGACTTGGCCGGTGGCGCGGATCCGCACCTCGGCCAGGCCGGTTTCCCGGCATTTTTTGCCCATGGTGACGCGGATGGGGAAGCCCAGCAGGTCCGCGTCGTTGAACTTGACGCCGGGCCGCTCCTTGCGGTCGTCGATCACAGTTTCCACGCCCCGACACAGCAGCTCCCGGTACAGCTTCTCCGCCTCGTTGTTCAGCCATTGGTCCTTATCGTTCACCGGCACCACCATCACCTCGTAAGGGGCCACGCTGATGGGCCAGCTGATGCCGTGCTCGTCATGATGCTGTTCGATCACCGCGGCCATGGTGCGGCCCACGCCAATGCCGTAGCAGCCCATGACCATATCGTGCTCCTCGCCGTTTTCATCCACATAGCGGCAGCCCAGCTTAGCGCTATACTTGGTATGCAGCTTGAAGATCTGCCCCACCTCGATGCCCCGCATGGCGTTCAGCGGTTGGCCGCAGACCGGGCAGGGCATGTCCTTCTGCACCAGCATGATGTCGGCCACCGTATCGATGCGGTAATCGCCCCGCTGATAATTGACGTTCAGCAAATGGAAATCCTTGCGCCCGTCGCCGCATTCATGGTTCACCATCAGCGGCACTTCCAGGTCGGCAACCACCCGAATATCCTCCCGGAGCCCCACCGGGCCGCAATAGCCGGGCTCCATACCGTGGGCCCGCACCTCCTCGTCATTGGCGAAGCGCAAACCCAGGCAGTCCAGAACATTTTGCAGCTTGATCTCGTTGACCTGACGGTCGCCCCGCAGCAGCACGACCACAAAGCGCTCCACCTCGGCGTAAATCGCCATATAGCAGAGAGTTTTGACCGTGCGGTGGGCCGGCACTTTCAGCAGCCGCACCAGGTCCTCCACGGTTTTGCAGTCCGGCGTCTCCACGCTGCGCATGGGCAGGAAGGCTTCGCCGACGCCGGTGCCTTCCGGTTTGATGGCGGCGATCTCGTCGGTAGCCGCGAAATCGCAGTGGTCGCAGAACAGGATCAGGCCCTCGCCCACCTCGGAGAGGGCCATAAACTCATGGGAGCCTGAACCGCCGATGGCGCCGCTGTCCGCGGCCACAGGCCGGAAGGTCAGTCCGCAGCGGCTGAAAATATTGGTATAGGCGTCGTGCATTTTCCGGTAGGAAATATCCAGGCCCGCTTCGTCCAGGTCAAAGGAATAGAGGTCCTTCATAATGAATTCCCGGCAGCGCATCACGCCGAAGCGGGGACGCCGCTCATCCCGGAATTTGGTCTGGATCTGGTAAGGCAGCACCGGCAGTTGCTTATAGGAGCGGATATCCTGCCGCACCGTGCTGGTGATCACTTCCTCGTGGGTGGGCGCCAGAGCGAAGGCCCGGTCGTGCCGGTCTTTGACCCGCCACAGCTCCGGCCCGTATACCTGCCAGCGTCCGCTTTCCTGCCACAGTTCCGCCGGATGCACCGTGGGCATGAACAGTTCCTGGCCGCCCTGGGCGTCCATTTCCTGGCGGATGATCTCCTCGATCTTTTTCATGGTGCGCCAGCCCACGGGCATATAAGTATAGATGCCCATGGCCAGCTTTTTGATCAGGCCGGCCCGCAGCATCAGCTGATGGCTGGCTATTTCCGCCTCCGCGGGCACTTCCCGCAGGGTGGGGGCGTATAATTGCGTCATTCTCATGCGTGGTTGTCCTCCTCTTGTATACTGAAAACCGTTCCGCTTTGGTAAAAGAGGAACCGAGAAAACTTTAAAGTGAAGTTATTTCATTTGTTTAAAAAGTTGAAAGCCTTAAAACCGTTCTTCTTTCGGGAAAGAAGAACCAAGAAAGCTTTAAACTTATTCCTCCGCCGCCAGTTCCCGGGCCAGCCGCAGAAATTCCGGCAGCAGGTCCGCTGCGCCGAAAGCGCCGATTTTACGCCCCTGACGGAAGATCACGCCGCCCGCCGCACCGCAGGCCAGGCCCAAGTCCGCGTCGGCCGCCTCTCCCGGACCGTTGACCGCGCAGCCCATGACGGCGATCTTACGCGGCTGACGCGGCTCAACAGCCGCCAATTCCTCCTCTACCCGCTCTGCCAGAGCGATCAGATCGACCCGGGTACGGCCGCAGGTGGGGCAGGATACAAATTCCCAGCCCTGCCGCCGGATACCCAGCATGGATAGGATGTCCCGGCCCAGCCGTACTTCCTGTACCGGGTCGGCGGTAAGAGAAACGCGCAGCGTATCGCCGATGCCCTCGCTGAGCAGCGTGCCGATGCCTACGGCGTTTTTCACGCTGCCCCGGTAAAGCGTGCCGGCTTCCGTGACCCCGATATGCAGCGGGTAATCACATGCCGCGGCTACCTGCCGATATGCCGCCAGCATCACCGCTAGATCCGAACATTTTAAGGACAGCTTGATGGCAGAGAAACCCGCGTCCTCCAGCGCTTCCGCCTGGCGCAGGGCAGCCTCGCATAAACCCGGCGCGGTGACGCCGCCGTAGCGGGCCAGCAGGTCCGCGGGCAGCGAGCCGCCGTTGACCCCTACCCGGATGGGGATGCCGGCGTCCCGGGCCGCCGCGGCCACCTCCCGCACCCGCTCCGGGCCGCCGATATTGCCGGGATTCAGGCGCAGGCCAGCCACCCCGGCCTCAACAGCGGCCAGGGCCAGGCGGTAATCGAAATGGATATCCGCCACCAGGGGCAAAGGGCTGCCGCGCACGATCGCGGGGAGCGCCGCCGCCGCTTCCCGGTCCGGCACGGCCAGGCGCCCGATGTCCGCGCCGGCGCTGGCCAAAGCCTGAAGCTGGGCCAAAGTGGCGGGGATATCCCCGGTTTGGGTGCTGTTCATGGACTGCACGCTGATGGGAGCGCCGCCGCCCACGGCCACGCCGCCGATCTGCACTTGTCTGGTCTGACGACGGGAAAACGTCATGGGGAAACCTCTGATCCGTAAGCCGCCCCGCTGGCAGCGAGGGGCGGCGGAATTTCCACTTCAGGTTGCTGACAACACGCGTGGCCTGGGCTAGGCCAGCAGCCTGACGATATCGTTGAAGGTGATGAAAGCCATCAGGCCCAGCAGCAGGATCAGGCCCACGAAATGGACCATGCCTTCCTTCTGCCGGTCGATGGGCTTGCCCCGCAAGCCTTCCACAGCCAAAAACACGATGCGGCTGCCGTCCAGGGCAGGCAGGGGGAACAGATTGATCAGGCCCAGGTTCAACGACAGATAGGCTGTCAGCAGCAGCAGGGATTGGATGCCGTAGCGGGTGGCGTCGCCGATGATGGTCACGATGCCCACCGGCCCGGCCACCTCCACCGGCACTCTGCCGCTGATCATCTGCACGATGGCAACCAGCAGCTCCCTGACGAAATAGATGGATTGCCTGACGCCCAGGCCGATGGCGGTAAAAATATTCTGCCGCAGCTGCTCCGGATGGATGCCGATCACCCAGGAAGAGCTGTCGCTGTCATAATAGGGCTGGATGATCATGTTCAGTTGCCGGCCGTTGCGGTCGATAACCACGTTCAGGGCCTGGCCCGGCTCCTGCTGATTCACGGTGGAGCTGATATCGCTCCACTGGTCAATGGCGATGCCGTTGATGGAGAGGATGCGGTCCCCGGGGAGCAGGCCCGCGGCTTCCGCCGGCTTGCCCGGCAGGGTGGAGCCCACCAGGTTTTCATTGGAGGTGGTGCCGATCATCATGAAAATGATGATAAACAGCAGGATGGCAAAGATGAAATTCATCACCGGCCCGGCCGCCACCACGGCGATACGCTGCCAGACCGGGCGGCGGCAAAAAGCCCGCTGGTCGTCGCTGTCCTCGTCCTCGCCCCGCATTTTGCACCAGCCGCCCACCGGCAGCAGGCGCAGCGTGTACTGGGTCTCTTTGCCCTGCCACCTGATCAGCTTCGGGCCCATGCCCAAGCTGAAATCCTCCACATAGACATGGCAGGCCTTGGCCACGATAAAATGGCCCAATTCATGGCTTAAGATCAACAGGCAAAATACCGCGATCGCCGCTATAATAGTCAAATCGAATACCTCCGTTTGTGATTTCAGCAGCGCTTTGTCAAAAGCAGCATCCCGGCAACCGCGCCGCCATGGATGAACTCCTTGCCCGGCTGCCGCAACAGCAGGAAAATACGGGGCGCGCCGTCTGCATATAGTTTACTTACTTGCGGCCGCTAACATTCCGGCTTAATTGCTCCGCGTCGGCCCTTCCCTGCTCCGCCGCTTCAAACACCGCGGGCAGCGCGGTCAAAGGCCGGGGGCGGTAGTCCTCCATCAAGCGGGCCAGCAGCAGCCCGATGGCCGTAAAGGGCAGTTGCCCCCGGAGAAAGGCAGCCACCAGCGCTTCGTTGGCGCCGTTCAGATAAGCGGGGGCGGAACCGCCGGTCCGGCCCGCCTGGCGGACCAACTCCAGGGCCGGGAACCGCCGGGGATCCGGCGCGGAGAAATGCAGCGCTGCCGCTGCCGCCACATCCAGCCGGGGCGCGGGGTTGGCCGGACGCTCCGGGCCCAGCAGCGCGTACTGGATGGGCAGGCGCATATCCGGCAAGGCCAATTGCGCCTTCAGGCTGCCGTCGGCAAAGCCCACCAGGGAATGGATGAGGCTTTCCGGGTGGATCACCACTTCGATGCGGTCATAATCCATGTCGAACAGCCAATGGGCTTCGATGACCTCCAGGCCTTTATTGACCATGGTGGCGCAATCCACGGTGATTTTCGGGCCCATGCGCCAGTTGGGATGCTGCAAAGCCATGGCCGGCGTGACGCCTGCCAGCTGTTCCACAGGCAGGTCCCGGAAAGCGCCGCCGCTGGCGGTGAGGATCAGCCGCTCCGGCCGGTTGCCGTTCTCTCCGGCCAGGCATTGCCAGATGGCCGAATGCTCGCTGTCCACCGGCGCCAGCTGCAGCTTGCGGCGGCGGATCTCCGGCATCACCAGTTCGCCGGAAGCCACCAGGGATTCCTTATTGGCCAGGGCGATATCCTTGCCCGCCGCCACCGCCGCGAGCAGCGGCGGCAGCGCCGCCATGCCGGAGATAGCCAGCAGCGCCAAATCAACGCCCTGGTAGGCCGCGGCTTCCGCCACCGCTTCCGCCCCGGCGCCGATGCGGACGCTCAGATCAGCGCAGGCCCCGCACAATTCTCCGTAAGCCTGCTCATCCCCGACGGCGATATAGCGGGGGCGCCATTCCCGGGCCGCCTCGGCCAGGGCGCGCCAGTTGCTCCCCACTGTCAGCGCCAGCGGGCGCAGGCGTTCCCCATGCCAGCGGCAGACTTCCAGGGCCTGGCGGCCAATGGAGCCGCTGACGCCTAAAACAGCGAGCCCGATCATTTTTCCTGCCCCGGTTTGACGATCACCGTTTTGCCGCCGCCGGGGGCCGGATTTTGCCGGTTCTGGTCTTCCGGCTCTATAATTTTATGCTTGCGCTGCGCCCGGTGCATGGTCATCAACACAGCCAGCACAATAGGCCCCAAAATCAGGCCGACCACGCCGAACAGCTTCATACCGATAAAGATGGCGGCCATGGCTGCCAAAGGATGCAGGCCCACCCGGTCGCCCACCACCTTGGGTTCCAGGATATAGCGGGTGGCGGAAACCACGCCGTAAAGCACCAGCAATCCGATACCGAAACCGAAGTTCCCCGTGGCCAGGCTCCATACGGCCCAGGGCACGATCAGCGTGCCGGGCCCCAGGATGGGAATGATGTCCATGATGCCGGCAAACAGCCCCATCGCCAGCGGGCTTTTCGCGCCGATCACGGTGAGGCCCACGATGCACAGGGTGGTGGATACGGTCACCAGCAAGGCCCAGGCCCGGATATAGCCGCCGATCACGGTGGAGATATCGTCGTAAGTGCGGCGGGCATTGGCGCGAATCTTGACCGGGAAGGCGCCGGACAGCGCTTCGCTGACTTTTTCCTCATCCCGGCACCAATAGAACACGGCCACCAATACCACGAAGAACCAGACCATCGCGCCCGGGGTCCCTCTCACCACGCTCAGCGCCATGTTCATGCCCTGGGAAGCCAGGGAAGCCACTTTATCCTTCAATTGCTCGAGGTAATTCTCGATGGTGCTGTAATCCATGCCGATCCGCTCAAACAGCGCGTCGACCCGGATGCCGATATCCCCCACGTAACGCTCCATATTGGCCACATAATGGGCCAGATCGCCCAGCACGTCCGCCAGCACGGCCAGCATCAGCATCACCAGGGCGGTGATGACCCCCAGCAACAGCAATTCCATGAGCAGCACGGACAGGGAGCGGGGGAAATGCAGCTTCCTGGTCAGCCATCTGGTGGCGGGGCGGGTAAAGACCGCCGCCAGCCAGGCCACGGCAAAGGGGGAGATCAGCACGCCCACATAGCGGACCACCTTTTCCAGCAGCGGCAGCGCCGTGTCGAAAAACAGCACGAAAGTGGCGGTGCCCACCAGGAGCAGGGCGCCGATCAGCAAATAACGCAACAGCGTTTCCTTATCCAAACGTTGTAACATAAAGCCTCCGATCAGCCGTTATCTACAGCAGAATTAAAGCAAAAATATAGGCGAAAGGCGCGGCCAGGAGAATGCTGTCGAAACGGTCCAGCACTCCGCCGTGACCGGGCAGCAGGTTGCCGCTGTCTTTCACGCCGGCCAGACGCTTGACCTTGCTCTCCACCAAATCGCCGGCCTGGCCGATAGCGGAAAGCGTCAGGGTGACGAGCAAAGCGGGAAAATACGGCTCCCGGAAGGCCACGGCAAAATAGGTGCCGGCCAACAGCATGGCTGCGGCCGCTCCGGCCAGCGCGCCTTCAACGGTTTTATGGGGGCTGATGCCGGGAGCCAGGGGCGTACGGCCGTAGCGCCGGCCCACCTCATAAGCGGCGGTATCGGTGGTCCAGATCGTCAGCAGCAGCCACAGCGCCACCCACCAATCAGCATAGGCGATACGCAGGCCGAACAGGGAGAGGAAGCCCAGCAACAGATAGGCGACGCCGATGATCCGCCACACCAGGGGCTGCTCCGGCCTGACGGCGTGGATCAGGTTGTCGTATTCATAGACCCCGATCACGAACAGCAGCAGCAAGATGATGCCCAGCCACCATCCGCCCAGATACAGCAGCAGCAACAACAACGGCGCTCCGATCGCGGCGGTGACGACCCGCTTCTTGTTCATTTTTACCCGCCTCCCGCGCATTGTATTACATTTTAAGCAAAAAATCTAACGCCCGCCGAAACGGCGGTCCCGCCCCTGATAATCCAGAATAGCCTGGAGCAGGTCGCGTTTGCCGAAATCCGGCCACATTTTCTCGCTGAACCATAGTTCGCTGTACGCGGACTGCCAGAGCAGGAAATTGCTGAGCCGCCGCTCGCCGGAAGGCCGGATCAGCAGGTCCGGGTCCGGCAGGCCCGCCGTGTCCAGCGCGGCGGCAAGATCCGCTTCGCCGAGGCTGTTCCGGTCCAGCTCTCCCTGATCCGCCCGCGCCAGCAGGCGGCTGAAAGCCCGGAGCAATTCGTCCCGGCCGCCGTAATTGACCGCCAGATTCAGCAGCATGCGGCCGTTAGCGGCCGTGGCGGCCAGAGCCTCCCTGAAAGCCTGTCGCACCCCCTGGGGCAAAGCGCCGAACTCCCCCAGAAACCCCAGGCGGATCTCCTGCTCGTTCATGAGCGCCACTTCGTTATGCAGGTATTCCATCAGCAGGCCCATGAGGAAATTCACTTCCTCCTCGGAGCGGCGCCAGTTTTCCGTGGAAAAAGCGTACACCGTCAGCACCTGGACGCCGATCTCCCGGCACAGTTCGGCGGCTCTGCGCAAAGCCTCCGCGCCGGCCCGGTGCCCGGCGGCCCGGGGCAAATGCCGTTGGCCGGCCCAGCGCCCGTTGCCGTCCATGATAATCGCGATATGCCGGGGCAGGCGCTCCTTATTTAAAGACGCCAGCAGATCGTCATAAGTTTCCTGCTTCATAGCGGCTCCTTTGGCCTATAATACGATAATTTATATTATCTCACAATGCGCGGGTTTAGTCAATTAAAACAAAAAACCGGCTCAGGCCGGTTCTTTGCTATGTTTATCCTATGAAGAAAAGCGTTCTACTTCTCCACGATCGCGCCGGCGGGGCAAGTGTCGACACAAGCGCCGCATTCCAAGCATTCATCGGTGATAACGTAGATATCGCCTTCTTTGATGGCGCTGGCCGGGCATTCAGAAGCGCAGGAACCGCAGGCCAGGCATTCATCCGTAATGACGTATGCCATTCAAGTACACCTCCTTAGATTTGGGTTTATCCGAATTATTGTTGACTTTGCCAAACTACCGTCAACGCTGCGAACAGAACTAAACTTCCATGATCTCCTTTTCCTTCTGGGCCAGCACCTCGTCAACGCGCTTGATAAATTTGTCCGTCAGCTTCTGCACGTCGTCCAGGCCCTTTTTGGATTCGTCCTCGGAGATTTCCTTGGCTTTCTCCTCCGCCTTGATGCCGTCGTTCACATCCCGGCGGATATTGCGCACCGCCACCTTGGCTTCCTCGGCCTTTTTGCCGCACAGCTTGACGATCTCTTTGCGGCGCTCCTCGGTCAACTGCGGCACGGTGAGCCGGATCACCACCCCGTCGTTGCTGGGCGTGATGCCCAGGTCGGATTTGAGGATGGCTTTTTCAATGGCAGGGATATTGTTCTTGTCCCAGGGCTGGATCAGGATCATCCGAGGCTCCGGGCAGGAGATGTTGGCGGTCTGATTAACCGGCATGGGGGTCCCGTACAATTCCACCATCACCTTGTCCAGCAGCGCCGGGGTAGCGCGCCCGGCCCGCAAAGAGGCAAACTCGCCAAGGAGGATCTTCTCCACCTTCGTCATCCGTTCTTCAGCGTCTGCCAGCAATTCTTTAATCATTGACGTCACCTCCCAAAAAAGTTCCGATATCTTCTCCCAGCACCGCCCGCATCATATTGCCGCTTTCGGTAATATTGAACACGATCAGCGGGATATTGTTATCCTTGCACAGCGAGGCGGCGGTGGAATCCATCACATGCAGCTCTTTATTGAGCACTTCCAGGTAGGTCAGCTTATAAAAACGGTGCGCCTCCGGATTTTGCTTGGGATCGTCGTCGTAAATGCCGTCAACTTTTTTGGCCATCAGGATCACATCGGCGTTGATTTCCGCCGCCCTGAGCGCGGCCGTGGTGTCGGTGGAAAAATAGGGGTTTCCGGTGCCGGCGGCGAAAATCACCACCCGGCCTTTTTCCAAATGCCGCATGGCCCGGAGCCGGATATAGGGCTCGGCGATCTGGCGCATTTCAATGGCCGACTGCACCCGGCAGGCGCAGCCGCATTGCTCGATGGCGTCCTGCAGGGCCAGGGCATTGATCATGGTGGCCAGCATGCCCATATAATCGGCCGTGGCCCGGTCCATGCCGCCGGCGGCTCCTTTCAGGCCCCGCCAGATATTGCCGCCGCCCACCACGATGGCGACCTCCACGCCTAAAGCGTTGATATCGCTGATCTGCCGGGCAATGCTCTCGATGGTGGCGTGATCGATACCGAAACCGGCGCCGCCGGCCAGGCTCTCGCCGCTGATCTTGAGCACGATTCGCTGGTATTTAGGCTCCATAGCTTCCGGCCCCCGGTTGATTTACTTACCGCAGCCGCAGCCGCAACCCTCCGTATGCTGGCCGGCAATCGCCGCCACTTCCTCCACCAGGTTGCTCTGCTTCTTCTCGATGCCCTCGCCCACCTGGAAGCGGGCGAAGCGGCGCACCGAGATGTTCTCGCCGATTTTGGCGATCTTCTCCGTCACATGCTCCTGGACGCTCTTTTCGTTATCCTTGATATAGACCTGCTCCAGCAGGCACGCTTCCTTAAAGTATTTCTCGATGCGGCCCTCCACGATCCTGTCCAGGATCTTCTCCGGCTTGCCCTCGTTGACGGCCTGCTGGCGGGCGATGTTCCGCTCATGCTCCAGCACCGCTTCCGGGACTTCCTCCCGGCGCACATATTCGGGGCTGGAAGCAGCCACCTGCATGGCGATATCCCGGCACAGTTCCTGGAATTCTTCGGTCTTGGCCACGAAATCGGTCTCGCAATTCACCTCCACCAGCACGCCGATGCGACCGCCGCCATGGATATAGGCTTCCACCAGGCCTTCGGCAGCGATGCGGCCCGCTTTTTTGGCAGCGGCGGCCAGGCCCTTTTCCCTGAGCAGGTCAATGGCTTTTTCCATGTCGCCGCCCGCCTCGGTCAAGGCGTTCTTACAGTCCATCATGCCTGCGCCGGTACGTTCGCGCAGCTCTTTTACGTCTTGAGCACTAATCATCATTCTATCCTCCACTTAGGTTATCGTACGGTTTAAGCTTCCTGCGCTTCCGCCAGGACGTCACGGGCGGCCATGGCGGCGGCTTCCTGCCGGTCAGCCGCGGCGGCTTCCGCGTCCGCGCCCTGACGGGCTTCGATGACCGCGTCCGCCATCTTGGAAGCCAGCAGCTTCACCGCGCGGATGGCGTCGTCATTGCCGGGGATCACATAATCGATCTCGTCAGGATCGCAGTTGGTATCCACGATGGCGACGATGGGGACCTTCAGCAGGCGGGCTTCCGCCACAGCGATGCGTTCCTTGCGGGGATCAACGACGAACAAGGCGCCGGGCAGTTTGTTCATCTCCCGGATACCCCCCAGAAAACGCTCCAGTTTCTCTTTTTTGCCCCGGAGGTTGGCCACTTCTTTCTTGGGCAGCACTTCGAAGGTGCCGTCCGTTTCCATGCGGTCCAGCTGGCGCAGGTAGTTGATACGGCTCTGGATGGTCTTGAAGTTGGTCAGCATGCCGCCCAGCCACCGTTCGTTCACATAGAACATGCCGCAACGCTCGGCTTCCTCTTTGATGGAATCCTGGGCCTGCTTTTTGGTGCCCACGAACAGCACGCTCCTGCCTTCGCCCACCACGCTTTTGATGAAGTTGTAGGCTTCGTCCACTTTATGAACGGTTTTCTGCAGGTCGATGATATAGATGCCGTTGCGTTCGGTGAAGATGTACTTGGCCATCTTCGGGTTCCAGCGGCGGGTCTGGTGTCCGAAATGCACGCCCGCTTCCAGAAGCTGTTTCATTGAGATGACTGCCATGAGTTTTCCTCCTTAATTTTTGTTTATACCCTCCGGCATTTCCTGCTCCGCCCATTCCGGTTCCGGAACAACGGACGGCCCATCCATACCGTGCGTATTGGCAATAGATAAAGTTTGCCATTGGTTAATGTACCACAATATATTCCCGAATGCAAGTTTTTTTTATCATTCCACGACCTGCAAATGTTTGGGGAATCGATTCAATACTTCCACGCCGGTTTCCGTCACCACCACCAGGTCTTCGATGCGCACGCCGAAACGTCCGGGCAGATAGACGCCGGGCTCCACGGAAAAGCACATGCCGGGCTCGGCCAGACCCTGGTTGGCGCTGCTGCAATCCGGCGGCTCATGCACGTCCAGGCCGATGCCGTGGCCCAGGCGGTGGGTGAAATAGGGGCCGTAACCCGCGTCGGCAATGACCTTCCGGGCCGCGGCGTCGATGTCGCACATGCGGCTGCCCGGCTGCACGGCGGCGATGCCGGCGGCGTTGGCTTCCCGCACCAGTTCGTAGACTTTCCGCTGCTCCTCCGTGACGGATCGATAGAACACCGTGCGGGTCATATCGCACCAATAGCGCTTGACCGCCGTGAAAATATCGAAAATGACGCTGTCGCCCGGCTTCAACATGGTATGATCGGATTCGTGATGGGGTTCCGCCGAATTGGCGCCGTAGCAGATCAGCTGGTCGGTGGCGGCGTCCGCCCCGTGGCGCACATGCAGATTGCCCACCACGCCCACCATCTGCCGCTCGGAAAGGGCCGGGTCCACGCCAGCGATGGCGTCGCCCACCGTGGCGTCGTTCACGGCGGAAGCCCGCCGCATCAGCGCGATTTCCTCGGCGTCCTTATAGTTGCGGGCCAGGTCCACCGGGGCGGAACCGACGACCGGCTGCAGGTCGGGACGTTTTTCCAGCAGCGTAAGCAGGAAACGAGCCGGCCATAATTTATCCACGCCCAGCCTGCCCGGGCGCAATCCCGCGGCCAGCTCCGCCAGATTGTCGTCGCTGTCCTGATGATAATGGAGAGCGAGCCCGGCGACCTCCGGCTGGGGGAACAGCTGGTTGACGAACAAATCGGCGCTGCCGTCGTCCTTGATCAGCAGGGCGTACAGCCGCTCGCCGGGATTAACGGAATGCCCGGTCAGGTAAAACACGGAATTGGGGTCGGTGACAATCAGCTGGGACAGTCCCAGGGGCGCCATATTGTTGATCACGGTGCGCAGACGGTTCTCTTTCATCTAACTAGTATCTCCTTTATCGTATTTTTATAATATGAATCTGCTCAGGTCTTCGTCCTTGGCGATATCGGCCAGTTTGTCCTCCACATAGGTCCGGTCGACCACCACCCGGCCCCGGGCCTGTTCCGGCGCGTCGTAGAGCAAATCCTCCAGCACTTTTTCCAGAATGGTGTGCAGGCGGCGGGCCCCGATATTCTCCGTGTTGCGGTTGACCCGGTCCGCGATCTCCGCCAGGGTATCGATGCCGTCCTCGCTGAATTCGGTATCCACCCCGTCCACCTGCAGCAGGGCCTGGTATTGCTGGAGAAGCGAGTGTTCCGGCTCCAGCAGGATCCGCCGCAGATCCTCCCTGCTCAGGCTGTCCAGGTTCACCCGGATGGGGAAACGGCCCTGCAGTTCGGGGATCAGATCGCTGGGTTTGCTCATGCTGAAGGCGCCGGCGGCGATGAACAGCACATAATCGCTTTTCACCGGCCCGTATTTCGTCATCACGGTGCAGCCCTCCACAATGGGCAGGATATCCCGCTGCACGCCGCCCCGGGACACGTCCGGGCCGTGGCCGCCGGAAGCGCCCGCGATCTTGTCCAGTTCGTCCAGGAAGACGATGCCGCCCTGCTCCGCCCGGTGAATGCCCAAAGCGGTGACCTCGTCGTTATCGATGAGCTTGTCCGCCTCCTCCTGGGTCATGATGCGTTTGGCCTCGGCAATGGTGACTTTGCGCTTTTTGGTCTTTTTCGGCATGATGCTGCCTAGGATGGCCGACATGTCGATGCCCATCTCTTCCAGGCCCGCGCCCACATTGGGATTGCTCTCCTCCACCTCGATCTCCACCAGTTCCTTGTCCAGGGCGCCCTTGGCCAGCTGATCCCGGAGCCAGACCCGGCGGCGGCGGATCTCCGCGTCCCTGTTGCGGTTTTCCTCGCTGTCTTCATGGCCGCTGTCCGCGTTGAGGGGGCCGCCGAAAATATTGCCGATGGCCGTGCCCATCCGGCCCCGGCTGGGCAAGGGCTGCAGCAGATCCAGGATGCGCAGCTCCGCCGCTGCCTTGGCCTGTTCCTCCACGGCGCCGGTTTTCTCCGCCTTGACCATGCGGATGGAAGTCTCCACCAGGTCGCGGATGATGCTCTCCACGTCCCGGCCCACATAGCCCACTTCCGTGAATTTGGTGGCTTCCACCTTGATGAAGGGGGCTTCCACCAGTTTGGCCAGGCGGCGGGCGATCTCCGTTTTGCCCACGCCGGTGGGGCCGATCATGATGATGTTCTTGGGCACGATCTCTTCCTGCAGCTCCGGCGCCAATTGGCGGCGGCGGTAGCGGTTGCGCACCACCACGGCCACGCAGCGCTTGGCCTCGGCCTGGCCCACGATATGCTTATCCAGCTCCGCCACGATCTGGCGGGGGGTCAGCTCCCGCTGGCTCTCCGGCAGCAAAATGGCCTCGTTTTCGTCCACGAGCGTAAAATCCTGGTATCCGTCCATCTGATCGTTTCCTTTCCTCTGTTTGAGTATCGTTCCGTCTGACGCCGGGAGCCTCCGCGCCGGTTAGGCGCGGTCCGGCAATTCCAGCACCGTAATATTATGATTGGTAAACACGCAGATATCCGCGGCGATATGCAGGGATTTTTCCACGATCTCCGCGGCGGTGAGCTCCGCCCCGCAGGAAACCATGGCCCGGGCCGCCGCCAGGGCGTAATTGCCGCCGCTGCCGATGGCCGCGATATCGTCGTCCGGCTCGATGACCTCGCCGTTGCCGGAGATGATCAGCAGCTTGGCAGGGGAAGCCACGATCAGCAGAGCTTCCAGATTGCGCAGATATTTATCGGTGCGCCATTCCTTGGCCAGCTCCACCGCCGCCCGTTCCAGGTTGCCCCGGCTGTCCTCCAGCCGGCCTTCGAATTTGTCGAAGAGGGTGAAGGCGTCGGCCACCGAGCCGGCGAAGCCCGCCACCACCTGGTCATGGTAGAGCCGCCGCACCTTGCGGGCCCCCTGCTTCATGATGGTGTTCTGGCCCATGGTCACCTGGCCGTCGCCGGCAATGGCTGTCCGGCCGTTTTTTCTGATCCCGATAATGGTCGTGCCGCGAATTTCCATAATCATGACGTCCTTTCCTGATTGTTGTGCGGGAGGGCTTATTCTTCCGTTGGGTCCGGCTTTTTGCCTGAGCGGGGATGGGTCCGGTCGTAGGTTTTTTTGAGCGCGCCGGCGCTGACATGGGTATAGATCTGGGTGGTATTGATATTCTCATGGTCCAGCAAGCGCTGGACCACCCGGATATCCGCGCCGTTATCCAGCAAATGGGTGGCGAAGGTATGGCGTAAACCGTGGGGGCTGATATGCTTGGCCAGGGCCGCCTCCGCCGCGTATTTGTCCACGATCTGGCGGAAGCTGCGGTCGGAGAGGCGTTTGCCGAAGCGGTTCAAAAACAGCGGGTCTTCCGGCCCGCAGCATAAGCCGGCTGCGGACCGGGCTTCCAGATAGGCGGCGATCACCTGCAAGGCCGGTCCGGCCAGGGGCTGCAGGCGGGGCTTGCCGCCCTTGCCCAGCACCTGTACATAGCCCCGCTCCCAGTCGATATCCCGGACATTCAGCGCCGTTGCCTCGGAGACGCGCAGGCCGGCGGCGTAGAGCAGTTCCAGGATAGCCCGGTCCCGCTTGCCCTGAAGATTGCCGGCGGGCGCTTCCAGCACCGCCGCCATTTCGTCATAATAGAGGAAATGGGGCAGGCGCCTGTCCGCTTTGGGCGTGGAAAGCCGCTCCGCGTAATTTTGCTCCACCGCTTTGATACGGCATAAATACTTATAAAAGCTGCGCAGCGTGGCCATGTGCCGGTTGACGCTGCTCTTTTTCAGCTTCCGCTCCTCCCGGAGCATGCGCAGGTAGGCCCGGATATGCCCTTCGGTGAGCCGGTTGATCTCCAGTTCCGAAACGCTTTCCACCTCTTCCAGCCCGGCGCAGAAAGCGGCGAACTCCCGCAGATCCGCCCGGTAATAGTAGCGGGTCAGGGGGGAAAAGTTCCGTTCCGCCGCCAGGTATGCGCAGAATTTTTCGATCAGCTCATCCATCATAACACCGCAATATTAAAACAATGTGAACGTCAGACATTGTAAAGATGATAATAGATGCCCTTTTTGGCCAGCAGCTCCTCATGGGTGCCGCTTTCGGCCACGCCCTCCTCGGTCAGCACCCAGATCATGGTGGCCCGCTGAATGGTGGTGAGCCGGTGGGCGATGGTGAAGGTGGTGCGGCCCTTTGACAGGTCTTCCAGGGACTGCTGGATCACCCGCTCGCTCTCATTGTCCAGGGAGCTGGTGGCTTCGTCCAGGATCATGATGGGCGGGTCCTTGAGGAAAGCCCGGGCAATGGACAGCCGCTGCTTCTGGCCGCCGGACAGCCTGACCCCCCGCTCGCCGATAAAGGTGTCGTAGCCCTGGGGCAGGGCCATGATGAACTCGTGGGCGTTGGCTCTTTTGGCCGCGGCGATCAGTTCCGCTTCGGAAGCGCCCGGCTTGCCGTAGGCGATATTCTCCCGCACGGTGCCGGAAAAGAGATACACATCCTGCTGCACCATGCCGATATTGGCGCGCAGGGATTTCAGGGTCAGCCGGGAGATATCCTGGTCGTCAATGGCGATGCTGCCGGAGCTGACCTCGTAAAACCGGGGAATCAGATTGCAAAGCGTGGTCTTGCCCGCGCCGGAGGGGCCCACCAAAGCCACGTTGTCGCCGGGCCGCACATGCAGATCGATATCGGACAGCACTTCCTTGTCCGGCTCGTCCGGATAACGGAAGCCCACATGGTTGAATTTGATATCGCCCCGGACGTTTTTCAGCTCCCGGGCGCCGGGCGCGTCCTTGATGGTCAGGGGCTCGTCCATGACCTCAAAGAAGCGCTCGATGCCGGTCATGCCCTTCTGGAACTGCTCGGTGTAGTCCACGATGCGGCGCACCGTGGTCAGGAGCATCTGCACATATAAGAGCGCGGAGATCAATTCGCCGGGGGTCAGGCGGCCGGCCTTCATCATAAAGGAGCCCATGATCACCACGACGATATACATCAGGCCGTCGAAGCTCCGGGTGGTGACGGCCTGGCCGGCCATGGCCACATAGATGCTCCGCTTCATATCCAGGAACTGCTGGTTGCCTTCGTCGAATTTTTGCTTCTCATAATCCTCGTTGGTGAAGGATTTTACCACCCTGATGCCCAGCAGGCTGTCCTCCACCCGGGCGTTGATCTCCCCCACCTGGCGGCGGGATTCCCGCCAGCCTGCCCGCATCCTGCGGTTGAAGTGGGTGACCACCACGAGCATCAGCGGCAGCACGGCGAAAATCACCAGGGCGAACCAGATATTCATCTGGGCGATCAGCACAAAGGCCGTCACGGCCTTGATGGCGGCGATCAGGAATTCTTCCGGGCAATGGTGGGCGAATTCCGTGACCTCGAACAGGTCCCCGGTGATGCGGGCCATGATCTGCCCCACCTTGGCGGTGCCGAAATAGGAAAAGGACAATTGCTGCACATGGCCGAACAGATCGTTGCGCATATCCGTTTCCATCCGGGCGCCGGTGATATGGCCCACCCGGGTCATGTAATAGGCGGCCACGCTGTCGATGACGCGCAGGCCGATATAGAGAAAGCCGCAACGCAGGATCACCTCGGCGGTGAGGGCGCTCAGGTCGCTCACGGCCGTGTCGGTAAGAAAGCGGATGATCTGGGGCAGCACGATTTCGCATAAGGTGGTCAGGCTGGCGCAGAACAGATCCAGCAGCACCCAGCCGGCATAGCGCTTAAAATAGGGCATGAAACGTTTGACAAGGGTGGAATAGTTCATGGCAACGCTCTCCTCAAGGCTTCCAGGCTGGCCAGGGCCCGCTCGGCCAGGGCGGTTTTCCGCTCCCGCTTGCGGCGGGGCAGTTCCTGTAAAGGCGGGAACAGGCCGAAATTGATATTCATGGGCTGGAAATCCGCCTGGGGCCGCTGCAAAAAGTTCAGCAGGGCGCCCAAGGCCGTTTCCGGCGGGAACAGGGGCAGGGGCTTGCCCAAAACCTGGGCCGCGGCAGCGATGCCGGCCAGCAAACCGGAGGCCGCGGATTCCACATAGCCCTCCACGCCGGTGATCTGGCCGGCGAAATAAATGTCCGGCCTCCCCTTCAGACGCTGGAATTGATCCAAAAGTTGCGGAGAATTGAGATAGGTATTGCGGTGCATGGCGCCGTAGCGGAGGAATTCCGCCCCTGCCAGCCCCGGTATCAGCCGGAATACCCGCCGCTGCTCGCTTTGGAGCAGCCGGGTCTGGCAGCCCACCAGGTTGTACATGCCGCCTTCCGCGTTCTCTTTGCGCAGCTGCAGCACCGCGTAAGGCCGGGTCCCATCCGGCCTATTCAGGCCCACCGGCTTCATCGGGCCGAAACGGAGGGCGTCCTCGCCGTAGCGGGCCAGGCTCTCCAGGGGCATGCAGCCGCTGAAATGCTTCTCCTGCTCAAAATTCCGCAGCGGGAACCGCTCCGCCTTGACCAGTTCATGATAAAAGCGCAGATACTGCTCTTGGTCCAGCGGGCAGTTCAGATAATCGCCGTCCCCGCCCTTGCCGTAGCGGGAAGCGAAATAGGCTGCACTTAAGTCCACGCTGTCCGCGGCCACGATAGGCGCGATGGCGTCGTGGAAGAACAGCTGCTCCCTGCCGGTCAGTTCCAGGATGGCCCGGGTCAGGGGCTCCGAGGCCAAGGGCCCGGCGGCCACAATGGTCAGGCCCTCCGGCAGGTCCGTTACTTCCTCCCGGATCACGGTCAATCCCGGCTGCCGCCTGAGCCGCCGCTCCACCAGGGCGGAGAACAACCGCCGGTCCACGGCCAGCGCGCCCCCGGCGGGTACGGCCGTGGCGTCGGCGGCGGCCAGGATCAGCGAATCCAGCCACCGCATCTCTTCTTTCAGCAGGCCCACGGCGTTTTCCAGCGAGGCTGCCCGCAGGGAATTGCTGCACACCAGCTCCGCGAAAGCGCCGCCGGTATGGGCGGGGGTGGTTTTGGCCGGGCGCATCTCATAGAGGCGCGCCGGGATGCCGCGGCTGAGCAGCTGCCAGGCGGCTTCCGAGCCTGCCAGGCCCGCGCCGATCACGTTTACCGCTTCCATGATCAGGCCTGTTCCGTTTCGTTTTTCTTCTTGGACGGCCGCCCCTTGGGCTTCTTCGGCTCGTTCGTGCGGCTGGCGCAATCCTTGTTGGGGCAGATCACCATGGTCTCGCCGCCCCGCAGCCGGCGTTCCGTGAGCTGGGCGCCGCAGACCGGGCATTTCCGCTCGATGGGCGGGTCCCAGGATATATAATTGCAGTCCGGATAATGGTCGCAGCCGTAGAACACCCGGCCGGTGCGGCTTTTACGCTGCACGATATTGCCGCCGCAGGCCAGGCATTTCACATCCGTGCCGGCGACGATGGCTTTGGTGTTGCGGCATTCCGGGAAACCGGAGCAGGCCAGGAAACGGCCGTAGCGGCCCATGCGGTACACCATGGGCTTGCCGCATTTTTCGCACAGCTCCCCGGACTGTTCCGGCACGATCACCACCTTCTCGATTTCCTGCTCGGCCTGGGACAGGGTCTGGGCAAAGGGCTGGTAAAAATCATCCACCACCCGCACCCATTCCTCCCGGCCTTCCTCTACCCGGTCCAGCTTATCCTCCATGTCGGCCGTGAATTCCACGTTGATGATATCGCTGAAATACTCCTTCATCAAATCCACCACCAAGGCGCCCAGCTCCGTGGGGTAAAGCTGCTTTTCCTCCCGCACCACGTAGCAGCGGGAGAGGATGGTGTCGATGATCGGGGCGTAGGTGGAGGGGCGGCCGATGCCCAGTTCTTCGAGGGTCTTGATCAGCAAAGCCTCGGTGTAGCGGGAGGGGGGCTGGGTGAAATTCTGTTTGTAATCCAGCCTGTTCAGGGGCAGGATATCCCCTTCCGTCACCGGCACCACGGTGGCGAATTCGTCCTTTTCCGCGTCGCCGTTGTCCTGCTCTTCCCGGTTTTCGTTATAGACCTGCAAATAGCCGGGGAAGCGCAGCACGTTGCGGCTGGCCCTGAACAGGCAGTCGTCGGCTTTCACCTCCACGGTGGTCACGTCGACCAGGGCAGGGTTCATCTGGCTGGCCACGAAGCGTTCCCAGATCAGCTTATACAGCTTGTACTGCGGCAGAGTGAGATAGGGTTTGAGCAGGGCGGGGGTGCGCTCAACCGCTGTGGGACGGATAGCCTCGTGGGCGTCCTGCACTTGCGCGCGGCCTTTGCCGCTGGTGAACTGATTGGGTTTTTCCGGCAGGAAAGCCGGGCCGTATTTGTCCCGGATGAACTCCCGGGCCTTGGCCCGGGCTTCCTCGTTGATGCGCACCGAGTCGGTGCGCATATAGGAAACGAGGCCGGTGACGGCGCCGCCCACGGCAATGCCCTCGTAAAGCTGCTGGGCGGTCTGCATGGTCTTTTTGGCCTGGAAGCCCAGGCGCTTGGAGGCTTCCTGCTGCAGCATGGAGGTGGTGAAAGGCGGCGGCGCCAGGCGCTTCTTCTCTTTCACCGCCACGGATTCCACCTGATAGACGGCCTTTTGCAGCCGGGCTACGATGCGGTCCACCGCCTCTTTATTGGGCAGCGAGGCTTTCCTGGCGCCGATCTTCACCAGCTTGACCACCAGCTCGCTTTTCTGGGCCTGCAGATAGGCGTAAAGGTTCCAGTATTCCTCGGAAACGAAATTCCGGATCTCCTCCTCCCGGTCGCAGATCAACCGCACCGCCACCGACTGCACGCGCCCGGCGGACAGGCCCTTCTTGACTTTTTTCCACAGCAGGGGGCTGATCTTATAGCCCACCAGCCGGTCCAGGATCCGCCGGGCCTGCTGGGCTTCGACTTTATCGATATCGATGGGGGCGGGGCTGTTCACCGCCTTTTTGATGGAGGCGTCGGTGATTTCGTTGAAGCTGATGCGGCAATTGCCCTCCGGCAGGTTCAGGTATTGCTGCAAATGCCAGGCGATGGCCTCCCCTTCCCGGTCCGGGTCGCTGCCCAGCAGCACCCGGTCGGCCTTTTTCGCTTCGTCCCGCAGCACCTTGATGATATCGCCCTTGCCCCGGATCGTGATATAATGGGGCTGATAATGATGCTCGATATCCACGCCCATATTGCTCTTGGGCAGGTCGCGGATATGGCCCATGCACGGCTTCACCACATAATTTTTGCCCAGAAAGCGCTCGATGGTCTTGGCCTTGGTGGGCGATTCCACGATGATCAGTGTTCTCATAGCTTTCTTCCTTCCAGAATTGAGATTATAACCGTTACGGAAAGGCAACGCCTTTCCAGCCGCGTTCCGCCGCTCCGGGAGGGACCGCGTTCAGGCGATGATATGCTTCACCACAGTTTGATAGTATTTCCCCGGCAGCTGCCTGACTAAACCCCGGATCTCCAACATGGTGAGGGCGGCGGCCAAAGCCCCGCTATCCAGTTCCAGCCCCGGGCAAGCGCTCAGCTCGTCAATCTGCCGCGGCGTGATCAGCAGTTCCAGCAGACGCCGGTCCAGGGCGGAAAGGCCCGGGCCGGCACCGGCCGCCCGGCCTGGCTGCAGCGGCCGGGCCGGCGCATGAATATAATAGCTCCGGATATCTTCGGCGCATAAGGCCATCTGGCAGCCGTCTTTCAGCAGCTTGTTCGTGCCCTTGCTCCAGGGACTGGTGACGGGCCCGGGCACGGCGAACACATCCCTGCCCTGCTGCAGCGCGTAATCCACCGTCAGCAGCGTGCCGCTTTTTTCCCCGGCCTCGATCACCACCACGCCCCGGCTGAGGCCGCTGATGATGCGGTTGCGGCGGGGGAAATTGGCGGCCAGGGCCGCGGCGCCCAGGGGGAATTCGCTGATCACCGCGCCGCTCTCGCAGATTTCCGCGTAGAGGCGGCTGTTTTCCCGGGGATAGATGACGTCCAGGCCGGAACCCAGCACGGCCACGGTGCGGCCGCCGGCTTTCAGCGCGCCCCGGTGGCAGATGCTGTCGATGCCCCGGGCCATGCCGCTGACGACCACCATGCCCTGGCCGGCCAGATCGCGGCTGAAAATCTCCGCCACCTGTTCGCCGTAAGCGGTGGAGCGGCGGGAGCCGATCAAGGCCAGGCAAATATCAGCCGGGTCCGGCAGGCGGCCCCGGTAGAACAAGAGCGGCGGCGGGTCGTAGACGGCGGCCAAAGCCGGCGGATACTCCGCATCCGCCAGGGCCACGGCGGAGCAGCCGTCGTTCAAAAATTCCGCGTACAGCCGGGCCGGGTCCAGACGGCCCCAGGCTTCCAGGATCTCCGCCGCCGCCGCGGCGGGCGCGCCCAGCGCCTCCGGCCAAGCTCTCCCGTTCTGCCAGGCCAGGGCGGCGTCATTGTGGAAAAATTCCAGCAGCTGATTCAGGCGTTTGCCGGACAGCCTGGGTATGCTGTTCAAGGCCAGCCAATAAGGCAACTGTTCCGCATTCACCGGACAACGGTCTCTCCTTTCCCGGTACCGCTGGCCAGGATATTGGACGCATAGACCCGCACCAGCTGTTCCGACTCCTCCCGGGCCTTCACGGCCAGCTGGATCAGGCGGTCCAGCAGCCCGCCGAAACCGAGGCCCTGGGGCTCGAACAAATAAAAAGCCAGGGAGCCGGGAACAGTGTTCAATTCGTTGATATAGGCCTTATTCTTCTCATCCAGCAGAAAATCGATCCGGCACACGCCCCGGCCGTCCACGGCCCGGAAAACGTCGGCGGCGTAACGGCGCAGCCGCTGCTCCGTGTCTTTGTCCAGTTCCGCCGGCAGCCGGCACCGGCCCGCGCCGCCTTTGGCAGCGCCCAGATACTTATCCTCAAAGCTGAGTATCTCCGTTAAGTCCAGGGGCTCCTCAAAGGCGGACCAGGTCAGGTCCTCCGCATCCCCCAGCACGGCGCAATTGATTTCCCGGCGCTGCTCCAGCAGCGGCTCCACCAGGACCCGGCGGCTGTAGGCCAAAGCCTCGCGGATCCGCCCGTATAATTCTTCGCGGTTGCTTGCCACAAATACGCCGATAGAGCTGCCCAGATCAGCGGGCTTCACGACCAGGGGATAGGAGAGGGCCAGCTCCTGCTCGATTTGGGCCACCACAAGATGCTCGTCCGCCCGCCAATCCGCGCTGGAAAAAGCGTGATAATCCAGCACCGGCAGTCCCGCCTCTTTCAGCACCGCTTTCATTACGATCTTATCCATGCCCACGGCGGCCCCTAAAGGGCCGGGGCCCGCATAGGGGATACCGGCCAGCTCCAGCACGCCCTGGAGACAGCCGTCTTCCAGGAAGGCCCCGTGCCCGGCCGGCAATACCACGTCGATCAGGCGGCTCCACAGCGGACGGCCGAAAAAGTGCCGCCCCCTGGAAACCAGCAGGCCTTTGCCGTGGTCCAGGTCCAAGGCCACCGGCATGGCTTTGCGCAGCAATTTGTCCTGATCCGTAAAAGCGGCCACATTGGTCAGGACTCTGCCGCTGTGCCAACGGCCCTGCTTATCGATATAGACCGGCACGGCCTGGTATTTGTCCCTGGGCAGGGCGGCGATGATCTGCTGGGCCGTGATCACGGAGACCTCGTGCTCCACGCTGCGGCCGCCAAACAATACCGCCACGGTAAGCTTGTTTTTATCCATCGCTGTATTGACCTCCCGTTTGTTCATTTTCTGCCGGGGCCGGCCTGTGACGCTCCCCCTGACCCCTCTCCGCCGCAGTTGTTCCGTCCGCCCCCGGCTCCCGGTCCGATGCCAGCAGCTCCGAGCTGACCAGCACCGCGTCCCCTTCCCGGGCGAAATCCGCCAGCAGCAGCCGGGCCATGGCCGCATCCCCAGCCAGAAACAGCCTTTCCATGGGGAATCCGGCTTTCGCCGCGCCTTCCCGCAGCGCCATGCTGCGCTCCGCATCCACCAGGATGATCAGCCGGCAGATTTTGGCAATGCGTTCTCCCAGCGCCGCCAGGTCCGGATCGGCTACGCCGCTTTCCGGGCCGGCCGCGACCACGATCCGCCCCTGGCATTCAAAAACCGCCAGCACGTCCAGGGCCTGTTCCATCCGCTGCAAGCTGCCGGGCGCGGAATCGTCGATCAGGGTATATGTAGCGGCGGGCCGCAGCTCCAAATGGCCCGGCTCCGGCTGCAGGAAGCGGAGCATGGCGAACAGCGCGTCCAGGCTGCCGCCCCCATAACGGCAGACGGCCGCCGCCATCAACACGGCGATGATCTGCTGCTGGCCCACCAGCGGCGAACGGAGCTCCCATTTCTTCCCGTCCGCATGCAGGATAAAATCGCTGCCCTGCCCATGCATGCGCACATGGTCGACCCATAAATGGTTGTGCAGGCCGAAGCCGCAGCGTATCACCGGGCAGGAGCACAGCGCCAACAGCGGGGCCAGCCCGGGATCGTCGCCGTTGGCCACCACCAGCCCATCCTCCGCCATGGCGGCCAGGCATTGGGCCACGGGCCTTTCAGCCTCTTCTTCCGGATGGCGCAGTTCCTCAATGGCCGCGGAACTGCACAATACGGCAATGCGGGGGGCGGACAGGGCGCTGGCCGAGTCCAGATCGCATAACAAAACCCCCTGGTCCGCCGTGAAGCCGGAGCGGAGGAAGCGCCACACGACCCGGGGCGTATCCTTTTCCTTGGCGGCCCATACCGGACGCTCGCCGCTGAGCAAGGCGCCGATCACCCGGCCGGCCAGCCGGCCGCCGGGGAAATCCACCACGCCGATAGCGGTCCAATCGGACATCAGGCGCTGCCAATCCCGGGCGGCCCTCTTCCGGAAATGGGCGCAGATCTTCTCCAGGGGAACCAGCAGCAGCGCCGCGCAGACCACGGTAAGGGGGGACAGCAACACCAGCAGCAAGGCCAGCAACAGCGCCAGCAGCGGTGAATCCGCCCAGGCGGCCAGGCGCAAAGTCAAAATTGCCAGGGCCAGCACCAACAGGGCCTGCAGCGCCAGCAAACGGTAAACGCGTCCTCTGTTGCGGGCGGGCAAGCGCCGGTCCCGGCCGGGCAACAGCCAGAGCCACCAGGCCGTGGACCAGGTATGGTTCAGCCACTTCAGGTAAGGCCGGAGCGCATAATTCAGCTGGCGCAGCTTCTGCACCTGAGGCCAGCCGGACACGGCCACGATATAGACGGTGAGCAAAGCGGCGGCCAGCAGGCCGAGCGGCCAGCTCAAAACAGCGGCGCCGATCATGCCCCGGCCCCGCTGTGGCTGATAAAATAATCAAGGACCGCTGCGAAACGGGCAGGCTGCTCCGCAAAAGGCGCATGGCCGCACCGCTCAAACAGCACCAGCCCGGACCTGGGCAGCTGCTCCGCCATCAGCCAGGCCTGTTCCGGCGGCGCGGCCTGGTCCTGCTCTCCCCAGATCAGCAATGTCTCCACGTCCAGGACGGGCAGCAGCGGACGCAGGTCCGGGCCGCTGTCCGGCAAACAGCCGGGCGGATATGCCGCCGGAGCGGCCTGAACAGGCTTACGCCGGCCTGCGTGGCGGCGGGCAGGCTGCCCGCCATCGGCGGCAGGGCCGCAAGGGACGCCGCAGAGGATCAGCCGTCCCGCCTTGCTCCGGGAAGCCAGCAGGATCGCCAGGCGGCCGCCCAGTCCGTGGCCGAACAGCAGCGGCCGGGGGGAGCAGGTCTCCTCCATAAAGACTTCCAGAAAATCCGCGTATTCTTCCAGGCCAAAGGCTGCGGGGGGCGGAGCGCTTTCCCCCGCGCCCGGCAAATCCAGGCTGACGGCGCGGCAGGATGCGGCCAGGCGGCGGCGCAGCGGTTCCAGGGAACGCGAATCAGCGCCCCAGTCATGAAGCAGCAAGGCCGAAGGGCCGGAGCCGGAAGCGGTATAAGCAACCCGTATGTCGTTGAGGATGATATCCATAATGCCATCCTTTAAGGAATTTAATTTGTTTATACCATATTAGTATTTAAATAGCAACGACTTTTTCCGCGCCAGATCGTCCGAAAACATTAATTATGAGCCAAGCTGTTCAGAAACAAGGCCTAGCCTGCCTTTGCCTAGCGGCAAAACCTCAGCTAATGCACTCGCCTTACGGCATCGTCAGACAAGGCTGGCCGTTCCGATAACCCGGGGTCCCCGCAAAGGCGGGCTTTGCCTTTGTGGGGTGGTAACCCGGGGTCCCCGCAAAGGCGGGCTTTGCCTTTGTGGGGTGGTAACCCGGGGTCCCCGCAAAGGCGGGCTTTGCCTTTGCGGGGTGGTAACCCGGGGTCCCCGCAAAGGCGGACTTTGCCTTTGCGGGGTGGAACACCGTACGGCGCAGTTTACGGACAGCCTGGCGCAAATAAAAAGAGCGGCTTACGCCGCCCTCTCATCTGCCCTTATTTTGCCCTACCACGAACAATTGGGGCAGGCGGTCGATCATTGTTTTTTCCGGCCGGCGGCGGGCCAGGCCTGGCATCCGGCCGGGTTCCCCGGTAGTCGGTACGGCGCTCAGATCCTCGCCGCAGCAGGGGCAAAGCCAGATCTGACTGCCGGAGGCGGAATAGGAGCTTTGACGGCAACGTGGACAGGATTTAAAAGGCATACGCAGCACCGCTTCTCGATTGATCTTGTTACTATCATAACAAATCGGTCTGCCAGATGTTGCCGCAAGTTGTCGGGCGGCCAGGTTTATTTTCTGCCCCCAGCCGTCACAATCTGCAAAAGCCCTGCCGCTTGATCGGCGGTTAATAGGGATCGCCGCACAGCCAGCCGGCCACGTAGCCTTCCACGCCGTTGCTCAGGCGCACATTATACCAGGTGCCGTCGCTGGCATGGGTGGAACCCAGGTATGTAAGCACGGTGCCGGAAGACACGGTGCCCACAATCTCCGCGCTGGTGGAGGCGGAGGCGCGCACATTGACGCTGTCGCTGGCCACCTTCACTTTGGTAGCCTCGCTGTTAGCGCCGCCGGAGGTCCCGCCGCTTTCTTCGGAACCGGTGACGGGGCTGACGCCGCCGGCTTCGATCATGGCCTCCAAGGCGTCGATCTGAGTCTGCAGAGCGCTGACTTTTTCGCCAACCAGCTTATCCACATAGCTTTGCACCACCACCGGGTCGCTTTCGGAGCCGGGATTGTTGCCTGCGGCCTGCACCACCTGGCCGATCACAAAACCCAAACCGGTAAATACCAAAGCTGCTATGATAAGAATGATTACTCCGCCCTTGCTCATTGTCTGTTCTCCTTTTTGGTCCGTCCGTTAATGATATAATTCTCGTTTGGCCGCGAAAATCCTATGCGGCGCTGTGCGTATCCTCTTTCTTTTTCCTGAAAATTGCCAGCCGCTTGCCCCGGAGCACGCCCAGGCAGTCCGCGCCGAAAAAGGTCAGCAGCGTGACGCCGATCAGCACCATCATGGCCTCGGCCCTGGCCAGGACCGCCATCAGCACCGCCGACAGACCCATCACCAGGGACACCGCGTAAATGGTCAGCACGGTCTGGCGGTGGGACAGGCCTAAAGACAGCAGCGTCTGATGCAGATGCATTTTATCCGCTTCGAAAATGGGCCGCTTCATCAGCATGCGGCGGATGATGGCGAAGAAGGTGTCGAAGACCGGGATGCCCAGAATAATGAAGGGAATGAACACCGATACCACGGTGGCGCCCTTGGACAAGCCCATCAGCGCCAAAGCTCCCAGGATAAAGCCCAGGAACAGCGCGCCGCAATCGCCCATAAACGTTTTGGCCGGGTGGAAATTCCAGGGGATGAAGCCCGCCGCCGCAGCCGCCAGCACCCCCGCCAGCGCCGCCGCCACCAGTTCCCCCTGGGAAATGCAGACGATGGCGGTGCTGACCGCGGCAATGGCAGACACGCCGGAAGCCAGGCCGTCCAGCCCGTCGATGAGGTTCACGGCGTTGCTGATGCCCACCAGCCACAGCACGGTGATGGGCACGGCGAAGATCCCTAAGGAAATCATATCGCCGGTAAAGGGGTTGGTGATGAAACGCACGGTATAACCGGCCGCCACCAGCACCAGGGAAGCGACCACCTGCCCCAGCAGCTTCAGCTTGGGGGAAAGATCCTTCACGTCGTCGATGAGGCCGGTCAGCATCACCAGGGTGCCGGCGATCAGGAGCGCCGCCACCTGGCGGGTAAAAACAGCCAGCGCTAAAGCGCCCAGCACAAAACCGGCGTAAATGGCAATGCCGCCCAGGCGCGGCGTGGGGGCCGCGTGGACCTTGCGCTGGTTGGGCATATCCACAATCTTGAATTTACGCGCCGCCTGAATCGCCACCGGGGTCAGGCCCAGGGCGGCCAAAAAGGCGACGCCGATGCCAAGCCAAGTAAACAAAGCTCTTCTCCTGTCTTCGTCCCGCAGGCCGGGGTATTCGGGTTTCCGGATCAAGCTGTCCTAAGACATATTTACGCACTTTATCTTATATATTTTCGCACCATTATATGTCATTTGTCAATGTTTTTCTCGTTTTTTCATATTTATTTCAGTTTTCCCGACGCCCCGCCGTCCTTTGATCTGCGCCGGAAAGCGGAACGGATATCGGCCAGGGATTGGGAGCGCAGCAGCTTCAGGACGGCAAAATAGACGATCACCGTGCCGCCGATCACGGCCAGCAGCGTCAGCAGCAGCATCAGTTTGCCCTGGTCGACGATGATGAAGCGGCTGAGCAGCCGGATCAACACCGCCAGGATCAAAAACGTCAGCGTGATGACCTTCAGCTCCCTGTTATAGGACGCTTCGCTGATCACAATTTGATTGCGCAGCATGTACCACAGCAGCCCGGCGTTGACCGCCGCAGCCACGGAATTGGCAAAGCCCAGCCCCGCCGCGTCGCCGAACCAGCGCAGGCAGAGGAAGCTCATCAGCACATGGATGGCGATGGAGATGCCGCCGGTGAGGAGCGGCGTTTTCACATCGCCCATGGCGTAATAGACCCGGATCAGCAGCATGCTGACGCCCAGGAACAGCACGGAGGGCGACATCATGGTCAGGGCCAGGCCGGTCTCCACCGTGTCGGCCGGGGTGAACTGCCCGCCTTCAAACAGCAGCTGGATAATGGGCTGGCTGAGCAGGCCCAGACCAAGGGCGGCGGGCAGGGCGACCAGCCAGATCATGGCCAGGTTTTTCCGCACCACGGCCGCCAGGGCCGAGACCTCCATCTGTCTGGCCTGTTCCGCCAGGAGCGGGAAAGAAGCGGTGATCAGGGCGGCCACGAACACGCCCAAGGGCATATTCATCACTTTGCCGGCGTAATTGAGCACCGCGATGCTGCCCGCGTCCAAAGAGGAGGCGAAAATGCGGTTGACGATGGTATAGATCTGGGTCACGGCCAGACCCAGCACGATGGGAAGAATATCCAGCAGCACCCGCCTGATCTCCGGATTTTTCAGCTCCCAGGAAAAGCTGTAGCGAAAGCCGGTGCGGGGCAGGTCCGCCAGGGTCAGCAGAAAAAAGCCCACGAAGCCGGCTAAAGTGCCCCAGGCCACCACCGTGATATCCCCTTTAGAAAGCCAGGCCGTGGCCGCGATGACCGAGAGGCTGGTCACGCCGGGGCCCAAGGCCGCGGCAATGAAACGGTAGCGGCAATTGAGGATGCCGGAAATCACCATGGCCACGGACATGAACACCACCGAAGGGAAGATGATGCGGGTCAGCTCCGTGGCCAGCGCCGCGGTGGCCTGATCCAGGTCCGGAGCGGTCAGCCAGACCAGCAGCCGGGCGGCCAGCACGCCGGCGGCGCTCACCGCCAGCATCCCGGCTGCGGAGATATTGATCAGCGTGCTGCCCAAACGGCAGGCCACTCTGTTGTCCCCCTGCTCCTGCCAGCAGCGGGACAGCAGGGGCAGCACCGCGGACACGAAAGCGTAGCCCAGCACGGTCTGGAAAAAATAGGGCAGCGTATACGCTACCTGATAGGCGTCGGTTAAGGCCGAGGCGCCGAAAACGCCGGCCATGGCCATTTCCCGCACAAAGCCCAGCAATTTGACGCAGGTGTTGATCAGCAGCAGCAAGCCCGCCGCCTTAATAACGTTTCTACCCATATCGCCTGCCCAGGGCGAAAAGCCCCGCTTTCCCTTTATTGCGCCGCAGCCTGCCCCGCCCTGTTGCTGAAATTATTGATAACCAGGTCGGCCGGGGGCAGCACTTCCCCGTCGGTAATGGTATTGATGGCCACGTTCTTATACTGCACGGTGTACTGGTCCCCCAGGCTATCGGTGAATTCCGCCTGGAGGGGGAAGCCGTACTTGGTGCCCACCCAGATCTTATTGCCTTCCGTTGTCTGCAGGATCAGGCAGGTCTGGCGGTTGACGGTTTCCGTACCCAGCACCGTGCAGGAGGAATAATCGGCGGTCTTGGGATTCTGGGGCGCGTCCGGGCTCCCGGCGTCGAAATCCGCCATCATCGCCGCCTGGCTGACGCCGGGATAATAGGTGGTGACGGTCATATTGACGTAGTCGTAATAGAATTCGCTCTGGCTGACCCCGTCCACGCTGGTGATGACCTTCATCTGCCCGTCCTTGTACCAGACCTGCATGAACATATGGCCGGAGGGGTACTGCACGGTCTGTTCGAAATAATAGGATTCGATTTTGGACTGGGCGACGGCCAGATCTTCCAGCGTGGCGGCCTGGCCCTTATCCGGGAACAGGTCCTCCGGCAGGGGTTGCTGAGGCTCCGGTTCCGGCTCCGGCTCCCCGCTGTCCGGGGTCTGCTGGTCCTCTTCGTTCAGCCCGGGCTCGATCACCGTGGGTTCTTCCCCCACGGCCGGTTCTTCGGTCCCGCCGCAGGCGGCCAGCGGCAGCAGCAACGCCAGCAGGACGGCGACAGTGATTCTGGTTGTTTTGCACATAGCCATTTTTCTACCTCTGCAGCAAATGATAACTTTGCCTTGGTTCCCCTGAGGCGGGAACACGCTAGAATTACAGCAGGGAATACCGTTTCCGCTTATTTTTCGAAATATTTATACTTTTATAATAAATACGTAAGCAACGGCGAAAATGTTCCACGCTAGTTGCGCCGCTCTGTCAGCAGGGGCGCAAGATCCCGTAGCACAGCGGCTTTCGGCCCGAACATCTTCAGCGCCGTTGCCGCCCGGGCGGCCGCTTCCCCGGCCCGCTGCCTGGCCGGCCCGCAGCCCAGCAGGGAGGCATAGGTGATCTTCCCGTTGCGCCGGTCGCTGCCGATGGGTTTTCCCAGCTCTTCCCGGCTGCTCTCCACATCCAGCACATCGTCGGTGATCTGGAAGGCCAGGCCCAAATAGCGGCAATAGGATCCCAGGGCGGCCAGAGCCTGTTCATCCGCGCCCGCCAGCAGGGCCGCAGACAAAATGGCGGCGGCGAACAAAGCGCCGGTTTTGCGTTCGTAAATATAATCGAGCTGTTCCCGGCCTAAAGCGCCGTTGGCCAGGGCGAATTCCGCAGCCTGCCCGCCCACCATGCCGGAAGCCCCGGCCCGGTCGGCGATCAGCCCCGCAGCCTTAAGCTGCCGCAGGGGCTCCGCAAAGGACAGCGGCCGCATCAGCAGGCCCAGGGCTTCCGTGAGCAGTCCGTCCCCGGCCAGAATGGCCAGGGCTTCGCCAAAGGCCACATGGCAGGTGGGGCGGCCCCGCCGCCAATCGTCGTTATCCATACCCGGCAGATCGTCGTGGATCAGGGAATAGGTGTGGATCATTTCCAGGGCCGCGGCCCAGGGCAGGCAGCCTTGCCGGTCCAGGCCGAACAGCTCCGCCGTGGCCAGGAACAAAGCGGGCCGCAGGCGTTTGCCGCCGGCGAACACGCTGTAGCGCATGGCCTCGTACAGGGGGCGCTCCGGGCCTTCCGCCAGGGGCAGCAGGCTGTCCAGCGCCGCTTCCGTATCCCGGGCCGCCTGGGCGAGGAAATCGGCGGCGTTCATTGGGCGCGCCCGCTTCCCTGTTCCGCCCCGGCGCTCAGCTGTTCCTCCGCCCCCCGCAGTCGGTCCCGGCAGGCGGCGATGAGCTTCAGCCCGCTCTGGTACTGCTTCAGCAGCTGCTCCACCGGCTGGTCGCCCCGCTCCATGGCAACAATCAGCCCCTCCAGCTCCGTGATCATGCTTTCAAAACTCGCTTTGGCCATAAGACCTCCTTAAAACAGTTTCCGAACATCGACGGCTTCCACCCTGGCTTGGATATGCCCCTTGGCCGGATAAATATCCAGGGTGTCGCCGGGATGCAGGGAACCGGCGTCGCTGACCACCGCGCCTCCGGCGTCCAGGGCCAGGCTGTAGCCCCGGGCCAGCGTAGCCAGGGGGCTCAGCAGTTCCAGACGGGCGGCGGCCTCCGCCAGCCGGCGCTGTTTCAGCTCCACCATCCGGGCCGGCGCTTGCATAAAGCGGCGTTCCAGCTCGTCCAGGCCCTGGGCCGCCCGGTCCAGCCGCCGGGCCGCGGCCTGATCCAGGCGCCGCCGCAATCCTTCCAGCAGGGCCAGCAACTCCGCCCGGTCCGGCGCGGCCAGGCTGGCGGCATGGGTGGGCGTGGCCGCCCGCAGGTCCGCAGCCAGGTCGCAGAGGGTAAAGTCGCTTTCATGGCCCACGGCGGAAATCACCGGCGTGCGGGCGGCGGCCACGGCCCGCACCACCGCCTCGGCGTTAAAAGCGGCCAGATCGGCGTCGGCGCCGCCGCCCCGGCCCACGATCAGCACATCGTGCCCGCCCCGGTCGGCCCGGACGACGGCGGCGGCCAGGGAGAGAGGCGCCTGCTCCCCCTGGACCAGCGCCGGGTACAGCGTCAGAACCAACCCGGGATGGCGCTGATAAGCGATGCGCCGGATATCCGCCCAGGCTGCTCCCTGGGCGCTGGTGACCGCGCCCACGCTTAAAGCAAAGCGGGGCAGCGGGCGCTTGCGCTCCGGGGCGAACAAGCCTTCCGCTTCCAGCCTTTGCCGCAATTCCGCGAGCTGCCGGGCTTCCCGGCCCGCTCCGGCAGGCAGCAGGGCCCGCACGTACAGCTGGCAGCTGCCGTCCCGCTCGTAAAGGGAGATGCCGCCTATGGCCACGGCCTGGTCCCCGTCCCGGGGCTGCCAGGCGAGCGTGGCAGCGTAGCGGCGGAACATCACCGCCTTCAGGGCGCTCTCCCCTTCCCGCA
>Ga0228535_1000612_pt1 | contig 90081 bp, 77 predicted proteins | sample SJ1metagenome_FD_168457 | JGI IMG/M metagenome (GOLD analysis project Ga0228535, IMG submission 168457) | Enriched culture of PCE-dechlorinating microbial communities from Ithaca, New York, USA - SJ1 | ecosystem: Engineered > Modeled > Simulated communities (microbial... > Unclassified | place...
TATATGATATATAGGCTCGATCAGGTAATACATGGGTGTGCAGTATGTCAGATATTTATGAATACTTGTCAGCCCTCCATCAGGGCATTTGGGAAGTGGTAATCCCCAAAGAGTTGCTCACAGTCCCGTTGGGTCCTGAATGGAAATTCTCTCCGATAAATGTTCCCTCTCAGGATACCATTGCAAGTTACCGGAATGGTCAGTATCATCTTCATGAGACAAAAACCGAATACCGGGTTCACCTTGACCGGTATGATCCGGAAAAAAATCCTATTCTTCACCTTATCGATGATGCTCCCCTGGTCCTGATGATCCTGGAGACATTAGAGACAATATATATGACCGCCAGGGATGCCAAAAAGAATCCCGGACCCGATTTTATAAAAGATCAACGATTGACATGGAAGTTTCGGATGGTGCTCGGGATTATTCTGCTCTCTATCAGCGGTATTCTTGTCATGATTGCACTCAATCAGGATGAGCGGCTTTTTTCCATGATTCTCCCCTCGATTGTCTTTTTCACTGGTGCCCTGATTCTTGCCCATGGATTATATATGGGTAAGCGAAAAGAGCATTCAAAAAAGGATGTTGTGAATGGATTTTTAATCATGATCGGGGGTATTTTTATGGCACTGCTCTGGGAATTATATCTCTTCATCATTCTGTTCATCCTGGCCATTTGGTTCTTTGGGAGTGCCTATGTATCGTTGAGACGGGTAATAAAAGAAAAAAAGGAGATTCCCCAGGGATTATGGCTTTCTATGGGGATGGGGATTGGTTCCCTGGCATTTGGAGTTCTCACGATCTTTGTCCCTGATATACTTCTGGAGATCCTGGTCGGCATACTGGCTGTGATTGTGGGAATCATTGGTTTTGGATTTCTTCTTGATGGCTATGGCCTTCGAAATGTTGAGCACATCATGAAGGAGCAGACTGAAAAACCAGCAATTACATAAAAAAGTCAGAGTGGTGGCCTCATTGTTGCCATTATTCTGCATGGGGTACAGGTTCCATAGGAAACGGCCCCATACATGGGATTGTCTTCCTTGTCATATATCCTGCTGCTGATATCTTCGCAGCAGATAGTTCCCCAGGTATTACCAGTGGCCATTATATCCACTGTATTCCTGTTTTCAATATCATACTGTGAATTATCCTGGAAGATATTTCCTCCGGTACTTCTTCCTCCTCCACCAATATCAGGCCGTGTGGCACCTCCGGTTGCGATGTAAATACCAACCGGATTTTGTTTAATGGTGTTCCCCTGTATGGCCGGTGTTGAATCCATCCTGACAATGATACCATAATCACCATTTCCATTGAGGGTGTTACCGGTAATCGTTGGGTTTGCAGATCCCTTTGTACTGATTCCGGCACTTCCACAGGAGATCTTGTTATTCTCTATGGAAGGATGAGAGGATGCAGTACAGTCAATACCATTCAGGGTTGAGAAGGTATTCTTTGAGATAGTGGGGTAACTCTCACCATATGCAGTAATACCCCAGTTCAGGTTTCCGGCAAAATTGTTGTCAGAAATTCTCGGGTGAGCGGTTCCCAGTGTCGTTATCCCGGCATGTGCCGTTCCGGAAAATGAGCATTTCTCGATGGTGGGTGATGTACCATCACAAAGGACAGCTGTCCCATCATTCGTCCCGCCCGGACTATTCACAATGGAAAAGCTCAATGAAGAAATAACAGTATTATCTGCCCCGATAATAGATGGATACCTGCCTCCCGGAGAGTCGGGGATATCATATCGTGCTCCTCCTGATATTACCGGATTTGGTGATACCAGAACCATCGATCCGGAAGATGTCACTTTTTTTCTGGTGAGTGTCATTCCGCTTTTTAATCTGATGGGAAAGATTTCACCATTTGCTGCATCATATGTGTTGGCAGATTCAACCATGACAGTATCACCGGATCGTGCCCGGTTTACCGCTGCAGTAATAGTTTTGAAGGGTTTGGTCTCGGCTCCCGTTCCAGTACTATCATTTCCGGTCTTTGAGTTTACATAGTATATCATCCCGGCGGGGTTCTTACTTATACCTTCCGCGAATAGTGTAGGTGTTTTATCCTGATTTAACGGTGCTGCTGTCAGATGCCAGATGAGAAGACACCAGACAATGACCAGAATAACCCATGAACCAAAGGTTTTCATCATGCATAACTCCTGAAGGGGAGTAGACTCATGAAAAGAAAAAAGTTTGGTATGTGATATAAAAAAGGATATTTTATTAAGAAAACCGATAAGAACCCTGGGGGACCAGTATTTCAAATCTTGCCCCCTCCCCATACTTCCCCGTCTCCCGTATTGACAGACCGGTTATCGAGAGAATCTCCTTGATCAGAAAAAGCCCGAAACCGGTATTTTTTCCATAACCTCGTTCAAAAATATTTTCCTTTTCAGAATCCGGAATACCTATTCCGTCATCCTCATAGAGAATTATCAGATCCTGTCCCTCCTGTCTTTTAGACAAAAGTATCTGGCTGACTTTTTCTCCATGCATCAGACTGTTCTGAATCAGATTTTCAAAGACCATACCCAGCATCTGATCTGCAAAAACTTCAAGACCTTTTAATTCATTGACTACCTTCATTCCATCAGCATTTAAAGCATCAACCAGATGGGAAATATTCTGCCATTGCGGGCTTTCGGCTCCAATATTCTGATAGGTACTGGTGAACAGAATTTTTCGTTCAATATCTCCGGTTATAGAGCCAATCCGGCCGATTAACTCTTTTTCACTCTCGGTGTCAATTTCTTCTGCCAGGAGGTAAAGAAATCCTTTCAGGGCAGTCAAACTGTTTTTCACATCATGACGGGTGATGCTGGTAAGCAGGGAGAGTTTTTTATTAACCATGGTAAGAGCCTGGGATATTCGTCTCTGTTCTCCGATGTCAAGGAAAGAAACTACCGATCCATATCCTTTCAGCCTGAGTAAGGATGCCGTTGCCATTATCCATGCTATCTCTCCGTTTGGGTTTTGTATACCGATTTCAATTCCTGCAATATTTTCTCCTTGTTTGAGAAGTTCTAGTAAAGGGTAGGTTTGTGATGAGCTGACTATGGTGCCGTCATTTTTAAATATTGTCCATTCTGGTCTAGAGATGCCTTTATCAATGAGTTCTTCACGGCTGACATGCAGAATCCGTGCTGCATGCTGGTTCACTTCAATGATTGCACCATTCTCATCCGTCACGATAATGCCGGTTGGAACACTGGAGAACAGCGTCTCATACTTCTGCATTGCTTCACAGACGATCTCTTCACTGGTTTTACGTTCGGTAATATCAGTAACAATCCCCTGCAACGCAGTAATGGTGCCTGATTTATCTGTTATCGGGGAATTTCTCTGGGATACCCATTTCAGTTCTCCTGATTTGGTGATAATCTGAAATTCATACGTCTCCGGAATAATCCCATTGAGCAGGTCTTTATATGCCTTCTCAAAGTATTCAAGGCTGTGCGGGGCTATACATCTTCGAAGTAAATCTGGGTTTCTATAAAATTCCTCCTGGGTATACCCCGTAATCTCCAGAACTGAGGGACTAATATATTCATATTTCCATTCAGGGAGGCGGAGCATGAAGATAAGATCTCTTGATTTCTCTGCAAGAAGTCGGTATTTCTCTTCACTATCAAGAAGAGCCGATTCCATCCGTTTTCTGTCGGTAATATCGATATGAGATCCGACCATCCGGCAGGGATTGCCTTCATTATCCCATGCAACAACCTTTCCTCTTCCATGGATGTACCGGTAGTCACCATTTTTTGTCCTGATGCGAAACTCGATATCAAACCCTTTGTCCTTTCTGGTAAGGCTCTCCTGTATCTCCTTTTCAGCACGAATCACATCATCAGGATGAAGAAGTGACCGCCAGTTCTCATAATTACCCTCAAATTCTCCAGGCTCATATCCGATCATCCGGTAGTACCAGTCACTAAAAAAAGCCTCGTTGGTCTTGAGATTCCAATCCCAGATTCCATCACTGGTCGCTTCCATGACCAATCTGTACCGTTCCTCACTCTCCCGTATTTGTTCAGACTGCAGGGCAAGTTGTTCAATCGTCCTTCGAAGCTCCTCTTCAGACGCAGCAAGCTCTTCATTTAATGATGTTAGTTCCTCATTTTTCTTTTCAAGTTCAAATGCTGCATGTGCGTGCTGAACAGCCCGGTTCACCATATTGATTAGTTCAATAAAAAGAGCAGCAGGATTCCCGTCTTTTTGCAGATAGAATGACGCCCCGGAATTCAGCGCTTCGATTGCGACATCCTCCCTCCCCCTTCCGGTGAATATTATAAAAGGAATGATTGCGTTCTTCTCACGAATCTTTTTTAAAAATTCAATTCCGTTCATTCCTGGCATTTCATAATCAGAAATGATCACATCAAATATTTGCTCCTGCATGGTCTCCAATGCAGCTTTCGCAGATATCGCCGTAGTAATCTGAATCATGCCGGAATGTTCAAGAAACATCTTTCCAATTTCAAGAAAGGATGGATCATCATCGACATAGAGCGCTGAGATCATAACGTATCCTGGATATATGGGAATTATACCCTTGAGCATTTAAGACTGACCTTTAATCCAGATCATATCTGGATATTCAGATATAGGCCTGACACTAACATTTTAACTGCATGCCAGGTCAGATCGTTCTTATTCATGCAGTTCCCGGCACCGGTCTAAGTGAGACGGTCAATACTTATATATCCCATATCAAAGAGGATCCCTTTGGCTCGTGGTTGATTCTTCCGACACACAGACTAATCAGGATGGTTCGGGACCAGCTGATCAAGTCCGGAATCACCTTTCTTCCTGACCACATCTGCACTCCTGATGACCTGTGCAGATATCTTATCGACCGGTATGGAGATGGAACGGTTCTCATAAAGCCGGAGACATCACGTCTTCTTCTTGTAGATCTGTTAAAAAAACACCAGGATGAACTCACCCTCTTTTTTGCCCAGAAAAATCCATCGCCCCGTGCAGTCCAGGACCTTCAGATCCTCATGCAGGTCATCATCCGGAGAGAGATAGACTATCCTGCCTGCCTGGGGCCTCTGCAATCTGAAAAAAGTCATCAGATATCTCTTCTAATATCCGCATATCAACACATACTCAGTGAAAACAATCTCGTAGATCAGGATACCCTGCTCTCATGGACGATAGATTTTCTTAAGAAAAGAGATCCTACGGATATCAGGTCAATCATCCGTCATGTCCATATATTCGGACTTTTTGAACCTATGCCCCTTGAAAAAAGATTGATATGCACATTGGGAGAAGTAGGCGAAACCCTGCATTATACGCTTCCCGATGGGAAAGATCCGGATATTTTTTCAGACACGGGTGACTGGCTCTCCTATGGGAGTGAGGAGGTCATACCATCAACCGGGATGGAGCAGCAAATGACGACCATCTTCTGTCATGATCCATCCGGAAATGATGACTACCTGAACTTTCCCCATATATCTGGAATGGGGTTTTCAGATCCGGCGACGGAGATGAGAGAGGTGATACGGGAAATCGTGCGGTTGCATGAAATTGGAGTTTCTTATGAGGATATCGCAATTGCCACTCCTGATTTCAGGTCTACCCGTGTCTATGCGTTGGAAGCATGTACTGATTCTGGTATACCTGTCCGACCATCACAAGGCTCTCTTCTGCAATCCTCTCCACTTATCGCATATTATCTCTCCATTTTTGATCTCATAGAAAAAGGGATGCGATATGATGAGTTGGTACGAGTCATACAAAGTCCGTATTGCAGGTTCCGATGGGAGCCAGAAGAAGACGCGGATCAAAAATCAGGCGACCAGAAGAAGAGCGGAAAGAGAGATTCCCGATATAAATATCTTTCTTATAAAAATTTTGATCTCCTCTGTCGGACATATGGGTTGGATGGGGGTCATATCGACTGGGAAAAACGGCTCCCTGATGTTCTTTTATTCTCTGATGATGAGGGTGATGAACAGCCATTACCAGATGGGCAAGGCTTTGTTCAGAGTAAAAAACCAGTCTCACGGACATACCACCCCCGGCGCCCACTTGAAAAACAGGAGATTGCAGATACAATAGAGGGTATTATCAGGCTGGTAGGAATTATCAAGAGACTTCGTGACAAACGAACTATTCGTGAGCATATCTGGCACTTTAAAACAATATTAAAAGAGATCGGCTCACCGGTTCCCGGCCTGGCACATGCCAATTCCCTGAATGCCTGGCTGACGGATGAGGAATACCTGGACCTGTCCTCTTTTCACACACTGCTCAGTGAGTTACAGGATCTCTCAGGGACCGGTGTTATCTCTTACCTGAATCCGGCTGTACCGGTGACATTTATTGATTTCATTGGTGCCGTTCGTCATGTTCTGCAGGAAAAGTCAGGCAATGTATCTCCCGATGCTTCAGGAGTCATTCTTACAGGAATTCGTGAAATCGCTCATCAGCACTATCCTTATGTTTTTTTGGTCTCACTCAATGAAGGCCATATTCCCCGGCTTACAACACGACTCCCATTCACAAACTCCAGTGAGAACAGCCGGATGGATACAAGAACCCTCTCTGATATTCTCAGACAGGAAAAATACCAGTTTATTACTGCACTCGCAGCCGGAACGACCCATCTCTACCTGAGCTGGTATGAACACAAGGATGAACGGACCGTCTTGTCATCGGTCTTCATCGATTATCTCAAATCATCTACGCTTCTCCCTGAATGGGGACGTGGTTCAGATGAGGGTGGTTATTCCGGGTTTCCTGGAGATATGGAGGCATCCTACTCTGCAGGAGTCTGTATCCATAACTCTGAATGGGAGAGATCACGCTCATATATTCCGGAAGATGTTCTGTTGTCCTCATTGGTACAGAGGATATCAATTGAACGAACATACCGGTTCAGATTAAACCGTTCAGAGTATGATGGAATCATTGGAGATGATCAGATTATCAGGTCGGCTCTCCACTTTCAATTCAGTCCGGCATACTCATGGTCTGCGTCGATGCTTGAGACCTATGCGAAATGTCCGTTCAGGTTTTATCTTGAACGGGTTCTTCATATCCGGCCTCTTCCTGATATTGGAAGTGACATCCCCCCTGAGACAAAGGGGAATCTTATTCATGTCATTATGAGCCGTTTCAAACGGACTATGCATGAAAACCGCCTTCTCCCGATCAAAGAGGCCGGGTTTGATACTGCACTCTCCCTCATCAGGGATATTGCAGAGGAAGAGTGTGATAAAGTTCCTTATACGACTCCGCTCTGGATAGCAAAGAAAAGGCAGATTATGGGGGGAGAAGATATCGGTGGCGGCATTCTGGAGCGGTTCATAATGACTGAAATTGACCGCCTGAGTCCTGATGAAGATGGGAGGGTTCCTCATCAGTTCACCCCCCGGTTTTTTGAATACTCATTCGGAGCAGTGAGAGGTCCTGATGATGATCCTGATTCCAGGACTGAACCGGTTGATCTTCTGGCAATTCAGAGGGAGTTGAAAAAATCTCAAAACCCCGGTCAGAATGATAGGGATACGAGCGAGTCTGAAAATTCCATTCGGTTTATTGGAAAGATTGATCGGATTGATCTGACTCCTGACGGGCTTTTTGGTATCATAGACTATAAAACCGGGAAGAACATTCCTGGATCATCAGACCTTACCCGTATGACTGCATTACAGCTTCCCCTCTATCTTCTGGCATATCAGCACATATCTTCCAATAAACCGGTTTTTGGCTCCTATATACAACTTCAACGCAAAATCCTTCATTCAATACCTCTCTATGATCCCACGTTAAAACAGACCCTTCCCAAAGGAAAATTGCCCAGATCAGAACCGCAGTGGCAGGAAATTCTTGAAAATGCACTGCATAGTTCCATCTCTCATGTTCATGATATAAGGAATGGATTGTTCCCGATTCAGGCCACAACCGAATGCAATGCAGACTGGTACTGTCCGTATAAAACCATATGCAGGTTCCAGCCAGACAGGGGTTCACAGCTGGGAGAATGGTACCGGTATCCCTCTGTATCTGATGTATGTTTAGAGGAGGCTGAGGCATAATGGCAGCAACCCCCCGTCAACTTGAGGCAATCTCACGGCATGATGTCAGCATGGTGGTTACTGCCGGAGCAGGAACCGGTAAGACCTTTGTCCTGGTAGAAAAGTATCTGAACCTGGTTCAGGACCAGGGATATCGCATCAGGGATGTTCTTGCTCTTACCTTCACCGATAAGGCTGCGGCAGAGATGAAGGAGCGGGTCAGAAAGACCATTGCAGAACGACTCAAAGATGATCCTGACAATCAGGTCTGGAAGGATGCACACGAAGAGCTTGTCATTGCACCGGTTATGACATTTCATTCCTTCTGTGCTCAGATTCTCCGGGAATTTGCCATTGAAGCAGGGCTTGACCCGGGTTTTGTGATCCTTGATGAGGGGCAGGCACTGGCTGTAGAACGGGAAGCATTTGAAACCCTCATTAGAAAACCTCCGGAAGAGATACAGGAATCACTTATCCGGCTTCTCGCACAGATTGAAAAATTCCAGGTCAATCAGATCATGACAACGCTCGCTAAAAATACCGACGCATTTTTACAGTTTGCAGAGGACCTGGCAGGAGATCCGGATGGAATCATCAATGCATGGGAGATTTTTTTAGAACAGGTCAGAACCCCGGTTATAAATCAGTTTTTCGCTGACACGGATATTAGAGATGCAATTTCAGATTTCATCAGATTTGAAGAGGTATATAGAAACAAGGATGATCGTGCAGTCCGGTATTTACAGCAGGTCTGTCCTTATCTGTATGATCTCACTCCTGATGCCCCACCTGAAACGTTGCATAAAGCAGCGGAAGAATTTCTAAAAATTCGTCCGACCGGTAAACTGGGGTCACAAAAAATATGGGACAATGATGACTTAATCCGGTTTCGTGAAGCGAAAACCTGCCTTATCGAAAACCTTGAAAAAGCAGTTCCATTTTTCTCCCTGTATATCGATAAAGATTCACGATTTACTGCATCAACCATCACGTTCTTTAGGGATCTGGCTCTCGTGGCAGGATATTACTTCGACCTTTTACACATGCTGAAAAGGCAGGCAAACGGAGTTGATTTCAATGATCTCATCCAGTTGACCCGGGAATTTCTGCAATCCCATCAGGATATCGTTGCACGGCATATCAGACCACGGTATCAGTATATTCTGGTTGATGAATTCCAGGACACCGACCCTGCTCAATTTGAAATAATTACTGCTATTATTGGTGAATTACAACCAGGAACGCGAAGCCTCTTCATCGTCGGTGATCCCAAGCAGTCGATTTACCTGTTCCGGAATGCGGATGTGACACGGTTTAAAGAAGCTCAGACCCGTATTCTTTCCGATTGCAAGGGAAATCTCATCAATCTGGATACGAGTTTTCGAAGTTGCCGGGAGGTTATCGGATGTGTCAATTATCTCTTCTCCCGAATCTTTGCATCAACCGAAAAGCCCTGGGAGTTTGGATATGAACCAATTCAGGTCTGCGATGACCGAAAAGCATCACCGGGTTCGATTACCGTTCTGCTTCCTGGAAAGGCACCAAAAGGGAGTGAACGATCAGAAACAAAGGAGATAGAAGCAGGAATGGTGGCAGATCTTGTTCATCAGATCGTCTCATGCGGTTCATTTCAAATTACCGACCGGGACGGGGTAATGCGACCGGCCGGATATGGAGATATCGCAATTCTTATTGAGCGACGGACTCATCTTACCCGGTATACGACCGCTCTTTCCAGAAAAGAGACACCTTTTTATGTCCATGGGGGGATTGGATTCTACTCCCGGCAGGAGATCTATGATATCTATAATATTCTCTCGTTCCTCTTACGGCCCTATGATAGTGCTGCACTTTTCGGTGTCCTTCGGTCCCCTTATTTCAGCTTCTCTGATCCGCTGATCTATCATATCCTTAACGTTCCTGGAGCGAAACGAAGATGGAGCCTGTATGAGAAGTTAAGAGCCTGTGCTGAACGATTCTGTACCCGCCCCTCTGAAATAGAACCATCAGCGGAGATCCTTTCCTGCTCACCTGCTGACCAGGAGCTCATTCTCCGTGCAGCCCGGTTGCTTGAATCATGGAGAAACCTGGCCGGGAGAGAGCCGGTGGTGCCTTTGGTAAACCGCATTATACGAGAATCCGGCATTCTTACTATCTATGGTGCATTAGAGCAGGGTGAACAACAGGCTGCAAATCTGACAAAACTTCTTGGAATCATCCGGGGGAGAGCAGAGGGAGGATACTATAGTTTATTTGATCTGGTACAGGACATGATGATCTCTATCGCCGATGAGGAACGGGAAGGGGAGGCTGCACTTGATACCCTCTCGAAGACATCGGTGAATATTATGACCGTGCATGCCGCGAAGGGTCTTGAATTCCCTGTCGTCATACTTCCTGACATGGGTTCATCACGAGAAGGAAAACTGGGCCCCATACTTTCCGGTGATCATCCTCATCTCTATGGGGTCAGGATTCCGGATCCTGATCAGGATTTTGATATCAAAGAAACTCCGGTCTATACTGCATTGTCGCTTATTCAGAAAGAAAAGGAATCGGCTGAGCGAAAACGACTCTTCTATGTCGGAGCCACGAGAGCCAGGGATCATCTTGTTCTCTGTGGGAAACAACCTGATAAATTCTATGAATCGGTTGATAAGAGTAATAACAGGATTGACTGGGTGTGCACGCTCTTTGGGATAACAAAGGACATTGCAGAAGAAGGGGGCGTTATTAGCATTGATCCGGAAGATGGCGGAAAACCTATAGATATTACCATCCTGACCGATCCTGATCAACTGACCCGGATGTGGGCACAGGAAGCGCTTCCTCCTCTTACCCTTCCAGATGAGTATGCCTCGTTGTCCGGAACCAGAAAACGTGGTCTTTACTCGGATATGCCTGATGAAAAAGCCATGATCAGACCTGTTCCGGTGACCGATATAGGACTATTGGGAAAAGCGACCGGGCATGAAGAGACTATTCATCAGGTCACGATTCCTGGTGGCTCTCATCTCCTGCCTGATGAGATTGGAACCCTGCTTCATCATATCTTTTCAGGAAAGGATACAAAATCAGTACTTGTCTCGTATGGTATCACAAGTCCTGAAGCAGAGTCCTTTTGTAATACCTTATATCAGCGGTTTTGCAGCACTCCCCTCATTCGCGATGCAGTTCGTTCATTCCAGGAAGTCTCCTTTATAACCTATTCAGGGAATTTTCCGGTTACCGGACGTATTGACCGGCTGATTCAGGACAGCAGAAATGAATGGGCTGTTATTGATTATAAATCTGGAGACAAGACCGGTGCAGAACTGCAACTGAATGTATACCGGATCGCAGCAGAGGTACTCACCGGCCAGCCGGTCAGAATGTTCCTTTATTCTATGAAAACCGGAGAGTTTACAGAGCCCCGCTTTCTTTCTGATGAAGAGATACATGTAGCTCTCAAAAGATATCTGGGAAAATAACCCCTTTCTCCAGATTGAGGTTCATCTTCCGTAAATTTTTACCAGTTCTGAGAGCCGCCTGGAGAGTTCTTCTGATATCATCCTCTCCTGTAACCGCCATCTCCAGTTCCCGTGTTCAGTACCTGGTTTATTCATTCTTGCAGATGAATCAAGTCCCAGAATATCCTGTATAGGTATGATTGCAGTATTGGCACTGCTCATCATCGCTAGACGGATGAATATATCAGATATCTCATGAATTTCGGGCTCCCTTCCGAGGTATGCAATAAGCCTTTGTTTTTCTTCATGAGTTGCATCCAGTTCATACCATCCCCTGACCGGTGTATTATCATGGGTCCCGGTATACACAACCGAATCTTTGGGGATATTATGAAGAATGTACGGGTTATCCCCGGTTGGGGAACTGAAGGCAAAGACCAGGACTTTCATTCCCGGAATCATAAACTCTCTCATAATCTCTCTGACATCAGATGTGATAATGCCCAGATCCTCCGCAATAATCGGGAGGCAGGGAAATTCTTTCACCAGGGTCCTGATGAAATCCCAGGCAGGAGCCTCTATCCACCTTCCTTCGATTGCGGTATCTGATCCTGCTCTGATCTCCCAGAATCCAACAAGCCCCCTGAAATGATCGATCCGTACATAATCAACCATGGAGAGTTCTCTCTTCAGTCGTAAAAGCCACCAGGAAAACCCGGAATTCTTTATGGCATCCCAGTCATAGAGTGGATTATTCCATACCTGCCCGGTTGCACTGAAATAATCCGGAGGGACACCTGCAACGAATGTTGGCCTCCTTTCTTTATCCAACCGGAAGAGATCCGAATAGGTCCAGACATCACTGCTATCGTAATCGATATAGATGGGAATATCACCGATAAGTCGAATACCGGCATTATGGCATTTTTTCCTGAGTGCCTCCCATTGGCCGGAGAAGATATACTGAATGAACTTCTCACGTTCAATTACTGAATTATTCTTCTCCTGAAACTCATGAAGTGCCTGGGGATCCCTCTCTTTCAATGGATGAGGCCAGTCTGACCAGACAGCCGGGGCATAATATTTTCTGATTGCGGTAAAAAGAGCGTAATCATCAAGCCACCATGCCTGTTCACTACAAAAGTCGATAAACCGGGGGTCTGATCCGAAATACGCAAACCGGTTATACGCCATATCAAAGAGCCGTTCCTTATATGCAATGACGGCTTTATAATCTACTTCATCACGAGGTCCCTCCAAACCCTCCTGCAGATCTGAAGGATCAAGATAGCCGTCATTGACCATCTCCTCAGGACTGATGAGGAGAGGATTACCTGCAAAAGCAGAGATAGAATGGTACGGGGAGTTATCATACCTGATATCGGTTGGATGGACCGGAAGGATCTGCCAGTACCGCTGTCCTGATGCCTGTAAAAAATCAACAAACCGATCTGCCTGAGGCCCCAGATCGCCAATCCCGAACTGACCGGGAAGTGAAGTGATGTGAAGAAGAATGCCACTCCCGCGGGTCTTCATTCTACGTCTCCATACGTCTTCATATACATTATTCCGCGATTCATGTCAATCTGATTATGGATAATTATTCTGCACCCATCCCTCAATGGCATCTGACACCTAAGTACTCACCAAGCAATGAATATTCCCGTATCCAGGTCTGCGCATGGTCATCGCCGGTCTCCATGGTCTGTTTCATCGTATGACACATATGCTGACCTATTCGGAAATATGTGTTCTGGCATGCCCATAGATCCATTGAGAGAGACATTGGGGAGAGAAGGCTGAATAACTTGTTTACTAATATTATGTCTTCAATCTGGTCTGGCTCTTTTTCAATACCACTCAGAAGTCTTGCAATGGTATGAGCAGCATGGACTGAGAGAAGTTTTGTATCAGGAAGGAAATTTCCCCTGTTCATATCATCAAGTATCCTCTGAATTCTCTCAATATGAATAATATCCTCATCAAGACAGGCAATAAGTTCCCTATTTAAGGTGTATTGGATAGGAAAATCAAGTGCTATAGGCGAAGGTATATTCAGTTCCTTCATTGCAGTAACAAACGGAAAATGTCTGTGGCAGAGTTGATGGTATGCATACTGAGCACTTTCCAGGGCTTCATTGAGAATACTATACATTACTTTTCTTTTCCCATCCGGAAACAGGTGCCAGAGTGAGTACGAATGAACATCAAAATGTCGATCTAGTGACAAAATCATACCTGGAAGATCACTTTTTGTAAATGCATTCCATATATCCTCTTTAATCTCTTCAAAATCATTTTCAGATGAATAGGTCCGCACTCCTCCGACGAAATTATGATCCCCCATATGAAGAGCGATAAACATCAACGTTGACTCTTTTAATGTACTCTTCGATCTAAAGAGGGCATGCCCCATGGCCAGCTTTAAACTCCCGGTCTCTGCCTGTTCATATGATTTACAGCAGATCTCATAGAGACTCACCGGTGATTCATCAGGTCTTCCTTCAATCAGGGACATGATAGCAAACTGAAAAGCCAGTCGGTTGATATCAAAAATGGCAGTTTTTACATATTTCGTGTAGATATCCCCGCCATTTCCAAGATGTGCCAGATTGGAAAAACCTTTTTCAAGATACCTGATAAATTCAGGTTCAAAGTTCATACCGGTCACATCACGTGCCAGCTGCATCGCCCGGCAGGCATACATCATAATCTGGACGGTTTCAATGCCGGCAAGATCATCAAAAAACCACCCGCAACTGGTCTGCATAAAGAGGGCATTCTTCTGCATCTCAAGAAGTTTGAGGCATCGTGTTATCTCTTCAGGATTGGGTGTCCGTTTCGCATATGATGTAAAGAAACGTGATATCTCTTCATAAGTGCGGTGAATGATGATGTCACCGTAGGCATCCCTGATCTGCCAGGGATCATGAAAGAATACTTCCATCTCCCGTTCAAAAAGGACCGCCAGTTCATTGATGAGCCATGATATCGCATCCCTGAGAGGCCTCCGCCATTTCTGGTTCCATGGTTTAAGATTATTCGGGGATGACCCGGATGTGAATGATGCTGGATAACAGACCGATGTATCCGAAATCAGGCAGGCGTATAACGCCCGGCAACCACAATCATCCTCCCAGCGTTTCACACCATGACTACAGCTCCATGAGGTGTTTTCTGCTATGGCCACTTCATACCCGGGCGGAAATCTCTCCAGGTATTCGCCGTATATAGTAATCTTTGCCAGATTCTTTGATTCAATCTCATGGAGGGCATATGCCAATGCCATATCAGCAAACCGGTGATGATGTCCATATGTCTCTCCGTCGGTTGCAATGGAGACCAGATGTGGCCTATGAGAATCGCGTGGAAATGCCTCAATTAGTCGTCTCGTGAACTGGTCGCCATTTTCGAGCAGGTTTCCAAAAGCCACCTCCCCTGCTATTTCCGGCTCGTAAAAAAATATGGCAATGGTTCTTCCTGATGGAAGGATGCACAGATATGGTCTGCCGATATCCAGTGTTTCTTTGGTAACATCGCTCCAGGTCTCTTCTCCTATCTTTCGAATCCGCCTGGCCTGGTGAGGTGCAAGGATGGTAAACCGTATCCCATGGAGGGCAAGAAGATCGAGGGTTTCATTATCGACAGCAGTCTCAGATAACCACATCCCTTCCGGCATCCTGCCAAACCGGTAGATAAAATCTTTCACCCCCCAGAGTATCTCGGTTTTTTTATCCCGGCTGTTTGCCAGAGGCATAATAAGGTGGTTATATATCTGGGCGATTGCGGATCCATGACCCGAAAAGATCTGCTGACTATCTTTATCCGCCTGAAGGATGGCCTGATAGACCTCCTGGTTATGGTTTTTTAGCCATGAGAGAAGGGTCGGCCCGAAGTTGAAACTGATTCTGGAGTAATTATTTACAATATCGATGATCCGGCGTTCAGATCCGAGTATTCGTGACGCTGCGTTTGGGGCATAACATTCATTGGTGACCCGTTCATTCCAGTCGTGAAAAGGAAATGCAGATTCTTCAATCTCAATCTCTTCCAGCCATGGATTTTCCCGTGGAGGCTGGTAAAAATGTCCATGAATGCAAATATACCGATTGATAGAGTTCACCCAGCCTGGATCCTGAATCATGTATGTATCTCTTATGAAACTTTTCATGGTTTGATAGTTTTGTTCCTCTCCCCGAATGGGGGACCTGTCCGTGAGATTAACCGGGTAGTGACAGGTATATCAAAATTTTGAGATCTCTATCCTGTTTTATCCGGAAACTGCCAAAAAACATATATATCTATGCCAGTACTGTTTTTATTGGATTTATGAACCCAGATAACCGCAATAGTCAGGTTCAGACAATAATGGCTACGATCTCCTCTTTGATGGCAAGCAGGCGGATTGAAGATAAACTTCGTGCAGCATCCTTACTTGGACAATATAAGAATGTCCTTCCATCCCATTTTCTGGATCGCATCCTGGAAGAACTGAAAAAAGATACGCATACCGAGATTCAGGAGGCATTACGGCCATTATTAACGTCTGAAGAGGAAGAGACAAACCCTGTTCCTGTATCTAATAAAGAGATTATTGCCGGGTACTCCGGTTCACTTGAAAGTGCCCTGAAAAAAGCGCTTGATATCGCAAATATCTTTGATCTTTCTCATGTAACTGCCAAAGCATTACGGCAGCAGCTCCTGGAAGGACGAAATGGATCAGAACATGATCTCTATTCAGATTTTGTCCAGCAAAAATCCAGAATGACACCTGAACTTGCACTTTTCCCGCAGATATCCTTGAAGGTCTCTCCCATCGGAGCATTGTCTGAAGTGATCCGGATTATCCCCGAATTATCCAAAAAAGGGGAGAAAGGAAAGATACAGTCAGAACGAAAGAATATCGAGACAAAACTTGACGAAATTCTTGAAACTGATCAGGAGATATCATTTAATATTGCCGGATATGAACTCCTCTATACCCTTGAGCGAATGATGAGGGACCTCATCCATCAGCGAATTGTAAAGCCCAATATGGATAATCTCCAGACAAAGATCCCGGCCGATGTTCTGGAGGGTATGAAAAAGCGAAAAGAGGTTGAAGAGAATAATCCAATATCCATCGGTTCATATGAGCTGATTGAGTACTGTGATTTTACTGACCTTAAAAAGATTCTTGAAAAGGGTCGAAATCATGAATCTTTCTCTGATATCTTCTCATTTGAAGAGATAAAAACGGTCTATAGCAAACTTGGTGAACTTGATCCCATTCGTAAAAAAATTGCCCATTCCCGTCCTCTGACAAGAAAAGAGTTTGAACGGCTCAGGCTTTATGCGACAGATATTCTAGACCGAATCAGAAAATAAGAGAGCTGATTCTCTGACTTTTTTTCATTATCTATATATATCGGATCAGTAGATTCCTGCTATGAATGGAAAAATTCCCGGGTCATCACGAATAGGGATTCTTACATCTGGTGGCGATGCTCCTGGTATGAATGCAGCAATCAGGGCTGTATACCGTGCCGCACATGAACTGGGTATTGAAGTAGTCGGAATCAGGAGAGGATTTTCCGGGCTGATTGAAGGGGATTTTTTCCTAATGGACAGATCGCATGTGGCAAATATTATCCACCTGGGTGGCACTGTCCTTGGAACTTCGAGATCTGAAGAGTTTAAGACGAGTGAAGGACGGAAAAAATCTGCAGAAAATCTTAAGAATGCTGACATAGATGCCCTCCTTGTCATCGGCGGTGAAGGTTCATTCAGAGGTGCCGACCTCTTCAATGATGAGACTGGTATCCCGACTATCGGCATTCCGGGCTCTATCGATAATGATATTCCAGGGACTGACTTTTCTATCGGGTTTGATACCGCCATAAATACTGCCCTTGAAGCGATTGATAAGATACGGGATACGGCAATATCTCATGGGCGGTTATTTTTTGTTGAAGTGATGGGAAGGTCTTCAGATCTCATCGCCATCGAGAGCGGCATTGCCGGTGGAGCTGAGTATCTGGTTCTCCCAGGGGATCATGATGCCATTATGGATCTCTGTGCCAGGCTGACTGATGCGTTTTCAGCAGGAAAGCGATACGCCATCGTAGTTGTTGCGGAAGGTGAGAGACCGGGTTGCAGTTTTGAGATATCAAAAAAGGTATCAGAGCAGATAGATATTGAATCGCGGGTGGTGGTTCTGGGTCATATTCAGCGGGGAGGAAGTCCGACCGCACGGGATCGGGTCCTAGCCGCTAAACTCGGGGTAAGTGCTGTCTACGCATATACAAAAGGTCATGCCGGGGTGATGGTTGGTGAACTGAGACGGAGCGTGGTTCTTACCCCCTTTGATAAGGTAATCACCGGACGACAGAAACCAGAACCGAATATTATCCGCCTGGCCCACATTCTGACAAAATAATCTCCTTGTTCAGTCTGGCCCTGATTGCCATCCGGTATCCGCAGATGACCTGGATGGTATCACCACATGCCTCATTCATCGCTGGGTTTCCGGTATCGATATAGAGGCTTTTTGTGTTTTTCAGTTTTGCTTCTGTTGCAACCACAATAAGGGCATCAATACCAGTTCTTTCCAGAACATGATGACTTATCTGCTGGTTTCCCCGCCCGAGAATAAACCCCTGTGCTCCAATGGGGCTGATAATTATCTTCACTTTGCCATAATGATCGAGAAGGCTGAGAATCTGTCTCTCATTCAGATCACTCCCGACAACTCTGCCCTGATATATTGCATCAACCCCGAGGAGGGTATGACTGATCCCAAGACGCTCTGCAATTGCACCTGTCGTGCTCCCTGCTCCAAGAAGATAGAGGGTATCATCACGCATAATCTCTGTAATGAACGACGCTATCTCTTCTGTTGCCCGCCGGTCATCACCACAGGAGATCTGCTTGCATGACTGGCAGGGGATAGATGATGAGGGAATTTTTGCATAACCAAAAAGCCTGGTATTCAGATTTCCTTTCCGGTACTCTTCCTCATCCACATCCATGACTTCTCCGTCGGTATACGAATATCCGTTCCATTGAGAGAGAAGTTTTGCTGCAGACTCCGGCGATGTGGCAAAAACTCCGGAATAGATCTTGACACCGGTCGGAATACCCAGGATAAGGGTTTTTGCTCCGGTACAGGAGTACACGTCCCGTGCTGTCCCGTCCCCTCCACAGAATATGATGATATCGCAGTTATTTTGAAGAAATTTCTTACATGCCTCAATGGTATCCGCAGCGGTGGTGGATATGGATGTATTCTGGTCAGATTGAGGATTATGGGGATGATACAGGCAGGTATAGGAAATTTTTGCAGATTTCAGTTCATCTTCCCCCATCTCTCCGCCTGCCGTGAAAAAAAGGAGATCTTTCCGGGTTAAGCCGGATAAAAACCTGATTGCTTTTGCAGGAGATTCTCTGACTGCACCCCTCGCTATTGCTTCCTTTATTCGTCCGTCAGTTCCTTTCAGGCCTACCGCACCACCCATCCCGGCATAGGGATTGACGATAAACCCGACTTTTATCATGAGATGGCAGGGAGTTTTTTCAGGGATTCTGCAATCAATTCTGCCGGATATTCATAATCAACGAGGGATCCTGCAAAGTATCCTTCATAACTGGAGAGATCAAAGTGCCCATGTCCACTGTTATTAAAGAGGATAGTCTTTGCCTCTCCGGTCTTTTTGCATTCAAGTGCCTTGTCGATTGCAACCCTGATGGCATGTGCAGACTCTGGTGCAGGAATGATACCTTCTGCACGTGCGAACATCACCGCTGCATCAAACACCTCATTCTGATAGACGGAGGTTGAATCAATCAACTGATCTGCATGAAGTCGTGATACCAGTGGTGCCATTCCATGATATCTGAGCCCACCGGCGTGGATGGAAGGAGGGATGAAATCATGACCAAGGGTGAACATCTTCAGGAGCGGCGTCAGTCCCGCCACATCTCCAAAGTCATAAGCATACATCCCTCTGGTCATGGATGGGCATGCAGCTGGTTCTACCCCGATGATCTCCACATCCGGATTCTTCCCGTCAATCTTATCCTTCACAAATGGGAAACAAAGACCGGCAAGATTTGACCCTCCACCTGCGGAAGCAATGACGATATCTGCTGTCTCATCAACCATATCAAGTTGTTTTTGTGCCTCCTGGCCAATGATGGTCTGATGCAGGCAGACATGATTGAGGACACTACCAAGTGAGTAATTTGTGTTGTCATGGGTTGCTGCATCCTCAACCGCTTCAGATATGGCGATTCCAAGACTACCGGGGGTGTCCGGATCTTTTGCTAGGATCGCCCGTCCGGAGTTGGTATCTGGTGATGGCGAGGGAACACAGGTGGCTCCCCAGGTCTGCATCATCATCTTCCGGTATGGTTTCTGGTCATAACTTCCCCTGACCATGTAGACTTTACATTCCATACCAAAGAGCTGGGTGGCAAATGCAAGGGATGAACCCCATTGACCTGCACCGGTCTCGGTGGCAATCCGTTCAATCCCTTCTTTCATATTATAATATGCCTGGGCTATGGCGGTGTTTGGCTTATGTGAACCGGGCGGACTTACTCCTTCGTACTTATAGTAGATCTTTGCCGGAGTTTTCAGTATCTTTTCAAGACGGTGTGCACGGAAGAGCGGGGATGGTCTCCAGAGGGTATAGATATCCCGAACTTCTTCAGGAATGTCAATGTACCGGTCCTGGCACATCTCCTGTCTGATAAGTTCTTTTGGAAAGATTGGTTCGAGATCCACAGGTCCGACCGGCTTTTTTGTCTGGGGATGCATAGGAGGATCGAGAGGGGTTTTTAAGTCTGCCTGAATGTTATACCACTTTTTTGGGATCTCATTCTCATCGAGAAGTATCTTTGTGTTCATGTATACTTTAGTTTATCAATGACTATATTTATACATTCGTGTACGAATTTGGAAATTGTGATTCAGTCACAAAAATTTCGGCGATTATGAAATATGGAATTAGGTCCTTGTTTTCAGGTATACAGCGAAGATTATTATCAGAATGGCAGGCCAGATCATGGCCCATCCGGTAAAGCAGAATATTATCCCGGTCAGAACCAGAGAAACGGCACTGACTCCCATACCAGACCAACTGTCTTTCATGAGCACAAGACCTGCTGCACATCCAGCAAAATAGGTGAGGATAAACGTCGCATTTGGTATCTGAATGAGCACATCAAGAGTTATTATCCCACTGATATAAATACCGAGTATCAGATAAAAACAACAGAAAAGGAACGCCAGCCCGCCGACAGGGGTCTGGTAAACCGAATGAAGGAGTGAGAACTGCCGTGGTGCATACCCTGCCTTTGAAATGGCATAGGCAAGCCGTCCTGCAGCACCGGTATATGCAATCGCCGGAGCAGTCGTAATAAACAGAGTAATAATGCCTGCAATAATTACTCCGGAAGTCCCGAAGGATAGATGTATCAGATGAATGAGGGAGACTTCAGATATTCCCGGTCCATAACTCTTCGTCCCTATGACGGCACATGCAGTTGCCAGGTACAGAATACTGATGATCACCGAGGCGATGATGGTGCCCCTGACCACATCCCTGCCCGGGTCTTCAAACTCTTCGGTGACATGTGAGATAGCCTCCCACCCAAGAAAACACCAGAAAATGAGCGTTGCAGCATGACCCACACTCGGCCATCCGTGTGGCATAAATGGAACAAAATTGGAAGGTTCGATGGCATGGATACTTCCTACTACCGCTCCGATAAGGATGGCAATGGTCGCAGCAACAACGGCCATCTGAACCCCACCGGTCAGTCGCATCCCGAAAAAATTCGTTCCCACAGCAATGAAGATGATAATTCCGGTGATAATTAGTCTGCCTGTTTCGCCCAGACCAAACGCTGTTGCTGCATATCCTGCACCGGTAAGTGCAATTATGGGGACTGCCATGATGGCTGATAGTAGAAAGAACCAGCCGACAAGCATGCCGATATCTGCATTCCATGCTCTGGTCACAAAATACGAGACCCCTCCGGCGTGGGGGAACCTGACCGAGAGAAATCCCATACTCAGCGCCATTGGTATCGAAAGAATGCTCATCAGGATCCAGGCAAGAATAGATGCAGGACCTGCTGAATCGGCAGTAAGGCCAGGTAAGAGTAAAATCCCTGAACCCAGGACTGATCCGATATAGAGGGGAATAATCTGCCAGAGTGACAGGGATGCGGTTTTTGGTATTGATGGCTGCACGGATATCACGAATATTAGAAATGGCTTTATGAACCTCTATCCTTAGTATTCAGACAAGAAAAATACATCCCTGAACATACTGGTAATCAATTATACCTTTTCTTCTTCACGGATGCTTTCCAACCATGCATTGAAACGACGAACAAATGTAATTCTCACCTCCTGGTTATCATGAGATATCTGAGTCAGATTTGGTTCATGAGTAATTTTGCATACCGCTGGTATGGTATCAGACACTCCATCCCAGGTATTTACTGGGAAACCTGCCCGTTTTAACAATGGATCCCATGTTGCATCTATCAGTTTCCATTCACCTGTAAGAAAAACCTCTAAACAGAGATGGACTGATGATGGAAGTTCTGGAAAAAGAATGGTTATTGATTCCGGATAATCAATTGGCTGATCCTGCCACCTGAACGGGATGTACCTATATCGGGTCATGAATCCGAGTTGTTCTAACATCCATGAAAGAAGTTGGTGTTTCGGTCCGCACCATCCTTTATTTTCAGTAATCATCCGCCGAATGATATCTTCTGATTCATTCCAATCGGGGACGATTGCATATGGGATATCCCTGATATGAGTAAAGACAGAAATAAGGCTTTCCTTTTTTAAAAGGCCTTTCGTCCACTCTTGTAATAAGGAAGAGTAAAAAGTATTTCCGCTCATTATGTATGGTTTTTTATATCTCACGATCATAAGGATTTAACCCCAGTTCAGGATACATATAAGAGGAAAGTTGTATCTTTCTTCAGCTCTCATCTTTCCTAGGACTTTTCATCCATAGAATGTATGGAGGATTCACACCGGTGTCAGAAGATAATCTGAAAGCAGTTTGTATTTATGCCCGGAATCAGAAGGGGGTCCTGAAAGAGATAGCCGGGACCTTTGCAGACCATAATGCAAATATTGTCATGATCCATCTGGAGACGATACATGGCAGGACTGAAGATGTTTTTGATGAACTCTACATTGAATATGAAGGTGAAGTTCATCAGGATGATCTCCTCAGTGCCTTACAGGAACTGTCCGGTGTACGGGATGTCATTCAGCATGTTTCTTTTGGGGATATTTATGGAAAACGGGTTATCATCATCGGGGGAGGGGCCCAGGTAGCCCAGGTTGCCATGGGAGCCGTCAATGAAGCAGACCGGCATAATATCAGAGGAGAGCGGATATCTGTGGATACCATCCCACTTGTCGGAGAAAAAACGCTTGCCCAGGCGATTGATGCCGTGACCCGGCTGCCCCGGGTGGAGATCCTGGTTCTTGCCGGCTCAATCATGGGAGGAGCAGTTTCAGAATCGGTGGATCGGGTGAAACTTGCAGGCATTCCTGTTATTGCCCTGAATATGGCTGGAAGCGTTGCTGACCATGCCGACCTTGTCGTCACCGATCCCATTCAGGCAGGAGTGTTTGCCGTGATGCATGTATCTACCATAGCAGTATTTGATGTAAACCGTGTAAGGGGGAAAAAATTCTGAATATATCATTAGAACGGGCATTAGATGTCCTGATGCATGATGGTCTGGTTGTATATCCGACAGATACCCTGTATGGTCTTGGAGCTGATGCCTTATCGGATGAGGCAATTCTGAAAGTATTTGAAGCAAAGGGCCGTGAATATCATAAACCCATCTCGATTGCGGTATCAGATCCTGACATGATTGGTGCGGTTGCCTATGTGGATGAGATGGCAGAGCAGTTTATTGAAGAGTTCCTTCCCGGACCGGTCACCCTCATCCTTCCTGCACGAAATATTTTATCAACACGGCTTACCGCCGGGACGAAAAAGATAGGAATCAGGTATCCGAACCATGAGGTGGCCCTTGAACTGATATCCCGGTATGACACTCCGATAACAGCAACCAGTGCCAATCTGTCCGGTGGTCCTGACCCTGTCACGATTGATCTCTGTAATGTACCGTATGACTGTGCGGTAAATGTCGGACCACTCTCTGGGACGCCCTCAACGGTCGTTGATCTGGAGTTTCGTGAGATCATCCGGGTTGGAGCAGATATAGAGTCAGTCGCATCATTTCTGGCAAAGTGGTCCTGATGAAACCGATTCGACTTCGTGATTTTGTCAGGGATACGAATGGATGGTACTATGCCGTTGCAACCTATGACAACACCTTTACCATTGGATCGGTCCTGCGATATATCCCTGACCCGGCCGGAGACCGGACTGATGGAACCGGAACCAGGTACCGGAAGGTAGAGTTTGAAGAAGCGTATCGTCTCATCGCAGAGCATCATCCTGACTGGGCAGGTCTTGTTCACCGGATTCCGCATGATCAGATAACTGCCGTATTAAAACCGGATGAAGCGATAGAACAGATCGCATCTACTCATCCGAAGGTTGCACAACTGATAAAAGCCCTCCATCTTCCTCCTTGTACCTTTGGTGTGACGGGTTCTCTTCTTTGTGGTCTTGGGGGAGAAAATTCTGACATTGATGGGGTCGTGTATGGTCCAGCCTTCAGACATGCCCAAAAGCAGCTGGTCAGGGCCATTCAGATGGGTTCGGTTGAGGAGCTGAGTGAAGATCTCTGGAAGACCGTTTACAGGAAACGCAATCCAGATACCTCATATGAAGAATTCATCCTGCATGAGAAGAGAAAATTAAACCGTGGTCAGGTGGACGGGACATATTTCGACCTTCTTTATACCCGTGGATATCAGGATCTTCCAGGTTTTACCATGGAGAAAGGGACCATTCTTGGAAAACGGGTCATTGAAGCTATGGTAATTGATGATCAGTTTGCATTTGACAGCCCGGCAGTGTATGAAATTGATCACCCTGAAATCTCCCGGGTTCTTTCGTTCACGCATACATACACCGGCCAGGCTTTTACCGGAGAACGGCTCCAGGCACAAGGAATTGTTGAAAAGCACGGAAATGAGCAATGGCTGGTGGTCGGGACAACCAGGGAAGCGAAGGGAGAGTATATCAGATCCCTGTCACTTCTTGAGCAGGAAGGATAGCCGTCGTGGTGCATTCTGTGCACACCGGTCCGAAAACCTGCATCGTGAGCATGGAGGATTCAGAGGTTTGTGGGGAAACTCGCCATTATCGATCTCTTTTACCTGTTGAATCAGATGGAGTACCCTTCTCCGGTCTTTCGGTGTCGGTTCATAATATCTGATAATACCTGACCGGACATATTCAATATATATTCCTGGTGTTTTCACAGCACCGGCCTCTTCAATGCAGAGCAGAAAGGCTGCAGTTCTGATTGCATCCTCAGCCCAACACCCGGTTTTCGGAGCCATAGTGCACCGGGTCAGGGTATATTCACCATTTTGTGCATGATATTTATCAAGGAGCCCATGAATTCCTGCTCTCTCTGATCGGACAGAAATATCAGTCTCTGTCCAGGGTCTGACTGGAGCATGTTCCATTGCCATGAGACAATCTCTGAGGAAATGCCTTTTATCTTCTGATATCTCCGGATGTATCATATGAAGAGTATACCAGAGTTCCTCTTCGGTCGAACCCTTCTCTGCGCATGAGACCAGTTTACAAATACTGTACTGTATCGCAGGTTTTGAGGGGATATCTTTGTAATAGAAATACTGCCGTGGACAATGAAATGCTCTGATAAGAGATGATATTGCAATACCATTATCCGGATTTTTGGAATAGCACGGTTCGGTCATTTTATTGGAACAGGCGTCAAACAAGTGTGAGATGGCATCAAATGAAATTCAGGTAACTATACCACCAAATGTAGAGCCGGTCTACAGTAATATGATCCAGATAGCTTATAAGGAAGATGAATTTACGTTCATTTTTCTGCATCAGATACCGGGGATCAACCAGGCCCGGGGAAAGGCCGTTGTCAGTATCAGTCCAAACCATGCAAAAAACCTCCTCGCCGTTCTGCAGCGGACCGTCGGTGAATATGAACAAAAATTCAGGACCCTTGAGGCTCCCCAGGATAAACAGCAGAACGTTACTGCAATGACCGGATATTCATAAAAATATTCTCTAAAAAAATTTAGTAAACCCTTCCTAGGGTCTCGTTTCTCTATTTTTAATAAATTGGTGAAAAATGCAGTCCCAGAAAGGTTTTGGGAGATTAGTATACTCCCTGTGCTTTCACCCGGTAGATCTGGTACAGCAGTCTTCCGACAACCCGGTACATCATATCCAGTTCTTCAAAACTTGGGATACTGTGTGAATGAAGGATATGCCGGCCACGATCCATCGACGCTCCCCCGAGCAGTGTTGGAATAATTCTCTTATCAGTGGACTTTGAGAATTTGAGTATTTGATTTGCCAGCTGTTCGGATGAGAGGATGTTGTTTGGGAACCCGACGATAAAGCACATATCCCAGAGTGCATCGTTCTTTGCAAGCACTTCAAAGGTCTTTTCAAACCGTGCCTCGGTTGCGTCACCGAGCAGATCAATTGGGTTTCCACGGTTCCAGAACTCAGGAAGGAACGAGTCCATCTCTTTGACCAGGTAATCAGGCAGGTCAATCATCTTGATACCGTACCGCTCGGTATAGTCAGATGAGAGCACCGCAAATCCTCCTGCGTTGGTAACAACGATGGCACGGCGACCTTTGGGATAACGCTTCGGATGAGAGAGCATCTCTGCTGCAAGGAATGCACCGGTCAGGGTGTGTACAAGCAGGACACCTGATTTTCTGAATGCCTCAACATAGACATCATAGGATCCGGACAGGGACCCGGTATGTGATGCAGCTGCTGCCTGACCACGGGCAGATGACCCGGCCTTTAACGCAACAACCGGTTTATGTCTGGATACCTCGCTCACGATCTCCATAAAGGCTTTTCCGTTCTTGATCTGCTCAATGTACATGATGATAACTTTTGTCTCCGGGTCTGCGGCGGCGGCCCTGAGATAATCAAAGAAGTTCAGATCAGCCTGGTTCCCGACAGATACCACAAAGGAGAACCCGATATCCTTGGTAAGGGACCAGTCAACAACGGTGTTGACGATTGCACCACTCTGTGAGATGAAAGCAATATTCCCCGGATTTGGTGACTGTGCAACATAGGTTGTATCAAGCCCGATCGGTGGGATGATAAGTCCGAGACAGTTTGGTCCGACGATCCTGGTCCCGTATCGGTGCGCAATCTCAACGATACGTTCCTCAAGCATCCGTCCCTCCTCGCTCATCTCCTTAAATCCGGCGGTAATGACAACCGCAATCTTGACTCCCTTCTTTCCACACTCCTCCATGACCCCGGGGACGTGTCGGGCAGGGACCGTGATAACAGCAAGGTCTATCTCATCATCAGGAATATCAAGAACGGTGGGGTAGGCTTTCAGACCCTGAATGGTGTCACGCTTGTTGTTAATCGGGTAGACTTTCCCAGGGAAGTGGAGCAGGTTATGCATGACCGCATATCCCATCTTGTTCTTGTCATCAGAAGCACCTATGACCGCGACAGACTTTGGCTTGAAATATTCCGGTGGGATTGGTTCAAGTTCGACAACATCAAGAAGATGGATGTCATTGTCCATGATGATACGGGCATCAACTGCACAGGCACCTGAATCATATAACCTGATCGGGTTGATATCAAACTCACGCAGGTCCTTTTGATCCTCAAACATCTTGCAGACGTTCTTGATGATCTGAATAAGGCACTCCTCATCCTTGGGTTTGGAACCGCGGTATCCGGTGATGAGCGGGTAGGAGTCAATATCTGTGACCATCTTCCTGATCTCATCCTCGTCAATCGGAAGGATACGAAGGGTGACATCCTTCATCAGTTCAACAAGAGTACCACCGATACCAAAGGTGATCACCTTTCCAAAAGTCGGGTCAGTCTTTCCTCCGATGATAAGTTCAAGACCGGGAGCTGCCTGGTTCTCGACAATTACTCCATGAATGTCAGCATTCTGGTTATAGGCACGGGCATTTGCTACAATCTGGTTAAATGCAGACTGGGCTGCTTCTTTTGTTCCAATACCAACAATCACACCTCCGGCATCACTCTTATGAACGATATCCGGTGAGATGATCTTCATCACTACCGGAAAACCAATCGCTTCTGCTGCTGATCCTGCATCTTCCGCCCGTGTAACAATCCGGTACTTCGGGGTTGGAATCCCATATTTTGAAAGCAGATCATATCCTTCAGATTCACTGAGCATCCATTCTGTCATGTATAACCTCTGCTATGTCATGCCGGATCTTCCGACTTCAACAAATGACGTATGACGATTCGTCAAATTCTGCACTTACGATGTGAGCCACCAACCCATATAAAACAACCGTATCTGTCGATCAATGACAATTCAAGAAAATAATAAAGAATTTAAGGAATTGTCCATGATAAATAATGATAATTGGGGTGAATAATTATCTCAGCCGAAGAGTTGCGCAAGCCTGAACAAAAAGTATACTATCCTGACCCGTGTTACCGGGATTCAGCACTCATTCACGATTATAATGAGTTATATCATGAATTTGAAAAAGACCCGGACGCATTCTGGCGCAGGATTGCATCAGATCTCCTCTGGTTCAAACAATGGAATAACGTCAAGGTATGGAACCATCCCTACGCGAGTTGGTTTACCGGCGCTGAATTAAATATCACCTATAACTGCCTGGAGCGGCACGTCAATAATGACCGGAGAAACAAGGTCGCCATATTCTGGGCAGGTGAAAATGGCCGGGAACGGATATTCACCTATTATCAGCTCTATAAAGATGTCATGCGGATGGGCAATGCCCTCAAGTCCCTTGGGGTTCAGAAAGGGGATCGGGTCTGTATCTATCTTCCTGGTATTCCTGAACTAGTAGTTTCTATGCTTGCCTGCGCCCGTATTGGAGCAGTCCATACCGTAGTCTTTGCCGGGTATGGAGCAAAAGCCTTAAATGAGCGTATCACCGGTGCAGGAGCAAAAATCGTCATTACTGCAGACGCGTCAGTGCGGCGTGGAGGCAGCATACCCTTAAAGCCAATCGTCGAAGAGGCTCTGATCAATGCTCCGACTGTTGAGCGGGTCATCATCCTGAGAACCCAGGAACCAAAGGTAGGTCTTCTTGATGAGTTTGAACTGGATTATGAAGAACTCATTGCGCAGGCAGATCGGTATTGTGAGCCAGTCCATGTAAACTCTGAAGACCCTCTCTTTATTCTCTATACATCAGGAACTACCGGAGCCCCGAAAGGTATTGTGCATGCAGCCGGCGGATACATGGTCGGTGCCTACTACACAACAAAATATGTTCTGACACTTCGCGAGAATGACGTGTACTGGTGCACGGCAGATCCCGGCTGGATCACCGGACATACCTATGGTATCTATGGCCCGCTCCTGGTCGGCGGGACGATTTTCCTCTCTGAGTACACTCCTGATTACCCTGATGCCGGGATCTGGTGGAAACTTATCGAGGATTACGGCGTTACCATCTTTTACACAGCACCGACGGCGATCCGGATGTTCATGCGGATGGGAGAAGAATGGCCGGATAAATATGATCTCTCTTCCCTCCGGCTTTTGGGCTCAGTTGGTGAACCGCTCAATCCTGAAGCATTTGAATGGTTTTACAAACATATCGGAAAGAACAAGTGCCCCATTCTTGACACCTGGTGGCAGACCGAGACCGGTATGCATATGGTCACAACCATGGTCGGCCTTCCGATGAAACCAGGATTTGCAGGAAAGCCAATACCTGGTGTAATTGCTACCGTCGTCAATGAAGAAGGAGATCCTATTCCACCAGGAACTACCGGATATCTTGCCATCAAGGAACCCTGGCCTTCCATGATGAAGGCAGTATACCAAAATGATGAGCGGTACCGCCAGTACTGGAGCTTTGGAAAATACGGATATTACAGTAGTAATGATCTGGCGGTCATGGACGAAGATGGCTACATCATGCTCCTTGGCAGATCAGATGACATCATCATTGTCGCAGGTCACAATGTCGGAACTGCCGAGATTGAAAGTGCGCTGGTTTCACATAGTGCTGTTGCAGAAGCGGCTGCAATTGGGAAACCGGATCCACTGAAAGGAAATATTATCAAGGCGTTTGTTATCCTGCGCAACGGAGTGGAACCATCCCAGAAACTTATCCACGACCTGAAATACCATGTCCGTATCATGCTTGGACCAATATCAGTTCCTGCAGAGCTTGATTTTGTTGATAGTCTGCCCAAAACCCGAAGTGGAAAGATCATGCGGCGGGTATTAAAAGCAAAAGAAATGGGTATGGATCCTGGTGATATATCTACCCTGGATGAATAATCATCCAACTCTTTATATACTGTTTTAATAGATTTATAACCATGTCTGCAACTCCAGATACTTCGCTCCGGATAGAAAATATCGTGGCTTCAGCGAAGATATCAGAATCCCTGGACCTCCCCCAGATTGCATCCAGCATAAAGGATGCGGAATATAACAAAAAGCGGTTCCCGGGTGTTGTTATCCGGATGCAGAACCCAAAGATAGCGGCATTGGTATTTGGATCCGGAAAAGTGGTACTGACCGGAGCAAAAAGTGTTGAGAGTCTGAATAAGGGACTTGAGATACTGGGCGATCTGCTGCGTTCCCTGAACATCGAGATAGCAAGCGAACTGACATATAAAATCCAGAACATTGTCACGTCCGCTGACCTTGGATCCGGTATTAACCTAAACAAGATTGCCGTCGGATTCAACCTTGAGCGGATTGAGTATGAACCTGAACAGTTCCCGGGTCTGGTATACCGGCTTGAGGATCCAAAAGTAGTAGTCCTGCTCTTTGGATCAGGAAAACTCATCATCACCGGCGGCAAGGAACCTGAGGATGCGAAGAAGGCTGTGCTGAAGATCGTTGATGATTTGAAAGGGCTCGGGCTTTTATAATCTGGAGATCATTCATCTGAATTTATAATTCAGATTCTATATTTTTATATACAATAGAATTTATTGTACATAGTACCGTTTTCCGGGGGATTATTGTAGCGTCACAATATGGATACGGTATCTGATTGACAGAGAATGTACGGAGAACTCTCCAAAATACAGAGGTTCCCGGGTTTATTTTTCTATTCTCTGCTTTTCCGGACAGATTAATCTTGCCATAAAATGTGAATAAATCTCCCAAAGAATGGAAGTTTTTGATTATGGTAATCCGATTATACGGGGACCGCTCTCTTCCCCGATGATGACCGTCGTCTTTGAAGTGAATTCAGCAAAAATGCCACAACTTACTACACCAGGAATCATATTGATGGCAGTCTCGAGAGCCGACGGGTCCGGGATGCTGACCGGCGTATAATCAAGGATGATATTCCCGTTATCAGATATAACTGGCCCGTCCTTTTTTACCCCTTCCCTGACAGTCACCATTCCACCCATTTCATTGAGCCGGCGAATGACATGGCTGAATGAAAACGGGATTATTTCAATCGGTATTGGTCCGGTCAGATGCGAGCATATCTTTGACGGGTCAGCGACGATGATGAGCCGGGTTGAGGCATCGGCTACTATCCGTTCTCTGACATGAGCAGCTCCCCGGCCCTTGATAAGCCTCATTTCAGGATCTATCTGATCTGCCCCGTCAACCGTGATATCAATCTTCTCTGCCTGTTCAAGACCGATGAGTGGGATTCCGAGAGCTCCTGCCCGCATGGTTGTCTGGATAGATGTGGGGATCCCGACAATCAACAGACCCTCTTCAGTCATTCGCTCTTTTAGTCGTGCCATCGTAAAGGCAACGGTTGATCCGGTCCCAAGACCGACCGTCATGCCATTAGTAATATAATCAGCAGCCTTGTAGCCTGCCCGTTTTTTTGCCTGTTCCTGGGGGGATAATCCGCTCGTATTCATGGTTCTCCTGAATTTTGTGTTGGAAAATAGTTAGCGATATCGTTCTATTCTAATGAAAACAGTCTTCTTAAGTCATCGGTCCCTGCATAAGCGGTGCAGTCAAGGGTGATAGGGGTGATAGAGATGTTCCCTTTGTGGATGGCATGCACATCAGTCCCTTCCGGAGCATCGGTAACCAATGGACCGTTGATCCAGTAATAGGGTTTTCCCCTGGGATCAAGCCTCTTTTCCACCCCGGTAATAAACAAATGTTCGGCAAGATGGGTAATCTCATATCCGCCGGTTATGATGGAGGGGATATTTACATTCATGACATGAGTAAAGGAAGGAAATCCTTTCTCAAGAATCCTTCTGATGACGTCACGCACCACCCCTTTGGACTCTGAAAACCGATCTGCGAGGTGTCGTGCATCATCAAATTTCTCTTTCTGATCTTCAATCTGGAGGGAGAATGCCACGGCAGGATATCCATGATTTGCCGCCTCCAGGGCAGCACCCACGGTACCGGATGTGGTAATGGCCTCATATGACAAGTTTTCACCAATATTTATCCCTGATACAACAAGATCTGGCTTTACTCCCAATGCAAAAAGCGCAAGTATGACCGAATCGGTTGGTTTTCCCCCGACTGCATAGGCGGTAATATCACCCCGGCTCACCGTGTTCACTCTGAGTGGTTCAAATATGGAGAGTGACCGTCCGACAGCACTCTGCTGGGTTGCAGGAGCACACACCACAACATCAGCCCATTCAAACAGGGCATCATAGGCAGCCCATAATCCCTCCGAATTAACCCCATCATCATTGGTCAGGAGAATACAGGGTCGTTTTAGGGAAAAATGGTGATGTGATGGTGTACTGTCAGGAGGAGATCCTGAAATCATGTATCCCGATTATTAGTTCTCCTGCTTCTTAATGGATCATCAAAACTGCCGGTTTTCAGATATCACCAGCAGACCCGGGTACCCTGAATCGGATTATTTTTTTTCTGATCCTGCCAACAAGTAGCGATGAATATTCTGCTTGCTGAATATACCGTCAGTCATGATCCGACGTTAGCCCCTGAAGGTCGCGCCATGCTACATGTACTGACACGTAGTTTCACAAAGATTGGATATACGGTTCACAGTCCTGAACCGGGCAGAGATTTTTCTGAAGAGATAGCCCGTCTTGGTGCACAATGCGATGAGGGGCTGGTCATCGCTCCTGATCACCTGCTGGCCAGGTTTACCAAAAATCTTGAGGATGTTACCAGAAATATCGGATGCAACTCATTTTCGATTGCAGTCTGCGCGAATAAAAAAAGAACCGGACAGATTTTACAATCACATGGCATTGATGTTCCAAAAGAGGTCACATCAGGAAAACGCATCGTCAAAGAGGTATCCGGATGTGGAGCGGTCGGTGTAAGGCTGACCGATGGGCCGGCAGGGGAAGGAGAGTTTGGCCAGGAGTATATCGAGGGTGAACACTATTCCATGAGCCTTGTTGGTGGCCGGGTCGTCGGTGAGGTGTGTCTTTATTATACTGGAAAGGGCCCCCTGCTCCTTGCATTAAACCGTCAGGATATCAGGTTTAACAAAGATGGGACGGTCGCCTACCATGGAGGAGAAACACCAGTCGATCATCCAAAGAAAGAGGAGATGTATGCTCTTGCGTCAAAGGCGGTTGAAGTGCTGGGTTGTCAGGGGTATGTCGGGATAGATATGGTTGTCACCCCTGACCGGATTGTCATTGTTGATGTAAATCCACGGCCGACTACGAGCATTATTGGTATTGAAGCATGCATGGAGGAAGAGATTGCACAGGTGATCCTGGATGCATCATATGGACGTTCTCCAGAATCAGTTCACCTAATTGGCCATGCATACTTCTCTTCAGAGGGTCAGGTTACCTATGATCGGAGTTGACATCGGAGGGGCAAATCTGAAGGTAGTCGATGAAGTCGGGGCCCATATTCACTATTGCCCGCTTTGGAAAGAGACGCCAATAAGAGAGATATTACAGGACTATTCATCGGCAGATAATGCTGCGGTTGTGATGAGTGGTGAACTGGCCGATTGTTTTGCATCAAAGCAGGATGGTATTGAATTTATCTTCAATGCTGTCCGGGATGTCTTTCCTCATGCCATCTTCTATGGAACCGATGGACAATTTCATACAATGCCTGTCAGTGATCTTGCCGCAGCAAACTGGCTGGTGATGGCTGATGTTCTTCGTGACCGGTATCCTGATGCTGTCTTGGTTGATATGGGGAGCACAACCACGGATATTATCCCCCTGAATGCCTGGGAAACCCTGAAAGGTCAGACCGATTTTACCCGCCTGAAAACGGGGATGCTTTTATACTATGGTCTTCTTAGAACTCCTGTTTCATCTCTTATTAGGTCAGTCTGTCTTGACGGATCTCCAGTTCGGGTGAGCACTGAATATTTTGCCTGTGCCGGAGATGCCCATGTACTGATGGGACTTATACCGCCGGAGATGTATACAACAGTACCTCCTGATTCCTGCAGTCCGTCATGGGATCATTGTATGCGCCGGATGGCACGGATGGTTTGTGCAGATGTAGCGGAGATTGGAACGGAATATGTTCTGCATATAGCAGAGGCATATGTGCATGAGGAACAGGTATGTATCACACAGGCGGTTAGATCTGTGATGGAGCAGTATGGATGCAGACGCATTCTGACAGTGGGTGTGGGATCAGGTCTCCTGTCATCATGGCTTGATGCGCATGATCTCAATCGCGACATGGGGTCACTTTCTGATGCAATGCCGGCATGGGCGGTTCGGGAGGCAGGTTTACGAACCGTCTGATCCTCTCCTTCCTTCTCCTGGCAGGATCTCTGGGAGGAAGTCTCATCCTCTGGTCTCTGGGGTATCCGTTCTTCTTTCTGTTTCTCTTTATTCCTCTGATACCACTTCTGGGAAGGGATCACGAGATTCACTATTGTCCGGTCTGTGGATGGGAGACGGCTGGGAATGAACGGTATTGTCCCTATGATGGGAACAGGCTTGAATGGAAAACAGACCGGTCATACCGATAATGGTTGCTGTCCATACCGGTGGATCTCTTTTTGAGGGTGCGATGACCCGGGTGATATGGGGCAGTCATTCAGGGTTTTTTGTGCTGTGATATTTCTCCGCGCTATCGTCTTCCGGTTTTTTTCAGTAATAATGATATACCGGTCGGACTGAATTCCCAGTTGCTCAATGATATGGTCATAAGTGACTGAAAGGAGAACGACCGGGGCTGTGTGGCGTGCATGGGTTCTGCATTCTTCTGCGAGAATCGGAATACTGTTTTCATATTCCTCAAAATGCTCACGTGAATACTGAATAAAAAGAAGGTGTGATTCATCTTTTCTAATCGCCCCGATAAGTCCGCTCATCCCCTCCATTCTTCTGAAGTAGATCCGGTATTTCTGATCAGGAGGAAGACAGAGCAGCGGTTCTGCATGCCCGAAGAAGAGAAAAGTTATTGGACCATGGACTGGTCTGACTGGCCCTGATATGAGCGCATTCTGGAGATCCCGTCCGGGCGCGATGTATACTGAAAAGGTATTCTGATTTATTTTCCTGAGTGTTTCATATCGCCCGGCCATATCTTCAGGTTTTCGAGAGGGCATATGTAAACGTTATCCAAGCAGGGTGAAAGTGAAAAGGTTTGAAAAGGGTTAAGATATATTCCCTTTTAGCATATCCCTGACTTTTTCAATCTCTTTCAGTTTCACTTCGTAGTCGCCCACTATTTCTGTTTTCAGTTCTTCGAGAATATCATCCAGGGATTTGATGAGGTGATAGATCATCGTCGGTCTGCCTTTTCCTTCCCTGGCGTGCCTGACATCTTTCACCCATTTCCGTTTCATAAGGTCAGATAGGGCAATACTCACCTCGGGTTGGCGCAGATCACATATCCGTTCTATCTCCCTTGAAGTTAGATCATCATCCCGTATCATCAGAACCAGGACCCGGGCAGTATTTTTCTTCAGCCCGATATCCCAGAATAAATCTGCAATTTCCTCTTCCCCCTTAGAAAATTGCAGGAGTGTATGAGTGCCCACCATAGTACACCTGAGTAAGATATGACTGAATACTATATCACAGAAAAGATATAACTTCCCATTGGTATCTCGGTAAAAAAATCCATCATGATCATAATTATTTTTATTTGATTATAATTTCAGATTCTGAAACCATTTACCTGTTGAATTGATAGGTTTGTCATATGTCCTGTTCTATGGGGAGTATTTTTATATAGTGTTGTTAGGAAGTTTACTGAATAGTTCCGTATGAGATATAAGCACCGGGTGAAATTATGTTATTCATTGTAGAGGCTGTTGCATAACTCCCAATCGATAGTACAATGAGGCAAAGCCCATAAATTTCATTGCCAATTAACGTTCCAACCGAATGGAAATTGTGCTCTTGAGGAAACGACATTTTAGTTGTGCAACAACCTCAGTATAGCCAAATTTTTAGACAAAACTGAGCAAATAAATCGTCTCTCAAAGCATGAAAGATATTGAGGAGGAAACAAAGGGACAGGTCAGGTACGTAAGTATCTACTAAACATTGGGTAAGTATGATACGCTTGTTTTCTTTGAGACGCCTGATGAAAAAACTGCCATAAATATTGCTCTCAAGCGAATAGATCGGAAGGATATCATAACTCTGGTTGCTGTGCCGGGAGATGAAAATCATCCTTCAGGCCCGGTTTAATTATCACCATAATAAGCCATGGTAGCTGATAATATCTCTTTCGCCAGATCTGATTTATATGTCATAGTCCTTTTTCTCTTTTCCTACAGGGATTTTTCAGAATTAATAAGAGATAATTTTTATATGAGTATCTCAATAATTGTTTTAGAATCAATTATGGCAGATTTACCAATTGCAGCCGTAACTCGTGTTGCCAAAAATGCAGGAGCTGAGCGTGTCGGTGCCGATGCATCAGAGATCCTTGTCCAGAAGACTGAAGAGTTTCTCGGAGAACTTGTTCGTGAAGCGGTAAAGCTTGCAAATCATGCAGGCCGTAAGACCCTCAAGGAAGAAGACATTGAGATGGCTGCAGAAAAGTTCGCCTAACTCTTTTCTCATTTTTCGCGGGTGTTTTGGTTACACCTGGATAGAACAGGTGTTTTGTATGAACAGATCGTAGGCTACTATTTTCTTTATGCATTCGTATAAATTCGATATAGGGAAGCGATTACTCCATTTCCAGAACCCCTGGGTTCTGTGGTCCTCTTTGTCATGCGTTGATCCTCTCTGTCTGATCATCTGGTCTGGTCGCGCATATTTTAATTTTCCTGCCCGACAAAGGAGATGTCACCTGGCAGGTCAACCAATTCACTTCTAAACCGATGTCCCCTATTCTCAAAACAATTGGGAAACTCGTTTCGACTGGAACCGGGGTCCTCATCTGCTGTTAAATCCATATTCACAGTAATCTCTAGGCAGAACGTATCAGCATAATCAGACAGCATATCTTCTATCCTCTGACAGATCTCCTGTTTTCTCTGCCTGATACAATCCGGACCGGGCTCATCATCGATTGTGTGTGACGGAGCAGCATGGGTTCGTCATCGGTGCTTGGTCAGGGTCATTCCTATGCTTCGCATCTGTTCACAACCGACCTGGCATCGCTTATGCAGTCGCTGGTCATTCATGACGGGGTTGTGGTGTCTACACGGGGTCAGTCAGCAGGGCCGATGGGGATTGATGAGTATCCAGGTCAGGTGGTAAACGGGTCGGATGATGATTCAGAGTGTCTGTTTTGAGAGGATAACAGGGTGAAGGCACGTGTGGATGAGGTCAGGTTATCTGGTCTCTTTTCAAGGGGAGAATATGTTTCCAGCCGGGTGCTTGATGATGAGACAATTGCCAGGTACGTGGTGAATGGGAGCGGTATTCTGCTTACCAGGGCGTATTCTGATGACGAGAACCGGTCAGTTGCGTTCGGGTCAGATGTTGCAGGGGCGATGAATGGTTCCGAGCAAGTGGTGTTTGGTGATGAATATGGGATTTGAATTGATTCTTGCCGGTGTGTCCTGTCTTGTTTCGGTGATGAGCGGTATCGGGACCGCCGGGTTGTGGGTGTCGTATGTTCGAAGGGCAAAGAGGGTGTTTGCGCTGGTGAACGTGGATAAAACCGGGAATGTGCAGGTTTCAGATCCGATCTCCAATCTGATGGAGAGGTCCTGATGTCCTGTTCTGATCTTCCGTCCGGGTTTTATCGGGCTGGGGCTGCATGGCTCTCCCCGCTGGCGGATAGTGATGATGTTTCTTCGCTTTTTGATGATCTGTTTGAGATTAAGACGGAGATTTTAGATATTCTCTACTCGTTTGAGGAGATGTTCTGTGGGATGTCCCCTGAAGATTTGAGGCCTGAAGTGGTGTACAGGGGAGCTCAGCTTCTGGTTCGTGATATCGGGGAGTGTCTTTGTGAATGGGACCGGGTAGAAGAGGAGATTCAGCGGAGGAGTATGGGATAAATTAATTTTTTGGGTGTTTTGGGTGTATTATTTGTATTTTTCGTATCTTATGCTTTGATTTCCTATAGTAAAATTAGGCCCGGGTAATGATATAAAGTTCCGATTCCGACCCCCTAAACCAAATGCATCCAATTTTGTACAACTCCTATTGGATTCATCACAAATATGTCCTATTTCTCGTTAATCTCACCCCATATTCTCACCAACACTTCCCATCCGCTCAAATCCCGCTACTACGTCCGAAAATTAGTCGATGCCTTAAGCTATGATACTGCGTCACCCACACTTTTGGTCAAATCACAGTCGGGTCAAAGTCTACTAAATGCATCATCAAATCCAGTTGGCCATTCCTTTTTCTCTGTTTAGAGCGAATATTCTTTAAAAATCCATCAATTGTGATGAATTCAAAATTTAACGAATATTTAACACATTATTTGATTTTAGCCGAATAAATGGGCGATTTTCGGGCCAAATATTCAAAGCAGTCGGAAGTTTTTCAATTATGTTCGTTGTAATCAGTTGAAGAATCCCGTAGTGTAAACGCCAGGTAGTCTCTATTACCGGCGGTTTCGGAATTTTAGAGGGACGTCCAACCGGGCGTTTCTCTTCTGTTGTTGATTCAAGAGATAATTCTGACGAGTAGATTGATTTTTTGTGTTTTTTTACAAAAGTCTTGAGTAATGTCCGTGTATCCGGTTCACACATGAACCCTTTTGAAATAAGAGCATCCAAATCCGTTTCAAATTTTTACGTTCCTCGCGCAGATACCTCTCAAGATGCTTTTCCGCTTCTTTTTTCCGGTAAACATGGACCCACATAGGATGGCCAAATACGTCCTTTTGATAAGGTTTAACCAAGTACTCTGGTCCTGTGTTTTCCCAGACGGATAGTTGCAACAAATTCCAAGTGACTCCCATTCATTCTCATTATAAGCACTTTTTTGCATTTTTTCCGACAATTTACCTCCAAAATTATCCGGAAGACAAGAGATAATCTTCACTGGATTCCTGCTCCTTATAAATCAGTTTGAGAATTTTTTTCCCGTGAGTACTTTACAATCAGCAATGTACGTATAGTTCCCAAATTACTCTCCGTAGATGGATTGCAAGGCAGAGAGCATGAGATTGTTGTACTCACAGTCTGCAGTGTTTCCATCAAGGATATGACAAAAGAGGACGAGAGCATCACCATCAATGACTGAACCAGACATTATCTGCTTTAGATCTGCTCTTTTTTCTTTACGAACACCATTTGTTGGCTTTATAATTGTGGAGATTTCCTGGGATGAAGAACATTCATATTCACCGGTAAGAACATGGGATGTGGTGTCCCAATGAAGGAAATAATTGGGGGAGGGAGGTCAAATATTGTTCGAATGTTCAATGAAATAGGGCGATACAGATTGGAGTATCCATATTCATGGATTCGGTCAAGAAGTTGACCAAATAGATCATCATTGAGGTCTAAGGATTAATCGATTCACCAACGAGATAGGTCAGGTCTTCCAGCAAAAGCTTCATGGATACGGGATAATCCGACTTTTTTTCTGGAAGGCACAAAGACTGAAAGAACCATGATTTGAGCCAGAATTCCAGGACTGTATTTCCATTGAGTAGGATCCCAACGAAGTTGTTCATTGATGATCTCCTTGAATCGAAGGCGGTTGAGGTATGAAGCGATTACGAGGAGAGAGAGGGGAATGATAAGTGAATTATCCTCTTTTTCCTCCGAGATTCGTCGTAATTGATCATCAAAAGACTGTTTGTTCCGAATCACGTGGGCCGGTTTACCAGTCCGCTTATTTGTAGAATTGTGTCGAAGAGACATTCTGCTTAGTCAATATTATTAACTGAGATATATCTGTGAGCTTTTATATAATGGGGTCAGGGGCCGACAGGATAAATTATCTGGTTTTTTAGGGGGGGATGCGGAGTAGGAAAAGTAAGGTCACCACGCCTTTGAGTATTCATGATTGACAAGGAGTGGTAATCTGGATGAAAGATATGAGAATGATCACAGAAATGATTCACAGAAGAATAGAACCGGATTTAAAGTTAAAAAGTTATTTAATGCGAGGAGCCGGATTTGAACCGGCGAACCCCTACGGGATTAGGCCCTGAACCTAACGCCTTTGACCTGGCTCGGCGATCCTCGCTCAATAAAATACTTACAAGAACACCTGACTCTGACAAATCAGAGACAATCGTGCTTATACAGATATGTGCTCCTCAATAATAAGGATTCGGAATGAATCCTGAAATCCCTTACGACTCCTGATATCTCCGAAGTTCCCTCTCTCTCAGTTCTCCTCGTTTAATTTTCCCAGAGAGCGTTTTTGGTAGTTCCTCTACAAACTCAATGATACGGGGATACTTGTACGGAGCCGTCACTTTTTTGACATGCTTCTGAATATCGCGGATAAGCTGGTCTGATGGTTCATATCCTGCCTTCAGAACGATAAAAGCCTTAATGACCATACCCCGGATGGGATCCGGAGAGCCGACCACCGCGGATTCCTGAACAGACGGGTGCTCCTGAAGAGCGCTCTCTACCTCAAATGGACCGATACGATATCCTGAACTCTTGATAACGTCATCATCCCTGCCAACGAACCAGAAATAACCGTCCTCGTCCATGTAGGCCTTATCGCCGGTGTAGTAAAATCCGTTCTTAAACACATCTGCATTTGCTTCCGGATTATCCAGGTATTCAACAAAGAGACCGACCGGCCGGGGGTTGAGATTGATCGCTATCCGCCCTTCAGTCCCCTGGGGGACTGGGTTTCCATCTTCATCATGCAGTTCAATCTTCCAGCCTGGTGATGGTTTACCCATGGATCCTGGTTTATGCACCATACATGGGAAAGTGGCAACACAGCAGCAGGTTTCACTCTGCCCATATCCTTCATAAATTGGAAGACCGGTCTCTTCCTGCCAGATTCTGATAACTTCAGGATTTAAGGGTTCCCCTGCTGAAATACAGTGGCGGAGAGAGCGGAGATCATATTTTGCAAGGTCGGCGATGATAAGCATCCGGTAGATAGTCGGCGGGCAACAGAACGTCGAGATCTCATACTTTTCAATAAGCGGAAGCAGCTCGGTCGCCTTGAATTTCCCTCTGGCATCGTAAACAAATACACAGGCCCCTACTATCCACTGACCGAATATCTTACCCCATCCGCACTTTGCCCAGCCGGTATCTGATGAGGTAAAGTGCAGGTCATTACTGTTCAAGTCCTGCCAGAGACGTGCCGTGACAATATGCCCGAGCGGGTGCGAGTGGTTATGGAGCACCATCTTCGGCTCACCGGTCGTCCCTGAAGTAAAGTAGATGAGCATCGGGTCAGATGCATGTGTCTTTTGGGTTATCGGCATGCTGATTGCAGACCTGGAGACCGGGGCCGGGTAAAAGAGTTCATACTGATAACTGATCCAGTTTGGCAGTTCACCATCAATCAGCATCCGGTGCTTTAATGTCGGGCAGAACCTGCAGATCTTTTCAACCTTGTCTGCATTCTCGGTGTCAGTAATAATAAATTCAAATTTACCTGCATTAATCCGGTATTGCAGATCCTTTGATGTCAGCATGGTCGGGGCAGGACAGAAGACTGCACCTAGTTTGATTAGGGCGATGACAAAGATCCACCATTCAGGGATCCGGTGGAGCATGAGCATCACTCGGTCACCCTTTTTAACTCCGTATTTTATAAGAATATTTGCCGCTTCAACCGAGAGATTCCGGAGATCCCGGAAGGTATATTTCTTCTCCTGACCATCCTGGCTTACCCAAATCATTGCCAATTTGTTCCGGTCGGTCTCTGCCCATTTGTCTATGACATCAAATCCGAAATTATAGAACTCAGGCACATCAATCCTGAACGTTTCAACAAATTCATCATATGATGTCATCTGATGAGGGATCTCATGTTTCATTCGTACCAAAGGTTACGCGTACTGCTTTAATATACCATTGAAGAATGAAACGATGAATTATCACCGCCATTGTGAAAGACCTTTTTAGGTCAACTATCTACATGAAGGATTCACCGCCAAATTGAGGGAATTGTCCATTAGTATTATGGTATGGAAAACCCCATGATATCTGGAATGGAAGATAAACGATACGATAGCCTGAAGATTGAAAATATAGTTGCGTCAGGGGCTATTGCAGATTCAATAGATTTAGAGATAATTTCAAAAAATATCGATGGATGTGAACTGAATACAAAACGATTCCCTGGAGCGGTCTATCGGATTGAAAATCCGAAGATTGCATCACTCATCTTTTCTTCCGGAAAGGTGGTGCTGACCGGCATCAGGGATACCGACTCACTAGACAAAGGTCTTCTTCTCATTATTGATAAGATGAAAAATGCCGGTATCACCTGCTTTGATGAACCACGGGTTGCAATCACAAATATTGTTTGTTCCTATGATATCGGGAACAAGATCAACCTGAATAAAGTTGTGATGACCTTAAATCTTGAGAATATTGAATATGAACCTGAACAGTTCCCAGGGCTTGTCTACCGTATCAGTGATCCAAAAATTGTTGCACTCCTTTTCTCATCCGGAAAGATCATCCTGACCGGTGGAAAGAACATGGAAGATATTAAAAAGGGTCTGAATTTCCTCGAGCAGAAGCTCGGGAACATAATGTAATTTTTACTGCCAGAACCGGTGGGTTTTTACAAAATTTCGTTCCGCTTTTAAGATCTCCCGCATGAGGGCATCACCACTCGTATAGGTAGCCAGGATTCTCGATGCAGTTTCTGGCCCGACGCCTTTTGCCGAGAGAATGATTATCGCTTTTTTCCCGCTTGAGAGAACCATATTCGCATTTCTGATAAGCTTCTGTTCTATAGCTTTTTCTTCCTGATTTTTTGTCTTTTTATTTGCAATTGAATAGAGCTCAGTCTCGTAGGGTTTCAGTGCTGCAATGAGCCTGGCACCACAATTCCCGCAGACCGGTTGATCCGGAACTCTTGCTACCACGGTTTTACTCTTCCATTTCCGACAGTTCATACAGGCAAGCAGCACCTCCTGCCTGTCCAGACGAGTTTTCAGTGCAGATATTACTGCCTGATCAGCGGTTGGCGGAGGTATCTGGTCACGGGACGAGGAAAAGAGGGCTGCACCTCCTATCATACTGGGCGGGCTGGTTACAACCTGAATCTCCCCTGCATGAATGGCCCTCATGATCCCGATCGCATGGGAGACATCCATGTATCGTGTAAAGAGTTCGCGGTAGGTCTCTTCCTGGATCTGGGGATGAGAGAGCAGATCGGCAAGGCGGTGAAGGCTCAGTCGTTCATAATCCGCATCAGGGTCTATGGCTCCGAACTTCTTTGAGATCTGAACCAGTTTCCACTTGAAAAGTGAGGTTCGTTTCATGGCCAGTTCAAGAATCCCCCTGATGTGGTCAGGATCAAGACTGGTCAGGATATCCCTGACATCAGCAACGGAGATCTCCCTTGGCACCCGGAGCAGAATCCGGTAGGCATCCAGTTCAAGTCCGATAGTCGAGCCAAACCTGGCAGACAGCAGTATCGACAGGACCCGGCCGATTGCCTCATTGGTCTGATGACCTGCACAGACGTTTAAGACCACTCCTTCTTCAGAGTATTCAATAGTAAAGATCTGGTCGGTAGGGATGATTCCGTGATTTTTTTGGACCAGGTCAAGAAATCCGTTTGCAAATGCGATAGAAGCCTGGTCTTCTGTATATCGTTCAAACTCCCTGGTCCGGCGAAGTCTTCCAACCTCCCGTGCGATCTCATACGGGACCGGTATCTGCTCACCCTCCCATGATGGAAGTTCGCCATCGGCGTTTCGTGCCGGTTCAACGGTGACTTTTCCCTCTTCAAGATCCAGAACACGCCAAAGCTGACCTCGTGCAATGAAAACCGCTCCGGTGTGAAGCGAGGTTATAATAAATGACTCATCAAGCGTCCCGACGGTTCTCCTGGTAACAATATCATATACCGGAAATTTCCGCTCATCCGGAATCATAGAGAGGTTCCCTGAGAGATACCGTCGTGCCCTGCTGGTCGTGATGATCCGGTTCCCATCCCTGCGGATGAGGTAATGTTCTGTTAATTGCCCGATAATGGCCTCAAGTGTCTCAACATCGCGAATCCCGATAGAAGATTTGGATATAATGGAGAAGATATCGTCAATGGATAGTTCCCCATATTCAACAGCAATCGCTGCAATTTGGTTTCCTATGACATCTCCGGCCTGATAAGAGGGGATAACGTCTTCCACGGCTCCCTGTCTGGCACGGGATGCGATCACCAGTGATTCACAGAGGTCGTCAAAACCGCAGGTAATAATAGTACCTTTGGAGACCTTGCCGATCTGATGACCTGCTCTGCCGATACGCTGAACCACTCTGCTGACCTCACGGGGTGATCCAAACTGGATGACATGTTCCACATGACCAATGTCAATCCCGAGTTCCATAGAAGATGTGCAGATGAGAGTTTTTATCTCTCCCCGTTTGAACCGGTCTTCTGCTTCAATACGAACTTCCCTGGAGAGTGAACCATGATGGACATCGACATCACCGTCTCTCATCAGGGCATGACCCAGTGATTCTGCCGTTGACCGGGTGTTGACAAAAATAAGGGTTGATGGTCCTTTTTTTGTATGTCTCCGGACGGCATTCACCTGGCTGTCAAACTTTTCTCCGGTTATTTCAACTTTGATATCAAGATATTTCGCAACCGGAACCTCGACAATTGAGCATGGTCTCTCTCCGGCGAGAAAACCGGCAATCTCCTCCGGGTTACCAACCGTGGCAGAAAGACCAATCCTTTGAAATTCTCCGGCATACCTGACAAGCCGTTCAAGGGCTATGACCAGCTGGGCACCCCTCTTCGTCCCCGCAAGGTCATGGATTTCATCAACAATTACATATCTGACCGATCGGAGATGTTCTCTCAGACGTTTTCCCATAAAGAGGGCCTGGACGGTTTCAGGCGTAGTCACCAGCAGGTCAGGAGGATGAAGGACTTGTTTTCTTCGTTCTGCCTGCGATGTATCACCATGTCTGACCCCGCTTGTAAGCCCGAGGTTCTGACACCACCATTCCATCCTCCGCAGAATGTCCCGGTTTAAGGCCCTGAGCGGGGTGATATATAATGTGGTAAATCCTTTGCCTTCTGTAGCCAGCATGCCGCTTAATACCGGAATCATGGCACTTTCAGTCTTGCCTGTTCCGGTTGGTGCGATCAGGAGCAGATGATCTCCCTGTAAAATCTTTGGTATCGCCTGCTGCTGAACTTCGGAGAGTTCTGAAAATCCCCGGTCCCTGATGACATCCAGTATCCGGGTATCAAGCTGGTGTGTCTTTTTCATAGGCAAGATGGGAGTGGAGATCTCCTGCATATGTTCCATCTGGCAGCAGAATCTCTGCTGATTCAATGTGGAGTGACCTGGACAGTGGTGAGAAGGGGGATCGGAATGTCTTTTCTATCCCATATCCGGTCAGTTCATTACATGATGGAACCATCAGGAGTCTGGTCCTTCCCTCTTCATCAGGATCTTGTGTAAATATATGCTCATCTATCTCTCCCAGGATAAAACAGGGAGACTTCAAGGCAACTCCGACCTGGTCTGTCAGTGATACCACTGGGTGATGATGGCCGCACAGGATAAGATGACCCTGAAGGTCAGGATCAGGAATTGTATGACCATGCAGGATCCCTATTGATCCTATAAGAGACCCTTCTTTCTTCCTCAATTCTTCAGGCTTTAAAAATTCCTCAATTCCCGGATCATGATTCCCTGGAGTGACGATAAAGGGGATGATCTTTCGGATAGCTGAAAAGAGACTGCCGAGTTCAAAAAACTCCTGGTACGATGTCCCCGGAATACGGTGCTTAATGTCACCTAGGATCACCATCAGATCAGGCTGTGCCTCGGTTATGAGATCACAGATACGACGAATACGATCCTGCCCACGGGTTCTGATATGAAACCCATATTTTTGCAGTTCATGCTCAATACCCATATGAATATCGGCAAGAAAAAGGATCCTTTGTTCTTCTTCCACCAGCACACCTGGACCAGATGGAAAAAATTCAATATTCATCAGATTTGTCAGAGGAGCTTTATATATCCGGGTGCCGGTTGATAGACTTCATCTTCCGCTACAAGATTTCGAATGGTATTTCTGACCAGTTCATCAGCAAGGGCTGCACGCCGTGTGTATTTCTGGATGTCGTCGATATGAATCCCGCGTGGACCTGAATATTCCTTTATTATTGACAGGATAAGTTCTGCAGGATCCACAGGTGGTCCTGGTTCTTTTATAACTCCCAGTGCTTTCTCCGCTCGTTCAGCAAATCCTGTCAAATGTCCGTACTGGATATGATAGTGGGTTTGTGCTTCCCGCATTTCTTCATTCAAATCACCGGAAAGAAGACCTTTTCGCAATTCATGAAGCCGGTTAAGGAGAGAACCAGCCGCAGCTTGAATCCATATATCCCGGTCCTGCTTTGTTGCTATTCTGCATGTCTCAACTATCCATCGTATCGTTCTGTTATCTGATCCTGTATTTTTCTCCGGATGGGCAGTAACACTCAGAAACAAGGGAGGAACCAGATCTGCGGGTTCCAGAGAGTCGAGTGTCTGAGGTTTTATTATAAGACTGACTGCTCCGGTTGGGTCTGCAATCCTGATGATTTCTCCCTGTCTGCCAGGTTCATAGCTGGTCAGAGTTCCCGTAAGCCAAATCTTCTGAATATTACCTCCGGTAGGTGTGAGGATACGGGAGAGCTGTTCTTTTTGCGCAATCAGGTAATCGGTCTGTTCCAGTTCAAATGAAAATATGGGAATATATGCCGGAAGCAGGTCTGGTGCCGCATTTGACATTCTGATATGATCTGTAAGTGTCACGTATGTATTTTTTATAGGTGGTACTGACTATTAGATGCATTGGTAAAGCCCTGCGCTTGCTGAAACATGTATGATGTCATGAATTATGGAAAATAGCGTGTAGTCATGGATGACTGGAATACGACAAATTTATAAACTTCCTATAAAAATGGAAAAATTTTAGTAATTTAGCCTAAAACGGATAAATAATTAATATTTTAAGACGACTATCTGAATTAAATTATATTGGCCCAAGCAGCGTGGATCACATATATGGCAGTATTATTTTTCTCCAATTGACCAGAACTTTCGATATGTTTTTAATTCATTGTGAGATATACTTGCGTATACATAAACTTCGATCGCGGGTAATTTGTATGATGGGGAATGCGAAGACTGTCTGGTGCCTCATTCTGGCCATTTTCTTAATAGCAGGTACATTCGTATCTGCCGATGAGAATGCGGGAGAAGATACTCAGGCATTACAGACAAAGCTGGCTTCAATGCCCCTTGTTTTTATTCAGAACAACGGGCAGTTTGAAGATAATGTATCGTACCAGACCCAGTCAACTGATCAGGTCATTTCTTTTACTGATGAGGGTATGGAATTCAGCCATAATCCCGGTAACAGTTCAGTATTCATGCTCCTGAATGGGTCTAATCCAGATAAGAAGATCATCGGTCTGAATCCATTGAATGGAACGGCAAACTTCTACTATGGTTCTGATCCGTCTGCGTGGGTTATTGGTGCCATGCTGACATCAGGAGTCAGGTATGAGGATGTTTATAACGGTATTGATTATATCGTTTCCGGGACTGAAGGTCTTTTAAAGAGTGAATTCATCCTTGATGCAGGAGCAGATCCATCCCAGATAATGCTGGTGTATCAGGGTCACACCGGTATATCACTGAATGAGACGACCGGGGATCTGGTTATAGAGACTCCTGCACGACAGATTATTGATGAAGCGCCGGTTGCATACCAGGAGGTAAACGGCACACGGACTGAGGTTGAATGTTCCTATGTCCTGGGTCCTGATGCAACCGTCACCTTTGCCCTTGGGGAGTATGATCCATCACTTCCACTGGTCATAGACCCGGTACTGCGGTATTCTCTCTATTTTGGAGGGGATGGCCGTGACCAGGGGAACTCAATCAAGGTCGATAAGGAAGGATATGCATACTTTATTGGAACCTCGTGGTCAGATCATCTGAAGTATTTCAAAAATAATGCAAAAGATCCTCTCTCAAATCATAATCCACTAGGAACCCAGCAGGCCCTGAGTTCCGGGGATGTATCTGTGGAAGGACTTGCACCAGGGAGTATACAGCCCTACTTTGGTGGCGGTGAAAAGGATGCGTTTGTTGTAAAAGTGAATCCTGACGGGACTGACCTTGTATACATCTCCTATCTCGGAGGGTCCGGAACTGACGAAGGTACCGGCCTTGTCATTGATGAAGCAGGAAATGCATACATTACCGGAGGAACGAATTCGCCAAACTTCCCAACAAAGAATCCCTACCGGAATGCTCTTGCAGGCGGATATGATGCCTGGATGGCAAAATTGGACCCGACCGGAAAGGAACTTGTCTTCTCAACATACTTCGGTGGAGTTCATGATGATTTCGGATTTGACATTGACATCGATAAATCTCACAATGTCTTTGTTACCGGTCAGACTGCATCATGGAATTTCCCGGTTGTGAACCGGTACCAGCTCTCACCATACGGCGGTCTTCCGGATGCCTTTATCACCAAGTTTACCGCTGAGGGCAACTCCATTGTGTACTCCAACTTTATCGGTGGTTCAGCGTTCGATGCAGGAACTGCCGTATCAGTCGATTCCAATGGATATGCCTGTATTGTAGGTCAGACTGAATCTCCGAATTTCCTGACAATCAAACCATATCAGGATAAACTTCGCGGCCCGTTCGATGCTTTTGTTACCAAGTTTGATCCGGAAGGAAAGTATCCGGCTATGTATTCTACCTATCTTGGTGGTTCAGGGACAGATGATGCACGGGATGTTATTTCCCTGCCGGATGGAAGCCTCATCGTCGTGGGTATTACCAAATCAAAGGATTTCCCGACGGTAAATGCACTTCAGGGAGAACTGAAAGGGCTCCAGGATGGATTTATCACAACTCTGAACGCTGATGGCTCAGCACTTACCCAGTCAACATACTTTGGTGGTTCCCTCATCGACTCAATAACTGGTGCTGCCCGTGATAAAGATGGCAATATTTACGTGGTAGGAACCACGAACTCACCAGATATACCGGTAACTCTTGCATACCAGTCCAAACCCGGTGGCAGTTCTGATGTGCTGATTGCAAAGTTCAATCCAACCATAAGCCAGATTGGATATGCCACCTATCTTGGTGGTGGAAGTATCGATGAAGGTCGTGCTATTGATGTTCTGCCCGAAGGAGAGGCATATCTGACCGGTTATACTGAATCCAAAAACTTCCCGAAGGTATGGCCATATCAGCAGAACTTTGGTGATGGAGACCGTGATGCATTCATCGTCTCCCTGTCAGAACATGATATGATACCGGTCACAGACTTTGAAGGTGTTCCGACTGAAGGTGATGCTCCGCTTACGGTTCAGTTTACCGATAAATCACTTGGTATCCCGACTTCATGGGCCTGGGAGTTTGGAGATGGTGGAACCTCAACTGAGAAGAACCCGCTTCATGTCTATGAGAAACCGGGTGTCTACACCGTCTCTCTGACTGCAAAGAACATTGTATCTAGCCAGAGGAAGACAAAGGAAGATTATATCCACGTGTTTGAACCGGTAAAACCACCAGTTGCAGACTTCTCAGCAAACCCCACCGAAGGAATGGTCCCCTTGGCAGTCACCTTCACGGATCTTTCAACAAATGATCCGGAAACATGGTCATGGGTATTTGGTGATGGGGGAACGTCCACTGAGAGGAACCCGGTGTATACATACAATAATCCGGGAACCTACACTGTGAACCTGACGGTCAGTAACCGTGCTGGAGTATCCTCCAAGGAGAAGCCGGAGTTTATCCATGCAAAGCCTGCGGTTATCCCACCGGTTGCAGACTTCAATGCCAACCCGACCAGTGGCATGGTCCCGCTCGCAGTAACCTTCACCGATGCTTCAAAGAATGGCCCGACTGCATGGAAGTGGACCTTTGGTGATGGTGGTTCATCAGCCGAACAGAACCCGGTATATACTTATACGGTGCCCGGGACCTACAACGTCACCCTGAACTGCAGCAACAGTGCCGGTTCAGATGAGATCACAAAGCCTGAATTCATCCATGCCCAGCCGGCAGTCATTCCACCAAAAGCAGACTTCAATGCCAATCCGACCAGCGGTATGGTCCCGCTTGCAGTGACCTTCACCGATCTCTCAAAGAATGGCCCGACTGCATGGAAGTGGACCTTTGGTGACGGAGGCTCTTCAACAGAGCAGAACCCGGTATACACCTACACGGTGCCCGGGACCTACAACGTCACCCTGAACTGCAGCAACAGTGCCGGTTCAGATGAGATCACAAAGCCTGAATTCATCCATGCCCAGCCGGCAGTCATTGCCCCGGTTGCTAAATTCAAAGGTGAACCACGGAACGGAACAGCTCCGCTCAGGGTAACCTTCACCGATCTCTCCGAGAATGGGCCGACCAGCTGGGAGTGGAACTTTGGTGACAGTCAGGTCTCAACCGAACAAAATCCGGTTCACGTGTATGAGAAAGCAGGAAAGTACACCGTGTCCCTGACGGTCAAGAACTCTGCCGGAACTGACACTTTGGTTGAACAGAATTACATCATCGTCAATGAACCGGTTCTTCCGCCAAGTGCAGACTTTTCCGGTGCTCCACGGGAGGGTAAAGCCCCGCTTACAGTGACATTCCTTGACCTCTCAAAGAACAGTCCGAAACAGTGGTACTGGAAATTTGGAGATGGAACAACCTCAGAGGAACGAAACCCGGTTCATACGTATCCAGCTGAAGGAAAATACACCGTTGAACTGACGGTTAGCAATGAAGGTGGAGCAGACACCAAGATTGCACCAGATTACATCACCGTAACTGCTCCGGGATTCCCGCCTGATGCACAATTCAGAGGATTCCCAACCTCCGGAACCGCTCCTCTGACCGTAAGCTTTACCGATCTCTCTACCGGAGATCCGACCAAGTGGAGTTGGGAGTTTGGTGACGGATCAGTATCCAGCGATAAGCATCCGGAACACACCTATACCACTCCCGGAGAATACTCGGTTACCCTGACGGTTGAGAATCCGTTTGGTATGTCCACCGAACTTCGTGAGAAGTACATCCGGGTGTATGAAAAACCAGTTCCGCTCAAAGCCTCCTTCATGGGAGAGCCAACCTCCGGAAAGGAACCCCTGACTGTTCAGTTTACTGATCTTTCAACAGGTAATCCTGAAACATGGATGTGGAACTTTGGCGATGATCAGACCTCAACTGAGAAGAATCCAGTTCATGTGTATACCAAGGCAGGTGTCTATACTGTATTCCTGACGGTGACCAGAGGAGAGGATCGGTCCAGTGAGATCAGGTACCAGTACATTACCGTCCTTCCGGCTGGAAAACCACCGGTACCTGATTTTGTTGCATCCCCGACAACCGGATATGTCCCGCTTGATGTGCAGTTCACGGATCTTTCAACCGACAAACCAACCGCTTGGAGATGGGACTTCGGTGATGGACAGTCCTCATCAGAGCAGCACCCGGTTCATCGGTATATGACTCCTGGATCATACACCGTCTGCCTTGAAGCCTCGAATGAGTTCGGCTCTGCAGCAACCTGTAAGGATAACCTGATCAAAGTGACCGAGGCACCCCTTGCTCCGGCAGAGTTCTTCGGTAGCATCACCGTTGATGGAAGTCCGGGATGTATCGGGACTATCATCGAGGCACGGGGAAGTGGTATTGATACCGGTATATTCGGTAATCCAGTCACAACCACGATTGAAGGGGCCTATGGAACACCAGATCCGCTCACCGTCAAGGGAACAATAAAGAATGGAGATGCAATCACCTTCTGGGTAAAACCACAGGGCAAACAGGACTTTGTCCAGGCAGAATGCTATGATGTGTATGCCGGTAAGGAATGGCAGAAATCATATCCATACAAGGGTGGTTCAAAGACCCGGCTGGATCTTCGTGTCGGAGAAGCACCCATTCCGCCAATGCCGGTGCTGCCTCATGAGTTCTATGGTGAAGTAACATCGAACGGTATGCCGATGCCTGTTGGAACCATGATCCTGGTAAAGGGTGACAATGTGGTTGAAGGACATCGTGGCAATCCGCTTGCTGTCACCTCACCTGGTGTCTACGGATTTAATGAACTGAACAAACTGGTTGCACAGGGAGACCTGAAAGCAGGACAGCCACTCACCTTCTGGGTAATCCCGGCAGGTTCTGGTGAGCCGGTCATGGCACAGGTCAGGGATGTGGATGCAAGCGGTGAATGGGCAAGTTCATATCCATATATCGAGGGAGGACTTACCAGACTTGATATCCGGATTGATGGAGGAACCCCTCCAATTCCGGTTGTTCCCATGACCATATCCGGAACGGCCCTTGTTGATGGAAACCCCATCACCCCCGGTTCCCTGATAACCGCGGACGGGAAGAATGTCAGAGTTGGTATTGATGGAAACCCGGTCTCTGTTGGGAACAATGGACGGTTCGGTGATGGGAGAAAACTGACAATTCAGGGTGATATCCAGACCGGAAGTCCGATCACTTTCCTCATGTATGATGCAGCATGTGGCAATCAGTATGTGGCAGAGGTAAAGGACCCACAGACCGGAATCTGGGTTGCCTCTATTCCTTTCAAGCCAGGTGCAGATATGGAACTTGAGATTAGATCCAGTTCTATCATCCCGGCAGATAAAAAGAGTAACGAAACTCCGGTAATTACTGCGTCTGTCCCTGAAGATGATCAGGTTCAGGCACAGTAAAAATTCTAACATTTTTCTTTTCTTTCTGTTTTCTTTTTTTTAACGCATCATCCTCCAGGGATCTCTTAATGATCCACATCATATTCCTTCAAATAGAACTATAGCATAAAACGAATATGGCTTTTTTATCCGTGAACGTGCAAAAAGGGTATATCCCCCTCATTATTGCAATATCTCTCGCAACATTCATGGCGTCCCTTGACGGAACAATCGTTAATATCGCTCTTCCTACTATATCAGAATCCTTCTCACTCTCCTCAAGTGCTGTCTCCTGGGTAGCGACCATCTACCTCCTGGTAATGGCCGGTTGTGTTCTGATTTTTGGGAAAATATCTGACTTGATCGGGTTTAAGAGGATTTTTTTAACCGGCTTTATCATATTTACCATCGGTTCGTTCTTATGTGGGTTTCTTCCTGACCTTACCGGTTCATTTCTCACTCTTATTGGTTCACGGGCATTCCAGGGTGTAGGTGGTGCCATGATAACTGCGATTGCCCCGGCAATGGTTACGGCATTCATTCCAATGAATATGAAAGGAAAAGCCATGGGCATTATCATGACAATGGCCGGACTTGCAACTGCTATCGGCCCGACCGTGGGAGGATTTCTGACCCAGTATCTCTCGTGGCACTGGATATTTTTTATCAATGTTCCGGTCGGGATTATCGCATTACTGCTTGGGTTACGGGTGATTCCTGGTCAGCCATCTCACCAGACTTTGGAAGTATTTGACAGGATCGGTGCTGGTCTGATTTTTGTGGGCCTTGCATTTCTACTCTATGGGTTCTCAGAAGGGACAAATCTTGGATGGACATCTCCAGTAATTATCGGATCTCTTGGGCTTGCAGTTGTCCTACTGGGATTATTCGTATGGAAAGAACTTCATATTCAAAATCCAATCCTGGAGATTAGGCTATTTCATGACAAGAATTTTCTGCTCATCAATCTGGTAATATTCCTGGTTTTTTTCAGTTTTTCAGGAGTAAATTATCTTCTTCCCTTTTACCTCGAATATGTAGGCGGATATTCAACGTCAGAAGCCGGACTCATCCTGACTGCCCTCTCGGTTGCCATGATGGTTGCCGGCATTATCGCCGGAGTGCTGTATAACCATCTCGGAGGCCGAATCCTCTCTATTATCGCTGCCGTTGTTTTACTTATCGGCTATTTCCTTATCACTCATTTGCGGATTTACACCCCGACCATCTTTGTCACGGTATGCCTGCTTTGTATTGGATTCGGACTTGGTCTTATTATTACCCCTATATCAAACATGATCATGACCAGTGCATCAAAGAAGTACCAGGGTATGGTCTCTTCACTCACAAGTCTTGAACGTTTTGCTCCGATGACCATCGGGATAGCGATTTATAATGCAATTTTTATCCAGGGGATGACGACCATAGCAGCACATTATGATATTACAAAAAATGCCCCGGTCGAAATTCAGATGAAGGTGCTTACTGCCGGATTTGATCTGGCCTTTCTGCTCTCGTTTATCATCGGTATAGTAATTCTGGTCCTCACCGTCATGGCACGGTATACGATGCATCCTGATTACCAGGGTGAGGATATAGATGAGATGGCTGCTGGACTGGTCTAGAAAAAAAGTGAATAAAATTTTCAGGTAATTGGAATGGTATATACCTGCTCCTTTGCTTTTGGTTCCTTTTTCGGGATGGTAAGTTCTAATATTCCATCCTTCATGGAACCTTCAGCCTTCTCTGCCCTGACTTCTTCTGGGAAATGTACTTCCCGTTTCCAGGTTGAATAATACCGTTCACGATGGAGATAGTTTTTCTCTGATTTTTCGTTGTAAGATTCCTTCTGGGCCTTCAGGATCAATGAATCACTGGTAATCTGGACTTCTACATCATCCTTTGTCATACCAGGTAATTCGACCTGAAGTTTATAGTGATCCCCTTCATCGATGAGATCTAGGGGTGCATAATGTTCTCTTCCAAATTCCGCCATATCTTTGGGGAGATAATCGAATGGGAAATATGGCCGCATCAGGTTATCGAAGGACCTTCGAAAATCTTCGAATATGGAATCGAAGTCATCAATAAATCCTGACCGGTGCTCCCTCAAGGCACGGGTTTGTGGTGATGAGGGAGTAATTTCTGTTCCTTTTTGTTTTTTAAAGAGGCTCATAATCGTTCCCTCCTTTGCACACTTTAAGTTAGTCTTTAATTTTATTTATATTTTTCTCTCTTCGTTTTGCAAAATTTTCGAGTGATCCCCTGAACTCCTCAATAAAGGTCCCCCGGTCAAGAACCTCAACTTCCTCCTTTCTGATAGCACCATATCGCAATAACAGGAGAAGTGAAAAAAACAATACTGAAACCGTGAGTATAGTAAGAGGATTAATCTCAAGAATTCCATGAAGGATTATCTCACGCAGTATGGACACGATTCCTACTTCTATCATGATATCAACTGCAATACGGTGTTCCCGGATATAGATTATAAGGAGGCGGTAAATTTCCACAAGGACCAGAATATAGATCAATTCTGATGCAACATACTGAAATTCAAAAGGTTGTGCCAGGGCGAAGTACATGGACAGAAGCGTCTTCACCATGAGAGCGAATAGTAATCCACACGTACCGATTACAATGATATCCTGAATATTTTCAAGCAATCGTCTGAAAAGATCATGAATTTTATTGTATGAAATACCCGGCATACAATTCACCTCAGATCTCTTTCCATATTTTATCCTTATGTACTACATATTTATCCTTTTGTAAGGCAACCTTTACTTTGCATCGTACACCTCCTGACAATCAAAGACAAAAAGGTCCGGATTATTCTTCAGGAGTTCAATTCCATGAACGCAGAAATTCAGTCACTTACAAATCAGGCAAAAGAGTGTGCGGATCTCCTCATCCCTCTGGAACATGAGATCTGTCAGGTTATCGCCGGTCAGAAAAACATCCTTGAACGACTTATCATCGCATTGATCGCAGATGGACATGTTCTATTGGAAGGTGTTCCTGGTATAGCAAAGACACTGATGATAAAAACTCTTGCACAGTGCATCGATACCGGTTTTTGCCGGATACAGTTCACTCCAGACCTCCTTCCCGCCGACATCACCGGAACGAAGATTTACAACCAGCAGGACTGCACATTCAAAACGGTAAAGGGTCCGGTATTTACTCAGTTTCTTCTTGCTGATGAGATAAACCGTGCCCCGCCAAAGGTTCAGTCAGCACTTCTTGAAGCAATGCAGGAACGGCAGGTTACCATCCAAGGTGAGACGTATGCTCTTCCTGACCCCTTCTTTGTCCTTGCAACAGAGAACCCGATCGAACATGAAGGAACGTATCCGCTTCCTGAAGCACAGATGGATCGGTTCATGTTTAAGGTTCTGATGGGTTATCCGTCAAAATCAGAGGAACTTCTCATTCTGGATCGGTTTACCGAAGGAGTCTGTTATCAGCCAAAACCGGTCATCTCTGCTTCAGATATCAAAAAAATCCAAACGGTGGTTCCCTCTATCTATGCAGACCTTGAGATCAAGAAATATGTCACATCTCTTGTTGATGCAACCCGGAATCCGAAAGAGTATCAAATCCCTCTTGCTTCCTATATCCGGTATGGAGCATCGCCCCGTGCCTCTATATATCTGATGTTGGGAGCGAAGGCACACGCACTCCTCCGGGGAAGAGGATTTGTCATTCCGGATGACGTAAAAGCAGTTGCTCATGATGTACTTCGTCACCGGATCCTGCTCTCCTATCTTGCAGAGGCAGAAGAAATTACGGTGGATTCAATCATCGATCAGATCATACGAACAGTCCCGGTCCCCTGAAGCGGTGAACTATGCCGGATAATACCAGCTATTCGGATTTGATTCAGAATGTCAGGACAATTGATATCCTGACCAGGGCACGGGTTACCGGTCAGCAGGCCGGAGTCCATATCTCTCTTTTCAAGGGACAGGGTGTTGAATTTTCCGATATCAGGGAATATATTCCCGGTGATGATATTCGTGCCATTGACTGGAAGATAACTGCCCGGTATCAAATCCCCTATGTTAAGGAGTTTGTTGAAGAACGTGATCATACTATCTATCTGATTGCAGATATCTCCGGTTCAGGAACTTTTGGTCACGTGGTCTCAAAATTCAGCACTCTGGTCTCTGTTCTCGCAACCATTGCCTTATCAGCGGTTCATTATCATGACCGGGTAGGGCTGATTCTGGTATCAGACAAGGTTGAGAAGTTCATTCCTGCCAGAAGTGGTAGAAACCATGTTATTCACCTTATCCAGTCGATAATAACTCATACATCGCAGGCCGGAGGTTCTGATCTCCGCCCAGCTTTGTCCATGATCGTGCAAAGGGTCCGCCGGATGTCGACCGTGATCCTCTTATCTGATTTCTTCACTCCTGACTGTTCAAAGGAGTTATTCATGGTGAAACGACATCATGATCTCCTGGCGATCCGGATCTCCGATCCCCGTGAAGAAGAGCTTCCTGATGTCGGACTGATAGAACTAGAGGATGCCGAATCAGGAGAGCAGATTCTGGTTGATACATCAGATCCTCTCGTTCGTGAGGAATACCAAAAAGCAACGGCTCAGCATACTGAGAAGATTTCTCTTATGATGAGAAAGCACAGGATCCCATTCGTCAATATCAGATCCGGTGATGATTATGTCCCTATCCTTAAGCATCTGATGATGGCCCGTCCGGGAGGAGAATTATGACCGGGTTTTATCATCCTGAGTGGCTGATTGCCCTGGTTCTTCTGCCCTGTCTCTATTATTACTATGAATATCAGACAAAACGAAAGAAACAGGAAGCAATCGTCTTTTCACATATCGGGTTTTTAAAAAGTGCTCTTCATGGGAGTACGCAATCTTCCCGGCCACGGACTCTTCTCCTGCTTATTCTTGCAGCTATCGGATGCATCATCATCGGACTTGCGGATCCTCACATACCCCTTGAACAGACAAAAGAAGGGGTAAGTGTAGTTCTTGTTCTGGATGTATCAGGAAGCATGCAGGCAACCGATTATCAGCCCACCAGACTGGAATCTTCAAAACGTTCAGCAGAGATTCTGTTAAAATCCCTTGATCCAAAGGATTACGCCGGGATAATTACATTTGAATCAGGTGCCACCAGTGCAGCCTATCTCTCACCTGATAAGGATCGTGTAATCAGAAAACTGCAGGCAATCGAGCCAAAGGAGGGAGCGACAGCAATTGGGGACGGTCTGGCTCTTGGTATTGATATGGCTGAATCTATGCCAAACCGTAAAAAGGTAGTTATTCTGTTATCCGACGGAGTGAACAATGCCGGTGTTATCCATCCTGAACAGGCGGCAGGGTTTGCACGGGAGAAGGGAATTCAGGTGTTCACTATTGGTATGGGTTCAGACAGTCCGGTCGTACTTGGATATGACTGGTTTGGAAATCCCCAGTATGCAACACTTGATGAAGCGATGCTCCAGCAGATAGCAGCTTCTACGAATGGACAGTATTTCAAATCAGTCGACGATCGAACCCTTTCAGAGATATATTCAAATCTGAACAAAGAGATCGTCCGTGAGAAAGAGGATACCAGTATCCGTGACTGGTTCTATATTGCCGCACTGATTCTGATTTCAGGAGAGATATTCCTGCGATACGGAAGGAGGAGGATTATTCAATGAATGCGAAGATATTCTTGTGGATTCTTGCCGGATGTATCCTTATATCCGGATTTCATGCAGTTGCGGATGATATTTCAATGTCATCTGCACAATCAGAATATTATTATCAGGTTGGGACCGATGCACAGGTTCCCTTTACCATAGAGAGTTCATTTCCGAATACTCTGATTGGAACGCTTCAGTATAGTCTTACCCGGCACCAGAATGACGGTGGTTTTTCCATATCACAGACCAGTACACAGTCCCAGTCCTTTCCGGTAGCTCCGGGCAGATCGAATCATGGTCTGACTCTTACTTCAGAAACAGAAACCGATTATGATCTCTCTCTGCTCCTGCTGTATGAGGATAAGGGAAAGGATTATGCGGTTGTTCTTCCTCCACTTTCGGTTCATTTTGTCTCTGATCCAAAAAAATATAATCCACAGCAGAAGACCGTTCGCTCTTCGACATCTGAAGCGACTAAGACTCCCTCATCCTCTTCACAGATGGATCCATTTATCCAGATGGAACAGGAGATGCAGCAGATAAGACAGCAACACCAGCAACTGATGCAGAGTTTTATGTCCCAGAGTATGACAGGATCTTCACGGTCTTCTTCCGCTGCACAGAATCCCTCGCAGGCTTTACAAAATAATCAGCTGTCTTCTTCCTCTTCAGCATTACAGCAGCAGATGATAGAGGAGAGTCAGCAGAATGAGGAGAATAGGCGGAAACTTGCAGATTCTCTTGAGAAGGATCCCCTTATCAGGCAACAGGCATCAGATCTTCGAAAGGCCGGGTATAACCAGACTTCAGGGCGGATAGTTCCGACCGGACCAGATAAAGGAGAGGTCGCTGTCAGTTTTGAGAATGATAACGGGGAAAAGATTTCTGTAACAGGAAAGGCAGAAAATGGGAAGGTTTCATCGCTCACCGCTGAGAAGAGTGGAGAAATTCCTGTACCTCCGGCACTCAACTCGAACAGTACCTGGAATGATCTAAAAGACCAGTTACACAACAGTTCGATGGTGCCATCATCAGGATCGGTGACCAGGACTCCTGAAGAGACGACGATCAGGCAGCAGTACACAAGTCCGGATGGGAGAAATGCAACCCTGTCTGCCCGGATTGTAAATGAAACCGTGGAAGAAGTTACTCTGCAGCAGGATGATGCGTTTCCCTTATTCTGGTTTATCGGAATATTGTTGGTTATTCTTCTTATTGTCCTCTGCGCCGGAGTTGCCTGGTGGTATCTCTCCACCCGCCCGGAGCCAAAACCATGCGAAGAATGTGTGATTCCATCGAGAGATTACCATGAGATTGTGAATGAGATGCTGAGCGATGCAGAACGTGCCTATCATGCAGGAGAGAAGAAAGAAGGGTATGGCATGCTTGGTCAGGCAATACGGACCTATATTTCACATACTTATGGAAAAGGAGATGCCCTGACCAGTGAGGAGATTATATCCGGCTCCCCCGGACTGATTCTTCCGGAAAAGGAGAAGATAATTGAGATTTTGACATGGTCTTCTCTTGTTGAATATGCAAAAGAAGAACCACTGGATGAGCAGTTTTTCGGATTTCTCTCACAAGCTCATGATCTCGTCAGGTTTCAGAAAAGTGAAGACTGATTCCTGATCAAAGCATCCAAATATTTTCAGGGTTCAGGAATAGTATGGGGATATCACCCGGAGATGAAACGATATGCCAGGTCTGTGGGAAACCTGCAATCGGTCTTGAAATACTCGGATGTTGTAAGGTGGTGGTATGCGAGGATCATGCCAGTTCCTTCCTCCGTAATCTCTCATCAGGAGAAAAATTGGAGTTTGGAGCCTGTTATTATGTCAGATATTGATATCCGCGTACAAACCAGATATGGCTTTTCAGAGGAACGCCATGGATGATGAAAATAAGGATTTGACACTTCTCCTTTTAATAACCGCCGGAATTGCGATATGTGGATTTTTTCTCTTCTCTTTTGCCCAGACGATATTTATCCCTGATCTGAAGGTCAATTCATATGATGTCTCCTTCTCATGGGATGGTACATTACAGGAATCATATCTCTATAATGTTCATATATCTGATTACTATAGAAGTCTGAACCGGAAATTTGAAAGTCCTGTGTATAGCACGATTCGTTCAGACTCATATATCCGGTTTATATCAGTAGCGCCTCCCTCGGGAACCATCGGGTATGTGAAAGAAGCTGATGGAACCGTAACCCTTACCGGTGAAAATACAGGTGCCCGTTCAATTATTACTGACCGGGCTGGAAGAAATGAAGCCGGGGCATTCAATCCAGGGTATTTCCGTTCAGGGACGTACCCGATATCGTATACGTGGGATATTGTACCTCCGGTAGAACGGGGGACTGATGGGGACCATCTGAATATTGATCTGGCCACAACTCATATTCCTTATGATTCAGTCAGGATTCAGATCCCGGCACCCGGTGTGACCAAACTCTATCCTCATCCGGCAGATCTTACGGTTACCCGATCTGGTGATTCATACATCCTGACCGGTTCAGTATCCGAAGATATTCCACTAGGATTTGAAGTGCTGATAGATCCCTCGGTCACCGCATCACTGAACGGGCAGGTCAGACCTATATCCGGTTCAGTCAGGGAACGGACAGAGCAGGCAAACCCCTGGTATCTCTCAGTAGCAAATCCCCTGTACCGGCTGATATCCGCACTCTCCAGTCTGCTGCTCTTTGGTATTCCTGTCCTTCTGCTTGGTATCTGGTACAGGTATGGCCGGGAGAAACCCTATACTGTCCCTGATCACCTGAGTTTTGTTCCTGATCCGTCAATAAAACCCTGGCTTGTCTCTCTTGTCTTCTCAGGAGATCCTGAGAAGTTTCCAGAAGAAGGGCTCCATGCGACATTGATTGATCTCCATCGCAGAGGCATCATCTCAATACAGCAGCAGTCAGAGAAGGACTTTTCAATCCGGGTATTAAAGAACGGGACCGGTGATAGATACGAAGAGCAGGTGATCAGAACATTATCCCTCCTTTCAGAGGACGGAATTGTGACAAATGAGACGTTTACCCGGATGGCCTCTGATGCCAATGCGAATGAATCAATGAGGACCCAACTGGTTGAGTTTCAGAGATCATTCCGGGACCTTCCAACCGGAATCGTTGATCAGATGGTCTCTGCTTATATTAGGAATGGTCATACCCATCTTATTCCCCTTCTCATCCTGGCTGTAGGTGTATTTTTTGTATCACTGGTGCTGATCATCATCGGTCCGGGTGATCGTCTGATCCTTGGTTCGGCTGTCTATTATAGTTCTTTAACTATTCTACAGATGATTATCGCCCTGGTATTCCCGGTATCTCTCTTTGGAACCTGGAAGGGGGATTACTACCGGGATCGGTTACAATGGGAGTCATTCCGGGGATTTCTTTCAGACTCGGTCATGATGCAGCGGTACTCTCCGGAGGATATATCCATCTGGGGAGACTGGATGGTGTATGGGACCGCTCTTGGTGTTGGTGATGGGGTATCAAAGACGCTTAAATCATTAAAAATTCATGTTCCGGATCTTCCATCCGGCGGGTGGTTTGCTCCTGCTCTCATTCACACCGGATTTTCTCCTATGCTTGCCTATTCTCCCCCTTCATCCGGGTCAGGCGGATCCTTTGGAGGAGGAGGTTTTGGCGGCGGCGGAGGATTTGGTGGTGGAGGCGCCGGCGGGTGGTAATGTAAGAAACACCTATCTTCCGGTGCAGCCAATAATATACGGAATTTTTGAGGAAATATTGTGCAAGAGGTTACCAGCAGTTTTACGCCCAGGGTAATAGAAGCCTCGGTTCAGAAATTCTGGACACAGGAGGACATATATGCCCGGGTACAGGAGCAGAACCGGGATGGCAAAACATGGTTTTTCGTAGATGGGCCGCCATATACCACCGGGCACATTCACCTTGGAACAGCATGGAATAAGATCCTCAAAGACAGCATTCTCCGGTATAAGCGGATGCATGGGTTACATGTCATCGATCGTGCCGGATATGACATGCACGGCCTTCCCATCGAAGTCAGGGTCGAACATGAACTTGGCTTTGAAAATAAGAAAGATATAGAGGCTTTCGGTATCGGCGCATTTATCGAGCGGTGCAAGCAGTTCGCCCTCAGCCATAAAGACATCATGTCAGAGCAGTTTAAATCTCTTGGCGTCTGGATGAACTTTGATGATCCCTACCAGACCATCATGCCCGAATATATTGAAGCGGCATGGTGGACCCTGAAACAGGCAGATGAGAAGGGTCTCTTAGATCGTGGTCACCGGGTAGTCAACTGGTGTCCCCGGTGTGAGACCGCCATCGCCGATTCTGAAGTGGAATACTGGGATGAACAGGATCCGTCAATATTTGTAAAGTTTCCGATCCATGGTCTTATGAATGAATATCTGGTCATTTGGACCACGACCCCATGGACCCTTCCGGCAAATGTGGCCGTTGCTGTCGATAAAGATTTTATATATGCAAGAGTTGAGGCAATAAAAGAGGGGAAAAAGGAGATTCTCTGGATAGCAAAGGATCTTGTCGAACCGGTATTAAAACGGGGAAAATATCAGGATTATTCAATCCTCTCAGAAAAGACCGGAGAGGAACTGGCAGGAACAACGTATGATTCACCACTTGCTGATCTCATCCCTCGACAGAAAGAGATCGTGCATACGGTGGTTACCGCTGGATTTGTTGAGATGGACAATACCGGCATGGTTCATATCGCCCCCGGACATGGATGGGACGATTATCTCCTTGGTGTGGAGAAAGGCCTTGATGTGTTCTGTCCTGTTGACGGAGCCGGATACTATACCGATGAAGGCGGGATATATGCCGGTCAGTTTGTCCGTGATGCAAATGAGAAGATCCTATCAGATCTTGGTAGTCATTTGCTTGGGAGGCAGAAGATAACCCACCGGTATGGTCATTGCTGGCGGTGTAAGACCCCTATCATCTACCGGGCTACTGAGCAGTGGTTCATCTCTGTTCCGAAGATGAAAGAGAAGATGCTCTCTGAGATCAAGGCGACTTCATGGTATCCGGACTGGGCCGGGAGTGCCCGTTTTTATGATTTTGTCTCTGATGCACGTGACTGGTGTATCTCACGACAGCGGTACTGGGGTATCCCGATTCCGGTCTGGCAATGTTCCTCATGCTCTACCCACCGGGTCTTTGGGACGGTTGCAGAACTAAATGCAGCAGCCGGGAGCAATCTCACTGATCCGCACCGACCGTATGTCGATGAGATAATCGTGCCCTGTTCCTGTGGCGGGACCATGAAACGGGTAGAGGATATCTTTGATGTCTGGTTTGACTCGGCAATGGCATCCTGGGCAACCCTTGGTTTTCCCCGGAATGATGCCCTGTTCCATGAGATGTGGCCTGCTGACTTTATCACTGAAGGGCAGGACCAGACCAGAGGATGGTTTTACTCACAGCTTGGTGCCTCTACGATTGCCTTTAACCGGTCTCCCTATAAGAGCGTCCTGATGCATGGGTTTGCTCTCGATGCTGATGGGCGGAAGATGAGCAAGAGTCTTGGAAATGTGGTCACTCCTGAAGAGGTGGTTCAGAAGTTCGGTGTTGATGTTCTCCGTCTCTATATTCTCTCATCCAATGCACCATGGGAAGACCTGAAATTCAACTGGGACGGGGTTTCAACCGTAAACCGGACGATGAATATCCTGTGGAATGTGTATCGGTTCCCGCTTCCCTATATGATTCTTGACGGGTTTTCCCCTGCCCAGACATCAGACGGGAAGTATGATGATGAGTACATCGTTCGTTCCTACCGGGAGATGCCGGAGATTGACCGGTGGATCATCTCACGGATTAATACCATTGCCAGATCGGTTTCTGCAGACATGGATGAGTACCAATTGCACCGTGTCACCCGGCTTTTGATGAATTTCATCCTTGAAGATCTCTCCCGGTGGTACGTCCAGATTGTCCGGCCTCGTATGTGGCTTGAGGAAGACTCACCTGACAAAAAGTTTGCATATGAGACGATTACATACTGTCTTCGCACCCTATGCAGACTTCTTGCCCCGTTTACTCCTCATATCACCGAAGCAATGTATGAGAATCTCCGGCTGCCTGAAGATCCGGTATCAGTTCACATGTTGAAATGGCCAGCAGGAGATATCAGGCTTATTGATGAGAATCTTGAGCGTCGGATGGATGTTGTCCGGAAATTTGATGAAGCAGTTGCAAATGCACGGCAGGCAGGGAAGAGAAAACTTCGTTGGCCGGTGCAGAATGTCATTGTTGTGACGTCAAGTGAATCGGTCATCGAAGCTTTCAGGTCAATGGAAGATCTGGCAAAGGATCGAGCCAATACCCGAAATATTGAGGTTATCCAGGGAAGCTGGGAACGGATGCGATTCAATGCAGAACCGGTCATGAAGAAGATCGGACCATCATTTGGGAAGAAAGGACCGGTTGTGAAGGGTCTGATTGAGGCTGCAGACGGGTCAGCCCTCCGAAAGCAGCTTGAGGAGTCCGGGTCGGTTACACTGAGTGATGGATCTGAGGAGTTTGTCCTGACCGCTGAACATATGACCTTCAGTCAGCATCTTCCGGAAGGGATCTTTGGTGCAGAGATGACCGATGCGTCGGTCTATGTTGATACGACGCTTACTGAGGATCTTGAAGCTGAAGGATATAGTCGTGAGATCATCAGAAGGCTTCAGGAGATGAGAAAACAGCTTGATCTGAATGTTGAGGATAATATCGTGATAGATGCTGTTATAGAGGATGTGCATCTGCGGGAGCTGCTTTCGGCATCATGGCTGGATCTCATAAAACAAGAGGTTCGGGGTAAAACGCTGAAGATTCATGACTCTGTCGGTGGCAGGGATGGATCAGTATTGTTCCAGCTTGACCGGGATTGGGATATTGAAGGAGTGAATGTTACGCTGGGGATATCTCTGGCCGGATGAGATATTGCTTTTCTGGATCTCAAGTAACGATAAAATTATTAAAACACTCCCTTTTTTTTACAGGCCATTCAAATATCTCTTCCATAAAAGAAATTGGTGTCGGTTCGATTGAATAGTTAATGGTAAAAACATGGTGGTCTGGATTTTCAAAAGGATGCATATGCCATGAGTCATGGATGCAATCTCTGGTAAATAATCTGTTTGACCTGCTTATCAAAAAAAAGTATGTTGTTCCGGATATCTCATGGGGATAAAATTGGATCCATATGTCTTCAAGAATATCAACCCTGGTTTTTTACTGAATGATCAGTCAGATGAAGTATTTCTAGAGGCAGAGCACAGAGGTCTGCAGCATCCTCCATCTTTCCAACAAATTCTTCGATTTTCACGAAATCACGCTGGATTCAAGAATTGAGAATTTTCTTTTCATTGATTCTATACCATCAACTGCTAATTCCCAATCACAAAAATCAGATTCAGCTTCAAATGAATAATCTGGATCTTCTTTTATTTTTTCCTGAAATGATTGGAAGTCCTGTTATATTTATGATGAAAATATGTATTCATGCATTGATATTGTGTAAGACGACATCTTATTTCTTGTAATATGAATATTTTTACCAAATCATTTTCTTTCCCAGGAAAAAAATCCGATATATCTCCTGAACCTGATTTGAGAGAACAAGAGACATACCCAATATTTTTATTCCTGTGATTTAGGAATTATGGTCTACCGTCAGATGTTGTTGGCCGAAAAATTTTTTTTGAACTAATGACTTTGTGGTGTTTGAAAAAATTTAATTGCTTTGGGGTTATCTCTGGATGGGTAAAGAATAATCTCAAATCTTTAATACTTTAATCTAATAATACCTCGATTCCCGGACAGGAGAGGAAATGAGAATCCCATTGTTATCATTTTCCATCAAATCCAAGTGAGGTTGTTGTTAATAATTCATCAAGGGCTCCTATTCGGGAACCCTTCTAATGTATGGTGTTTATCAGAATTTTACTAATATTGCAAAATCGCTGGTAACCGGGATTACCTCAATATTCTCTTTAATTGTCTCTATCTCCTGGATTTTTTTTCGGATGAGCTGATCGGTAAGCTCCTGCAGTTAATTCAAAAATAGAAATTACTGAAATATATTGATAATCCCCAGATTGATACAAGTATTTAGAATTTCAGGTGATTTTTTATCTTTTTGAATGAGCCCGAGCAGATGTGATGTATCGAGTAGTGGCATTATAACCTGATATCTTTTGGATATTTGGCCCGGCTTTCTTTTATGACATCTTCTATTGCATTTGCAAATTCATTATCCGGGTCAAGATCTGAAAAAATTTCAGATAACGTCTTCTATTTTGGAAAATGTTTTATGATTACTTTTGAAAATGATTCATTTTCGGAAGTTTTTAAAGATCGCAGACTTTCTTATGCCTTTTCTCTGATGCTGATTGTTTTTGTACTCATTCCTCTCTAATCCTCTATGTGTGTATGTGTATGCAGATCTATTAACTTTAGAGAATAGCTAAAAACCTCACCTTTTTATCAGTGGCGATCGAATAATAATAGTGGATAACTTTTGCACGTCTATTTTTCGAGAAGAATATAAAAAATACAAAAAATCGGGCGACACACTTTCAAAAATTAGTGATTCTATCGACTGGGAGCGTTTAGAGAGCTAATCTCACCCCTTTACAAAGATAACAAAATTGATGGTGGACGTCCCCATTTAGATGAAATAGTGATGATTAAAACCTTGGTATTGCAACATCTCTATGGATTATCAGATTATGAAATCGAACGAAATATTTATGATCGAATGAGCTTTCGTCATTTTTTAGGTTTTCCAGACATAATTCCCGATCGTTCGACAATTTGGCTATTCAGAGAGCGATTAATAAACAGTAACTGCCTTGATTTAATTTGGGAAGAATTACAGCATCAAATAGACAAATTAGGATTTGGAATTCATCGTGGAGTTCCAGGTCATGCTAAAAAAGATAAACCGAGAGGTGATGAAGCTCTGACTCGACGATCAAAGGAGGGAACATGGAGTAAAAAAGGGAATAACTCCTATTTCGGTTATAAAATGCATACATTAGTAGACAAAGAATTTATGATTATTCGAGAAGTTGGAACCTCGACGGCATCACTTCACGATAGTCAAATCGATCTTACTGAACCCGGACAAACAGTTTACCGCGATAAAGGATATTTTGGCGTAAAACCCAATGCATCAATGGATATAACTATGCACAGAGCAACCCGAGATCATCCCTTGAGTTGTAAAGAAAAACGCCGAAATAAAGCAATATCACGGATCCGCTCTCTTGGTGAGTTGCCATACGCTGTGATGAAACGAATTTTTAAGGGAGGGCATGTTTTGGTAACAACTATTGAACGTGTACACGTGAAAAACATCTTTTCCTGCTTTTCTTACAATTTATATCGGCTGAATAGTGTTCAAATAACTATGTAATAATTGCGATAGCTATCGTTCTAAGCGAAAAGGATGGGAAAGAATTTGCTTCTTTTGTGATTTTTTTGCATATTTTCAGTTTTATCACCTCTCATATGATCATATGTTGTCGTTGTAAGATCAAAAATAGGGGTTATTAGCTATTCTCTTTATTAATTTTCGGGTTACTGAATTCAGTCTTGGTAATTATAAGATACGATAAAGAGGATATCATTCGCCTTGGAAATATTTATATCACTGTAATTATATATCAGGAACCTCATCACTCGGTTTAATCATGATTATTGACCTAAATTATCAGCATTCTGATGGAGGATTTGATACCCCTCAATTCAATGCAAAGGGACTTGACGGAATGGGTGGAGTGCCAAATGCATACTGGGTTGTTGAACCAGATCTTGTGCTTGATCCGGGACGGTACCAGATACTTGATTCAGGCAGTTCCACCTGGGCTCAGAATTCAGAAACCGTCGGCTGGGGAATTACAAAGGTCTGGGGAGTTGTCGAGTAAAGGAAAGGCAATTTTCCCTCTGTTCTTCTTGATACGGTGATGTCGGATTTTTTATATAATTATTCGTTCAATAAAATCTTTACCGTCCGGTTTCCCAAATAACGGTATATCCTTGTCAATTGTCACTACCCTTCTCGTTGTTATCGTCTTTTCATCCGTCTTCGGATTATACCCTTCCTTCTCGACCACGGTCCGGTACACCAGAATACCCCGCCGTTGCCAGGCGGGAGTCATGGCAAGATTAACTCCTCGCTGAAAACAGAATTCATGAAGCTCTGCAGCTTTCATTGCATGGAGCATAGATGCTGCTTCCTGTGAGGTATACCCTTCATCTTTCAGTAATTTCTGGCTCCATCCGTTCATGTGGTTTCGCCATGCCTCCTGTTGTCTCCAGGAGAGATAGGGTAGGATATGATCCGGAGTGACCGGGATTATTCGTGCATCAAAAGAGACCGGCTCTTTTAATTCTAAGGCAATGGTAAGGCAACTTGAAGCAAAGGAGGCAAGGACCGAATCAATTTTTTCAACTCGCCCAAGAAAGAGATTTTCAGTAAAATAGAGACTTATCTCATCTGAAAAGGTATACCCGAACACCGGGGCAAAGCCGGCATCAATGAGCAATCCTTTGGTAACAAAGGCCATGGCATCGGAAAACTTCTCATCAAAGGGTTCAGAAAAATTTAGTTTATCTGTAACCTGGTGAAATGCCCGGCCATCAAGACGGACGATTATCGGAGAGAGGGTCCGTAGGTCTGCATAGATTTCCCTCTCTTTCATAAGTCAGGGTTAGAGTTCCCCTTCGTTTCTGAACATGTGCGGGATGTGCCTGATAACAATCACATCAGATATACTCTTGACCAACCGGTACGGGATTTTCACCCCTTTATGAGACTTGATCTCCATGACTTCAGGGTTCAGTTTTCCTACAGCAAGTGCATCAATTCTCTTTGAATCAATATCCAGGATAATATCATCAACCTCTCCGATGAACATCCCGTTTTCAGAATATATTTTTAGTCCGATCAGGTCAGTAATCTGATTCTTCATACTGCATTGACATTAATACCGGATAGATAAAAAATGTTACCTTATCATTTCAGGATTCGATGAAAAATCAATCGTGGGATACGATCATCTGATGAAACAAGTATCCAAACATATATTATGTTCATACAGGAATATTCCCGTATGGTGCACATGGCTGGTTATACAATCTTGACCATATTGGTTCTGTGTCTTGCTATTTCTGTATTTCCCGCTCTGGCAGAGAATACTCCTTTGGGATCATACATCGTTACTGAGATCAGGGATGAAGCCGGGGCCCTTATCAAACATTCAGATCTGTCAAGAATTACTGCGACAATTGATGGTTTGAATATATCCGGTAGCGCAGGTTGTAATCAGTACAAGGCGACGATTGCTATGAAAGACGGGGCCATTACCATCTCTGCCCCTGCAGCAACTCTCAAGTACTGTCAACCTGAAGTAATGAAGGAAGAGTCACAGTATCTGAAAAACCTTGAAAAGATTGTCCATTACAAGATTATTGATGATAATCTTCTCTTGTTTGACGCGGAAAATCACCCCGTCATCTCATTTACCAGGTATGAGGAGAAGGAATCTGTACCATTCCCCTATGACACTCCGTTTATTCTTACCAGAATCTTCAGGGACGATCAGTTAAAGTATGCTTTTCTTGCCCTGAAAACCCTGATTGAATTTCATCCGGACGGGACCTTTACCGGTAATGGGGGATGTAACGAATTCTCAGGAACGTACAACCTGACTGCGAACACCATCACCTTTAATCCGGTGACCATTACAAAGAAGGCATGTAATAAGAGCAGACTAAACCAGGAGCAATCCCTGTTGGATATTATGAAGGGAACGCTTGGATATGAGATAAGGAATGATCAGGTTATCCTGATGAATGATGCCGGGGTAGTGGTTGCTGAGTGGAAAGAGTACGATACTCCATAAAAATTCTCTCATTTTTTTGTATCATTCTGATAATTTTTCGATAGCTATACTGGTTCCGAGTGCCAAACATATCAGATAATATGGATGGCTCATTTAAAATCGGCCGGCTATTTGGTATTCCAGTCCTGATTCATTTTACCTTTCTTCTTATTATACCGTTATTTGCCTGGGTAATCGGGTCAGATATTGAATTCACGGTTCAAATGGTCAGAAATGCCTTTCATGTGAGTATTGATGACCGGTATATTCTATCCGGATTTATTCCATATTTTCTTGGAGCCACCGTTGCAATTGGACTCTTTATTGGGGTGTTTATCCATGAACTGGCCCATTCACTCATCGCTCTCCGCTCCGGGATCCGGATAGACAGTATCACTCTTCTGTTCTTTGGTGGAGTAGCAGCAATAGAAGAGCAGGAGCCTGAGCCAGGAACCGAACTGGTCATGGCCTTGGCAGGACCGCTCACGAGTCTTGCTATCGGTCTAATCTCCGGGGTTCTTGTTTACGTTGTTCATCGGTTTGTTGATTCATCAGCAGAGGCCGGAGTTCTTATCTATATATTCGGTTATCTTGCGATTCTGAACATCCTGCTCTTTGCGTTTAATCTCCTCCCTGCCTTTCCCATGGATGGCGGAAGGGTTCTCCGTGCCTATCTTGCAACCCGGATGCCCCTTCATAAGGCCACCTCCATAGCATCATCGGTCGGGAAGGGATTTGCAGTATTATTCGGTCTAGTCGGATTGATCCTCTTCTCCCCCATCCTCATCCTAATTGCTTTCTTCATCTATATCGGGGCCGGACAGGAATCAATGGTGACCAGATACAACTTCCTTTTAAAGGATGTTACGGTCGGGCAGATCATGTCTCGTCCGGTTGTGGAAGTACCGCCGCGGATGCCGCTATCTGAAGTACTGTCCTTGATGTACCAGACAAAGCATCTGGGATTTCCGGTCACAGAGCTCGGCCATCTGGTTGGCATCATCACCCTGACTGATCTTGCCCGGACACCGGTGCTTGACCGGGATGCCATGCAGGTTCGAGATGTTATGTCCAGGGATGTAGTTGTCCTTCCGCCTTATGCACCGGTTATGGATGCTCTCCGGATCATGACCCGGCAGGATATCGGGAGGATTCCTGTTATGGCAGAAGAGAAGATTATCGGGATTGTTACAAAGTCAGATATCTTTACGGTGATTGAACTGCGGGAACTGTAAGGTCCAGAATACCATCCGGCAGAGAAGTGCCGGTGAATTTTCCAAAATCCTTCTCTGATCTGAACGGTCGTTTTGCAATCACCTGAACTATTCCTTTTTTCGAGAGGCCCGGGATCCATTTGAGTGCTTTGTGGGGAAGCGTGTTGATTGGAACCGGACAGGGGAGAGCCGTCAGGGAACGCATGCCATGGTCAACAACTACCACATCAAGAACTGCTCGGACTGGCAGGGGAAGAGGAATGCCAACAAGGATTGGGTATGATCCCATCTGCCTTCCAAAAGAGATATCTCCCTCTTCTTCAATGATAACCGACCTGAGAATGGTGAATGGAGGGAAGACCTTTCGAAGCATGGGAAGATCAAAATTCTTCCGTGTCCAATCTTTAAATGAATGAAAAGCCTTGTCCGGAACTGGAAGAGCATTATGCTTACTTGCTTTTGTCCCCTCACATGGCATGAGCTGACGGATGTTCACTCTCCGGATAAGATATCCCTTCTGCAACACGTTTTCAAGAAATTCCCTGTTCAGTGTATAGGTATTCAGGCTTTCTCCCGCAAGACCTGCAATAAAGTTCAGGCCAGGTAAGAGTTCAGGAATTCCATCTCTTCTCAAACTCCCCACCTCATGCACAATCCGGATAGCTTCCATCACCATATCAGGAGTCGCCTTGAGATTGTTCTCCTCGATGACAACCGGATCTGCAGTCTCCATGCCAAATGCTGCAATGTCTCCCGGGGTATGATGTCTGATGATCGCAGACAGGCTTTCACATGCTTCTTCCGGGTGTCGTGCTATTGTGCCCGGATTGACGTTGTCGATGTGAAGGGTTTTCAGGGAAGGAGCAGACGTTCTGACTGATGAAAAAAGTTCTTCTATCAGATCTGGTTTTGGGACCGGAAATTCTCCTTTTCCTGCCTGCCAGGTCAGGATATCCGGTTGCCGGCCTATTCTGAAATGAGCTGCCCCGGCCTGTGCAAGGGCAGAAACCTCGTTTTTTATTCCCTGAAGAGATCGATACTGTGGTTTTCCATAGAGTGGTTCAGTGCAAAAGCTGCATCCACCTGTAACTTCCCTGCTGCATCCCCGTGCGGTCTCAATCTCACACATCACATAGGGATAATTTGGATGCTGGCAGATAATGCTGGCACCTAGTTCTGACCAGGGATCTTCTTTCTCATATGAGAAGAGAGCAGACGGGATATTCCCTGAAAACCATTTGTCAAGTGCACCGGCCGGCGAACCATGCAGAAGAGTATCAACATGGAAATCTCCCTTCCTGAGTGCAGCCTGACCTCCGGCTGATCCTGCTCCGAAGAGAATGGGACCGCCAAGAAAGGTATGCGGGTTAGAAAGGGCTGATCCAATCTGCTCTATCTCCTGCCAGGTCGCCGGTGTGCCCCCGAGATATTTCCCCGGAACGGTCATCCCGGCGATCATGACGACATACGATGCAGTATTTGCCGCACAAAGCAGGCTAGGGTCAGATCTGATCTGATCAATGGTATGATAGGTGACCGGGAATTCATGAGAGAAAAATACCCCCGCAATGGTTCGTATATAGGGGGAGATGTAAGGAGGAACGCCAAGGCATGCCGGTTCGTCGACATACCCGTCTATTATCCATGCCTCAGAGCTCATGTCCACAGAGGGAGAGGAGTTTTCTTGCCCATTGGAGTTTTCCTTTCTTCATAGGAGTGACCACGGGATCATCTAGATCAAATCCGATAAGGGTTACGTCTGATGCCTGCATCTCATGAGCAAGGTATACGGCCCGATCACCATCGGTAAATCCACCAAAGTTGTAGACATGGCCAAAGGGTTTTCCCTGGGTGGTCAAAACCAGCGGTCCTTTCATCCGGGGAACCCATGTCCGAAGACGGGGAATATTATCTCCATGGGCATGGACTACTAGAATAGTCCCTTTCCTGTTCAGGGTAACTGCCTCATCCTCAATCCCGTCAAGGTCGGTGACGATGACATCAGGTGTAATTCCATGTCGTATCAGAACGCCGGAGGCTGCATCTGCAGCGATGATTACTCCGGTAATTGCTTCCAGCTCCTGTGAAAGAGTTGGTGCATTCCCGCAGATTGTAACCGGTTTTCCTGCAATACAGGATTTTAAAAGATCTGTTGCATCCTGTATTGTCAGATCTGCAAGAATATGTGCAGCCCGGTCATCTTCTGCAGGGTCAAAAGAGAAGTACTCGCAAATCTCCTGGTACACCGGTTCCCAGTCTTCATACTTCACTCTCCTCATCCTCCAAAAGACCGACGAGGCGGTAAAAGTTCTGTAAAACGGGATCTATTACCAGGTGTAAAAGTTCTTCCTTTTCCCTGACATGAGCAAAGACATGGAGTGGAATACTTGCAGCAGCCATGGTGGCATGACCTCCCGCATCACCGACTTCTGAGAACGCTTCGCTCATGACATTGCCTAGGTTCAGTCTGAGATCCCGGTTCCGGCCTGACATGATGATCGCTTCATCAGTAATTCCATAGACGAGCGCGGTACTGATTCCTTCCAGGTTGATGAGGAGATCAGCGGCCTGGGGAAGAGCATCACGGTTTCTGACATACCCGACATTTGAAAACAGGTACCCGTTCCTTGTTTTTCTGTTCCGGATTGCTGCCCCGATAATATCCATGGTCTCATGGGAGTACTGGGGGGACATGATCTTTTCCAAAAGATCAGCGTCACTGAACTCCAGGAGGAATGCTGCATATTCTAGATCACTGGGTGAGACATTTCGTCTAAACTGTTTTGTGTCAGCCCTGATGCCGTAGAGGAGTGCCGTTGCAACCTTTTCGTCTGGTTCAATATTGAGTTCCTTGATATATTCGGTCAGAATGGTCGCACAGGCACCCACATTCTGCCTGATATCGATAAAATGGACCTTTTCAATGTGAGAGATATCTTCCTGGTGATGGTCAATGATGATATCAACCGGCATGGAGTGAATAAGACCATTATTTGCTCCAGGCCCCTTGCTATCCACTAGAGCGATATGGGTGCATTCATTGAGTGTCTCTGGTTTTAATTTCTCCATCCTGATATCAAGCAGATTTACCAGTGTCCGGTTCTCCTGGTGGCCGATGATCCCATCATAGATGATTCTGGTTTCCAGATTCTGGTTTGCCCGTTTTGCAATCGCTGCAAGAGCCATGGCACTGGCGATCGCATCAGGGTCAGGGTTGGTATGCGTCACAATACCAAAGATACCAGACCAGGATGCAAGCAGGTTATAGAGATCACGGGAGAGGTGGTGCTTTTCAAGACGGTGTAAGTGTTCTATAGCGGCCCGTGCAACTACATGCTGAGGGTAGAGAACGAGGTCCGCGCCCTCCTGCATCAGGAGTTTTTCATTGATTGGATCCTGCGCACGGGCGACGATATGAACCCGTGGATATTTTTTTCTGACTGTTTTCAGACCGGTAATATTTGCTTCATGATTATCGCTGACCACAAAGGCGATATCAAAATGATCTATTCCCTGCAGCATGTCAGGATCGGTAAGATCGCGAAGAAAAGCTTCAATCTTCTGCTCCCGAAGTTCCTGAACACGTTCAGGATTGCTATCCATACAGAGCAGTCTGCCACCTTCCTTTTTCAGTTCTTCAAGGATCAGGTATCCAACACTCCCACACCCACAAATGAGATAGGTTCTGATCCCCGGTGACGCTGCCGGGCTGAATCCAGGCATATTCAGGTATAGGTTGGATTATAGAGGTATAAAGGGGCGTAAGAAAACTATATATGTGGGCTAAACCAACATGTTATGGCACAACGGGTCTGTAGCTTAGTCGGTAGAGCGGCGGACTCTTAATCCGCAGGCCAGGGGTTCGAGTCCCTTCAGGCCCGCTCGTTGTTTCTTTTTTGCAATGGTTTCAATCGATTATTTAACGTTCTCATTCATAAAATTCTCTGATGACTGGTGAAGAACCAGAATACGTGGAAGTAACCTGCCAGCACTGTGAAGGAGCCGGATGTTGTTTTTGTAACACAAAGGGAATGGTTACAGTGAAATGGCCTGAAAAGATGTGTCGCCATTGTAACGGAGTCGGATGCATATACTGCGGATATACCGGCTGGGGTGGTCTGAAAGGGAAATATGATTAATTTTAGTGTGGATTATTGATCATTCTCTTGGGTGACTGTTGATATTGGGGGGATATGAAGTCTATTTTCAGACCGAATCCGGAACGGATGAGACTTAAAGGGGATTTAAAAGGTCTTCTCCGGTTACTGGACGGGAAAAATGATACTGCATTACGGATAGAAGCAATATTAGCGCTCGGCCGGATGAAAACTCCGGTTGCAGTTGAAGAACTTATCAGACTTTTTCAGGATCCTGAGTATGGGATCAGGAATGCTGCATCTCATGCGCTTGTCCAAATTGGATCTGATGCTATAAACCCGCTGATTCTGGCTTTGTCTGTATTTGATGAACAGACCGCGAGGATGATTCATACCACCCTTACCGCGATGGGCGATGATGCAGCCAGGGAGATAGTAAAGAATATCACCACACTTCAGGGTATCGGATATGAACGAGCAGGATATATTCTGAATTCAATGGGTACTCGGATTATTCCGGTTCTTATTGATGCCTACGGGACAGAGGATCAGACGACGACCAGGTTCATCGAGGGTCTGTTTGAGTCATTTGGCAGATCAGCAATCCAGCCGTTAATCAAAGGGCTGAATCATGACCATGAAGAAGTCAGAGCACGTATCTCTGCTTATCTTATTATTCTGGGTGACCAGGTAGTCGGAGATCTCCTTTCATCATGCGGTCAGGATGAGGAATGGCTGCGGGAACTAAAATTTTACATCATCAGTGAGATAGGAAAGCCGGCACTCGATCCCCTTTATCAGGCGCTCAAAGATCCAAATCCGGTCACTTCTTCAATGGCACAAAAGGCATTCCTTGAGTTTGGAGAATCGGCAATTATGCCTCTGATATCCGGTCTGTATGATCAGGACCCTGAAGTCCGGAAGGTATCAGAAAATGCACTGACCAGGATAGGAGAGCCTGTCATCCCTCACCTGCTTGAGGAGATGTCTGTACGCCGTGATACTGATCGCGAACCGATTATCTCTGTCATTCAGCATATCGGCGAACCTGCTATCCCTTACCTTATCGGGAATCTGATTCGTTCGAAGGGTGAGCGTTCAAAACAGATGGTTCAGATTCTGTCACGAATGGGAGCAGTCACCATTCCCTATCTTATCAATTCTGTCCGGGAGCAATCAGATACGTCCGGAATAAAAGAGGCAATTCTCTCGATGGGGCGTATTGCATTCCCCTTTTTGGAAGAGGCATCTGAGCGTGAGCGGGGAAAAACTTCTGTATTCGCTATTGATCTTCTCAGACAGATTGATCCGGTCAGATCCATTGAGCCGATGATTAGTGCTCTGTATCATACTGACCGGGAGGTACGGGAGACTGCTCTTGATAACCTGGTTGCTTCAGGTGAGATTGCGATCCCCCGTCTGATTCAGGTTCTTGGTTCTGGCGATGAAGAGGCGGTCGATCTGGCAAAGATTGCTCTCATGAAGAATGGAGAACTGGCAATCCCCCATCTTGTAGATTCGCTGTCAGATCCCATGGGTGCCAATCATGCTCTTGTCCTTGAGATTCTCCGTGAGAACGAGACTGCTGCTCTTCCGTACCTTATCCCGTTCATGGCACCGGGAAAGGACGGTCATGATGAGGCGATGACACTTATTCGTGAGATTGGTGCAGATGCAACCGCTCCTCTTCTGCAGGCTCTTTCAGGTTCAGGGCCCGAACTGGCCAGTGAGATCACGTCTTACCTGTCAGAGTTATTCAGTCAGGATCCCAGGAAATTTATCATGCGGCTCTTTTCCGGTCAGGTACCGGACACCGATCTGATGTACGAACTGGTGCATACCTCACCTGAGGTTGTAATTCCAGAGCTTATCGATATATTTCAGGGAGATGACGGGTCCCGGGCACTTATTGCAGGAGATCTGTTGTCCAGGTTTGGAAAAGATGCTATTCCACCGTTTATTGATGCCCTCCGGAGTGAAACTGATGATGACCGGAAGCTTGAGATAACGAGTTTCCTGATTCGAATCGGAGAAGATGCCATTCCTGATCTGGTAGCACGGCTTGGTGACGAGGATATTGCTCCTTATGCCATGGCAGCATTAAGCGCTATTGGCGAACCTGCAGTACCCGCTCTTTTGCCTTTGCTGAAAAGTCCTGACCTGATTGCACAACAATATGCGATTCATGCTCTTACCAGAATTGGTACTCCGGCTGCTTCGGCACTGATGACCCTGATGCAGGAAGATGAGAGTCTTGTGCCATTGATTAGCCGGATATTGGCCGGAATGGGAGGTTCAGCCCTGCCAGAGCTTATTCAGGAACTTGAGACGCTTCAAGGATTAGGACAGGAGGGTAGCAGCAGAGGTATTGCGGTCATGTCGCTGATAACCGAGATAGCTCTTTCAAACCGGGATGACCTCAGGCACCTCTTCTCCATACAGAATCCGATCCTCATCACGATGTTTGAGCGTATATTTATCAGTAAGGGTGAGCAGATCCTGGCCCCTCTTCTGGATGCCGTCATGTATGAACAGGCTGTACCTGACATGGCCGCCAATATCATCACCTCCATGCGCCCACAGGCACAGACCGCCGTTACCAGGCTTTTAAAATCCATAGGTCCTGGAGACAGACGACGGATTGCCCTTTTAAAGGTGCTTGGTGTTCTGAAAGATCCGGCATCTGCCCCTCTTATGTATGAGGCATTGCAGGATCCGGATCATGAAATCAGGATGACTGCCATCAGGGAACTTGGAAAGTTTGGCAGGGAAGCTCTGGGACCACTGACCGATGCGATGCATGATCCGGACCCGCATGTTCGTGCAGCAGCGGTTGAATCATTGGGTGATATCGGACTTCCTGTCCTTGATCAGCTGATTGCAGCATTAAAAGATCCCGACGGTTCAATCCGTGCAGCAGCACTCAAAGGGATATCCAAGATCGGGGAACCAGGTCAGTTTATGCTAGTTCAGACACTTGATGACAAAGACAGAAAAGTCAGAAATGCGGTGGCAAGGTTATTGGAAGAGAGCGGGTGGAAACCCAAGTATACGACTGATCGGCTGAGTTACCTCTTTGCCAAAGAGAAATTTGATGATCTCATTCGTATCGGACCTCCAAGTGTTGATACCCTTGCCAAGGGGCTTCATGATGATGACCCTGAAATCAGGGAACGATCCCGGGATGCACTCGCTGTCATCAGGGATTCCATTCAAACATAATAACAAAACATACTAGCAGAATGGAAATCCACTAGTAGGTACCGGAGGAGAACGCATACGTCCATGAATCACATCATCTCCATCCACGATCTGGACCGGGATCAGATCGACCGGCTATTGGCCAGGGCTGGAGAAGTAACCGCTGAATTTGCAGGTAAAGAACCGCTTAAAGGAAAAATCCTCGGTCTCCTCTTTTTTGAACCCAGCACCCGGACACGGATGTCATTTGAATCTGCCATGCTCCGGCTTGGCGGGTCCTGTATGAACCTTGGCGGCGTGGAGGTAAGTTCCATGGCAAAAGGAGAGACGCTTGCCGACACCATCCGGGTTGTCAGCGGGTATGCTGATGCCATAGTGCTCCGTCATCCCAAGGTTGGGGCAGCCAGGCTTGCCAGTGAATTTTCAGAGATTCCGATTCTGAATGGAGGGGACGGTGCCGGACAACATCCCTCCCAGACTCTCATCGATCTCTATACCATCCGGCAGTCAATGTCACTAGACAATATTCATATCGGTCTTATCGGGGACCTGATGTATGGCAGGACTACTCATTCCCTTGCCTATGCACTAACCCACTACAATGCGAGGATCCATACGATTGCACCAAAGGGACTAGGGCTTCCTGATTCCATTCATGATAATCTTGAGGAGCGGGGGGCCACCGTTATCGAACATGATTCGATTGAAGAGGTAATCAGTGACCTGGATGTGCTGTATGTGACCAGACTTCAGCGTGAGAGGTTCCCTGACCCTGCCAAATTTTATGATGTATCGTCCAGTTACCGGATCACCCCCTCCCTTCTCACTGATGTAAAGGAACACCTTGCTATTCTGCATCCCTTACCGCGGGTTGATGAGATTGATCCGTCTGTTGACAACCTTCCCTATGCCCGGTATTTTGAACAGGCAAGAAATGGCGTCCCGGTCAGGATGGCCATGCTCACCGAGGTTATGGTATGACCAATGAAGAGCCAAAACGGACTTTGGTCATCAGCACAATCGAGAACGGTACGGTTATCGATCATATCAAAGCCGGAGAGGCACTCACCGTGCTCCGGATTCTTGGGATAACGGGAAGTACCCGGGAGTGCGTCAGTGTTGCAACCAATGTCAGCAGCAAGGCACAGGAGAAGAAAGATGTAGTAAAGATAGAGAACCGGGAGCTCAAAGCACAGGAAGTTGACCGGATAGCCCTTGTTGCACCGAACGCCACCATCAATATCATCCGAAATTTCAGGGTTATTGAAAAGAAAGGTGTTATTATCCCACCGGTTCTGATTGGAGTTTTACGATGTCCCAATCCCTGTTGTATTACAAATACTAATGAACCGGTTATGAGCAGATTTGAGATGCATGGGAAGAAAGCAGTTTGTTCCTATTGTGATGCGGTTATCTCATCCGACATCTCTTCGCATATCATCTGAACTCCCTTCTTTTTGGGGCTGTTGCTGTATCAGTCTCCCATGTGTATCGATCTCACCCCGCCAGATACGGGTACTTGATATCCATCGGCCATCCTCTGCAAGGACGCATCGTATCATGTGAATTTCAACGCACGGCTTTCCCCGCTCACGCCTCTTCTGATTGATATTTTTTCCGACAGGAAATGTCTCTTCACTGACAACCAGAGCATCAAAGTCTGCATCAAGTGTGGAACCGTACTGATCATGCAGTTCTTCTATCTCCCAGGTCGTTTCAGGTTCCAGGGATTTGATAAATGAGACCAGATCCCGGTACCGGTCAGCATAGGAATGAATCGGATGACTCTTCCGGTTGGCAAAAGAATCACTGGTAAGGCCGATTATGACCGCCCCTTCCGGGGTGGCCAGGTCAAAAGCGCGTCTGATGAGAAGCCGGTGTCCGTCATGCAGAGGATCAAACGTGCCCCCCACCATAATTTTCATAGATATACTGTTTCATGCGATTTTATAAAATCTGATATCATTCGTTCTCTGTTCGGCCTGAATATCTGACAAGGTATTCCTGGTACTGGAATCATATGATGAGGGAAAAGGTGGAACAAAAGGCTGATTATTACTGATGCTATTATACTATCGGAGTCTAAACGTATGAGATAACCTTCCCGAACAGAGGGTTGGTGAATGCGGTAATAAACCTGAGAAGGTCTTATGCAGATTTATCAGAATATCCCAAACGCTGCTTTTATTGCACCAAACTCCACGGTCATTGGCGATGTGGTTACCGGTCAGGAGGTCAATGTCTGGTACGGAGCTGTCATCCGTGCAGACAAGGACCGGATTACCATTGGAGATCGATCCAATATTCAGGATAATTGTGTGGTCCACACTTCAAAAGGGCATCCGGTTACCATTGGTGACGATGTATCCATCGGCCATGGCGCAATCCTTCATGGATGTACTATCGGGAGCACTGTCCTGGTTGGAATGGGGGCGATTGTATTAAACGGTGCGGTTGTTGGTGACAATACCATCATTGGTGCAGGCGCCGTTATTACTGAAGGAAAAGTCATACCTCCCGGATCTCTGGTCCTTGGTCTGCCTGGAAAGGTGATCAGAACACTTTCAGAAGAAGAGATAGCAGGAATACGAACGAATGCTTCTGAGTATGTAAAACTTGCACGGATTCATGCCCATGAATAACGCGGTCGTAATCGGAGGAGGCATAGCAGGAATTACTGCTGCACTGGATATTGCCAACCATGGTGTACATGTAGCCCTTATTGAACGTGAACCGACCATCGGAGGTCATATGGCGATGTTGGATAAGACGTTCCCGACAAATGACTGTTCCATGTGTATTTTAAGTCCCAAGATGGTCGAGGTTGAGAGGCATCCCACCATAACACTTCATACCTGTTCTGAAGTTATCGAAGTAGAGGGAGAAGCGGGGAACTTCTCTGTCCATGTGCTCCGTCATCCCCGGTATGTCAGGGCAGCGGATTGTACCGGCTGTGGGGACTGTGTGGAAGTTTGTCCTGTTGAGGTCTATAACCGGTTTGATGCCGGGATTGGTGTCAGGAAAGCAATATATAAAGCGCATCCACAGGTTGTACCCAATGTCGTCATACGTGACAAGGAGCATTGTATTGACTGCGGTCTCTGCTATGATATCTGTGGGAAACAGGCCGTTCTCAGGGATAGTGAAGATGCAGAGGAGGAGTTTGTCATCAGGGCCGGAACCATCGTAATCGCAACAGGGTATGACGTCTTTGACGCACGAAAGAAAACTCCCTACAAATATCTCTCAATACCGGATGTAATCACCAGCCTGGAACTGGAACGTATTATTAATGCCAGCGGGCCGACAGGGGGGAAGGTCAAGCGGATCTCCGATGGTCAGCCGCCAAAGGAGATCGTCTTTATCCAATGCGTTGGTTCACGGGACTTGCCACTGGGATGCCCCTCCTGTTCGGCAGTCTGCTGTATGTATGCGATAAAAAATGCCATGCTGATTAAGGAGAAGAATCCGGATATCCGTGTTACAATTCTGTATATGGATATCCGTGCATATGGCAAGGGATATGAGGAGTATTATGCCCGTGCAGAGCAGCTTGGTGTCAGTTTTATCAGGGGGATGCCAGGAGATATCTATGCTCAGGACGGAATGATCATCGTGCAGGTTGAAAATTCAGAGACAAAGGATGTTCTTAAGATACATGCTGATCTCGTTGTTTTGTCTGTTGGAATCAGACCGACAGGAAATGCATCAACACTTGCCGAACGTCTTGGTATCACCTGCGATGAATCAGGATTTTTTGAGAGTGTAAATGTAAAATCAGGTCCGGTACAGACCCTAAAACCAGGAGTTTTTATTGCCGGGACCTGCAAGGAACCAATGGATATTCCTGATTCTGTCATGGAAGGCGGTGCAGCAGCAATGCAGGCCGTAATGAGTTTGATGCGTGGATGATCATGGAGCCTCTTCGTCCAATTCTTTTTCACCCCCACATTCCCTCAATTGAATACATAGAACAGACCCTGCTTCCTGACACCTATGAAGTCAGAACCGCCAGGACAATTCCTGATCTTGCTGAAGCGATAAAACGTCTGGGTATCAGGGGTGCACCGGCGTTAGGGTGTGCCGGAGGGTGTGGGGTTGCGTTATCGGCGCTGATTACGAAAGCAGATTCACTGCCGGAATTTTTAGACCAAGTGGGATCAGATGCAGATCTTCTCAGAAAAACCCGGCCTACTGCGGTGAATCTCTTTTATGGCATAGATCATGTCCTCACTGCTATCATGTCCTCACAAACGATAGAAGAGGCCAAAAGCAGGGCAGTAGATGCCGCAGAGGAGGTTATCGATGCTGACAGGAGAACCTGCCATGCCATTGGGAAAACCGGGCTTGAAGTCATTCCGGATGGTGCCAGAATCCTGACCCATTGTAATGCAGGAGCTCTTGCCTGTGCCGAATGGGGGACTGCTCTTGGAGTAATCCGTTCCGCTCATGAAGCAGGAAAGAACATTTCGGTATACGCCTGTGAAACGCGGCCACTACTCCAGGGTGCCCGCCTTACCACCTGGGAACTGCTCAGAGACGGGATCGACGTCACCCTCATCATCGATTCCATGGCCGCCGTTCTCATGCGGAAAGGTGCCATCGACGTTGTAATTGTTGGAGCCGACAGAATCGTATCTGATGCAGTATTCAATAAAATCGGGACATATATGCATGCCGTCTGTGCGCAGACTCATAATATTCCCTTTTATGTTGCAGCCCCACTCTCCACCTTTGACGAGGAGAGCTGTGAAGATATGATCATCATTGAGGAGAGGGATCCACAAGAGGTCAGGAAAGTCCGTGGATGTGTGACCGGACCAGATAACGTCCCGGTATGGAATCCTGCTTTTGATGCAACACCCGTACATCTTATCTCCGGAATTATTACCGAGTATGGAATTTTTACACTCCCTCGTGATATTGATACCATAAAACAGTTAAAGAAGGGGAAGGATATGCAGAGGCACTAAGGTGATGACCATGCTTCAGCCATATATGCCGGTAATCACGCTTATCGGAGAGCTGACAATACTGGTAATTTTATCCATCCTTGTGCTTGGATGCATTCTGCTTATTCTTACCCTCTATGCCATCCGCTCAGGAAATATTCTGTTTCCTAAGTTCATGCGGGCAGGACTTCTCTTTCTTGAAGGAATGATGCGGAGTATGTTCCGCCTCTTCGGTTTTGAAGACAGTGATTTTTTCAGGATCATTGTAACACTTCAGAATACGCTGAACCGAAAGGCATTCATGTCTATCCCCGTGACTGAACGGGTTGTCTTTATGCCTCATTGTCTTCGATCCAATGCATGTCCTGCTCACCTGCATGATGAAGGGCTGAAATGTCGTGAATGCGGTCTCTGTAAGGTAGGAGAGGGAAAACGTCTGTTAGAACTGTTAGGATACCGGGTGTTTATTATTCCTGGTTCTTCTTTTATCAAGCGGATGATAAAGCGGTATCGTCCCCGTGCGATTATCGGCATAGGATGTCTTCTTGAAGTAAAAGAGGGAATTGAGATGTCCGGTCAGTATAACATCATTGCCATGGGAGTTGTAAATACCTCTGATGGGTGTGTGGAGACTTCTGCAGACTGGGACCAGGTTTTCAAGACCGCTATTCTTGGTATTGCACCGGATAAAATCCCCGAAGAGCTGAAAAAATATATTGAATGAGATTACAGCAGAACTGCCGAGAGAAGGAATACCAGGAGTGAAGCAAACATTCCTGCCTTTAATATCTTTGAACTCTTTGCTTTTATCATCTCTTCTGAATTGGTTGCCTTCATTCCCCGTATTGCTCCAAACAGGATGATTGCATCAACAAGAATGATGGCACCCAGGTAGAATGGCCCCCACCTCGAATAGAGGAGCAGAGACATGAGAACGCCGGCAGTTGCACTTATGAGAGCAAGATAGATGGTTGCACGAATACCATAGAGGAGAGGAAATGTCCGTGCTCCATGTTCATTATCCCCCGGCATGTCTTCAGCGTCTTTTATGAGTTCACGTGCAAGCATGACACCACAGGTGGCACCGGCAATAGGAAAAACAGATATAATGCCTTGAATTCCTTGTATTGCGCCACCGAACAGAAAGATGCTTGCTGCAAGATATGATACCGATATATTTCCAAAGAGAGGTGTCTTTTTTAAAAATGATGCATACAGCCATAAAATAACTGAATTTACCATGGCTATTCCGGCAAGAGGCAGGGGGGTGAAGAGAATGGCGATACCATTACCGATAAGAAAGAGAAGAATGGCATACATGAGTGCATGCCCTGGTATTATCTGCCCTGATGGGATGGGCCGGTCAGGTTGGTTTATCGCATCGATCTCCTTGTCATAGTAGTCATTGATGACATTGCCTGCCCCGGTGATTGCAAGGACGATACAAAAAATCCAAAAAAACTCTGCCGGAATAGAGCCGGTTGCGATAATTGATGCAAGAATTCCTGCTAGTCCGGCAACAACTGCATTAACCGGCCGGATGATGGAGAGATAGGCTGCGCCGTTCATTTCACACCTGTTTCAAAAAAGGGTACGGACGTGGAGGGATTTGAACCCCCGGCATTCAGCTTAGGAGGCTGACGCCATATCCTGACTAGGCCACACGTCCTGCCTTATTACATGTAGCAGGGATAGGTATAAGATTATCGAACACCATTTTTAGCGGAATGGACCTCACCTGGGTCACGGAAGGCAGGACCACGATTGCAGTGCCCTGCCAGAATCCTGACGTTCCCTTTCCGCCTGGCACAGCGCCCGTATTTTATAATTCCAGGATGGCACTGAATCGTGACAGTACCGTTCTTGTGGTACGGCAGACCCATCCACATTCATATCTGGATGCGATGGCCGCCTCCGGAATCAGGGGGTGCAGGGTCGGTTATGAAACCGGTGTTCCGGTCACCTTCAATGATCGGGATCAGTTGGCGATTGATCTTATCACGCATAATGTCCAGTCTCTTGGGATAAAGGCAGATATTACCTGTCGTGATGCGAACAGCCTGATGTCAGATGAGAAGTTCGGGTTTGTGGATCTTGATCCTTTTGGCACTCCTGCTCCGTTTATTGATGCTGCCATTCGTTCTTCGGGGAAGTATCTTGGCGTTACTGCAACTGATACGGCACCATTATGTGGTGCTCACCTGAAAGCAGGGATACGGCGGTACATGGCACGGCCACTCAATACCGAATACCATACCGAAGTTGGCCTTCGGATACTTCTTGGGAATGTTGCCAGGCATGCAGCGGTATATGACAAAGGGATTACTCCACTCTTCTGTTATGCCCATGAACATTTTGTCAGGCTTCATCTCCAGCTGAAGAGTAGTGCGTCGGCAGCTGACAAGAGTATTGCACGGCTTGGATACATTCATCAGTGTCCGAAATGCCCATACCGTTTGGAGGAACAGAAATTCTTCCCCGGGATTCATACCTGTCCGCTCTGCGGAGCATCATTAACTCCAACCGGACCACTCTGGACCGGATCAACCCATGATCCCAATATTCTTGCCGGGATGATAGAGGATGCTGAGACCTTTATCGCCGGTGATCCATCAGGACTATTAAAACTGTTAGCATTGTGCAGAGATGAGCCAGATATCTCCTTTAGTTATGATTATCATAAACTGGGGAAATTTTACCGGTTGTCACCAGGGCCGATCGATGTGCTGCTGAACCGACTCAGGGATAAAGGATACCGTGCAGGCCGGGTGCATTATTCCGGGTATGGTATCAAGACCGATGCACCGCTCGAAGAGATAAGGGATTGTATAAGTTCGTGAAGAATAAGGGAGAAAAAATTACCCGGGTTTTGGGATGAATGTATCTGAATTTATAATATTGGCACAATCGCCTGTTGCCCTGATGACAAGAGACCTTTCTTCTCTATGCTGCTCCGGTATCCTCTATCAGGAATGCAACTGCCCCGTATACCCTTTTATCAGAATATTCCGGCATCCATATCTTTGTCATCTTCAGTTTTTTTATGAAATCCCTGATATCTTCAGGCCGTAAGGTTGTTTTTACTTTGACAATCATGATAGCAATGTCGTTTATTGCATTAATGTCAAATTCATAATCAACACCCTCTCGTTCCCCTGATCTCCTTTTTATGATATCCGTAACTGCCATTCCCCGTTAGTTCAGGATAGGTATGATATCTCGATCCACCAGGGTTTCTATTAATTTTCCCCACTATGATGTAAACAATCTTTCCAGTTTATTGAGTTTTTTACCTGTCTTCTGAAACATCAGCCATACTTTCTCAAAAGTGAGCGGACCCTTAGTATTATCAGAGTCTGATGTCGGGGGAGTATTTGTCTTTTTTGAAGGTGGCATCTCCACAGTGATATCCATGTGATATCATCTTAAAGGAATAATTATCGTTCGATGATGATCTGCAGAATATCCTCATCTGCAAGGTTATGGGCAATACCTACCCGCTGTGCTTCATGTTTGACAGATGTGCCCCAGACACGTGCATATCTGAATTTATCAACAAAGTCACGATGCAATTTCCGACAGACGTCTTCAATTTTTGAACCGGTTCTCATGATGAGTGGTTCATCCATATCTGCAGGTCCTGCCTGGGGCTTGAGGAATATCCTGATAAATCCAAGTGCATTATATATTGCATCCTTTAATTCTTCCATGTGGTAGCCGGTTGCTGCAGATATCATGATTGGTTTTTGTCCAAACCGCTCGGTAAGATCTTCTTCGATCTTCTTCCGGTCCTTTTCATCGACAAGGTCAACCTTATTGACAGCGATGATCGCCGGGATGTATACTCTGCTCCCCATGATTGCATCAATCAGGTCATCCTGGGTAGCATTTCCTCTGATAAGAATATCTGCACTTGCGATACGATTCTCAGTCAAAATGGATCGGACTTCTTCGATATCCAGATCCAAGGTTCCAACCGCATTTAATCTGACCCCTCCCCGTGAGGTCTTTTTTATGGTAATATCAGGTTTTGGAACATTGACCCTGATACCTGCGTCGTATAATTCACGGAACAGGACGTCCACATGTTTTTCATTAAACACATCGACAAGAAGGACGATCATATCTGCATTTCTGACAACGGCAATAACTTCCTTCCCCCGGCCTTTTCCCATCGCGGCACCGGCGATAAGTCCGGGGATATCAAGGAGCTGAATTTTTGCGCCTTTATGTTCAAGAGCGCCGGGAACTACTGTCAGGGTGGTGAATGCATACGCTCCGGTTTCACTTTGAGTACCTGTGAGCACATTCAGGAGCGTGGATTTACCAGTAGAAGGAAAACCGACAAGAACCACCGTTGCATCGCCGGATTTTTTAACGGCATAGCCTTCTCCACCGCCACCGGCTTTCATCGCCCGGTTTACGGCTTCTTCTTTCATTTTGGCGAGTTTTGCTTTGAGCCGCCCGATATGCTTAGAGGTAGCCTTGTTATAAACGGTATTCTGGATCTCGTCCTCTATCTCCTTGATTTGATCCTCAATACCAGCCATGTATCCTAATACGTTCCCCTCTTGTACTCTTATATCTGTGGGATCATTTCAAAAAAAACCGGTTTATTTATATATTACTAATGATAACATTTAGAGGCACAGCTGATATAGTGTAGGGGTCAATCATGCAGGACTCTCACTCCTGCGACTGGGGTTCAAATCCCCATATCAGCATAAATTTTCTTTAATTTTTGATAATTTTAATTTCTCTGCTGTAATACCTTTTTCCAGATTGATACATCATTGCCGACCATAGAAATATTGCAGTCCTGGAATCATTCACTAGGAATTCTGAAGAAGAATATATCATAAAGAAATCCATACGAAACCTTGATTCACCGTTTACTGACCTGGTAGAGGATGCCCAGAAAAGATTAAAAAAACTAGGGAAGAAGTGTCTCCCGTTTTTTGTGGAGGCAATAGAGAATGATGTTTTTGTTTCAGATACGATCAGAGATGAATTACCTGAAGTACTTGCTCTTTTTAAGTAGGATGCCGTTTCAATTCTGATTCCCTATCTTGATAATCCGAATGAAGATCTGGTTTATGCTGCTCAAGCCGCTATCGAAGAAGTTGGAAAAATGAAGTTCCTATTCTTTGCTAAGAGATAGAGACGGATAATCTGGTTGTAAAAGGGAAAATTATTAAAATTCTTGGGTTTATCAGTGACAAAAAAGCGATTCCCGTCTTAATATAATGTCTTTCTCATCCTGAAAAAGCTATCCGGGATGAGGCTGAATGGAGTCTAACCCAGATTGGTTCTCCATGTTATGATCACGTTCTTCCTCTCCTTTCATCTGATTCTGTTCAATTAATATGTTCGGCTGTTTACATTCTTCCCAGGGTTGACCCTACAAAGGGGTTTTCTGCGATTATTTCTCTGTTTAATCATCCGGACGATGATGTCTATGACAGCGCAATTGACTCATTCATTGGTTTGAATCAGAAACCGGTAGATGAACTTTTATCTCACATACATTCGGAGAGTACTCAGGAATTGATTGGTATCCTCAATGTAGTCGCCAATAGCAGGGATATTTCGGTGATTGAAAAAAGTATCCGTGGATTTGATCTCTCACGAGAGATTAGACTTGTTGAGGATGCACAGGATAAGGCTCTCGAATGTCAGAGTCTTGATAGTCTCCGGGGCGTTGAAGGATCAGGTGCTCATGCGTATTTTCAGGGTTTTTCATTGGCTTTTGATGAGGAATGGGGTTTTTTGGGCAGGTCGCAGAATCCTGCAACTGATCCAGTGAACAGTTTACTCAGTTACGGATACGGGATGCTCTATATTCAGGCCAGACAGGCACTGGTGCTGTCAGGGTATTCTCCTTATTATGGGGCATATCATGAAACATATAAAAAGCAGGAGGCACTGGTATACGATCTGGTTGAGGAGTTCAGACAACCAGTAGTTGACCGGACCGTTGTGACGTTTCTTGCAAAACATATGGCCACACCTGATGATTTTACCTATCCAGATGAGGGTGGTTGTATGATCGGAACGATGGCAAAGAAGAAGTATGCAGCTGCTGTACTTACTCGAATACATGGGAAAGTAAAATATGAAGAACAAACATTTCAGGATATTTTCAAAAGGCAGGCGG
>Ga0228535_1000614_pt1 | contig 89961 bp, 99 predicted proteins | sample SJ1metagenome_FD_168457 | JGI IMG/M metagenome (GOLD analysis project Ga0228535, IMG submission 168457) | Enriched culture of PCE-dechlorinating microbial communities from Ithaca, New York, USA - SJ1 | ecosystem: Engineered > Modeled > Simulated communities (microbial... > Unclassified | place...
CCAGGACCGCCGATCTCGTCGCTTCTTTCAGGCTCAAGAAAACATCGCTCCTCATCATCCGTATAGAATGACAGATGACATTTTCCCTGTCCCGTTTCAGGTATGACATTATCACTGTCTCGTAACAACAGTCTTCACTTTCGTTGACATTAACGTTTCGCCATGCTAGACTGCGAAAGACTTCATTATATGCACAAAGTAACATGATAAAGTTTTCAGGGAGAATATCCATGGCCATAATACTTGATAAAAATGAGAATCCTTTTGAAATGTCACCCGGGGTAAAAAAAACGGCAATAGAAGAAATTTCCCGTCTTTTTTTCAGCAGATATCCCGATCCTGATTACAGGAAATTGCGGGAGAAGCTGGGTGCCCTTGCCGGCCTTCCCTGTGATGTCGTTATCCCGGGGAACGGCGGGGACGAGACCCTGTTGATGGTTTTTTCATGTTTTGTAAGGCCCGGGAATACGGTTCTCGGCTTTTCGCCGACTTTCTCGGAATACTACAGACTGTCTGAACTTTTCGGGGCCCGTTTCGCTACGGTCCCTATAGGCTTGGAAGGTGATGAGCCCGATTTTAATTTTTCCCTTTTCATTGAGATGATAAAAAGGGAAAAACCGTCTGTTGTCCTTCTCGATACACCGAACAACCCGACGGGGAAAACCCTTCCGGTGCGGTTTCTCAATGAGGTCCTTGCATCTGCGGGAAATTCGATCGTTCTGATTGACGAGGCCTATGGGGAGTTTGCATCCGAAACATATCTGGAAACCATCCGGGGGAAGCAGGTGCCGCCTGGCGCCATTCTCCTGAAAACACTTTCGAAGGCCTGGGGGCTGGCGGGAATACGGCTTGGATGGGCATATTGCGGCAGTGTATCACTTGATAAAATGAAAAAGGCAAGAAGCCCGTTCAACGTAAATATCTTTTCAAGGACGGTGGCGGAAATCGTTCTGGACCATCCCGATGATGTCCGCTCTTCATCTTTTCGTATAACAGAGCTGAGAGAGTACGTCCGAAACAGGATAAACAGTATGGAAGGCTGGCGTGCCTTCAACGGGCAGGGAAACTTTCTTCTCCTCAGGATCCCCCGCCCGGAAGAATGTGTCCGCGCCGCCGCAGGAGAGCGGTTTGCATTTAAATATATGGACCTCACTCCCGGGAAAAAAGAAGACCGCTCATGGATACGGCTGACTATCGGCCGGGAAGACGAAATGGAAGAAGCTTTGAGTTTCTTCGCATCCCTTTAAACTATCTGCCCGAGGAGGTGCTTTTCCACAATGCTCGAAAAATGGAAGGATAAGCTGACGGACCAGTTATGCCAGGCTCTTCTGTCCCTCAAGACCACCGAAGAGGTTTACAGTTTTCTCGAGGATGTTGCTACCATAGGCGAGATCCGGGCCCTTGCACAGAGACTCGAGGTATCGCGGCTTCTCAGCGAAGGATACACCTATCCGCAGATTGCCCAGCAGACCGGGGCAAGTACGGCGACCATCAGCAGGGTCAAAAAATTCCTTGAATACGGTGCTGACGGCTATAAAATCGTTCTTGAGAGACTGAAAAAAGAAGAGTAGCTCAAAAAACAGTGGAGCCCCTTTACTCAGGGGCTCCGTTGCGAGCATAAAACGGGCACAGGCCTTTGATGGTGCAGGCCGTGCAGTTTGGTTTTTGCGATTTGCAGATTCCACGTCCGTGTTCAATGATGTTGACGTGTCCGCCGAGATATCTGGATTGAGGCATCCATTTTTCAAGCAGGGGCTGGATTTTTTCAGGCACGGTCTTTTCTTCAACCCACCCCATCCGCCGGCAGAACCTCGCTACATGGGTATCCACGGGAAACGCCGGCTGACCCAGGTCAAAAAGCATGACACACGCGATCGTCTTCGCACCGATACCAGGCAGTGCGGACAAATATTCCTTCACTCTCGCTGCATCCCAGCCTCTCAGTGCATTCAGGGAATAATCTCCGAAGTCTCCGCGGATCATCCCCAGGATTTCCAGCATTCTGGCTGATTTCGTGTTCGCGAGTCCTGCCGGGCGGATGCAGTTTTCTATCTCCTCTTTCAGTGCTCCCGCCACTTCCTTCCATTGGGGAAAGCGTGCTTTCAGGGCTGCAAAACCCTTATCCCGGTTTTTGTCGTTGGTGTTCTGGGACAGAAGCGTCAGCATGAGGCCATCCAGCGGTTCCTCATGAGCCAAAACGGGAGGAGTGCCTTCATTCCCCCAAAGTTTTTCGAGTCCGTCCAGGATGGCATCGATATTTCCAGGGCGTCCGGCCGTGCTATTCAGCTCCTTCACCGTTATCTTCTTCCTGTCTGACATTGTATTTTTTCTTCAGTTTCCCTGCCTCTTTCATCCATTTCCTGAGCCTGTTCTTGACTTTGCGGTGAATGGTCGATGCAGCTGTTCCCGTGAGAGCCTCTATTCCCTCATCTATGGTCGAAACTGCCCATATAGTGAATTTCCCTTCGCTTACCGCATCGATCACCTTTTGCTCAAGCATGAGATGCCGGATGTTCTGGACGGGAATCAGCACTCCCTGTTTTCCCGTCAGCCCCCGATATTCGCAGTACTGGAAGAATCCCTCTATTTTTTCATTCACACCGCCTATGGACTGGATATTTCCGAACTGGTCGACCGACCCTGTTACCGCTATTCCCTGTTTCAGGGGGACGTCGGAGAGTGCCGAAAGAAGGCAGTAGAGTTCTGTGGATGATGCGCTGTCTCCGTCGATCCCGCCGTAGGTCTGTTCAAACGTGAGATGGGCGGAGAGGGACAGCGGCATATCCTGTGCATAGGTCCTCCCCAGGTAGCTCGTGAGGATGAGAAGTCCCTTGTTGTGAATGGGACCGGTCATTTTGACCTCTCTCTCGATATTGACGACTCCTTCCTGCCCCATGAAGACATTTGCCGTTATCCTGGACGGGTGTCCGAACCGGTAGTCCATGAGGTCCACGACCGAAAGGCCGTTGATCTGTCCCACCACTTCACCCTGGGTGTCAATACGGATCACGCCGTCTTCAAAAGCCCTTGCAATACGTTCCTGGACGAGGTTGGACCTGAATTTTTTCTCTTCGACGGCTTTCCTGACATGATCCCGTTTCACGATGGAGGCCTGCTCCGCTTTCGCCCACGCTGACGCCTCCACTATCATTTCCGTGATCCTGTTGAATTCCGTCGAGATTCTGTCCTGCTCCTCCGCAAACCTGCATGACCAGTCGATGACTTCGGCGACTCCCGATGCATCGAAGGGAAGTCCGTTCTCCCTGCAGACGCATGCTGCGACGAACTGTGCCATCTGTTTTTCCGTTTCCGGTGTACGGTTCATGTCCGTGTCGAAATCAGCCTTTATCTTGAACATTTTCTGGAATTCAGGATCGTAATACTGCAGCAGGGCATAAAGATAGGGAGTCCCTACCATTACGACCTTCAGGTTTATGGGGATCGGCTGGGGGCGCAGCGACGCCACCGGAACAGCACCGTACTGTTCTCCGAGATTTTCTATATTTGCCTCTCCCGTGCGGAGAACTCTCTTCAGTGCTTCCCAGGACATGAAGTTAAGGAGCACTTTTTCCGCGTCAATAACGAGAAAACCGCCGTTTGCCTTCTGGAACGCACCGGAAACGATCTTCCGGAAATCCGTGTACAGGTATCCCTGTCTGCTTTCATATTCAACCTTTCCGGAAAGGTTGTAGTACGTCGGGTTTGTCTCCCAGATTACGGGAGCACCGTCTCCGGGGTCATTGCAGACAAAGACGTTGACCGTATACCTCGTAAAATCTATCTCTGCGGTCTCGTCTTTTGCCGCGGCGACGAAGATGCTGAAGTTTTCTATGATGTCTTCCGTCAGCTTGTCGATCCATGCGCAAAGCATGTCCGTTGTGCCGAATTTTTCCTTCACGTCCTGCAGGTACGGGGTGATGGCGTTTCTGCAAATCTCGGCCTCGAGCTTGACTATCCGCTCTTTCAGGCCTTTCTCAAGGTCCCTGATTTTCCTGAGGGTATCCAGGGTCTTCTGGGACACTTCCTCAGATTTTTTCTGCCAGTTCTTCTGTTCCTCTTCCGAGAGGGATTCGAACTCTTCCTGCTGGATCTCCCGCTTTATTTTCTCCCCGTTCTCCCCCTCTTCTTCCTTGAGAGGAATATTGACGAAGCCCTGGGGGGTCCGTTTCAGCGCAAACTCTTTTTCAGCGGCCCAGGACTTCACGTCCTCCATGAGCTGGTTCACTTCCTCCTGGAACTCTTTCACGAGCTGGGCCTTTGCGTCCTCATACTGGCTCTTTTCGAAAGCTTTGCTTATGGAAACCTTCAACTCTTCAAGGAGCTCTTCAAATGCAGTCCCCAGTGCTTTCCCCTTGCCTGCCGGCAGATTGACGGCAAGGGGCTGTCCGGGATCGTCGAAATTATAGACATATACCCAGTCATCGGGAGCAGGCCTGTTTTTAGCGTCAGCCCGCAGCCTTTCAAGGGAATAGGTAGTACGGCCGCTTCCGGGGTTGCCGAGGACAAAAATATTGTACCCTTTGCTTTCGACCTCGAGCCCGAAAGAAATGGCTGAAACGGCCCTTTTCTGACCGACAAACTCATTGAGTTTGCTGATTTCTTCAGTGGTGGAAAAACCGAGAGAATCAATGTCGGTTTTTTTTCTGAGCTTTTCAACAGGAAGCTGTTGTGCTGCAGCACGTTTGGTCATCAAGTCGTCCTCCCGAATGAAATCTTGAGCTGGTCTTCCTTCGAAGATTTCAGCAGTCAATTCCTTTTCTTGCCAGAATCCCTTTTTGATAGGGATGTTTGATCTCCGTCATATCAGTTACAAGATCCGCGATCTCAACAACTTCCGGGGGCGGATTTCTCCCCGTAAGCACCACCTCTACGTGGAGAGGCTTTTTTCTCAGGAGTTCCATCACGTCGCCCAGGGAAAGAAGTCCGAATGAGAGGGCTACGTTTATTTCGTCAAGGATCACCAGGTCGTAACATCCCGATAAAAGCGCATGTCTTGCAGCGGCCAGTCCTTTTTCTGCTTCAGCGAAATCAACGGGATCGATCCTGCCGGGGTAGATATAGTCGGGCCTGCCGGTCTGGATCAGCTTGACGCCGGGAAGAAATGACAATCCCTTTACCTCGCTGTAGAGCCAGCCCTTCATGAACTGAATGAAGGCAGTCCTTCCGCCGCAGCCCGACATGCGGACCACGAGCCCGAGAGCGCTGGTGGTTTTTCCCTTTCCCTCTCCCATATACACGTGGATAAGGCCGAAATCGAGCAGAGACATTTTGGATTCACCCCGTTTCCTCTTTGCACCTGTGAAACTCTATATTACAATGCAATCAGAATGGAGGTTTGTCAATGCTTTTCCGAAGAAAAATTCTTGTGACCGGCATCGTTCAGGGTGTCGGCTTTCGTCCTTTTTGTGCCCGTACAGCGGAGCGGCTCGGACTTTCCGGTTCTGTCCGCAACACTTCCGGAGGAGTGGAAATAGAACTTTCCGGAAACCGGGCGCTTCTGGACAGGTACGAACAGATCCTGGTGAGCGAGAATCCCCCTGCCTCTCTGATCACATCCCTGGAGCATATAAATGAACAGGAGATGGCCGACAAAACAGAAACAGGTTTCATTATACTTGAAAGCAGGAGGGAGGAGGAACAGATGGCCCTCATTCCTCCGGATTTATCAGTCTGCAGCGACTGTCTCGCTGAAATGAACGACCCCTCAAACAGGAGATACAGGTATCCTTTCATCAACTGCACGAACTGCGGGCCCAGGTACACCATAATCCGGAAGCTTCCCTACGATCGGCCGAAGACGGCAATGGCCTCTTTCCCCATGTGCGAAGCCTGCAGCAGCGAGTACCATGATCACGGTGACAGACGTTTCCACGCACAGCCGAATGCCTGTTTCGACTGTGGCCCTTCAGTCTGGCTCACGAACCGGGACGGGGATGTCCTGTCAAGAGGAGACGAGGCTGTAAGGGCCTGCTCACTGCTTCTTGACAAGGGGAAAATAGTTGCAGTTAAGGGTATAGGCGGATTCCATATAGCCTGCACTCCGTTCCGTGATGATGTGCTGGACCTCCTGCGGAGGCGCAAAGGGCGGAGGGACAAGCCTTTCGCGGTAATGACGACTTCCCTGGAGGAAGCGGGAAGGATGGCATACATCCCGAGGTCTGCGGAGAAACTTCTGCTGTCGCCAATAAAGCCAATCGTTCTCTGCTGCAGAAAAAAACAATATCCCCTTTCGGAAGGGGTTGCCCCCGGACAGAAGTCTGTCGGGGTGATGCTGCCATACTCTCCTCTCCATCACCTTATCCTCGAGGGGAAAAGGGCACTTGTCATGACAAGCGCCAATTTTTCCGATGCGCCCATAGTCTCGGGAAACGACGAGGCGCTTGCGGCATTGAAAGATCTCGTTGATTTCTTTCTTTTCTCCGACCGCGATATTTTTATGCCCATAGACGACTCGGTCGCAGTTCCTCTCGGGAAATCCTATTTTCTTCTCAGAAGGGCCAGGGGGTTTACCCCGGCCCCCATGCCTGTACAGGAAGAACTCCCGGTTATTCTCGGGGCAGGGGCAGAGATGAAATCAACCTTCTGCCTCTCAAGGGGGAAGATGGTCTTTCCCGGTCAGTACCTTGGAGATATGAAACAGCGCAGGACGGTGTCCTACTATTCGAGGGCACTTTCCCATTTCCTTTCACTTTACGAGCTTTCCCCGGAATTGCTTGCTCATGACATGCATCCGCAGTTTTTATCGACGGCGGCGGCCCGGAAAAAACTGGCCCCTTTCGAGGGTGAGACTATTGCCGTTCAGCATCACCATGCCCACCTCGCCGCCTGCCTTATGGAAAACGGCAGCATCGGGCCCGCTATAGGGGTAATTTTTGACGGCACGGGATATGGCGCAGACGGAACTGTATGGGGCGGTGAATTCCTCGTCGGTGGCGCTGAGGACTATGTCCGGGCCGGGCATTTTCTTCCCTCACGGCTGCCGGGAGGAGATGCATCTGTCCGCGAGCCCTGGCGGTACGCTCTTTCCATGCTCGCCGAAACCCTTGGGATCGAAGGTGCCCGGGAAACAGCCCCATCCATATGGCCCGGAAGGAACGGAATGATCGGGCAGATCCTTGCGGTACTCCCCCTTTCACCGGTTACAACATCCTGCGGGAGGTATTTCGACGGGATCGCATCTCTCGTCGGCCTTGCCGAAACAGTAACTTTCGACGGCCAGGCAGCTATGGCGCTCGAGGGGATAGCAGAGGGAAAAGAGACCGCTCCTTTCGAACTGATCCGGCAGGGCGGTGTCATCGTGCTCGACTGGAGACCGTCGGTACGCTGGCTCCTGGAAAAACGCGGGAGAATGAGCCCCGGTCTGATCGCGGGAGCTGTCCACAATGGCCTCGCGGAATGCGTGGTCCGGATCTGCACAATACTCAGGGAAAGTACCGGGATCAGTGAAGCTGCTCTTTCAGGAGGAGTCTGGCAGAACAGAAGACTGACTGCTTTTGTGTCAATGATGCTGAAAAAGGAAGGTTTTGTGCCGCTTCTTCACCGGCTCCTTCCTCCCAATGACGAATGTGTCTCCGTCGGGCAGGTCGCCGTGGCCGCAGCCCTGAGGAAAAAGTAAAAAAAGGAGAGTAGGCTTGAGCCTGCTCTCCTTCCCTGAAAAAAGACCCTAAACGGTGCTGTATTCGATGCCGCTCACCTTGGAGAGCTCTGCAAGTTTTTTGGGCATGTGTATGCTGTCCACGTAGCGTATGGTGCCGCTCTTTGATCTCATGACCATGGAGCTCGTGTGGATTTCCTTTCCTTCATACCGGACTCCCTTGAGGAAGTCGCCGTCGGTCACGCCTGTCGCCGCAAAGAAGACGTTGTCGCTTTTCACGAGGTCATTTATGGTGAGGACCTGGTCAAGATCAAGACCCCGTTTTTTGCTCTCTTCGATGTCATCATCGTTTCTCGGCCACAGTTTGCACTGCATGTTTCCTCCGAGGCATTTTATTGCACATGCCGTAATGACTGCTTCAGGTGAGCCTCCGATACCCATGAGGATGTCCGCGCCGCCGCTCTGCTTGCATGTGAGCAGAGCGCCTCCGATGTCACCGTCAGGGATCAGCTTTATCCTTGCGCCGACGCTCCTGATCCGGCTTTTCAGATCTTCATGTCTCGGCCGGTCAAGCACGACCACCGTGATATCGTCGAGGGCCTTTTTCATTTTTTCAGCCACGCGGGCTATGTTTTCTTCAGGGGGAAGATTGATGTCAATGCAATCAGCAGCTTCCGGGCCTACTACCAGCTTGTTCATATAGTAAATGTTCTTCGGGTTGAACATGGTGCCCTTTTCCGCCAGGGCGACGACACTGATGGCTCCTGTAAGCCCGAGTGCTGTAAGACGGGTGCCGTCGATGGGGTCCACTGCGATATCGACTTCAGGCCGCTCCTCGGCACCGAGGTGCTCTCCGTTGTAAAGCATGGGAGCCTCGTCCTTTTCCCCTTCTCCTATTACCACGACTCCGGACATACTCACCGTGTTGAGAATATACCTGAGAGCATTGACTGCAGCTCCATCGACCGCATTTTTGTCGCCCCGTCCCATCCAGCGGCCTGCAGCCATAGCGGCTGCCTCGGTCGCCCTTACGAGTTCAAGCGCGAGGTTTCTGTCAGCAGCAAACATAGTATCTCCTCCCGAATAGGTTATATGTTGCCCTGTTCCCTGTGAAACCGTGAAAAGATCTCATCGACCCAGCGAAAATAATGATCCGTTTCAAAAAGGGAAAGCAAATCACTCTCCGGAATTCTCGAAGATATCCTTTTATCCTCCCGGAGAAGCTCGGAAAAGGTGCGGTTGCTGTTCCAGCATTTCATGGCGTTTTCCTGGACTATTGCGTAAGCCTCTTCGCGAAGAAGGCCGAATCGTTCGACGAGGTCAAGCAGAATTCTCTGGCTGTATACGAGACCTCGTGTCATATCTAGATTCTCTCTCATTTTTGATGAATTGACAACCATATTTTTAACAATATGAGACATTTTCGAGAGCATGTAGGTTATCAGGTGAAAGGCGTCGGGCCAGATGACCCTCTCTGCGGAGGAATGGCTTATATCTCTCTCATGCCAGAGTGTCATATTTTCCATTGCTGTCAGTGCATATCCTCTCAAAATCCTGCTCATGCCGGAAATCCGCTCGCAGAGAATTGGATTCCGTTTATGGGGCATGGCGCTTGATCCTTTTTGCGTAGCCCCGAAAGGTTCGAGCACCTCCATGACTTCGGTCCTCTGGAGATGGCGTATTTCTGTGGCGAACCTGTCGAGGGCTCCCCCCAGGAGCGCAACGGAGTTCATCACGCAGCTGTGGCGGTCCCGCTGAAGGATTTGGGTCGACACAAGGGCAGGTTTCAGTCCTAAAAGTTCACAGACACGCTTCTCCACTTCCGGTTCACAATGAGCATAGGTACCAACGGCACCGGAAATCTTGCCGTAGCTTATCTGTTCCCCGGCCAGGTCAAGTCTTTCAAGATCCCGCTGAAGCTGGTAGAACCAGTTGAGCAGCTTCAGCCCGAAGGTCGTAGGCTCACCGTGAATTCCGTGGGTCCTTCCCGCACAGGGAGTATACCTGAACTCATCGGCCCGGAGCAGTATGGCTTCCATAAGCTCTTCGGTCTTTTTCCTCACGATACCGAGGGACCGTTTGAGGGAGAGAGAGGATGCGGTATCGATCACATCGCTGCTTGTGAGCCCCAGGTGGATATACCGGCCGTTCTCTCCGACGGTTTCAGCGACCGCAGAAACAAAGGCGATAACGTCGTGGTGCACACGGGCCTCGATCTCGTCAATTCTTGCAATATCGAAGGATGCTTTTGACCTGATCTCTTCGTATGCATCCGCCGGAATGACACCTTTTTCCATCCAGACTCTGCAAACTGCCAGCTCCACTTCAAGCCAGGCACTGAATTTGTTCTCTTCGCTCCAGATCTCCGCCATTTCTTTCGTCTGGTACCTTCCGATCATCCGCCGCTCCTCCTCGATTGCGTTTCTTTGATCCATTGTTCCCTGGCGGCCGACAGGAATTCATCGTAGATCCCGGCGGCAAAGTCAGGGAATGTATAGTCAAAAGCCTGCCATTTTTTGAACCTGAACCGCAGGGTCACCTCCGCGTGTATTCCTTCACCCAGGTATATCCTGTGGGCATGGTCTTTTGTCGATGCCAGGACAAGGCGGGCGCCGTTCACATATCCCGGGTCAATGTTCACCGCCCTGGGCGACCGGCTTCGTTCTTCTACCCGGCACGATTCTTTTTTCCACCGCGGCAGGCCGGCGCCGTCCCTGATGCCGGTAAAGGAAATAAACCGCCGGAAAAGAACGGGAGAAATCTCCCTGTAATAGTCAGTAACATTGAATGTGTAAGGCGGGCTGATAATCTCCCATGATCCCCACAGCCCCTCAAGCTCCTTTACAGTCCAGTCCCACCAGTCCTGGTCGGGATACAGGATACCTGCAATCAGCTTTACCGGGTAGAAATAAAGGCCCTGCTCGTTTTCTTTCATCTCGGGTATACCGCTCCGCCATCACAAATTTTCGTTATTTCCCGTTTTTATTTTCCCCGCCAATGAGTGCGCTGATGAATTCCTTCACATCAAATTCCCTCAGATCGTCTTCACCTTCACCCAATCCAACGTATCTCACGGGTATTTTGAGGGTGTCCGCAATCGCAAGCAGGATTCCTCCCTTTGCCGTGTTGTCGTATTTCGTCAGCACAATGCCGGTAAGGGGCAGGACTTTGTTGAATGTCTGCGCCTGTGCAAGTCCGTTCTGTCCCATAACCGCATCAAGCACAAGAAGCACTTCGATTCGGGCGTTCCCCTTTTCCTTTTCGAGAGTCCGGTAAATTTTCCCAAGCTCCTCCATGAGATTGTGCTTGGAATGAAGTCTTCCCGCAGTATCAACGATCAGGACATCCGCTCCCGCTGCACGGGATGCATGAAGCGCGTCAAAAGCGACTGCGGCGGCATCGCTGCCCTGTTGGTGGGCGATGACCCTGACACCCGACCGGTCCCCCCATATTTTAAGCTGCTCTATGGCGGCCGCACGGAAGGTGTCTGCTGCCGCAAAAAACACCTTTTTCCCTTCCTTTTTCCATCGGGCTGCCATTTTTCCCGCGGTTGTCGTTTTACCGCTGCCGTTCACTCCTGCAAGGATCACTATGGTGAGCTCTCCTTCACGGAGTTGCACCTGCTCACCCATTGATGAAACCGATGAAAGACGGTCCCGGAGTTTTTCCTCGAAAATTCCGAAAAGGCTTTCCGGTGTCTTTAGCCTTTTCTCCGCTGTTTCTTTTTTCAGCATATCGATCAGCTCGAGGGAAAGGTCCACACCCACATCGCCGCTGATCAGTATTTCTTCAAGGCGGTCCCAGAACTCTCCGTCGATTGAACTGCCTGAAAAAAGAGATGAGAGACCTCCGCTCCATCGTTCCCGTACTCCACGCAACCCCTGTTTCAGTTTTTCAAAAAAAGCCACTTCCCCTTACACCTCCGAAGAAGCGTTCTTGGTCTGTCCATTCTGCTGAGAAGACTGTGCCCCGCCGTCTTTTTTCTGCGGTCTCCTGCGTCTCGGCCGGGGCCGTTTTTTTGCCCCGACTTCCTGGGAGGGGAGCGATTCCTCCGGTTTTCGTTCGGTTCCGGTTTTTTCCTTCTCCCTGATGGCGGTGTCGGGCTGCCGGACCTGGTTATTTTCTCCCTGGGGGTTCTTTCTCTTCCTTCTCTTTTTCTTTTTCGGGGGAAGGTTTTCACCAGGCTTTCCTTCCGCGGCCTTTTCTTCACTTTGAGTTTCTTTAATATCCTGATGTTCCGAAGGCTTTTTCTTTTCCTGCGTCTGCGCTTTTTTCTCCGGTGAGGCTTCTTCCTTCTTTGCGGGGCCCCTTCTCCTTGCAGTCCGGAAGGGTTCTTCATTTACCTGAAGTATGTCTTTCAGGGTCTCTTCCTCCCAGGGCCTGCCCTCGGTTACTGTTTCCCTGAATCTTGGAAAATCGGATGTCCTGACGAGAATTTCCTTCCCTTCAGGAGTGCGGATACGAATAGATTCAGAGGAAAGATCCACTCCCTCGAGCAGGAATATCCCGTTCTCCGTCCTGATCTTCGATCCGGGGTTGGGGAGTCCCTTCCAGAGGTTGCCGTACATGTGGTGTTCATATGACATGCAGCACATGAGTCTTCCGCAGATTCCGGATATCTTCGTCGGATTCAGGGCAAGGTTCTGCTCCTTTACCATTTTTATACAGATCGGTGTGAACCTGTGAAGCCAGTAGCTGCAGCAGCATCTCTGCCCGCAGGGGGCGATCCCCTTTACTGTTTTTGCTTCATCCCGGACCCCGATCTGCCTGAGTTCGATCCTGGTCTTGAATTCTTTTGCGAGGTCTCTTACAAAGGAGCGGAAATCGACCCGCTGCTCAGATGTGAAATAAAAAAACAGTTTTTTCCTGTCAAGAAGATACTCTACGTCTACAAGCTTCATGGGAAGCCCGTGTGTCCGAAGGAGCTGCCTTGCCTTGAGAAGAACTGCGTTTTCTTCTTTCCGCTCAAGTTCACCCTCTGCAATGTCTTCCGAAGATGCCTGCCTGAGAAAAGTGATTTCCTGGAGTGCAGGTTCCCCTCCTTTTACCTGGCCGTCTGTAGTATCTTCATTGCATGACTTCCGGTAGCGTTCTTCCTGTTCTTCTGAGAGAAGACCTCCAAGCAGGGCGAGTTCCAATCCGCGCATTGTCTCCGCCACGATCCATGAACCCTGGGGCGGGACGGGCTCTTCAAGATTCAAAAGCCCGAGATATCGAGGTTTACCAAATATCGCCAAATAAATGCTCAAAAACAATACCCTCCTTGAGAGCCATAACTGTAAAATCGAGAGACATGGTTCGGGAGAGACGCTTCTTTTCGAGGATCAGCCGTACGCTCTCCACTCTCCCGGCCGGCTCATAGTCGCCGGCGTCGATCAGAAAACGGATCCATGGACCGAACTGCGCTGTTATGTCCTCCGGTTCGGAACCGCTGTATTTTTCCGCCCATTTGCTCCATTGTTCCTCCGTAGAGGGGGGGGCGCATTTGCCGCTGTCCGGGGTCATGTTAAGTAAAACCGGCCAGGACCGGCTTTTCAAAGTGGGAAGGAGCCGGTCTGCATCTGAAAGCAGCAGCAGAATATACCCGTAACCGGGTGGTTCTTCAGCAAGTTTCAAAAGGCTGTTCGCTGCCGGAAGCAGCATATTATCCGCCGAAAAAATCACCGCGCACCGCTTTTTGGAGACAGCCGGCCGTAAAGCCATGGTTCTGATTATATCCCGGCATGCGTCCACTGACGGTGGTTTTCCCGGTTCTCCTCCCCTGATCATGTCCGGGTGTTCTCCGTTTTCAGTCCATGCGGTGCATGAGGGACAGTCGTCTCCCCCACGGCCGGCGGCACAGAGAACAAGCTCCGCAGCTTCTCTGGCAATGGAGGAATGAAGCGCCTCCGGTGCACAGAAGGAAATGCACTGGGGAAACAACCCCTTTGCTGCAAGGGACGCAATCCGTTTCCAGGCCCCGGTTTCCTTGAATAAGAGCGTCTGGTCGGACATTATTGCCTCCCGTCCTCAAAGTGAAAGAAGAAAAAACCTTCTTCTTTATCCATCAGCAAGCCCGTTCTTTTTTTCACCGGTGAAGAAATGCCAGCACCGTGTCAGTAATTTCCGCCGATATTCCGGTGATGTCTCTTTCCCCGTCGATCCGGACGATCCTTCCACGATCCCTTTCCGCGAGGAATGCAAATCCGGACCTCACTTTCTCCAGAAAAAACGTTCCTTCTTCTTCAAGACGGTCCATCCGTCCTCTTCCGGCCATTCTATGATATGCGGCTGGCGCAGGCAAATCGATCCAGACTGTCAGGTCGGGGGAAGGAAAATCACACCATCGGAACAGGTCTTCGATTCTTTCCATCGGCAGCCCTCTGCCCCATGACTGGTAGGCAAGGGTCGAATCGGTGTACCTTTCGCAGATCACTGTTTTGCCTTCCTTCAGTGCGGGAGTGACGACCTGAAGGACGTGCTCACACCTGTCCGCCAGGAAAAGAAATAGTTCGCTCAGCGGGTGTTCCAGGCCGTTGCGAAGGACCAGTTCCCTTATTTTCTCTCCGCCTGTCCATCCTCCGGGCTCCTTTGTCCAGACCACCTCGCCGCAGGCCGTTCCTGGACTCCTCAGCCTTTCAACGAGAAGGCGGGCCTGGGTCGTTTTTCCGCATCCGTCTATTCCTTCAAGGGTAAGGAACATGAATGTGTCTACTCCTCTTCGCCTTCAGCGGTTTCGTCCCGCCCCTGATTCGTCTGGCCGTTTTTTTCGTCTCCGGGTTTTACGTCAATTATCTTTCGAAGCAGGCCTTCGACGACGAATTCTGACTTGAATATCTGGAGCGTACCGTCTTCGAGCCGCCTTTTTTTGACTTCGCTCAGCAGCTCCTGTTCTTCTTTTGAAACAGGTCCGTCAGAATTTTTTTCTCCTTTTCCTTTTTTAACGACTTTATCGTAATTGAATTCAATAATAACCTCATTGTTCGTCTCAAGGGCGGACATTTCCGTAAACATCTGCCGGAAATTAGCGATGGTCTTCCAGCCCTGGATCACCGCCGACTGGTTGAGAGGGTCGATTCCGCCGCCGCGGACAATAATTTCGCAGATTCCGTCAGCATCCTTCGGTATGGTTATCTTAAAGGTCTTTTTCACCTGTTTTTTCCTGTAGGGACGCAGGAGAACCTCCACATCCACAGTGTCTCCCGCCTTGTAAGAATCTCCCTTGACTTCGAGCCCTTCAATGAACATAAGTCTCGGCTGTTCCGTAAATTCAGCGGTCAGGGTGACCCCGAAGGGATACACTTCCGCGAAAGGGTTCAGGAAAATGATCTCCAGCAGCTCGGATATCTCTTTAAGCGCGTCCGCTGCAAGGTCTTTGTCGGAGAAGAACATATTTTTCCGTGTCCAGCCCTGTCCCATTCCCCGTCCCTGTATGAGAACGGAGACATCAGCTGTTCCCTGCCCTTTTCTGCCCCAGAGGTCATCGATGAGCCCGGTGAATATTCCCGAGGATAGCTTTGCGCCAAGGAACGGGTCCGGTACGAACCTGAATCGCTTTCTTCCCGATATTTTCCTGTCGGAATCGGTAAACTTAAGCGTTGCGGAGAGTGACGGGGTAAAATACCCGATCCTTCCTCCTATTCCCTGAGGCCTGTCGTGGGTGACCGTACCGAAAATCCTCAGGGGGCTTCCGACTTTGAACGGGGACTCGAGACTCGGGACGACATTATGTATGTATGATCTTGCAACGGGATAGTTCACTGCCCCTCTTCCAAGGAACGGGTGGGCAAAGGCCAGGAACTTTCCGTCTTTTGCCGTGGCCGTAAGCGTTCCGGTGGATCCGATGGTAACGTCGCCCCAGGCGAGCAGAACGGTTATGGCTTCACCCGGTGACAGGCGGGGATTCATTTCAACAGGAATTTCCTCGGTGAAAGCTCCTCCGGGAACGGGACGGTCCTTCCCGAGCATCCCGGCCAAAAGGGAGACCGCTCTCTGGCTGACACCGTCGATAAAGAGAGGAGAGAGTTCACCGTAGGCGGAAAGTTTTACCGTATCCTCAGGATTTTGAGGAGGTGTTTCTTCTCCGTTCTTCTTTTCGCCCGGCTTTTCGCCTGTTTCCTTTTCACAGCTCCGGTTCTTCTCTTCCTTTTCTTTCTTTTCCTCGCCGTTCTCTTCCTCGTCTGGAGAAGGTGCGGAAACGGAGGGAATGGCTATTTTTTTCTCCGGCCAGTCCCAGATGGAAACCATGTCTTCGAGGGGGGTCACAAGACCGAGGTTGTGCTCGCTGAAATTCCAGCCGTATCCGATTGCGCCGATGAGTTTTCCGTTTATATAAACGGGGCTTCCGCTCATCCCGGCCGCTATTCCTCCTGTTTTTTTTATTACTGGGCCGGAAGCTTTCACCATTATCAGGTTCCTGGGTGATCCCTTCTTCGGGATGATGCTCACTATTTCAACGGGAAACCGGACAATATCTCTCCCGGATATGACGGTGAGCGCGTACCCCTTCATACCTGGCCTGAGCGAAGTTATATCCATAGAGGGCTCTGACGGCCTGAACGATGCTGCCGTGGCGGATCCTCCCAGGATAAAAAGCAGGAAGAAAAAGGCGGCCGCAATGCGCAATAATCTCATGTATTGAATCCTCCGGGATTAAAATCCATCAATTCTGTTGTTTCCATCTCAGGTAGCTCATGATGAAACCGTCAATATCGCCATCGAGGACAGCCTGCACATTGCCGACCTCATGTCCCGTCCTGTGGTCCTTCACGAGGGTATAGGGATGGAGTACGTAGGAACGGATCTGGCTTCCCCAGCTGATTTCTTTCTTTTCGCCCTGAATTGCCAGCAGTTCCTGCTGTCTTTCCTGCCATGCCTTTTCAAAAAGTTTGCTCCGGAGCACCTGCATTGCCACCTGCCGGTTCATGTGCTGCGATCTTTCGTTCTGGCATGCGACTATGATGCCTGATGGAATGTGTGTGATCCTGACTGCCGAATCGGTCCTGTTGACATACTGTCCGCCGGCGCCGCTGGCCCTGTACGTGTCCATTTTGAGATCTTCAGGGCGGATCTCTATCTCGACGTCATCTGGAAGCTCAGGCGCTACGTCCACTGACGCGAAACTTGTGTGGCGTCTTTTTGCGGCGTCGAAGGGAGAAATCCGGACAAGCCGGTGGACTCCCTTCTCCGATTTCAGGTAGCCGTATGCAAATTCCCCTTCAACCAGTACGGTGGCGCTTTTTATCCCTGCCTCTTCGTCCTGGAGAATATCAAGGACCTTTGTTTTAAACTCCTCACGCTCTGCCCATCTGAGGAAGAGACGGAGAAGCATTTCCGCCCAGTCCTGGGAATCAAGACCTCCAGAACCGGCGTGGACCGTCAGAATGGCATTGTTTGCGTCGTACTCCTCGGAAAGAAGCAGAAGAAGCTGCTCTTTTTCAACAATCTTTTCCAGAAGCTGTGAAAGGTCGTTAAACTCCTTCTGGAGTTCTTCATCTTCCGTCTCCGAGAGCATTTCCTCCAGAATGAGAATCTCCTGGAATTTATTCTCGACGTCTTCCCATGTGTTGATTTTCCGCTGGATCCTGGAAAGTTCCCTTCTTACCGTCTGGCAGTCGTCCCTGTTCCAGAAATCTGGTGTTGACGCCGTATGTTCCAGTTTATCTTTCTGCGTTCTCAGTGAATCCAGGTCAAAGACTGTCCTGCAGGTTTTGCCGCAAAACCCGCAGTTCCTCCAGAACGGTGGAATTAGATGTAAACGCCATAATGATTCCCCCTCAGAATGATTGTACTGCAAGGCTATTCATTATATCATTTTACATTGATGATTGAAGGAGGCGCAAAGCATGAAATCTCGTCGGGCTACAATCGGGCTATGCCGTCTCCTCGCTGAATCGAACGGCGGGGTCCTTTCAGGAGGAGAGGCCTCCAGGGTTCTTTCCCTCTCACGGCAGGGAATATGGAAGACAATAAAAGACCTGGAGGAGGAAGGATTCGGAATTGCCACCATTCCGAAGAAGGGATATGTTCTGAAAAAATGCCCTTCATACGATCTTGCCCCGAGCCTGGCGGGATCATTCATTTCGCCGTCCTGTCCGTGGGGTGAGGAGATTTACGTTTACGACTCTCTTTCCTCAACCCAGGAGACGGCAAAAAATACAGGCCGGCAGAGCGGAACAGACGGACTGGTGGTTATCGCGGAGGAACAGACCGCGGGAAGAGGACGCAGGGACAGAACATGGGTATCCCCTAAGGGATCAGGACTGTTTTTTTCTGTTTACTTCAGGCCGAAACTCCCGCCGGGGAGGCTGCAGATGGTGAACCTTGCGGCAGGCCTTTCCGTGAAGGAGGCGGTGAGAGCCCTTTACGGACTGGATCTTTCCCTGAAATGGCCCAACGATCTTCTCGCTGGTGGAAAGAAGGTTTGCGGCATTCTCTCCGAAGCATCAAGCGATTCGGAAAGGATACGGGACTGCTGTACAGGTATGGGGATCAACGTCTCACCGCCTGATGCAGTGAATGCAAGTGAAAAAGGTCTTGAAAACGCCGCATCACTTTCAGACTTCGGGTGTGCAGTTCACCGGGGACGCCTTGCAGCAGCCATCATTGAGAATCTTTACCGAAGAGTTGAAGAACTGGGAACTGACGGAGGCATTTCTCTTCTTGCCGAATACAGGGACAGCTGTTCGACGATAGGCCGGACTGTTCTGGTTTTAACTGAAGAAGAAACTGTTGCAGGAATAGCCGAAGGAATCGGCGATAACGGAGAGCTTCTTGTCTGCAGAGGCGGAAGGACTCGTTCATTTTGCGCGGCAGACGTTGTCCATGCGACACCCGAAGAGGATAAAGCCTGAAAGGGATAAAGCCTGAAAGGGATAAAGTATTTCACCCCCGGTTTTCAGAGGCCCTGAAACGATTGAAATTATAGACAAAACATAGTATCATCAACATAAATATTTTACCTGAACGGGAAATAACCGGTAGGGAATGGAGTGTATATTTTATTGACTTCCTCAGATAAGTCCTATGGCAGGGTGCTTTTCGTCCTCAGCATTTCCATGTTTTGTGCAATGCTTGGAATAGGAATAATAGCACCCGTCCTTCCGCTTTATGCAAAAAAACTTGGTGCGGGGGGTATCGCCCTTGGCATAATAATGGGTTCATTCTCTTTCTCAAGAAGCGGAGGCATGGTGATCTCGGGTGAACTTGCCGACAGGATGAACATGAAGAGCCTTCTTGTTTTCGGTCTCACTTTTTACGCTGCGGCTTCTGTAGCCTATACCTTCGCCTCTTCTACCGGGGAGATGATTTTCGTCCGGGTCGGTCACGGCTTCGGATCTGCCATGGTTGCCCCCATAACCATGGCCATAGGTGCAAACATTGCCCCCCGTGGGAAGGAAGGTGTTTTTTTCGGCTCCCTGCAGGGGGCGCTGTTTATCGGAATAGGAACAGGTCCTCTGCTCAGCGGTTTTCTTGCAGAGAATATCGGCATGGCAGCGCCCTTTTTCTCTATGACGATCCTGACGCTTCTCTCCATTGTCCTGGTTATAATTTTTCTTCCGGGGAACGTTTCGCGGAACAGCGGAGAAACGGTGCTTCCACCGACACGGATGGTCCTGAGATATCTTTTGGCGGATCAGGAAATGCTTGTTGTTTTTTTCTTCCAGTTCTGTTCAGCCATGTGCAGGGGATCGCTCGTCATGATGATACCGATACTCGCCTCGGGAATGGAACTTTCCCTTTCAAGAATAGGGATCATCGTCTCACTGAACTCTCTTTCCACGGGGATTTTACAGCGTTTATCCGGAAGGCTGGCTGACAGGGTCCACAAATACTGGCTTATTCTTGCGGGAGGGCTTTTGTCTGCCGTGACGCTTCTCGGGCTGCCGAGCATGAACACGCCTCTCAGTCTTGCCCTGGCGAGTATTGCCTTTGGTGTCGGGCATGCGTTTGCTTCACCCTCCCTTGCGGCCATTGCCGCGGAAAGGGGGAAAACCCTGGGTGCGGGAAGAGTTATGGGATTTTTTAATATTGCTTTCAGTATCGGAATGACCTTGGGACCTGTTCTTGTAGGCTTACTCCTGGAGAAAGCCGGGGAAAGCATCCGGTTCTATTTCCTGAGCCTTATGCTCTTTTTTGCATCGCTTCCATTTTTTTCACACAGGCGATTCGAGGCCTTCGAATCAGTCAATGCGGAAAGAAAGTAAGGAAGCCTCCAGTGAAGGGGATCCCGTCATTTTTTTGTTGATGAAGCATCAGCCTGCTTCTCCCTGAGCAGGGCGAGCCTGTTCCAGAGGAGAAGATACTGGTCGTGAAAGAAGAGCAGAAGATCCTGGTCGGGATTGGGGCGACCGAGGAAGAGTATGTTTTTGTTCCCTTTCAGCGCATCCCGTACAGGTTTTGCACTGCTGCCGTCAAGCACGACGGGGATCATCGATTTGATCGCCTCCTCTGCCTGGGAAATCATACCGGAAATGTCCTCTCCTTTATTCCATTTCTCCTTTCGCACCCTGTCACTGGGCAGCATCTCGCAGCCTGCAGCAGAGAGAAGCCTGTTGAAACCTCCCGTGAGATCGAAAACCGGATACCCTCCCAGCAGCTGTCTTCCCACGAGAACGGTACTGTCAAGGCGTGTCTGGAATTCAGACAGTCTCCGCTGAAAATAGGCATAATTGAGTGGGTCAAACTGGGAAAGTGCCGTGAGAACCCTCTGCGCAATAAAGGGAAGGACCGAAGGGTCTGAAAAAAAGAAATCAGATCGTTCCCTGTCAAAAGGAACTTTATTGTACAGGAGGAAAAGGTTTTCATGCCTGTTTTTCAGCAAGCCCAGCGCGAAGGCTTCCGCCTCGTCCAGAGCAATTATTTTCGCTCCCTGGGGTACATCTCTCGGTCTGATCCTGCGTACTGTTTCTCCGTCGCTGTTCCATTCCTGGACAGGTTTCACAGAGACATAGACTCCGCCGATAAATCGTGTGACCATGGCAAGCCACGGAGAGGATGAAAAAACCTCCCAACCCTGTGCGGGATCAGCGGGATACAATACACATACCCACAGCAATGCCGCAAGTGCCATAAAACGGGCCAAATGAAGTTTCCTGTTCCGTTTCATCTGTGTTCATCAACTGCCTTCCTCGAGGAGCATGGCATACGCTCTGCCTGCCGCATTGAATTCAGCCGATTTCCTGGAATTTCCCTCTCCTGTGCCTGTAACACTGTCACCTATCGTTACCTTTACGAGAAAACGGGGTGCATGAGAAGGGCCTGATACCGAAATCACCTCGTACACGGGAATTCCGAGATTTTTCTCCTGGGCCAGGATCTGAAGGCTTGACTTGGGATCGTTCTCCTGTTCTTCTACCGGATGAAGTGAAAAATGGAAATAAAGATATTTTTCTATCAGCCCTGTGGAGGCGATGAATCCACCATCGGCGAAGACTGCCCCAAAAAGTGCTTCCGCAGCATCTGAACAGAGTGAGGTATTGCGGACTTCTCTTCTGTCTATTCCGTGGCCGGTCCTGAGAAGGTCGCACAATCCCAGGTGGTCCGCCCATTCAGAAAGAGATCCGGCGCATACGATCACTGACCGTGCACGTGTCAGCCTGCCCTCGTCGAATTGAGGAAAGGCTGAGAAAAGAAACCGGGAGACGCCCAGTTCAAGCACGGCGTCTCCCAAATACTCCAGCCTTTCGTTGTGTCCTTTCTTCCCCTTTTCATGAGCGAAGGAAGAGTGAACAAGAGCCGTCTCGAGGATCAGGGTGTCGGAAAAAAAGTAGCCTATCCGATTCTGAAGCCTGAAAAGTTCATTGGAAAACCATGTTTCATAGTCCATGAATGACTGCAGGCTACTCCTCGAATTTTTGGAACGCGGCTACACCGTTATGGCCGCCGAATCCAAAGCTGTTCACGAGGAAACGGGAAACCGGAGTCTCGATGGCACTGGTTCCGACGACATTTATCCTGCATTCGGGGTCGAGATGCTCAAGATTGATCGTCGGATGGATTATCCCTTCCTCGATGGACTGCAGGGCTGCAACGGTTTCAAGTGCTCCGGCCGCTCCAAGACAGTGTCCGATCATCGACTTTGTGGAGTTCACATAGAGTTTGTCGGTATGGTCTCCGAACACAGCCCTTATGGCAACTGACTCCATCTTGTCGTTCAGCTGCGTTGAAGTACCGTGGGCATTTATGTAGTCGACGTCCTCGGGCAGCCATTTCGCATGGCTCAGAGCCTTTCGCATGGCACGCGCCGCCCCTTCTCCCTGGGGATCCGGTGCGGTAATGTGGCTCGCGTCGCAGGTAGAACCGTATCCCACGAGCTCTGCGTAAATGTGTGCCCCACGTTTCAGGGCGTGCTCCAGTTCTTCAAGCACAAGGACTCCCGCTCCTTCTCCCATGACGAAGCCGTCCCTGTCGATGTCGAAAGGCCGGGATGCTTTTTCCGGCGCGTCCATCCTGGTAGAGATCGCTTTCATTGCGGCAAACCCGGCGATGCTTATGCTTCTGAGGGCGGCTTCGGTACCGCCCGCCAGTATGACGTCAGCATCGTCACGGATTATGGTATGATACGCTTCTCCCATGCTGTGGACGGAGGTCGCGCATGCTGTTACGACACACATGTTCGGCCCCTTGGCCTGGTGCTTGATTGCCACGTAGGCAGTGGACATGTTGCTGATCATCATGGGAATGAAGAACGGGCTGACCCGTTTTGCCCCCTTCTCCATCATCGTTTTGAAGTTGTTGAAGGTCGTTTCGATACCGCCCTGGCCGCTTCCGATGTACACTCCGAATTTATATGGATCCAGGCTTTTCGTATCAAGTTTCGCGTCCGTTACGGCCAAGTCGGCTGCAGCGACAGCAAATTGGATAACCCTGTCGGCCCGTTTCGCTTCCTTGTTGTCCATCCATTGGGCGGGATCGAAATCTTTGACTTCTGCTCCGAAGGGAACGGGACAGTCGCTGACGTCGAACGTGGTCAGCGGGCCGATGCCGTTCTTCCCTTCCCTTAAAGCCTGCCAGTAATTGTCTTTTCCTATTGCAACAGGACTCACTACACCCAGCCCTGTAACTACAACCCTTCTCACAACACGTCACTCCTCTGCTGCAGGGTTGGAATGCAATTCATAAAACGGTTTGACAGGAGCTCCCGGTTTTTGGGAAAGCCCCGTCAAACCGTTTTTAATCTGCCTTCCGGTTGCTTACTCTTCTACTCCAAGCTTTGCCAGAGTATAGTTCATTGCTTCGCTGACGCTCGTAAGCTTTTCGGCGTCCTCGTCAGGAATTTCGATGTCGAATTCCTCTTCGATTCCCATGATGAGTTCCACGATGTCAAGGGAATCAGCTCCGAGGTCTTCGACGAAGGAGGCTTCGGGCACAATCTGGTCCTCTTCCACGTCAAGCCTGTCGATGATGATCTCCTTCAACCGGGCGAGCATTTCCTCTTTTTTCATTCTCGTTCACCCCCTTCCGTTTTCTTTCAGCACATCGTCATTCCGCCGTCGACGGCAATGACTTGTCCTGTTATGTACGAAGCTTCCTCGGAAGCCAGAAACCCTGCCGCGGCTGCGACATCTTCCGGATTACCCTGCCTCCCGGCGGGAACCTGTTTCATGAGGGCATCCCGTGCAGCTTCAGGGAGCGCCTCTGTCATTTCTGTTGCGATGTACCCCGGTGCAAGAGCGTTTGCCGTGATTCCCTTGGCCCCGTATTCCCGGGCGACCGACTTGGTGAAACCAATGATCCCGGCTTTTGAAGCACAGTAGTTGGCTTGCCCCGGGTTTCCTATGAGAGCGACCACGGAGGAAATATTGATGATTCTCCCCCATTTTCCGCGGACCATTCCCCGAATCGCTTCCCTGGTGCAATAATACACCGAGGATAGATTCGCTGTCAGCACTGAATTCCAATCTTCTTCTCCCATTCTCATCAGAAGACCGTCTTTTGTGATGCCTGCGTTGTTTACAAGAACCGAAACGGGACCCATCGCCTCTTCAATGGCCGAAAAAAGAGACTTAACATTCGCTCCGTTTGAGACATCCGCTCTGAAGGGAAGTGCGGTGCCGCCTTCGCTTTTTATCATTTCGCACACTTCTGCGGCCGCCCTTTCACTCCGGTTGTAGTTTACGGCAAGCTGGAAACCCATGCGGGCCAGGCGGAGCGCCACAGCTTTTCCTATACCCTTGCCTGCCCCTGTTACCAGAGCAGTTCTGCCGTTTGCCATTCTAAACCATCTCCCTCAGTTTATTTGAAAAGGCCTCGAAATCGGAAAGCCTGCCATATGACCCCACTTGCATCCCCTTGCGGCATTTTTTAACGAGTCCTGTAAGAACAGTCCCGGGGCCTATTTCATAGAAAGCTTCAACACCCTCGTCAGCCATCCTGTTGACCGAGGCCTGCCAGAGCACGGGAAGAAACGTCTGGTCGAAAAGTGCGTCCTGAATTTCGTCCACGGACTGTACAGGGCTTGCTGCAGAGTTTGATATGATCGGAACGGAGGGGGTCTTCCATTCGATCTTTCCGAAGGCTTCGCGCAGCTGGTCTGCAACGGGGCGCATCTGCCTGCTGTGAAACGGGGCACTCACGTTCAGCAGAACGGTTTTTTTGGCTCCGTACTCCTTTGCTGTCTCCATTGCCGCATGTACAAATGCCGTTTTTCCGGAAATGACCACCTGTCCCGGCGAATTGAAGTTTGCCGGCTGGCATTCCCCGTAAGGAGCTGCTTTTTCACAAACCTCGGAAACGGCTTCAGCCTCAAGGCCAAGTATCGCAGCCATGGCGCCTTCTCCTTCCGGCACGGCTTCCTGCATAAGCCTTCCTCTCAGGTGTACAAGCCGCACACCGTCCTCGAGGGAGATGGATCCGGCAGCAACAAGTGCTGTGTATTCCCCGAGACTGTGCCCCGCAAGGAACATGGGGTCAAGCCTGAGGCCCATCTCCATTTCCAGGGAATAGAGTGCCGCAATGCTCATCGTCAGAATTGCCGGCTGAGTGAACGCAGTCCGCTTCAGTTCCTCCTCCGGCCCCTCAAAAATGATCCTGGACAAAGAAAAACCCAATGCTTCGTCGGCTCTGGAAAATACATCCTTTGCCGTCCCGAAGGTCTCGTGGAGGTCTCTGCCCATTCCGACTTCTTGGGAACCCTGACCTGGGAAAATAAGGGCGTATCTCATTTAAGGATCACCTCAACACGTTATTTTTCCGGAAAGAGCTGCCGTTACCTGTGAAGCCTCCTGAAACATTGTGCGGATTATCTCTTCAGCCGGCTTTATATCATTGACCATGGCTGCGCTTTGTCCGGCCATTACCGACCCCCAGTCCACATCACCGTCGACGACCGCCGCACGGAGACGCCCCGCTCCGAGGCGCTCGTATTCTTCAACTGTGGCACCGTTTTTTTCCAGTTCCTCAAACTTGGCGGTGAGCCTGTTTTTTAAACATCTCACCGGGTGTCCGGTAAAGCGTCCTGTCACCACGTTGCTTCTGTCCCGGGCATTGAGAACGGCTTCCTTGTAGGCGGGATGTACGGTAGATTCCGTACAGCAGATAAAGCGCGTGCCCACCTGCACTCCCTCTGCTCCGAGGGCGAAAGCGGCTGCAATGCCCCGGCCGTCAGCAATACCTCCCGCAGCGATGACCGGAATTTCAACGGAATCGACTATCTGCGGGATAAGGACCATGGTGGTAAGCTCTCCGATATGGCCGCCTGCCTCCATGCCTTCCGCGACCACAGCATCTGCACCCTGTTTTTGGACTCTTTTCGCCTGTGCGACGGATGCTATGACCGGTATTACGATCGTTCCCAGAGGTTTGAGTATATCGATGACCTTCCCCGGGCTCCCTGCACCGGTGGTCACGATGGGGACCTTATGCTTTGCCGCCAGCCCGATAACCTGGTCCACGGTGGGCGACATTAGCATGATGTTGAGTCCGAAGGGCTTGTCGGTGAGTTCTCTGATCTTGATCAGCTGGGCTTCCAGGAGTTCAGGGGGCATGCTTGCTGCAGCAATAAGGCCGAGACCGCCCGCATTGCTTACCGCAGCAGCGAGATTCGCATCAGCGACCCAGGCCATGCCTCCCTGCACGAGGGGGTAGGAACAGCCCAGCAGACTGGTGACCCTGTTGGCCGGGAAACAGCTGCCGGTATCATGCTTCATAGATAATACCTCCATATGTCATACCTGCTCCGAATGCAGTGAAGAGCAGTTTTTCGCCTTTCTGCAGTTTGCCTTCACGCATGAATTCACTGAGTGCAAGGAAAACTGAAGCCGCGGATGTGTTCCCGTATTCGTAAATGTTGATGACCACTTTTTCAGGATTGATTCCCAGCCTTTCGGCTGTCTTGTCGATAATTCTCTGGTTTGCCTGGTGGAAAAACCACCACGAAATATCTTCGGGCTGGAATCCCGATTCCAGGCAATATTCTTTCAGGAACGGGGGGATGACCCTGTTGACGAATTTGAAAACATCATTGCCTTTCATGGCGACATAATGAAGCTTTTTTTCAAGGGTCTCCCCGGAGGCAGGATACTCCACAAGCCCGCCAAGCAGGGTGATATGGTCGTGCTTTGTCCCGTCGGACCTCATTTCAGCCGATATGAAATGTCCTTCGCCCTCAGCGGCAGGTCCAAGCACCATTGCCCCGGCACCGTCGCCGAAAAGAACGCAGGTGTTCCTGTCTGTCCAGTCGATAATCCTGGAAAGTACCTCTGCCCCTACCACGAGCACATTTTTCCACATGCCTGAGGATATGCCTCCGGCTGCGATCGCCATGGCATACACCCCGCTGGTGCATCCTGACTGCACATCGAAAGCGCCAGCCTTTCTCGCTTCAAGCATTCCCTGGAGCTTGGGGGCAACTCCCGGAAAAAGTGTGTCAGGACTGTTAGTGGCCACAATAACCATATCAATGTCCTCAGGGGAAATCCCGCTGTCACGAAGTGCTTCCCGTGAGGCTTTTTCGGCTATGGAACTGGTCAGTTCACCTTCCGCGGCTATATGACGGCGTTGTATGCCGGTTCGATCGCGGATCCATTCGTCGCTAGTATCCACCATGGCCGTAAGGTCCTGGTTCGTGAGCACCTTTTCCGGTACGTACATGCCTGTTCCCTTGATAGAGACCGGTATACCGTTAAAAAATCCCATGGGGGGAACCTCCTTTACCCTAACTCTTCCCTTATCAGCTCTACACCGTTCTGAACGACAAAATTCCGTGCAACTCTCAGTGCATTGGTGATAGCCGGCGCTTTTGAACGGCCGTGTGCTTTCACGACAATGCCGTTTACTCCAAGAAGAGGGGTGCCTCCGTGTTTCTCGTAATTAAACCGGGACCAGAGATCCTTCATCATGGGGATCATAAAAACCATTCCGACTTTCGGAAGGATCCTGTGTCCCATTTCTTCCTTAAGAATCGAATATACCGCATGCATGAGTCCCTCTGCAAACTTCAGCACCACATTGCCTGAAAACCCGTCGCAGACGACAACATCCGCCTTGCTGTAGGGGATATCGTCTCCTTCCACGTAACCGGTAAAATTCAGGCCGCTGGCTTTCAGCAGTTCCTTTGCGCTCGCGATGACCTCGTCGCCCTTTATTTCTTCCGACCCGTTAGCCAGAAGCGCAACCTGCGGTGAGGCTACTCCCAGGATTTTTTTGGAATAAACGTTTCCCATATGGGCAAACTGGAAAAGGTTAATTGGTCTGCTGCGCACTGTAGCCCCGACGTCAAGAAGAAAGGTGTACTTGTTCAGTGTCGGCAGTGCGACCCCGAAAGCCGGCCTGTCTATTCCGGAAATACGCCCCACCACGAGGACGCCTCCTGCCACTATGGCTCCTGTATTACCTGCCGATATGCAGCCTCTCGCCTCCCTGCTTCTTACCATATCCATCGCTAGCCTGAGACTTGAATGCCTCTTTTTCCTCATGGCAATGGTGGGGTGCTCGTCCATGCCGATCTGCTCTTCAGCGTGAACAATGGAAATGCGCTTTCTGATTTCGGAAGAGACATCGTCAAGCAAAGGGGCAATCATCGATTCTTTTCCCACGAGAACGAGTTCCAGATCGGGGATCTCACTGCAGGCGGCTGCAGCCCCTTTGCAAATCTCAACAGGACCATGATCTCCGCCCATGGCATCAAGAGCCAGTATCAAAAAAATCCACCTCTCTCACACTAAGCAAGGGTGTTTTTGGAAACAACCGCCGCTATGAATCTCCCGACGAAAATCTCTTTATCCGCCACTTTCGTCCTCACGCTTACGATATACTTGTCATCCTTATTGACCCCGACTTTTGCACGGGCCACCAGTGAATCTCCAACCATGGCATGCCCCTTGTATTCGCCCCTCATGGAATCCACAATGACAAGGTCGGCTTCCACGACCGCTATGGCAATGGAGCTTGCCTGGGCATAGATGTAATGGTCCCACACCAGATCGGTTTCCCTGAAGGCCATTTCCCTCCCTGTCGCGAGAACGGAAAGGGCCCATTTGTTCGGCTCCAGTTCGAGGAGGTCTCCCACGACCTCGCTCTGTTTCAGTGAACGAAGCCTGCTCGTGGCTTTCTGGGCCATTGAACGCATCCGTTCCCTGAGTTCAGGAACGCCGAGCACAGCCCTGTCAAGACGGATCGTGCTGACGCTCGCCGTTAAGAGCGAGGCCAGTTCTTCATCCGTTGCAAGGGGGTTCTGTTCGATAAGCTTCAAAAGCCTGTCCTGCCGGTTTTTTTTCCTTTGAGACTTGATGGAAGTCCCCTCCAATTTATTACCTGATAATAGTATCTGCTCTTAATTAGGGGTAAGTATAGTACCATCAATGCTATCGGTCAATATAAAAAATAAAAAAAGAGGAAGGTTTCCCTTCCTCCCTCATTTCCCCCCGTTTAAGCTTCTTTCTTTTCTTCGGCCGCTGTTTTTACGACTTTACGGCCCCGGTAATAACCGCATTCCCCACAAGCCCGGTAGTTCAAGATCACTTCCCCGCAATGGGGGCAGGTGGTCACCTCAGGGGTGGAAAGAGCCCCGATCCACTCGGACTTTCTTTTATGTGTACGGGCATGGGATACCCTGCTTTTCGGCGTTGCCATTTTTGACTTCCCTCCTTTTTCTTATTCTTGCGTCTCCTCTGTTCTTACTCCGAGGAGTTTCTGAAACCTTGGATCCAGAGTATCCGGAGAGCATCCGCATTTCCCTTCATTCAGGGATTTCCCGCAAAAGGGACACAGTCCTCTGCAGTCCTTCGAACACAGAACCTGGCGCGGCAGAGAAAGAATAACCGATTCCCAGACCTGGTCTGATATATCAATGAACCGCGTCCACCTGGAAACCGGCACGACCTGGGGATCCTTTTCTTCGGGGTTCTCTCCGGACCCTTCGTTCTTACGCAAGGAATAAAGATACATGAAATCGTTCATAATTTCAATATCTGATGGTGCAAGACACCTCGAACACGGAGAAGAAAATGCTGTTTCCACGGAAACTGAAACGGAAACATCATCTCCCGCCCATCGGGCTTCAGCAGAAACGGAAAAGGATTTCGTGAATTCGAAAATCTGCCCGTCGTAGAGGATAGATTCCAGGCTTTCTTTACTGGGTTCTGCGGAAAGGACGGTAATGGAGTCGGAGTTTCCCATTTCCGGCATTTCGATTTCAAATTTCCATGAAGCAGGCCTTTCCGTGAGCGCCACAGACTCTCCCTCCGTTTCTGCAGTCGGTTTCGCCTTCAGCGGCGGTCGAGTGCTATCTTCTTCGTGTCGCGGGCAATGACCAGCTCTTCATCTGTGGGCACGATAAGAACCTTGACCCTGCTGTCCTCTGTGCTGATGACCGTCTCTTTCGCCCTGACCTTGTTCTTTTCCCTGTCGATTTTTACTCCCATGAATTCAAGGCCGGAGCAGATGCCTTCCCTTGCGCGGGCGCTGTTTTCACCGATTCCTGCCGTGAAAACAAGAACATCGAGGCCACCCATGGCTGCCGCATAGGAACCAATATATTTTTTCACTCCGTAATACAGCATTTCCTCAGCAAGCTTTGCCCTGCTGTTGCCGTTGTCAGCGGCTTCCTCCACGTCCCGGAGATCACTGCTGACGCCGGAAATTCCAAGAAGGCCGCTTTCCTTGTTGAGGATATGGCTCATGGCCTTGTTGTCGATTCCCTCCTGCTCAGAAAGATAGGAGATAAGCAGGGGATCTACGTCTCCGGACCGTGTCCCCATGATCACGCCCGGAAGAGGGCTGAAACCCATGCTTGTGTCCACCGATTTGCCTCCCTTGACTGCAGTGATAGAACTTCCGTTGCCCATGTGGCAGGTAACGATGTTTAGGGATTCGACCGGCTTGCCGAGGATCTCGGCGGCCCTTCCCGAGACATAGAAATGGCTTGTTCCGTGGAATCCGTACCGGCGGACCTTGTACTTTTCGTAATAATGGTAAGGGACGCCGTACATGTATGCATATCCCGGCATGGTCTGATGGAAGGCAGTGTCGAAAACGCCCACCTGCGGAATGTTGGGAAGTGCATCTGTTACGGCATAGATGCCCATCAGGTTCGCCGGGTTATGGAGGGGAGCCAGGGGAACGCACTCCTCGAGAGCGTTGATAACGTCCTGGGTTATCATGACCGAGCCTGCGTATTTTTCCCCTGCGTGAACGACCCTGTGCCCGACTGCGGCAAGTTCGTCAAGACTCTTCAGGACACCGTGATTTTCGTCGAGAAGAGCTTCTTCAACAACCTTGAATGCCACTTTGTGGTTGGGAATATCAGTATTTTTGATCACCGGGTCCATGCCGGTCCTGGTATGTTTGATACGGGCGCCTTCGATTCCTATACGCTCAACCAGGCCTTTGGCGAGCAGAGCTTCGTCTGTCATGTCGAACAGCTGGTACTTTAAAGATGAACTGCCGCAGTTGATCACCAGAATTTTCATTGAATAACCCCTTCCTCTCTTCTTGACCTCCGGCTTCCGCCGGCTGTATTGTAATGGCGCAGATGATAAATGACGGAAAGCAGATGATCCCATTTTTAAAAACATAACCGGCATAATTGCCGAATACAACCCACTTCACAACGGTCACCTGTATCATATCCGCAAAACGCGGGAAAACGGGAGCGATGGAATAATAGTGGTCCTTTCGTCCTACTTTACCCAGCGGGGGGAACCGGCACTGCTCAGCAAATGGGACAGAGCCGAATCCGCCCTTTCAGCTGGTGCGAACCTCGTTCTCGAGCTTCCCGCTTTTTTTTCCTGCCATAACGCGGGCATATTCGCATCCGGGGCGGTCGACATCCTTGCTGCCACGGGACTTGTCCGTTCGCTTTCTTTTGGTATGGAACAGCCTGAGTGCGATGTTGAAGCAATCCTTGATATTTTAGTGCAGGAGCCTCCATATTTCAAGGATAATCTGAAAAAATTCCTGAATTCGGGATTTTCCTACGTAAAGGCAAGGGTACATGCACTGGCAGCCATAAGGCCTGAGTTCGGCACATTCGTTTCATCTCCGAACAATTCCCTTGCTCTTTCCTACATGGAGCGGATCAGGAAAAAAGGCTTCCCCATCACCTGGAACCCTGTGGGCAGAATAGGTGCAGGTTTTCATGATATCCGTCCTGACTCATCGGGTTTTCCGAGTGCGACGGCAATACGGAAGAATATAAGGGAAGGAAAACTGAAAGAAATTGAAAACGGTATCCCCGGGGGATCCGCAGCTGTTCTGACGAGATGTCTTGACGAAGGGCGGATCGTTATCTCCCGTGAACTGTTGTGGAGGATGGCGCGGTACATGCTTCTCGGGACTCCGGCGAATGAAGTTTCCCTTTCTTCCGAAATGACGGAAGGAATGGAGAACCGTTTCCTGAAATTTGCACCGGAGAGCGCTTCCTGGGATGAATTTGTTTCACGATGCGTCACCGGCAGATATCCCAGGGGAAGGATACAGCGGCAGCTCATTCACTTTCTTCTGGGCATAGGGCATGATGAGAACCGGCAGCTTCAGGAGTCGGGGCCCGCCTATATACGTGTCCTCGGTGCTGACCGGGGAGGATTGTGGATGCTCAGGAAAATGAGGGAAACCTCGACGATCCCCGTGGCAGGGAAGCATCCTGTCAGTGGGAGCAGAACTCTTCACATGCTTTCGAAAATCGAAACCGGCGCCTGCAACCTCTGGGAAACCCTGACCTGCGTTTTCTCACCGGGATCCGAGAAAAAACGCCGCCCTCTCATCAGGACGGAAGAATATTCCGGGGAAGAGGAAAACGTTCCCGAAGACGGCGGAACACCCCGGGAGGAACCATTTCGTGGACAGGTCCCCCGAACTGGTAGATCTCCTTGACTGCATGGCTGGAAAGATAGGAGTAGCGGGCTTCAGTGACAATGAACAGGGTTTCTATCTCGGGCGCCAGCTGGCGGTTCATCAGTGCGAGCTGGAATTCATATTCAAAATCGGAAAGAGCCCTGAGCCCGCGGATAATGATCCTGCTCTGCTCCTGGCGGAGAAAGTCGACGAGAAGCCCGGAAAATGAATTGACCTTCACATTGGGCAAATGACTTAACGCTTCCCGTGCCATGGCTTTCCGTTCCTCAACAGTGAAAGCCGCTTTTTTTTGCGGGTTTAAGAGGATACTGACGATAACTTCGTCAAAAAGGGCGGCCGCCCTTTCGGCGATATAAACATGACCATTGGTTATCGGGTCAAAAGAGCCCGGATAGACTGCAGTTAATGATCGTTTCATGCTTCTCCCCCTCTCCTGGCTCCCTTCAGGAATGTAAGAACGGTATCACCGTATTCCCTCCGGTCCGTTATTACAAGCTCATCGCCTGTTTTTACTTCTTCTCGGACAGAGTGTTCGATCACAACAAGTCCCTCCTGTGCAAGGACGGTCCCCCCGGGAGGAGTCAGGATGTCTCCTATGATCAGCGGCCATCCTGCACCGTACGGAGGATCGGCAAAGATGATATCGAAAAGATACCCCTTTCTGCGCAGCCAGGAAAGCCCCCGACGCACGTCCATTGCAAGGACGATCGCATCGCGGTCATTCCCCATAAGTTTTTTTATTTCTGCGGCACGTGCTCCGAGAATTTCTACCGCTGCAACAGGAGACGCTCCCCTGTCGCCGGCAAAACGGGCCACTCTCCCCGTTCCAGAAAAGAGATCAAGAAAAGAGCATCCCCTGATATCTCCAAGGATGTTGAAAAGTGCCTGCAGGACCTTTCCCGATGTGGGGCGCGCGTCTTTCAACTGAAGTCCCTTCTTTAAATATGTCTTTCAGAAGCTTCAGGGCGCCCGAGAAAAGACTTCAGTTTTTCGGCTGTTCCCTCAATTGCTCCCTTTACCGATGGTGTAAGAAAAGGAGATGAATAGGGGGCTATTTTTACCAGCACATCCTCTTCCCGTTCCACGAACTGCAGAAAAAACTTCTGCTCGAATGCCCCGTCCGTCGCCACTATTTCCAGAAGATGGACACCGTCAGGAGATGCGTAATTCTTTTTGCACACCCAGAGGATTTCACCGTCTCCTTCCCCCTGGCCGTAGATTTCCTTCAGAAACCGGTCAAGAGACCCCTTGCCAGAGACCCGTACATGCATTCGTTCCGCCCTCCCCGGAAAAGCCGCATTTGTTGCGGTATCCGCTTCTTTTTTCACAAAGCGGGAAAGGTATATTTTTTTCCCCATCCCGATCCATTTCCGTTCGTACTTCGTGGTCACATCCCGTTCAGGGTTTACCGCCCAGCTTTCGAGCTCAAGACCGGGAACCGCTGAAAGTGAGTTCCTTACTTCCATGCCGTACCACTCTTCATCAGTCGCAAGTTCAAAGATTCCCCCCGGCTTGAGGACATTGGCGATCACGGAAGAGAAATCACCGCTTGAAACACGCCGTTTCGAGTGTTTCTTTTTTGGCCAGGGACAGGGGAAATTCATGAATACCCCGTTCAGTGATCGGGGGGGGACGCATTCCTTGAGGAAAAAACGCGCATCGCAGCACACAAGAAATGCGTTTCCCGGAACGGTTTTTTGGATCCTTTTAAGTGCCCGGAGGATACACGAACGTGACATCTCCACCCCCCAGAACACATCGCCGGGATTTCGGCAGGCAAGGTGGGTGAGAAACTCGCCGTTGCCGAACCCGATTTCAACGAAAACCCGTGCCCCGCTGCTGTTCATGGTCATATCAAGGGGCAGTGGTTCATTTTCCGGTGCTACGATAATATAGCTGATATCCGTCACCTTCTGTACCTCTTTTCATTCTCCGGATACGCAAAAATCTTTCAGGCCAATAATTATAACAGTATTTTCAGCAGTCAGAAGAAGATTCCGGAACATTTGACGGGGAGTTACGGATTTTTTCTGAAAAAGCAACATATTTCACGATTTGACCGAACGTCTCTTTATGGTAATATCGACACGTGAAAAAAGTTTTTTTTGGTTTCTCCTGTTTTTCTTCCTCCCCAATTATACAGAATGCAAAAAACCGGTTTTGTTGTAAAATAAAAAGGGATTGGGTTCATACAATTTCGTTTCACCTTTCACTATACAGGGAAATAATAAAACAGGCCGGGGGGTTGCCCCTCATGCCTGAAATCAAAGAGGGGGTACCTTAATGAAAAGAAACTGGAAAACCATGGACGGCAACACAGCAGCGGCTCATGTTTCATATGCCTTTACCGAAGTTGCTGCGATTTATCCGATAACGCCTTCCTCGCCGATGCCCGAAGTAGTTGATGAATGGGCAGCTCACGGCAGGAAGAACATTTTCGGGAAGACGGTCCAGGTTACCGAACTGCAGTCTGAAGCGGGAGCGGCAGGCGCCGTCCATGGAAGCCTTTCGGCCGGGTCTCTGTCCACAACCTTCACGGCCTCCCAGGGACTTCTCCTCATGATGCCCAACATGTACAAGATAGCAGGCGAAATGCTTCCTGGTGTCTTTGATGTCACCGCACGCTCCCTTGCGGCTCACGCCCTGTCCATATTCGGCGACCACAGCGACGTCATGGCCTGCCGCGGAACAGGTTTTGCAATGCTTGCTTCCGGCAGCGTGCAGGAGGTCATGGATCTCACCGCAGTATCCCATCTTTCCGCGATCAAGGCCAGCATCCCCTTCCTTAACTTCTTCGACGGCTTCCGCACGTCCCACGAGATTCAGAAGATCGACGTCCTCGAATATGACGACCTCGCGAAACTCGTTGATTATGACGCAATCGCCAGGTTCAAGGCCCGCGCCCTGAACCCGGAGCATCCATACCAGAAGGGAACCGCCCAGAACCCCGATATCTTCTTCCAGGCCAAGGAAGCAATAAACCGTTTCTACACCGATATCCCCGAGGTCGTCGAGGTCTACATGCAGGAGATCAAAAAGCTCACCGGCCGTGAGTACCATCCGTTCAACTACTACGGCGCACCTGATGCCGAGAACGTCATAGTGGCCATGGGTTCCGTCTGCCAGGCTATTGAGGAGACAGTCGACTACCTGAACGTCAGGGGAGAAAAGACGGGAGTAGTGGAAGTGCACCTGTACAGGCCCTTCTCCGAGAAATTCTTCTTTGATGCACTTCCCGCCTCCGTGAAGCGTATTGCGGTCCTCGACAGGTGCAAGGAGATCGGTGCTCTCGGGGAGCCCCTGTATGAGGATGTCTGCACGCTCTTCAAGGACAAGGCCGTAAAACCCCTCGTCATCGGCGGAAGGTACGGTCTCGGATCCAAGGACACCACCCCGACCCATATCAAGTCCGTATTCGATAACCTCAAGTCCTACCAGCCGAGAGATCATTTCACCATCAGCATCACCGATGATGTGACTTTTACCTCTCTTCCCGTCGCCGAGGAGATCGCCGCAGCACCGGAAGGGACTATACGCTGCAAGTTCTGGGGCCTTGGCTCCGACGGAACGGTGGGCGCCAACAAGAACTCCATCAAGATCATCGGCGACGAAACCGACCTCTATGCCCAGGGATATTTCGCTTACGACTCTAAAAAATCCGGTGGAATAACAGTTTCCCACCTCCGTTTCGGGAAAAAACCGATAAAGTCGACGTACCTCATCGACACTGCCGATTTCATTGCCTGCCACAAGCAGGAGTACGTCAACCTTTACGATGTGCTCGGGGGGCTGAAAGAAGGGGGTACATTCCTTCTGAACACCCAGTGGACCACCACAGAGGACCTGGAAAGCCACCTCCCGGCCAGGGTTAAGCGCTACCTTGCCAATAAGAAGATCAACTTTTATATCCTCAACGGAACTGATATCGGTGAGGAACTCGGACTCGGCAACCGGATCAACATGATCATGCAATCAGCATTCTTCAAGCTTTCCGGAGTTATTCCCATCGAGGATGCCGTGAAGTACATGAAGGATGCCATTGACCATACCTACGGCAGAAAGGGCGAAAAGATCCTTGAGATGAACTACAAGGCAGTGGATGCCGGAATAGATGCCCTGAAAAAAATCGAGGTACCTGCTGAATGGGCTGAAGCAACGACTGATCCTGTCCTTCTGAGCGGTCTTCCCGAGGAAATTCCTGATTTCGTACGGGAAGTCTGCATGCCTATTAATGCCCAGAAGGGCGACAGTATTCCTGTCAGTGCTTTCATAGGCCGCGAGGACGGACAGTTCCCGTCCGGAACGGCGGCATTTGAAAAACGGGGCGTCGCCGTCAACGTTCCAGAGTGGAACAGCGACAAGTGCATCCAGTGTAACCAGTGCTCTATGGTCTGCCCTCATGCCGCAATCCGTCCCGCTCTTCTCAACGAGGAAGAGGCTGCGAACGCACCGGAAGGTTTTGGTGCCGTTGAAGTAAAGGGTAAGGAATTCCCTGGATACAAATATAAAATGCAGGTGAATGCACTCGACTGCCTTGGCTGCGGAAACTGCGCCGACATCTGCCCGGTGGGGGCCCTTGAAATGAAGCCTCTTGTAAGCCAGGAGAATGAAATACCCAACTGGAACTTTGCTATGACGGTTTCTGACAAGTCTTCCGAGACGAATAAGTTCACGGTGAAGGGGAGTCAGTTTTCCCAGCCGCTCCTTGAGTTTTCCGGAGCGTGCGCGGGATGCGGGGAAACACCGTATATCAAGCTCGTCACACAGCTGTTCGGTGACCGCATGATCGTTGCGAATGCCACCGGATGCTCCTCCATCTGGGGCGGCTCTGCGCCCAGCATGCCCTATACCACCAATGCAAAAGGACAGGGGCCTGCATGGGCCAACTCCCTTTTCGAGGACAATGCGGAATACGGCTACGGCATGAAACTCTCCCTCAACGCCACCATGACATATGTCGTCGATGCGATGAAGGAGCTCGTGGAGATGGATATTCCTGAAGACATGAAGGCCGCTTTCAGCGAGTGGCTTGAATCCATGGACGACGGAGAAAAATCCAAGGCTGCAGCTGAAAAGGTTCTTGCAGTTCTTGACCGCGATATCGGGGCGGAAGGGAACAAGCTCCTGTGCGAGATAGCGTGCAGAAAGGACTACCTCGTCAAGAAGTCTCTCTGGATCTTCGGCGGCGACGGATGGGCATACGATATCGGTTTCGGCGGGCTTGACCATGTCCTTGCTTCCGGCGAAGACGTGAACGTGTTTGTCCTTGACACCGAAGTATACTCCAATACCGGCGGCCAGTCCTCGAAAGCAACTCCCACTGCGGCCATCGCCAAGTTCGCCGCTGCAGGCAAACGTGTGAAAAAGAAGGACCTTGGAAGGATCGCCATGACCTACGGGTACGTTTACGTTGCCCAGGTCGGTATGGGGGCCGACAAGAACCAGCTCCTGAAGGCACTGAAGGAAGCAGAGGCGTACAAGGGCCCATCTCTCGTCATCGCCTACGCCCCCTGTATCGCCCATGGAATCGGTGCCGGCATGGGTAAGACCCAGGAGCAGACGAAGAAGGCTGTGGAAGCGGGTTACTGGCATCTCTACAGGTACAACCCCGACCTCGCCCTTGAAGGGAAGAACCCCTTCGTTCTCGATTCCAAGGAACCGAAGGCTGATTTCAAGGAATTCCTTATGAGCGAAGTCCGCTACGCTTCCCTGAAGAAGGAGTTCCCCGATACCGCAGACGAACTCTTCGATAAGGCGGAAAAGGATGCCAGGGAACGGTATGAAATCTACCGCCAGCTCGCCGAAATGGGCAAGCAGCCGGTAAAGGCGGAAGCATAAGTCCAACTGTCGGGAGGGAGAGGCAGTACCTCTCCCTCTTTTTCAAAAGAGTACATTATTTTTTCTCCCTTGACCGGAGAGCCGGAACAGGGTAGAATATCCCGGTCAGTACGGGACGTAGCGCAGTCTGGTTAGCGTACCTGCATGGGGTGCAGGTGGTCGGAGGTTCGAATCCTCTCGTCCCGACCAGAAATAACAAGCGGGGCATACAGTCCCGCTTTTTTTATTTTTGTGAATACGAGGGCTGAAATGATGGAGTCCAGAAACTTTCGACACAAGAAGAGCCTCGGCCAGAATTTCCTCGTCGACCGGAACATCCTAAGGTTCATCGTGGAACGGGCATCTCCCGGCGCGGAAGACGTGATCCTGGAAATCGGACCGGGAAAGGGAGTACTTACAAGGGAAATACTTGCCGCTTCCTGCACTCTTCTGTACAGCGTGGAAATCGACAGGACCCTCGAGCCCTTCCTTTCCGATATTGAAGCCCTTCATCCCCGGAGGTTCAGGCTCATCTGGGGGGACGCCATGGAGACGGCATACTCATCCTTTTCTCCTTCACCGGAAAAAGTGATTGCGAATATTCCCTATAACATCACCACCCCCCTTATCTGGAGACTGCTCGAGGAGCTCCCTTCTGTCCAGTATTATCTCCTCATGGTCCAGAAAGAGGCTGCAGAGCGCATCACCGCTCCGTCAGGGACAAAGAGCCGCTATCCGCTTGGAATCACTCTGGAATTGATGGGAAAGGCATCTTCAGTAAGAAACATCCCGCGGGAAGTGTTCCGCCCGGTTCCCGGTGTCGATTCGTGCCTGCTGGAAATTCTCCTTTCCGGAGAACATCGCGAGCTGCCGGTGGACAGTTTGTGGCGGGGAATGCTTCGTTCGGGGTTTTCCCAGCGCAGAAAGAAACTTTTGAAAAACCTTCGCGGGTTTCAGCCTGCCCTGCCATGGCATGACTTCTTTGAACAGGCCGGGATAGGGGAAAATTCCAGGGCTGAGGAGCTGACGGCGGTCCAGTGGCTGGAATTGCGGCGATGTGCGGAGAAAAAAAAAGGCCTCTTTCCTGTTTGACTGGAAAGAGGCGGTGAAAAAAGAAAACAGAGGAGCTTATTCTACCTTGTCCTTGAGAGCTTTGCCGGGTCTGAAAACAGGGACTTTCTTGGCAGGGATCTTGATGACTTTCTTCGGGTCCTGTGGATTCCGGCCTTCCCGTGCAGCTCTTTCCCTGACCTCGAACGTGCCGAATCCCACGAGCTGAACCTTCTCGCCCTTGGAAAGCGCACTTTCGATGGCTTCGAAAACCGCTCCGACGGCAGCGCCGGATGCCTTCTTGTTCAACCCTGTCGCCTTTGCTACCTCAGTTACGAGTTCTGCCTTGGTCACCTTGTACAGCCTCCTCTTGAATTATGATGTGGAACCGATCAAATAAAGCCTGGCACCACGTAAAACCGCTGTTCAGCCTATTATTACCAGCAAGTGCGGCTCAGGTCAAGTGTTAACTTGATTTTTCCTCTTTTCCGCGCCAGAAAATTCGCAGGGGAGTCCCTTCAAAGTCAGCAAGCGCCCGTAATTCCTTCTCCATGTGGTTTTCAAAGGCCTTTTCGGCCAGATCGGGGAAGTTGACAAAAAATATGAACGTGGGCGGGGCAATTTCTGCCTGTGTGCAGTAGAAAATTTTGAACGCCCTTCCCCTTGAATCTGTCGGTAGCCTGTCAAAAGCAAGGATATCACGTACGAGCCTGTTCAGAAGCGTTGTTCCGATCCTGTTGTTCCTGCTTCCGTTCACCTTGAGCACCAGTTCCGGCACTTTCTGTATTCCTCTGCCTGTCAGGGCGGAAATAAAGTGTACCGGGGCATATGAAACGAAGCCCATCTCGTCTTTCAGTTTGCGTTTCATCACATCGCCGAGTTCGTCTTTTTTCCCGAGCAGGTCCCATTTGTTCACAAGGAGGACTATCCCCTTCCCTCTTTCCGAGATCTCCGAGGCCAGCTTCTTGTCCTGGTCTGTGAACGGTTCAGTGGCATCCATCAGGAGAAGGGCGACATCGCACCTGTCTATTGCCTGGAGAGTCCGGATGTAGGAATAATACTCGATGTTGTCCTCTACCCTGCTTTTCCTCCGCAGTCCTGCGGTATCGATCAGCCTGAAAGAAACCCCTCCGATCGTCACGGAGGTATCGACCGCATCACGGGTAGTCCCCGGGATGTCGGTCACGAGTGACCGTTCCTCTCCTGCAAGATAATTCAAAAGGCTTGATTTCCCTACGTTCGGTCTCCCGACGATAGCTACCCTGACTTCAGAAGATGCTTCAGCGATCGGTTCATCCTTCGGGAGTTTTTCGATGACAAGGTCGAGGAGATCGTAAAGGTTACGTTTATGCTCTGCGCTTATGCCGATAACTTCTTCAAATCCGAGGGAGTAGGCCTGGTAAACAAGATCTTCATGAATACCGTCGTCGATCTTGTTTGCCACAACGATAACAGGTTTTCCCGATTTTCTCAGCATCTCCGCCACGTCGTCGTCCATCCACGTGGGCCCTTCCCTGCCATCGATCACGAACAGAACGAGGTCGCTTTCAGCAAGCGCTGTCCGCACCTGCTGCCTCATTCCGTGAACAAATGCGTGTTCGTCTTTCGCGAGAAATCCCCCCGTATCGACAACGTAAAACTTCCGCTCCCGCCACTCTGCTTCGCCGTAAAGCCGGTCCCTCGTCACTCCCGGCATGTCATCCACTATAGCTTCCCTGCGACCGGTAAGGCGGTTGAAAAGCGATGATTTGCCCACATTGGGCCTTCCTATTATCGACACTATAGGCATGGGTGAATCCTCCTCGCTGGATTTCAGTCTATCCAGACTTTTATTTCGGGGAATCCCTTCCGTGAATTCCCGATTGAAAAGAACGGTGCAAGAACGCTGTGGACCCTGGAAGGGGATTCAGCAGCCACCCAGAAAATAAGGGGAGGGGTACCTGGATCCATGGGCAGAAAACCTGATTCTTCCAATTTTGACATTATACTCTCTTTCTGTTCCGCCGACCGTGCGCTGATTTCAACCAGAAAAAAATATGGTGGAAGGCCAAGCTCCTTCCGTTCCGCCAGCTCATCCTTCCAAAATTTCTCCCAGCCGCTGACCATTCCTCTTTGCCAGCCGGTTCCCGGACGCCTGCTTTGAAGAAGGACCATGCGGTCTGTTCCTTCGTTTCCCCTCCAGAATGATTCCCAGGCCATCGAAAACGCGTTGAATTTCGCCTGGTAAGAGACGCTCCGTGTTTCTCCGTCGGCATCGATCCAGGCTGCAAAACCTATCTCGGCCAAATCACATAAGGCAAGGGCGGCACGGGTCCCGAGGACGATACCGCCTGTTGCCAGTTCTTTTTTCAGGCCAAGCCTGTTCTTCTTTCCGGTTCTCCTGGACTCGTTCCAGAGCATAACAGGAATATCCTCCGGCGCAATGGCCCTGGCAACAGGAAAAAGAGCCTCGAGCCCCGGTCTTTTTCCCGTCAGAAGGATTCCCCTGCAGAAGGGACAGAATTCAGGAATGGGTCTTGATGTCCCGCACGATGAACATCGAAGTCTTCCTTTTTTTTCTTCCCACGCCATAATTCCGGAACACCTGGGGCATCTCACGGAATTGCCGCAGTCTTCGCAGGCCACTTCCCCGGCGTACCCCTTCCTGTCGAGGAGCCAGAGTGCAGTTTTTCCCCGTGCAAGCGTATTTTTGGTTTCCGAAAGAAGGGCGTCGGAAAGACGGAGGTTTCCCTCCACACCGGGAGTTTCTGAGGCAAAGCCCTTCCGTATGTCCACATACCTTACTGAATGCCGCGGGGCTGCTTCCGTGCATGCCGGCCGCCCCCTCAGGTAAACCCTGGATGACGGCAGCCTGCCTGCAAGGGTGAGAGAAGCTTTTTCGAGAAGCGCCCTCCTCCCGGCGATGGTCCGGGCATTAAGAAAGGGCTTATTATAGCTCCTGAATGCACCGCTGCTCTCCTCGTCCACGATTACGGCAGAAAGGAACGGAAGAGGCGCAAAAACCGCTCCCGGTCCCCCTACAATTCCCGAAACGCTCCCGGCCCGTGCAGCAAGCCAGGCATTATGGAGCTTTTTGCCTCCCGCTGAAGGCCACAGGATCGTCCTGTCCCTCAGGGAAGACGGAAGGAGATCGAAAAAAGAGGACGCCATCTCCTGTTCCGGAAAAAGGACGAGAACTGTTTCCGCCTTTTCCATTCGGTCTATAAATGGAATCCATCTGTTCCGTGTTCTGCACTCGTAAAGAAACACCTCTTCATAGATGCCCGGCATTGTTCTTCCCGGATTGTCAGAGAAAGACGGAAAAGGTTCGGGAAACGAGAGGATCGAGGAAGGGGCAGCAGACTTAAGCGCTTCACCCGGGCCGCAGAGAAACGTTTTTCCTGTCCATGAAACGAGCTGCAGCATGTTTTGGGGAAGGAGAGGCTCAGCATCAGAAACCGCCCTTGCCTGGCGGATTGAAAAACCTTCGCCTGCAGGGCGGTCTACTGGTCCTCTTTCAATTATTCCGTAACGGAAACCCTTTCCCACGGGAACCAGTGCCCTTCCCCCGGGTTCCGCATTTTCCCTGAATTCGTACGTCAGGCTGTTCCACCACGGCCCGGGAACGTTCACGTCCCATAAAGACAAGGTAGGCCGCCTCCCTTCACCGGGGAAGGTCCTCCCCGAGTATGCAGTTCCAGAGTTCCTCCGCAACGTCCTCCTTCGTCCCGGAAAATTCCGAAATGGTCCCGTCGGCACCAAGCAATTTCACCGCATTTGTATCACTGCCGAAACCGGCGTCTGTTCCAGTGATATCGTTGGCAACAATAAAATCGAGGTTCTTTCTCTTCATCTTTCCGGAGGCGTTTTCCACGAGATCATGGCTCTCCGCAGCAAACCCTACCAGGATCTGCCCCTCTTTTTTCCGTTCCCCGAGAGCTGCGGCAATATCGGTGTTCTGGACAAGATCAAGGCGGAGCAGGTCCTCCTTCTCCCGTTTGATTTTGCGTTCGCTGAAGGAGGCAGCCCTGTAGTCTCCCACTGCGGCAGCCTTGACAATATAATCCATTTCGTCTGCAAGGGAGAGAACGGTCCGTTTCATTTCTTCCGCCGATACCACCGGATGAACGGAAAAGCCCGCGAGGTTTCCCAGGCTGCAGGGCCCGTGGACGAAGGTCACCGAACCTCCACGGTACCAGGCAGCCCTTGCCATTGCGTACCCCATTTTTCCGGTGCTCGGGTTGCTGATAAAACGGACCGGGTCAAGAAATTCCCAGGTCGGGCCGGCCGTCACAAGGATATTTCTGCCCTCGAGATTCTTGAAGGGACAAAGGGCACGCCACATCTCATCAAGAATGGCATCCACTGCGGGAAGCCTTCCTTTCCCTTCATACCCGCATGCCAGGCTTCCCGTCTCCGGCTCCGATACGATCATCCCCATCTCTTTGAGGATCTCCAGGTTCCTTGCCGTGGACGGGTGGTTCAGCATATGAACGTTCATTGCGGGAAAGACAACCACTGGGGAACGTGTCGCAAGGACTGTTGAACAGAGCAGCTCCTTACCGGAACCCTGTGCGATACTGGAAATTGTTTCAGCAGTGCAGGGCGCAATAAGCACGGCATCCGCCCAGTCTGCAAGGCTGATGTGGGGGATCTTCCATCCGTATTCGTCTGAAAGAAAATCACGCTGCGTCCAGGTGCGCCGTCCTGAAAGGACTGAAAGGACCATGGGGCTTACAAACCGCTCCCCGTCTTCGGTCAGGATAATTTCCACCTCACATCCCGATCTGACGAGGGCACGGACTATTTCCGGGCTCTTGTAGGCTGAGATCCCCCCCGTGATTCCGAGAACAATTTTTCGTTTACGCTTCCATTCACTCATGGCTGCTGTCCGGAACAGCACCGTCTTCTCCGGATGCGGAATCTTCAAGAGAAATACGGACGGCGCTGAAGTCAAACTCCTGAAGTGCCGTAGAGATGAACTTCTCATTGTTCTCGTCCAGGGTCCTCCCCTTCTGCTCGCTCAGCGTCCTTGCCCTGTTTGCAACTGCGACTGTCAGAAGATACTTGTTGTCGATGCCCTGCTTTTCAGCCAGCGAGTCGATATCGTAAAAAATCATGGTATTACCCCCTTTTTCTCCCTGTAGGCGAGAATTATTCTTTTCAGTTCGGCTGACGCTCTTTCAGCGTCGTCGTTAATGATCACATAATCATACTCTCCGGTCCTGTCCATTTCCAGCCGGGCATTCTTCAGCCTGAGAGCGAGCATATTTTCGCTTTCCGTCCCTCGTTCCCTCAACCGCCTTTCAAGCTCGCCAAGCGACGGCGGTGATACAAAAATGAGTATGCTCTCCGGCATCTCTTCCCGTATCTGAAACGCTCCCTGGACATCAATTTCAAGAATGATGTCCAGGCCCTGCCCGAGTGCGTTTTCCACATCTTCCCTGAGAGTGCCGTAGTAATGGCCGTGCACAAAGGCATGTTCGAGAAATTTTCCCCGGCCCAGCAGTTCCCGGAAGGCATCTTCGGAGATGAAACGGTAATCCACACCGTCCTGTTCACCCTCCCGTATAGAGCGTGTTGTGCAGGAAATGGAGAACACAATGCCGTCAAGGCTCTCGAAGGCCTTTTTGCGAAGGGTCCCCTTTCCGGCCCCGCTCGGTCCCGAAAGGACGAACAGTCTACCCCTGACTTGAAGATTCATCCTCGGCGTCATTCTCGAACCTGTTGACTATAGTCTCGGGCTGAATTGCGGACAGCACGACATGATTGCTGTCCGTGACCAGGATTGCCCGTGTCTTTCTCCCCTGGGTCGCGTCGATGAGGCGTCCGTCTTCTTTTGCCTCTTCCTTGAGCCGCTTGATAGGGGCTGATGTAGGGTGGATGATCGCAACGATCCGCTCACCCACGATCATATTGCCGAAACCTATATGAACAAGCTTTGAAGTCATATCGATCACTCCACGTTCTGGACCTGCTCCCTGATCTTTTCAAGGAGGGTCTTGGCTTCAACTACCATCCAGCGAAGATCCGCGTCGGTGATCTTCGAACCCATTGTGTTCACTTCCCTGTTCATCTCCTGGAGAAGGAAGTCAAGCTTCCGGCCTTCCGATGAATGACCGGCAAGAATGGACCGGAACTGGCTGCAGTGGCTTCCGGACCGGACGAATTCCTCGGATATGTCCCACTTGTCACCCATGATCGCCAGTTCCTGGGCAACTCGTCCCTGGTCCGCTTCAGAGGTGACTCCTTCGAGCAGTGCAGTTACCCTCGTTCTCAGTTCTTCGAAAAGATCGCTCTTTTTGCTGTTCCAGTATGTTTCGACAGAGGAAATCATTTCCTCAAAAGAGTCAAGGTACCCTGTGATCGCTTCGAGGAGATGCCCGCCCTCCTTCTCTCTCATTCCGGAAAGGTTGCCGAGTGCACTTCCAATTACATCATCCAGCGCTTCCCCCACTTCTTTTTCCACCATGGCAAGAACCGGGGGAGAATCCATAACGCCCGGCAGAGAAAGGAGCGAAGAAAGGGAAGGTTTGCTTGTTTCCCCCAGTTCTCCCGAGAGAGTGAGGAGCTGTGAGTAATAGCCGGACAGTACATCCCTGTCAATTACGAAAGCCCGGAACCTCGGCGCCCAGCTTATTTCCCCGTGAAGGCGGATTTTGCCTCTTCCCAGCCCTGAACGAATTATTCCGGATACAGCCGGCTCGAAAGAGGCCATTTCTCTCGGCAGCCTGATGGAAATCTCCTGGTACCTGTGATTTACAGAAGAAAGCTCAATTGTAAGGGTTCCCCACTCAAATACCCGAATCTCCCTTGTGAACCCCGTCATGCTTCGGATCATTGCTCAACATCCCCTTTGCCGGAAGCTGTTTCTGTTTTCTGCAAAAAAGCGTCCATTAAAGCCAAAATTTGGGAGAGCCCTGTCCCCAGTACTGCACTCGTGCTCACCGCTGCTTCTCCGGTCTCAAGAAAACGGCTGTAGATCATTTCCAAAGAATCCGTATCAAGAAGGTCGGACTTGTTCAGGGCGAACAGGCGGGGGATTTTCCCCGCGCCGATCTCGTTAAGGGTTTTCTCCACAACCCCCTTTATTTCGTAAAGATCCGGGGCTGATGCGTCGAGAACGATCACGAGAAACGATGACGTCACTATCTCCTCGAGTGTTGTTCGAAAAGCCGCTACGAGCCCGGGGGGAAGATCCCTTATAAAACCTACCGTGTCCGAGAGAAGGATGTCTCTTCCTGATGGAAGCCGTACCTTTCTCATAAACGTGTCCAGGGTCGAAAAAAGCCTGTTTTCCGCCAGAAGGCTTAGATCCTTGCTGAGCACTCTCAGGAGAGTGGATTTTCCGCTGTTGGTATACCCTGCCAGTGAGACGACAGGGATGTTCATCTTTCTGCGCCTGTCCCGCTGGAGAGACCGTTTGCGTTTCAGCAGTTCAAGCTTTTTCCCGATATCCCGCACCCTTCTCTCGAGCTTTCTCCGGTGCCTTTCGAATTCCGTCTCGCCTGGACCCCGTGTTCCGATGCCGCCTCCCAGGCGGGACATTTGGGCTCCCAGACCTTTGAGATGAGGGATCTCGTATTTGCACAGGGCCATCTCAACCTGGAGCTTCGCTTCCGAAGTGGCCGCCCTTTTTTCAAAAATCTTCATGATCACGAACGGGCGGTCCCATACCTCCACCCCGGTACATTTCTGCAGGCTGCTCTTCTGGCCCGGGGAAAGGCTCTCGTTGCAAACGATCAGTGTAGCTCCGGCTGCTTTGCAGAAAAGCCCGAGTTCTTCTGCCTTTCCTTTCCCCACGAGAAAAGCCGGATCCTGTTTATCCCGCTTCTGAACAGCCGTACCCACCGTCTCAATTCCGAGATTTAACAGGAGGAGCTTCAGTTCTTCCAGGAGAACTGAGGGATCAAACTCCTGCTTTGGAAGCTCGAGAGCCGCCAGGACCGCCTTACGCACCATTTATTTCAGCTCAAGCGCCAGGGGTTCGAGATACTCGAGACTTTCCTGGAGCTTCCTGACCAGATTGTCCCGCCCTTCCCTTCCGAGAGACATGAATTCCTCAGTCTCTATGGTTTCACCGAAGACGACGGCCAGATGGACCGGTTTGACCCATTTTGCCCCCGGAGGCATTGCTTGAAATGTCCCGGCAACAAAAGCAGGCACTATAGGTGCCCCCGACTTCATGGCAATAAGGGCGGCTCCTCCCTCAAGGGGCTGCAGTTTTCCGTCCGGGGAGCGTCCGCCTTCGGGGAAAAGAAGCACATTCTCTCCCTCTTTCAGAAGTTTGAGAAAGGCTTTCAGGGCCGTCCCGGCGCTCTGGCTGTCCTGTTTATCCACCGGCACGGCACCGAGAGCCCGAACCATGCTTCCGAACAGGAATGGTTCGAACAGCGCCGATTTTGCCAGGAAGCGGACTCTTCGCGGAAAAACAGCCCCCATGATCACTGGGTCGAGATTGCTGCAGTGATTGGCGATCACGATAACGTTCCGGTCAGGCAGAGATGGCCCCCGCCTGATCGACAGCCTGTTGTAGACCTTCAGGCAAATAAAGAAAAACCATTTGACGAGAAAATAGAAGGTCTTTTGAAAAAAAGTCATTGGTGTGCCTCACTTTCCGCAGCTCTTCTCTCCACATGCATCAAAATTTCCCGTGCGACCTCTTCGGCAGTAAGGCCGTCGGTATTGATCTCAACCGCATCGTCCGCCTTTTTCAGCGGTGCGGAGGTACGTTCGGCATCGATCCTGTCCCTCCGGCGGATTATGTTCAGCACATCGTCGAATGCAACGTCTTCACCCCTGGCACGGAGTTCAAGGTAACGTCGCCTCGCCCGAACCGTGTCCGATGCCGTGAGGAATATTTTTACCGGTGCATCGGGAAAGACAACCGTTCCCATATCACGGCCGTCCGCCACAAGCCCTTTTTTCCCCTGGTCCCGCTGGATTGACAGAAGCCGCCTGCGGACCACCGGGAGAGCCGAATACTGTGATACTATGGAATCCACATGGGGCGACCGTATACGGGAACCCGCCTCTTCACCGTTGAGCAGCAGTCCCTTGTCTGTCAGCTCTATGGAGAGAGCCGAAAGTGCGTCTGCCAGGATGTCGTTTCCTACAGGCGGGATATTCCGGGAATCGAGAAAAAAGGCAATAGCCCGGTACAGGGCTCCTGTATCGAGATAGGGCACACCAAGTCTTTGTGCCACAAGCCTTGCAACTGTACTCTTTCCGGCACCCGCAGGTCCGTCTATGGCTACAATAACAGGAACACACATATACTGTTTCCTCCATTTCCGGATACAACCGTTCTCCCGGCTGGATCCGGCAGAAATGAAACCTTTTTCACGAGAGGGAGAAACCTATATTTTCCGGCCTGACCGTATGGCTCTCCAGAGCTCGGACCGGGAAAATTCGATAAACTCCCCTTTCGGGAGATTTTCCAGTTCCATTTTACCAATTCTTTTTCTGACGAGCATCAGGACCTGGAAACCGATTGCCTGGGCCATGCGCCTCACCTCACGTTTGATCCCCTCGCCGATTACCACGGATACCCACCTGTCCCCGGGCTCTTTTTCAAGAACCCGGACATTCAGGGGCTTCAAAAAATGTTCGTCAAGTTCTATACCTGCCATCCACAACCGGATGTCCCTCCGGGAGATCTCCCTGTCAAGAAGAACGTGGTATTCCCTGAGGATATTTTTTGAGGGGTGAAGGATCTCCTGGGCAAATTCTCCGTCGTTTGTGAGAATGAGCAGTCCCTCGCTCTCCCTGTCAAGGCGTCCTACCGGAAAAAGACGGTACTTCCTGAAGCTTTCAGGAAGCATATCCGGGATCACCGGGTCGAATGCGTCGCTCACGGAGCAGACCCATCCGGAAGGTTTGTTGATCACTATGTACTTTTTCTCCTCAGGGGCGACCGGAACGCCGTCAACGGTAACCCTGACGGTATCGCCGATTCTGTAGCCCGGCATGAGAACGACCTTGCCGTCGACCCTGACCCGCCCTTCGGCTATAAGTGATTCAACTTTTCTCCGTGCACCTGCTCCGCACATGGCAAGATAGCGATTAAGCCGTATACCCTGTTCCATCCTCAGTCCCCGTCCCTTTCCCGGGATGCTGCGCCCTCAGCCATGACAGTATCCGGGGTACGCGTCTGCCCATAGCTTTCATGCCCCAGTTCCTGAAGCTCTTCGAGGGTGGGAAGCTCTGATATGGCTGCAAGACCAAAAGTTTCGAGAAACAGGTCAGTTGTCCTGTACAGCAGCGGTGAACCTGTCCCTTTTTTTCTCCCTGCTATCCGTACAATGCCGTGAGACAGCAGTGTTTCGATAACACGTTCGCACCTCACGCCACGTATGTCCTCTATTTCGCTTCTCGTTACAGGCTGGTTGTAGGCTATGACAGCCAGTGTTTCCACTGCAGCCTTGCTGAGCCGTATTTTCTGCCTTTGTGCCGTATCCCGAAAACGGGCCACCACGTCTGAAGCCATGGGAGATGTCATGAGCTTCCATCCTCCCGCAAGCTCCTGGAGGACTATTCCCGAACCGGTTTTTTCCAGGTAGGAGAACAGGCTCCTGATTTCATTCGCAGCTGCGGACTGGGGTATGGCCAGTGCTTCCGCCAGCTCTTTCACCGAAACGGGTGAGGAAGCAGTGAAAAGGATCGCTTCGATCTTCGCCGCGGATTCAGAAAGCATATCAAAGCGGACAGATGAGGACATCCTGAAATAACACCTCTTGGTATAGTCTGATATAACCCATTCTGCTCATCTCGAGGAGAGAGAGCAGGATAACCACAAATGCCGACGCAGTGTTGTTCTCTCCCAGAAGTTCCGAGAGACAGACCCGCTGCTTTCCCTGGAGGCCGGCCATTATTTCCGAAATTTTCTTCTCGATCTGGGCTTCGTCGGGAAGGGGCGCAGGAACACCTTCCATGTACATTCCGTCATCGGACAGGAAATTTTTCTCCTCTCCGGCAGTTCCCCTGTGTGCCTCAAGCAGATCCCACCAAATGCTGCACAGGCCGAACAGGTCTCCCAAACCCCAGGAGGGTTCCTCGATTTCCTCGGATTCCCTCGCAAACATCTTGTCCTGGCGCTCCCTGCACATCGCCAGAAATGCCGCGGCTGACCTGTACGGCCTGTAGCGTGAGAGTTTTTCCTCTACGTTCTCACCTTCGTCGATGAAAGAATAATCGTTGTCGTCCTCATCAGTTTCTCTTTGGGGGAAGAGAGAGCGTATCTTGTTCAGCACCAGGGACGAGGCCATGGAGAGAAATTCCGACACGACGGCGACGGAAACTTTTCCCGTATTTGCGAGATACGCGCCGTAAATACGGACGACCTGGCCTACGGATATGCGTGCCACCTCGAGCTGCCTGTTCTCCACGAGATAACAGAGCAGATCGAAAGGGCCTGAAAATCCATCGATATCCGCCTGGAATCCGCTCAGTTCCCGGGACTGTTCCTCCACATCAACCTATCCTCTCGGAACAAACCTGATTGCCGTGATCACTTCGTCGATGGTCTGCTGGGCAATTTTTTTTGCCTTTACGGCACCCTCTCTCAGGATGTCCTGGAGAAGTGCGGGATTCTTCTCGAAGAAAGTTCTTTTCTCCCGTATGGGCGACATGACCCTGTCCACGTGGGCACGAAGCTTTTTCTTGCAGTCCACGCAGCCTATGCCTGCGGTCCGGCATCCGTTCACTATCTCCGCCTTCTCTTCCTCGCTGTTGTTGAAGACCTTGTGGATGTCCCAGACGGGGCATTTATCGGGATCACCCGGATCGGTCCGTCTTTCACGGGCGGGGTCGGTGATCATGGGACGAAGTTTTTCCCAGATCTCTTCGGATGTATCCGCGATATTGATCGAGTTGCCATAGGATTTGCTCATCTTCCTGCCGTCCGTCCCCGGCACTTTGGGGTTGGGTGTAAGCATTATCTGGGGCTCGGGGAGAATTTCCCCGTAGAAAGAGTTGAATCTTCTCGCCATCTCCCGGCTGATTTCAAGGTGTGCGCTCTGATCCTCCCCCACAGGGACAATTCCTGCCTTGTAGAGAAGGATGTCTGCAGCCATGAGTACCGGGTAGCCCAGGAAAGCGTACGTGCTCAGGTCCTTGTTCTGAATGTTCAGGATCTGCTCTTTGTACGTTGGGCATCTCTGGAGCCATCCGAGAGGACTGATCATGGAAAGCGCAAGGTGAAGCTCCGCGTGCTGCGGTACGTGGGACTGGAGGAAAATGACGCATTTTTCCGGATCAAGCCCTGAAGCAAGCCAGTCGAGAAGGACTTCCACAGAGTTCTTCTCTATGGACGAACTGTCTGCGTAATCAGACATGAGCGCGTGCCAGTCCACAATACTGTAAAAACACTCATAACCGTCCTGGAGTTTAACCCAGTTTGTTAACGCCCCTGCCAGATGGCCGAGGTGAAGCTTGCCCGTAGGTCTCATTCCGCTGAAAACACGTCTGTTCATTTCCCTACCACCTCTAAATGAAATAAATCCCTGGAATTGTATGGAACCCGGCTCATAATAACATTTGCATCAAAATAGTCATAGCCGGATGAACCGGCTATTGTACAAGAAAACACTCCGGAGAAGGGATGGGCAGAACGTGGGCCGGAGTTCCCGAAGCCGCTGACACCACTGAAGCAAGGGCATCAAGTGAAAAAGATTCCATTTCCCCGTGATCTGCAATAAACAGGACCAGTCCGCTTTCAATGGCATCCATTTTCTCGTGGTACTTCACATCAGCGGTAAAGAAGGCGTCAGCCCCCCTCCAGAGGGCTCTTTGCCACAGGTCGCCTCCGGAGCCTCCGCAAAGTGCCATGCGCTGTATCGGCCTTTCCCCCCCGCCGTACAGGTCAAGGCGGGTAAGCCCCATCGTTTCCAGGATCATCCGACCGCACTGGTTTGCCTGCAGCGGTTCCCCGAGATCACCGGCAGCCCCGAGTCCCCACGCTCCCTTCTCCGAAGGAATGAGGGGAGCGGGATCCCTCAGTCCGAGAGCGGAGGCAATAACACGGTTGACTCCTTTTTCACTTGAGTCCCAGTTCGTATGAAGGCAGATCACCGAGATGCTATTTTTCATGGCGAATGCAAGAACAGATCCGTTGCCTTCCGAGCTTACAATTTTCTTTAAAGGGTTGAAGATCAGGGGATGGTGGGTCACGAGGACCGAACATCCTTTTTCAGCCGCCATTTTCACAGCTGTCATGGAAGGGTCAAGGGACACCGCGATTCCTGAAATATCATCAAGGGGATCGCCGAGGAGCATGCCGGAATTGTCCCAGTCCTCAGCCCAGCTGAATGGAACGCATTCGTCGAGATGCTGCAGCAGTTCCTTTACTTTCATGGATATCCTCCCCGGATAAATAAAAAAACCGTTTCCCCGGAAGGAAACGGCGATTTTAGTGGTGGGCCTACCTGATTTCGAAATGGAAAATATAATCCCTTATGGTAAGCCTCTCGCCGTTCAATATACGTCAAAAAAAATATACGGTATGGTATACGTCACTTTTTCCGCCACCAGGTTCAATACCTTTGCACCCAGGTATTATACATCATATCCTAGAATCCCTGCAGGATCTCGCGGGCTTCCTGGCTTTTCTGCCCCTTCAGGCGCTGCTGCAGCCGCTCGTAGGCAGTCCCCTTCTTCCGTTCTCTCAGCTCCCGGATGATGCGGTCAGGGGTGATTTTCAGCTCTTTCAAACGCTGCAGCGCTTTCGCGGCGTCCTTCGAGCTGCCGGATTCGCGGGCCCGAACGTACTCGTCGATGGCGTCCCGTTCCCGCTCCATCCGTTTCGCTTCCACGTAGTTTGCGGTCCGTACAGCATCCGATTCCACAGCCTCTCGTGTCGGCCGGAATCCCATCGCCCGGACAACCCGTTCCGATCCCTCGTATTTGAACTTCAGGCGTCCCCTCTTTTTATCCTCCACCTCGCCCAGGATAGCCTTTATTGGGTTCGACAGTCCCGGAGAAAGCGCCTCGATGGCGTTCAGCAGCGCGGCCGTTCCGTCCCCCTCCAGGCCGAACAGCTTCCCTGCCATGGTGGCCACAGGTCCTGCCATGCGAGCAATAGTCCCCGCAGTCGGTCCCAGGAGATCTGCTAATTCATTGGGGATCACGTCGCCCATACCCACGCGTTTTGAAATGTCGATCCCGGCGTTGCTCAACAGCCCGTACTGGATCGTCCGCCGCACCGGCTCAGGGATCCAGTCCTGCTTCGCCATCCATGCGTTCACTTCCGCCTGGGGGTCACGGCCGAACAGCGCCATAAAGAGAGATTTCAGCAGCTCCGCTCCAGGGAATCCCCACAGCCCCGAAAGAGCGATCATGGGGATCCAGAACCGTGCATTCTGGGCGAACCCGTTCAGCCCCGTCGCAAGTTCCAGCTGCTTTATCCCAAACTTCTTGAACTGGAAGATCACCTGTCCCAGGGGTCCGCTGCGCCTCAGAAAAGCCGGAGTATCGGCAACACTGTAGTCGAAGTTCGCCCGGTCGTTGATCTCCTTCGCGTAGGCGATGGCGTCTTTATGGTTTTTCCCTTCCCGGATGGCTTTTGTGTACGCCGCCAGCACCGTAGCCTTCCGGCACATGCCGTCCATATAGGCGAATGGTGCCATGGAGAGCTCCAGGAATCTTCCGACGGCCCCGTACATCTTCTCAGAGGCCTTGCTGTATCCCGCCCCAGCCGCCACGTTCAGGTTTTCGCTGACGCCCGTCTCCTCGTAGATCCTCGTCACCCGTTCTGAAGGGTTCCTCAGGTTTGCGAAATACTCCTGGATCCCCAGCCGCAGGTCGTTGTATCCCAGGAGCGCGGATGCGTTGATCAGCTGCGACAGGTTCATCATGGCCGATGCCATATTCAGGAACCCGAGCTTCGCCACGCCCATGCCCTTGGTGAACACGCTGGCCAGATATTCCGCAGGCCGGTCCCCGAACACCTGTTTCGAGATCTTGTACATCCCGGGGATCCTCTTGAACCACTCGTTCATCTGCGTGGATGCGTTCGACGGCACGCCCAGCACGTCGTTCAGGTAATCCTTCGTGTACTTCGCGATCCCATTGTATTCGTGCTTGAAATTTCCCCAGGTCTTCTCGAACAGTCCAAGCCCGCGATATTTCAGCTCATCCATTGCCAGGAACCTGGCGCTCTGGTTCACGTAATGCCGGAAGGCGAACCGCATGTCCTGGTCCCATCCCTTGATCCCCAGGCGCTCGTGGCTGAAGGCGAAGATCCGGTTCTTGAAGGCTCCCTTGTCCTTCCCCTTCAGGAACGTCTCCGCTTCATCGGGAGTGAAGGTGAAGGCCTCCTCCATGGTCGTGCTGAACTTCAGCAGCTTCCTGTCGTTCAATGCCGATGCATTGTAGGCGCTCGATCCGGAGAAGTCGTTCGGCTTCGAGGCGATATCCACCTTGCCGCCGGGGTGTTTTTTCTCCACGCTTCTGGCCAGCTCCACCGCTTCCTGCAGGCTTCGTGCCGTGTCCACGATGCGGCCGTCGAGGCGCACGAAAAACCCGTGGAAAATATGGGGCACGTACCCTTCCCGCCACCCCATGACCGTGGTGCCGCTTTCCCTCTGCCGCTGCCGCACCGCACGGCCCACACGGTCGGAAAGGTCCCGTATCAGCCGGTACCCCTTCCGCACCTTTTCGTCCAGGCCCCGTGCCGTCAACTGCTCGTCGGTTAACGTCCTGCCCCGAAGGTCGCCCTCGATAAGAATCTCATTTAGAGCCTGGCTCTGATCGTCCGACAGGTCCCCCCATGCCTTGTCCAGGATAGCGTTGAAATCCCGCCGCAGCGTTTCTTGGAGCTCCTGGGCCTCCTTCGCCATAGTGAAGAACGGAGTGAACAGCTTGTTCTTCTTCGCCAGCAGTGACGGCGACGTCAGCGTATAGATCGGGTTCAGGTACGTCTCGTCCTTCGTGTTCTCCGACAGCAGGTTCCCTTCCCGGTCGTACCGCTCCCGGTTCTTCGGGTCACTGGGGCCTTTCCCGCCTCCGCGCTTCTTCGTCTCCGGAGTGAAGAAATCATCGATCTCCCGCACTGCGGAGGAAAATCCTTCTGTGCTCCAGGGGCCTTCCGAGAAGATATTATCGATGTCGGCTTCTGTGATATTCTCTCCTTCACCCGGCCATGGAGTTTCGTTTACCGCAGCAGCCCGGTTCCTGGTCCCGAAGACATCTTCTATATCCTGTTCCGAAATGGGGCTTCCTTCATCCGGCCATGGATTCTCCGGGGCATTTGAAAGTTTCCTCGCCTGCTCTGTTTCCTCGGCCTTGTGAGTCAGCGCCTGCTGCTGCTTTGTCTTTTTCTTTTCCGAGGACTGGAAAATTTTCTCTTCAGGGGATAAAATATCATCAGTTTCTTCCCCCGCTCCCTCCTTGGACTGAAAACGTGTAGGTTCAGGGAGAGTAGTTTTTGAGGAATCGTACACTTCCTCATTAACACCGGGGGAATTTTCATTTCCGTCCCAATCTTTCCATCCCGTCAACAGCCAGGTGTTTTTTTCTCCCATCCGATACAGAGACAATACGGCTGAGTACCCGTCCTTTGAGATAGTCACCCGTATCCCTTTTTCTGGACCTTCTGTTTTAGTTATATTCCCAAGGCCGATGACATCAACCATTTTTCTGGCTGTTTCTTCGCCGTTAAAACCTTCCGAATTTCTTTTCGCTATGATATGGGAAACACCGCTGCCGCCCTTAAAAGTGCTTCCTGTTCCGGGGGTCCCCCAATAGAAGGAAACAGATCCTATATCATCTCGAACCATAGCGTCCATCACGTCAGCATGATCCCGAATAACCTTTTCCATGCCGCGTTTTCCGCTGGCAATGTTTTCTGAAACGCTGCGGAAAACCTTTTGTCCGGATTCATCCCATCTCTGGAACAGCTCCATCTCGTTCAGCGTCACCACAGTTTGGTTCCCGTTTCTCGTAACAGACACATTCTCAGCGGTTCCTGCCTGCGCCGCAGAACTCTCTCCGCCCACCATCCGGTCCATCACTTCCCGGGCTTCCTTCGAAAGCTTGAAATTCGGGTCACCGGCCAGCTTCCCGTACACGTCCGCCAGCCATGTCTTGAACCGCTCGAACACAGCCTGCAGCCCGGCATTCGGAGCCTTCCCGTCGGAAAGATACCGTTCGAATCCATGGGCGAACATCTCATACCCTGCGATCATCACGATCTGCGTCGTCTCCGCGTCCGCCTTCCCGGAGAGCGCGTCCCGCACCAGCTGCGCCCCGTTTTTCCCGGCGAAGAGAGCGGCCTGCTCCGCAGTGAACGTCCCGTACTTGTTCGCCCGGATCCATACCGCCAGCCAGCCAGCTTCCTTTATCCACCAGTTCAGTATTGCCGTGGCATCCCGGATAGCATCTTTGATCCCATTTTTCGCCTGGTTGTAAAGGTCTTGAAGGAAAAGATGCCCGAATTCATGCACCAGGGTGCTCCGGTCCATCGTCTTCCCCAGGGTGATCGTCACTCCGCTTTTCCCGAACAGTGTCGATCCCCTGGTCGTGATCTCATCGGCCACAGGTCCCTGCGAAGAGGAATCCGACGTCTCCCCGGTTCCCTGAAAAAGCTCCCTCTCCGACACGCTCCAGGGCGTGCCGAAATCCCACAGAGCCTGCCGGTTCGGCTTCAGCAGTACATCGTTCAGGTCTGCGTTATGCCGCATAAGCCACTCGCTTTTCAGCATGGCCGCCATAGCGTCGTTCGGCAGGCGGTTTTTCTTATCCCTCACGTTCCGGAACCACGACGTCAGTCGCGCCTCCGCCTCTCCGCCGATCCTCCGGTACGCGTCAAAGATCGTCTGTCTGCTGGGATTGAATTCCTTCTCATCAGGGGAATACCCGAGTCTATTCAGTTCGTTCCGGGCCGCTTCCCGCTCCTCCTCCGTCAGGTCCGGGTCGTCTTTCCTGTCCCACAGAGCCTGCATCCGAGCCTGAACCATCTGCATATTCCCGCCGCGATTGAACCCCTCGGCCCCCTGGATCGAATGCTGGATCTCGTGAAGCAGCGTTTCGAGAAGTTCGTCATCCCGTGCCGGTATTTTTTCGTTGTTCAGGGAATTCGTCCCAAGCTCCATCGAAAGCGGGTAATTTCCTTCCTGGTACGAGCCTCCAGCGCGATTGATGTTTACGCTGACCTTCATGTCTTTCAGGTGCGGATAGGCCGCGTAGAGGTCAGGATGGTCCAGAAGGTCCGAAACTTTTACGTCCTGCTTTGTCACCGCAGCCAGCTTCAGCTTGGCAGCGGCGTTCTTGTAGGCCGGAGTGATCGACGCCTTCGAATCGTCGATCACGTACCGCCACTCGCCGTCGGGGCCTTTGAACCAGCCCGTCTCCGCGTAAATATCGCGGGCGTTCCGCTTCCCGGCCCGCTCCATCTGCTTCGCGCGTTCCAGGGCACGTCTGGGAGCCGTCTTCGAATTCACCCCCGCGTTCTGCTTCAGCTCCAGGGAGGTATCGCCTTCAATATAGGGGTTGCCTTCAGAATCCTTGACGCCTTCGAGAAATGGGCCTAAAATAATCTCAAAAGTATCCGGCGTGTGACTGTTTAAAGGTTGATCTTTCAGACCCTTGCGGTGCCGACGTTCGGATACTTTTTCTATTATCCTGGCATCGTAGGCTCGATATATTCCTTCAATACTGGTTTCAAAATGACCGGCAAGTTCTTTTACTGTTAACTTTACTTTGTACATAGCCTTGGGATCATTGCTTATCTTCGATGGAACAAAAAACCTATGGATCTTGTCTACGTATCCCTTCTGCTTCTGATCCTCGTGAGATTCCACAAGCCGCGCATGCTGAATGATCTTCGGCAGCTCGGCAAGGATGTTCATACTTGTGGCCAGATCTACTTCGTTGTTCTTTACTGCGCTGGCGATAGCATGTGATACGTTTTTGTTCGAGAGATTGATGTTCCATCCTGTATCTTCGTTTTGATACTTTCCGGAAACAGATTTTATAAAATCCACACGCCTCTTGCCTGATCGAAGCTCCAAAGCCTGTTCAGCCGTAAACCTCGGCTGCGCTACGAAGCCGGTCATCGTGCTCTCCGAATCCACTCCATCGTTCAGGGGCTGATCCAGTTTTGTCCCTTCGTCGGAAGCCTCGAATTCCGGCCTCCCGTTCACGATCTTCAGGTTCTGGCTGTCCAGCCATTCATCCGCAGAGATGCCCTGCCGCTTCCCTGCCTGCTCCGCCATGGCTGCGAACAGCGTCGAATAAGCCTCGATCTCTTCGGAGCCCATCACTTTGCCCTGCTCGCCGCCCTGGGCGGCGATGCCCTCGAGCTGTGACCGGATCCGTCCCTTTACCCGTTTCCTGGGCGTGGAAGTATCTTCAGTCGAAATGGAAGTATCTCCAGTCGGAATGGAAGTATCCGCAGCGGAAGTATTTCTTCCCCGCCGTTCGCCCGGCAGCACGATCCCGCCGCCAGCCCCGCCTGTGGGGCCGTTCTCATCCGTGTCGATAATGGAGATCTCACGATTCCCGATCCGGATCGTTCCGGCCTTTTTCTCTTCGGTCGTTGTCTCAGTTTGTGTTTCAGGTGGAGCTGCCAGCACCTGGTCGGCCGCTTCGCTGATGGGCATCGATGGTTCCGCCGTTTGTCCAGGGGCTTTTTCTTCTCCAGCTTCCGCCGCAGGTTCTTCCGCAGTTTCCGCGCTAACAGGGGCCCAGAGAGGCGTATCCTTCTCCGGCATCATCTCGTCCTTCAGCAGCGACGTCAGCCGTTCCGCCTCGTCGTATTTCCCGGTGTCCCACAGGTCCATCGCCTTTCGCAGCCGCAGCACCTGTTTCTTCATCGCCGACGACATGTTGTCCCAGTTCAGTTCTGGGGCCGCGCCCTTGATGTGCGGACCGGGCCCGAGATACGAACTGAAGATCTTCTCCCGCAGATCCAGAAGTTTTTGCCGGACCCTCTCCTGTGAAGGGAGCGGTGCCCCGTCGGCCTGTGCCGCCTCTCCGGAGACAGGAGGAGGAGTCGGCGGTGTCCCGGGCTTTCCTCCGTCGGACTCTGCAGTGTCCTCCTGGCTGCCCAGGAGCACGTTCGCCCCGCCGCGAATCCCGCGCCCCACAAGACCGTACAGCAGGGATGCCAGAGCTTCGGATCCGGCAGCCTCCTTTATCTTTTTCCAGTCCAGATCCTGACCGGCCGCCTGCTGCTGGTAGGCCTCCTGGGACCCGCCTTCCACACCCTCGGGCAGTGATTGCCCCACGTAGGGAATTCCGCGCTCCAGAAGCGCCTTGCCCGCCTTCGCGAGCAGTCCCTTTCCGCCGATCTTCGCAGCAAGAGCCTTCAGCGGCTTCCCCATTCCGAAGAGCAGTACGTCACCCAGGGGGTTCGAAGCTAACAGCGTCCCAAAATTTCTCCGCTGCACGAAATCTACCGCAGCCTGTATTTCTTCAGGAGACTTTCCGGCTCTCAGCGCCGTCATGAAGGCCTCTCCGCCTTCGTAATCGGATTCCGTTGCGGTGTTCACCAGAGATCCCATCAATCCCAGCGCCGGTCCCCCGAGCGCCCAGAGCATGCCGGTGCGCAGCGCCGCCTCCACCGTCATGCCGGAGCTTTCAATGGTCTGCAGGATGGCCGCACCGAACTTGTTGTCCGGAAGGTCGTATTTCACTTTGCCCTTCTCCGCCGCTTCCCACAGGCGCTTCGCGTTTTCCTTCAGCTCGTCCACGCGGTAATCGAAGCTTTTCTCCAGACCGGCCGCCTTCTCCGTGTCTCCCCGGTCCTTGGCCGCCATCTGCCGGAGCATGACCGCCTCCTCCACGGGTGTCATGGGCGCGATCCCCGACCGGTTCACGGCCACGACCCCTCCGGGAGTGTTCTCCCTTTTAGCCTGCTCCAGCTGGAACGCCCGCATGGCCTCCGTGTTCCCCTTCGCTTCCTGGAGGTTCCAGTAGGCGTTCTGGGCCGCCGCCCCGATATGGAGAGGATCCCGAGCCTCAGGAGGCACGTTCAGGTTCAGCGCCATATTGTTCCCGTGCTCCGCCTTGTCGATCACTGGCACGGAAATAGTCTGAGGTGCTGTTTCCGGACTGCTCAGCCCCATCACCAGGTCGAACTTCTCGCTCGGAGACAATTCGGAAATATTCTGTGGCGGCTGAGGGGCTCCTGTGGTAAGAGGAGCATTGTCCTGGAATGCCTGGGAAACAGCAGGAAGAGGAGGCAGCCGTCCGGCAGACACGGATGGTGCCGCTGCCGCTGCCGTCAGATTCAGCGCCATGTTGTTCCCGTGCTCCGACTTGTCGATCACGGCAACGGCAGCTTCCTGTGCCTTCGGAGCTTCCGCAGGACCGGTCTCGCCGGGGACAGCGCCGCCGCCCATCACGTAATCGAATTTCTCTCCGGGCGACATCTTTGAAAAATCAATAGCAGGAGGATCGGGTACCTTTCCCCCAGCCATGATGTAGTCGAATTTTTCGCCGGGGGTCATCTCCAGCAAAGATTTCTGTGCTGCAGGCATATGTTTCCCTCCTCTATTGAAAAAAAGTGGTTAGTATCCTTTTTTCGCGGCTTCGGCATCAATCATCTCATCGGTCATGCCAATAGCCTTCATGGCCGCCCGCTTTTCGGGACTGACCTTTCCCGATCCCGTCAGCACAGCCATTGCGTTGGCCGCAGCCGCCGCCGTATCGGCAGGCGTCATCTCGTCAATCCCAAGGGGATACAGCTTCGATATCGCGCCGATGATCTCCACTGCTTCCTTCCTCGCCGGATCTGTCTCCGGAGCGCCCTTTAGGCCTGTCGGTTCCGTTTTCCCTGTAGCCTTGTCGATCCGCCACTGGTCGCCCTTCGCGTCGGTGAAGAGCGTCCATTGAGCCTTCGACGTGTCTGGGGCCAGCTTCACACCCTGCACAGGAGCAGCCTCGCCCGTTACAGGGTTCACCCGGTACAGCACTCCGTCAGCTCCTTCTTTCGTAATCCACCGTCCCTGAGAGTTCCCCCGCTGCGTCATGGCGGTCCGTCCTGTGGCCGCCCGCTCCTTCATAAGGTCCGTCGGGTTGATCCCCTTCTTATAGGTCGTCAGATCCGCTTTCCCCGTCACCGGGTCGAACCCGCCCGCCATCTGCCGGTCGTCAAGGTCCAGCTTCTCGAACGATTTGTTCGGGAAGGCGTATTCGAAGATCTCCTTCGGGTTGTATCCGTTCGCCTGGAGGATGGCTCCCACCTGGGCGAGGGTGTTCGGATCGTTCCGGAGGTCCCCTCCGGAGGGGATCAGCTCCCGCACCTTCTTCTCCGCCGCCGCCTGCTGCTGCGCCTTCCTCTGGGGCTCGTACGAAGCGTTTACAGATTCGGCCATCTTCAGTATGTTCTCGAATCCCACCCTCGGGGCCTGCTTCACTCCAAGACCACGGGAGATGATGTCCGCCTGGGTGGGGATCTGTGGCTGCCCCCCGGCGAGGAGGGACCCGTACATCTGCTCCGGAGAGACCGTCTCCGGCACGTAGGGTGTCCCCGTCCCCGTCATCGCCTCCGACGCCCTGGAGGCTACAGCTCCGGGCGCAAGATCGTAGAGCGTCGGAGCCTGACCTCCGGCCTGCTGCCCCTGGGCGGCCGCCATGGCGTCATACACGGCCTTCTGGGCCGCGAAGTCCTGGGCGGTTTTTGTCCGCTCCAGCCCCGCGTTCAGCTGCCCTCCCAGATACGAGATCGCGATATTTTGCAGCGCCTGGATCCACGGGTTCTGCTGCCTCGGCACGTAAATGGTCGCCATCGCGCTCTACCCCATAAACCGGCGCAGCGATGTGCTGAAAGGGTCAGTCCCGAATCCCGGCATTACGGGATCCGCCTTCACCCCTGTTGCAGCTCCCGCCGCGCCGCCCAGCAAATTCCCGGCCATTCCGGGGATCACAGATTTCATCGCTCCCTGCGCTCCGCCGCTCATCGCCCCGCCCAGGGCGTTTCCGATCATGCCGCCCACGGGACCGGCCACCGCAGTGCCGATAGGCCCGAGGGCAAGCCCCAGGGCATCCCATAACGTAAAGTTGTTTTGACGTGGTACATTGATCACTGCCATGGATCTCGCCTCACTTTCCGCCGCCCTGCTCGACTACCGTGTCGGGCAGCTGGGCGATCCTCAGGTCGTTGAACAGCTTGTACAGTGACGTCCCCGGAGCCAGGAGCGACGCCCCGCCCGCAGCGCCCTGAGCCAGGGAACCCGACATGTCCCCGTAAGCCTTTCCGGCCGTAATGGCCGCCTCTTGGGGCTTGTATGCTGTTCCCGCAAGAAATTGTGCGCTGTTGAGATAATTCTGGGCGAAAGCGTTCGACGCCTGCCGGGAAATATCCCGGAGCCCCGTATTCATGCCTGTGCTGCCGATAGTCCCCGTCGCCCCTAGCCGACTCACCATCGATCCCAGGCTGTTGTTCGCGTTCTCGTTGATCGCCTTCGAGAAGTTCTCCACGTACCCTGCGGGCAATTGCCCCGCCTGAAGCTGCCCCATCAGGGCGTCACCCTGCCCCTGGTATTGCGGCAGCTTCGAGTACCCCTGCTCCATCCGGTCCTGGTAGCCCAGGATGCGCTTCATGTAATCCGGCAGCCGCCCGATCAGGTCCTGGGCCCCTCCCGTGATCCCCTCGCGCAGGAGGCGTTCGTACTCCTGTTCAGCCGGGAGCTCCTTCGGCACCTGCGTCACCTTTGTATCCGGTCCGCTTCCCATCTACTTCACCTCCCGCTCCATAATGAAGCCGCGAATTTTCGCCTTGTAGCGCCTCATGAAAAATTTCGGCCTCTTCGTAAAGGAAACGATCTTTTTGCATCCCAGACGGTGTGCTTCTTCCAGGACCCTCCGTTCCCAGAAGAGCCCGTCTCCGGCCACCTTCCCAAGATGGAGGTCCGTATCCTCGGCAGTCAGCCACCAGCTCATGAACCCCTTCTCCGGGTCGAATTCGATGTTTTCAAGGTGATTGAACCGGGCCTTCGCCCCAGTCTTCGCCTCGTAAAATTCCACCCATTCCACCAGGGATCCTCCCACCGGCGGCTTCATTCCCCGGGTCATTTCTCCTCCTTGAGGTTGTATTGCTCTAGGATCTCCTCGTACCGTTTCGCGTGGTATTCAGGATCGCTTTTTTTCACCTGGTTCTCTTCCTCTTCCGGCACGGCTGCAGCCTCCTGTTTTTTCACCAGCTTCACGGTCACCGGAGGCTCCTCTTTTTTCTTCTTCCCGAGCTTCGTGATTTCCGAACCGTCCCAGGCTTTTTTCGCGAACAGCCCCAAAATTATGGTCCCGGCCAGGTCCGTGTAATACTCCGGCAGTTCAAGCACCGGCAGCTTCATCCCCAGCCCCATGAGCAGCGGTGCGACAATGTGATTGAACGCCACCACTGCGCTTAAAAGCCACAAAATGCACGGGATCGCCCCCGCCACGAAGGGGCTGTGATTCGACAGCCATGACTGCTGCACCTTCAGCCGCTCGATGTCGGCCTGGACGTCGAGCTTTTCCAGTTCGTATTGAAGCTCCGTTGCCTGGTTCGGGTTTTGGATCACCTTGCCGATGATACTTTCCAGCGCCGGTACTATTTCAAGGATATTCACTTCTTCACCCCCAGAAGGTACGTGATCACGGACACAAGAACCCCTGTCCCAACGATCCACACGCCGTTGCGGACTGCAGATCCTATGAACATGCTCCACCAGTCGTCGTGTGTGGAATCCGGATGCTCCATCCGATGGCGTCCGTATTTCACCACCGGCTCCCGTTCGAGGCACCTGCGCTCGATTCCGTAGATGCTCTCCTGATGTCTGTCGAGCACCGTCTCGATCTTCAGGATCTTCCCCTCGGCAATCTCGATCCGCTGTGACTGGAGCGCCTGCGTCGTCGCTATGTTCGCCAGCTGTTTCAGCGTCTCTTTTATCTCCGATATGTCCCTGCTCAGTGTCTGCAGCGCTACGCTTTGGGAATCGATGCAGTCCACCCCCTGACGGTATTGGACTGGGGTATCCTCACGTCCACGTGGACCACGTTGTCGTCCACCTTGTACGCGTACCCCACATAGATCCGGTCATCGATCACCAGCTTCCGGATAAAGGTGATCAGCCTGTCCGAGTCCCATCCGGGGATGCGGATATCCGCAGCCTCGCAGCTCAGGTGGCGCGACCTCATCGCTCCGCCGACCTTCTTGTTGTGCTCCCTGCACCTGCATCCGGACGTGACGTAGATCGGTATGTCGGTTTCGTTCATGGACATCCGGTTCGCATGGTCACGAATCTTCTGCAGCGTGGCAAGGAGCAGCGGGTTCTCCTTGAAGAACCCGCAACCGCACTTGCACTCGAATTCCTTCCTCGAGAAATCCCTCGTCAGGTCTCCCATGGGACTACTCCTTCATGATGATCCCGATGACGGAGTCAGCTCCTCCGGACAGGATCCCTTCGACTTCAGGAGTGTCCTCCCCTCCGGAGAGTTCCCCTGTCTGCACGTTCAGCAGCGGCAGCGTGCCGTTCACGGTCTGCTTGTCGGGCTCGTCGAATGCGACCGGCGGAGATGCCGTCCAGGTGGAATCCGCCTCGACAGTAAGCCCGGCTATATGATCGGCGTACAGCGGGCAGGTAACCGTCCGCAGGATCGCCTGTATGGCGGCAGCCGTGTTGTTGCCCGGAGTTGTATTCGCAAGCTTCAGCGTCACGTTGGGCAACCCTTCGATCAATTCACCCTCGGCTATTGCAAGCGCATCGGAGGTGTTCACCTCGATCGTGCCGAGAAGGTTGTGGAGCACGGCCTGCCCGTCGGTTCCGACAGCCCCGGACGTGATGGTGAGCACACCAAGGCTTGTGTACGTTTCACCGTCAACATCGTAGAGAGTCACTGTGCTGACAGCCTTTGTACCCGCAGGAGGAGAAGCGTCGTATGCCGCGTTGCCAGTCACCGTCATGGCCGATATGTCGTATTCTCCCGCTGTCGCCAGCGCCCGCACAGCAGTCTCGATCGCAGTGTCGGCGTTCTTCTCCCGTGTAGTGGTCGCCAGCTTGATGAGTATCTGGTCCGTCTCTGCCGGGTTCGTCACGGAGAGTGTGTCGGTGGTATTATTCTCGACGCGGATGGTCACTCCGTTCCCGTCGATTCCTCCGTGCCCCGCAGTGAACGTCAGGCTCCTGTCGTTCTCCATGTCGAGGACGGACGCCGCCTTCACCCCGACGGGAGGGGCAGCCGTGTACTCGTCCGACGCCACGACCGTCAGCGCAGATACATCCACGTCGTCCACCGTGCCGAGCGCCTGGATGGCGGCCTGTATCAGTGCTGCCGTGTTCTTCGACGCAGTTGTGTCCGCCAGCAGAACGGTCACCGATCTCCCCTCTGCGGATGCCGACAGTGTATCCTCGTCGTCCGTCTGGAAGATAAAGACCAGACCGTCGCCACGGGTGCCCTTCACGCCGGACGTGATGGTCAGCGTCTTGTCCTCCCCGAAGTCCACGGTCGCCGATGATGCCGTCTCGCCGAGCTGTACCGTAGGCGACGCGCTCGTCCCGCTCCTCACCTTCAGCGCCCGGAACGGGGCGAGCGAGAGCGCGATGCTGTCGAGAGAGGTGATTGCTCCGGGGGTCACTGTCGCGCTTACCTCGAGGCCGCTGGCGTCGTATAGGTTCTTCGTGTTGAAATCCACGTCCCCGCCCTGGAACGTGATGGTCGTGCCTGTGAAGCTGTCCGGCACATCGATCGCCAGGAACTTCGTCTTCCACTGCGAGATTGCGGATGAAAGGGACTCGCCGCCCTTGATCACTGCTGTCTGCATCCTACATTCCCCCTTCTATTCATATGTCCTCCGGAATCTCTCCCGGCTCCGACAGCTCTCCCCACCAACCGTCAGGCAGGGCATCGTGAAACTCGACTGCACCTGATGCTATCTCGTCTGCCCAGTAGCTGGACATCTGTTCAATCTCTTCCTCAGAAAAAGGATGGCACACGGCGCACCGTCCGTCATCCGCTACCGCAGGGGAGGTGAGGTTGACAGGGTGCATGCCCGTGTATTCCCCGTCCTGATACTGTGGGGATTGGTACAACCACAGTCCGCTGTCGAGCACCACCAGACCGTCGAGTCCCTGCGGAGTCATCTGGCCTACACAACTATTGAACGTCTCCCTGTTTGCGAACGTCACGATCACGGGCAATCACCTCCTCGATGCGCCGTTTCGTGTCGGCGATTCTGGCCTTCTTGGTGAGGGGACGCTTCCATTTTTCTAACGCTTTGGGGCTTGCTGTCACTGGGATTTTCATATCGTCACCCCTCTGGGAGCGAGAGTCCGCTTTGCCCATGCATACGCCTGTGCGAATTCTCCGTCAGTCAGCGGACGGTCCCATGACAGGACGAGGTAGATATCGCCTTTTGCTCTTGTTAAGCTTATAGAATAGATTCCATATCCAATATGCGTGAATTTATAGTTATTGTCAGTCCACCCTCCGGCTATGCTCCTGAAAGCACTTTTTACTCCAGCCAGATATAAAGAGACTTCGACTGTTGCACTCAAGACATCCTGTTTTGCACCGACACACAAAATCTGGTCATTAAATGCGCCCCCCATGCTAAGGGCGAACTCGCCCATCCCTGGGATAGAATAGCCCACTCGTATGTCCTGATTATCATATGAGTACGTGAGTGCCGCTCTTCTATTGGCACTTCCAAGCACAGCGTAGTAACCGGTCTCGTCAGGTGCTGTCTTGAAAACCACCATTACACTGTTCCCGTTCTGCGTGTTCCACGGCATTGGGTTCCACACTATGGGGACCACATCATCCACCCCGTCGAACTTCAGGCTGTTCCCCGTCCACGCAGGGTCATCCGTGGATGCGCTCGTTGTCGCACCCAGCGTGCCGTGGTTGCCGAGGCCGGAGTAGTCGGTGAGGGTCTGGGCCTCGCCAGTTGTGTTCACCTGTCTCCACGGGTCGTACCACGCCACAAGCCCCCTGCGCAGGGACGGGGGAAGTCCCCCGCCGCCTGCCGAGGACATCAGTAGAAGATCGCTCATGTCATCACCCCTATGTGGCGGCGCCGATCACGCCGACGCAGAAGTTGGATATCTGAAAGTTCTGGACCCCACGCATGTATACCTTCAGGAGCTTCTCCCCGGCAGACGAGAAGTAAACCATCTTCCCGTTGAGACCGGCCGCCTTCGCCCCGACATCTTCGTAGGCGTAAATTGGATTTTCCTGCTCCGTGTATCCGGTGATGGTCCTCGTCCTCGCCTTCTCCTCGACGTACGCACCCGCATTGGTCCCGATCACCATCGTGGCGTCCATGGTGATCTTCACCGTGTCGTAGATCTCCTCCGCTCCACCCCATGCCACCACGTTGTATCCGCACCCGAAGGAGTAGACCCCCGCAGACGGGATGGTGATGCTGAACGTCTTTACAAGGGTGTACGTCGAAATGTCCGTGGCCGCCAGTGTGTGCCCGGCGAAGTTCTCGTAGAAGGCGAACGCGTTGCTCGTCTCGCCCTCGGGGAATGTGAAGCTCAGCTCGTGAGTGTGCCCTCCGCCCTCAGGGAACTCGTTCGTCGTCTCGAGGGTGCAGGTCAGCGGAGTCTCCATGGCGATGGTGACGCTGTCCACCTCGGGATCCTCCGACACGATCTCCAGTCCGTCCCCCGCCAGCACGTTCGACCCGAAGTCCAGCGCTCCAGTCGGCAGTTTCCCGTTCTCGTCGGTAATGAGGATGACGTGCGCGGCAGGCTCAAGCGACGTGTCGTATCCGTCCACCTTGTCCGCATTCACAATGGGGGGATACCCCTCCGTGATGGCGGCAAGCTCCTTCCCCTTCTCCCGTATCGCCCCCGGGATGTCCTTCACGTACAGGTTGTCCGCAGGGACACTTGCGTTATATGCCATTTAATTCCCTCCTATATCTCCGCATGCTCCACGGAGATCTGCCGTATCCTCGTCCTGCCGGACCTGCTCAGGATCGTCATTGCAAGCCCGCTGTGCTGGAGGAGCTGCCTCGTTTCGAGCCGCTTCTCACCGACAGCTGAATCGCAGATCAACAGGTTCTGGTTCACGTACACCTCAAGCCTGCATGCCATGCCATCACCTCAGAACTTGTTCACGAACGGATGGGTGAGCAGCACGGTTTTGCTGTTCATCTCACCGACGTTCGAGATCTGGAGTATCTTGTTGTAGTTATGAGGGATGCAGTAGATCCGTCCGTTGGGGGCGAGCACCCCACCCGCCCACTTTCCGACATCTGATGACACCATACCTGCCGACTTTATGGAGTCGTCCGTCGGGTCGATCCTGTCCACCGATGACATCGTATATGGGATGCAGTAGATGTGTCCGTTCGGCGCAAGAACCCCGCCAGAGAAGGCATGCTGTCCATACGAAAGGTAGCCATTGTAGTTTTTGCTTGTAATAATCGTTTGGGTTAGTGGAGGCATAGTTATTTTTGCAGTGTATTTGTTTGTAGTTATAGTGCTGCCGCTTGAATAGTATGCTAACCTTCCGATCGGAGCGTAGATGTTTCCGTTCGGAGCGAGGATAGCCCCGCACTGTCCGTCATAGAAATAACCCGATATGACCCCGATCGAGCAATCTATCGTTTCGGCCCCGCTATCCAGGTTGATACATGAACAGCAATCCCCCCTGCCGGATATGCCGCCAGAAAATGAAGTGGCGGCATATCCGGTCGGATGGAGCGCAAGACCGCCCCCTTTTATGGCGGAGGACCGTGTGAACGCTATATCTGACGACGGGCCTATCACAAGCATGCTTCCGATTGTGCTCCCGTTCGTCCCCGGGTCTGGACAGCAGTATATGTACCCGTCCGGACCGAGGACCCCGCCTGCCCATTTCCCAGTGCTTTCCGAAAGTCCCTCTATAAGTGAGGTGCTGTCGTCTGACGGATTTATGACGAGGACGCTCGTCGAATTATGAGGAACTCCATATATCTTCCCATTGCGCCCCACGACTCCGCCCTTCCATTTCGCTGTCCCCTCGAAGTCGCCGAAGAAGGAGACTGCATTGGTCCTCGGGTCGATCTTCAGTATCCTTGTATCGTTGTACGGGATCCCGTAGATCATGCCGCTCTCGGCCATGCATCCGCCCCACCACTTCCCTGAACCGGACAGGTCATTCCCTCCATCGAAGTAGGAGAGAACCTCTTCAGTCTCATAGGTGGATATGGTCGAGAAGACGGATATAAAGTTGTCGAACTCGAGCTGCGGATTGTAGACTCCCTCGAAGTGATAATCAGGCGCCCACGGATCCCACGGGATTTCCCCGTCGTCCCACGGCCCCAAATCCCACGGCATCTCGTAGTCTGAATCCACGGACGTCTCCCATACCCCGTTGACGTCGAGCGCGAGGTGCTTCATCAGCTTCCGTCCCGCGCCTGAATGGATTTTGGGGAGACGGAGGATAGCCTCTATTGGAGGCTGGTTTACAGATTCAACAGTAAATGACATTATCTCCCCTCCTATACAGGGTCACCGCTGTAGAAGGCGCCGTCTCCGGAAAGCAGGAGATCGCACTGCGGTTTCTTTGTTGTATCCGGGAAGTTCGCCTCGCCACAGATCTCCCCGCCGAATGGTCCCATGAGGTACGCAGCGGTGCGGACGCCATCGGTGCCGGAGCCTGCCAGCGACACGTAGGTGATCGTCCCTACGCTCACCATCCCCATCACCTCGAGAGGGAAGACGAACTTCGTCCACGCCCTGTGCCTCAGGTTGTAGACGTAGACGTAGTCAGCCCCGAGCCGCGTCTTCATCCAGATCTCGCCACGAGACGGCACTGACCACATCCGTGCGTCGATGTCCATATCGTCAACGACCGTCCGGTTGATCTCATATCCAACGGCCCCGGCACGCATCTCGCCGTACTGGATGACCGTCTGGATGGACGAGAACCCGAAGAAGGTGTCGGGGAAGAAGAGGTCGCCGCCCACCTCGAGGGGACAGTAGGGATTGGCGTTCCATACGTTTCTGCCGATCTCGTACACCGCCCACTCGGGATAGGATCCTGTGAGACGGTATACAGTGCCGTTATCCTTCCAGACAACAAGGTCCTTCGAGAGGTTGGCGATCGAGCTGATGCCACCCCCGCTCTTGTACCCCACGTCGATCCAGATGGAGTCCGACTCGATCCACCCGTCCTCGCTCTCCTGCTTCCAGTTGGACGCATCCCCGACTCCGGAAAACACGAGCCGTGACGGGTATTCCAGGCTGTTCACCAGCGCGCGCCCGTCTCTCTTCGTGACGTAGGTGCAGTCCGGGGAGTCACCCATCGTCTCGAGGATCCCGCCGTATCTGCAGATCTGGAGCTTGCCTCCGGACGCGATGAGCAGCTCCGGATTGGAATCCCCCCACATGGCGCCGATCGGTTCCAGGTTGCCTGTCAGATCCCCTACATAATGGATCCGGTAGAGGGTGGGGTCGTAGATGACCTGGAGGTTGCCCCAGGTTACGCTGCCTGCGAACTGGTCGCACGTGTGGTCGTAGTAGTCTCCTATCAGCTCGCAGTTCCACACACCGAGCCGCATCCACGTGAAATCGGAGCACCTGAGATCTCCAAGCGTATAGGCCTTCAGCAGGGACGGGAAGGAGTAGAGCTTGCTGTCGATGGTGCAGAACATCACCCCGTCTATCGGCTGGAGGAACGTGGCCCGGAAGAGGAGATCCGACGGTGTGTAGCTCACACCGTCGTATCCTGCCGTGGCGTTGAAGAACACCGGATCTCTCGTCTCTATGCCGTTTCCAACCTGGCTGTACTGCCAGTTCGTTGCCTCGAGAAGCTGGTTCTCCTTCAGCAGCAGCGGCGGGTCGGAGAGGTTCAGCCCGCCGGTGAAGTCCCGTATGGTGGTCGTACGACTGTTTTGAGTTATAGATCCCGGTACGTGACTATCTCGTGTCAGCACCGCCGCCACCTCCTCCGGATCCGGACTGAGGAGCTATCCCCATGAACCCGAGAGGTGTCTGGAATGCGGTCCGGACGTTCGACATGACCATGTGCCCCTGGCGCTCCTGGTTCACGTCCTTGCCGATCCGCATGGCCGCCAGCTCCACGGCAACATTCACCACGCTCGCCACGTATGGGGATGGCAGCGGGATCGTGTCCGCCACGTCGTCGATGTTGCTGGGGGCGGAGAAGTACCGCACGTTCCTCGGAGGCGTCAGCGCGTCCTCGAGGAACACCTTGCCGTTCATGATGTTGCAGAGTTCCCCCGGCATCATACTGTGGAAATCGTCGGGGATGTCCACTCCTGCAGCCGTGGGGATCGTCACACTCTTCACCGTGTAGGGGTTCATGGCGGCGATCATCTGGTTCGCCACCGTTGTGATCCCCAGGTTCACGTAGTGGATCAGCTCGTTGTCGGTGAATACCAATGCCTCCACATCATTTGTGCGTGCGCGTATGATATCGAGCGCCTGCTGTACCGTCATCTATCTCACCTGAACGCTTTCCGGTCCGGGACATAGGGGATGCTCCTTGAGGCAAGCGCCCGAACCATGTTGTATATCGCGTTGTCCGCGCCCATCCGGTCGCCCTTCGCGATGTTCACCGCGACCAGAACGATCTGCCCTGCCATAGACTCGGGGCAGTCCATATCGGAGGAGATGGCCGCCATGGGTGCCGGGATGTAGTGGTACTCCAGTTCCAGAGAGTCGGCGGCGGAATAGATCTTCTCCCCCACCACCTTGTAGTACCCGGAAGCCGGGGTCATCTTCGCGTAGTCCGGGAGCACCTCGGTCCCAAGCGCATCCTCAACCATCACGATGGAGTGGAAGTCCGTGGGGAGATCCCCCTCGCCGTCCGTCAGCGTGATGGTGGTCTGCTTCCTTCCCAGGCTCGACGCATATCCGATGAAGGTCTCGAACGACAGGGTCACCGCCAGGTTCAGTGCGGAGAGCAGCGCGTCGTCGGAGTACTTCACCTTCTGCGAGTCGGCAAGGTAGAACCGCATGTGCATGATCGCTTCCTGTGCCTTCACCTAGATCCCCCCTTCGCTGGTGCGCCACTCGTGATGGGCACGGATGATTTCTATTGCCTGTTCTACCGTCATCTATCAGTCACGTCCCTTCACTGCCAGATAGGCCGGTCCGGGATCCTGGCGTAGGTCCTGCGCTCGGCAGCCTGTTTCGCTGCCAGAAGAGCATGAGAATGAGCGCCCTGACGGTCCCCTTTCAGGATTGCACCGGCGATATCCGCGACATCGTTGAAAAACATATCCGGAACGTCCAGCGTGTCCCCAAGACTGGAGATTTTTACGGGGCTTCTGTGATACACCACCGTCACTTCGTCGAGGTCGCTCATCACCGTTTCCCCTTCCAGGTCCCACGAATCGCCCTTAAAAAGTTCATTCCCCGAACTGTCCTCCACACGTACAAGCGTCCGAAAATCGTCGGGCAGATTACCCTCGCCGTCGGTGATGGTGATCGTGTCCCGTTTCTTGGTTACGCTGCTGAAGGCGAGCGCCAGGGCATCGAATAATTCCGAGGCCGCGTAATTTACAGCGTACACAATCATATCGTCGCCGATGTTCAGCTTCTGGGCGTCTCCGCCCATCATCCGGATGAAGGCCGCCAGTTCCCTGGTGTTCATCACACACCACCCTCGCTCGTCCGCCACTCAGGAAATTTCCAGAGCAGCCGTCTTAAGCTCTTCTTGTCACGGTAGCCAGACGCGGCGAAATCCAGGGCGTCCTTGTCGCCCTGGAGCATTACCGCAGTGAATCGCTCCGAATCGATAGCCGCGATCCTGCGCATCCCCCGGTCTTTCGTGAATCCCTTTCCCTGGCGGCGGAGGAGCGATGCTGCCTGCAGCACCTCGTCATCATGGACTTTCCCCCGCAACACCACCAGGTTCCCTTCCTGCTCGACATAATTCATTCCCTGTCCTCCCGGTACGGACCGGGGGGCCACCCCGGTCCGTCATAGGTCATTATTCTCCCGAAACCAGCGTCAGGTCGGTGATGATCGCGTTGCCCTTCTCCGCCCGAGCCTCCAGGGTAACTTCCCCCTCGATGATCTTCGAGATGAAGCTCCCCGTCTTCGGCAGATCGTAGGTCCGGGGCTTCCTCAGGTAGGCCTTCTTCCAGAGATCAGGCTCGATGAGGTACACGTCCGTGTCGGGCATCTGCCGGTGCGGGATCAGGGAGATCACGCCGAAGCTCGACTCGTAGATCTCGATGGCGTTGATGAGCTTCTTCGCACCTGCCTCGATATACCGGTCCCCTCCGGCGGTCCAGGCCGCCGCGAGGCGCTTCTGCCCGCCGCTCATGAACATCAGCGTCGGATTCCCGCCTTCGTCCCAGCATGCCTGCAGCGCGTCGTCGATGGCTGTCTGCTCCAGCACCCTGGGCGTGCCGCCCACGCCGGGAAGGTTGTCCATCACGTTGGTGGTCACGAAGGCAGGGATCCCCCCAAGCTTCCCTGCCGTATCCGTCGCGTTGTTTGCGACCTTCGCCGCGTTGAAGAGGAAGGCGTACTCCTCGTCCATGGCATATTCCTTCAGCGCCTTCGCCATGTTGTGGGCGATCTCGCTCTTGATCCCCGCCTTCATGACGCGCTCCTGGGTGTCGGTCACCTTGTATCCTCTGCGCATGATCTGGGTATAGTTCCCAAGGCGCACCCTGGGGGAAGCATCGTCCACGCTGAAGGTGCTGCCCTCGATCACGGCGTTCTCCTTCGGCGCGGACAGAGAGTCCTCGATCCATTCGTGGTTCGTCGCGTCGGCGGAGGTCGTGCCGATCTTGCTCATGAAGGGCGTCGCCTTCGGTGAAATGTTGGTGATGATGTCGCTCAGGTCCTCGCGGTTTCCTACTGCGCTGTAAGTGTTCACTCCCATAATTGTTCCTCCTTAGACTAACCGGTTCTTCACCAGCCATTCCGCCTGTTCGTCGGAGGTCATCTCACCGAGAGACCTCGCGGTGCCGCTGCCCTGGCGCGGGGATCCCACAAGAGATGTCCCTCTCGCAGACTCGACGGCCGGTATCGTATCCCTGGGCTTTCCGCCCTTCTCATTCCGCCATTCGGAGATCACCTCGTCGATCACCTTCTTGATCTCTGGGATCGACCCCTTCTTGAAGACGCCGATGATCTCGTTGTACTTCCGGTACGGCTTCGACTCCATCCACTGCGGGAAGTAGCGGTTCGCGATGTCGTCGAACTCCGGTACCGTCTCCCTGTATTGCGCGCACATGGTCGAAAAATCGCTCACCTGCCGCGCTATGAGCTGTTCCTGGTCGGCCTTCCTGGATGCCTCAATCTCAAGACGCCTCATGGCCGTCTGCAAAGCCGTGGAATGCTCGATGTTGAACTCGTCGAAGTCCTCCGGCTCGATACCCAGGAACTGGGTGCATGCCAGTTTCTTCGCGGCCTCCACGATCACCTTGAATCCTTCGGCCTGCTGCAGCGTTTCGGGCTGCCGTTCTCCTGGCGCTTCTTCCGCAGGTTCGGCCTGTCCCTTCGCCTTCGCCGCCTCGAGGATCCTCCGTTCGTCGGCCAGCTGCTGGGTCTTCCGCGTGTAATCGCCCTGGAGGCTCTTGTAGTAGGGCAGCAGCTCAGGAGGCAGCCGCTTCGGGTCCAGCTTGTCCAGTCCGATCTCCCGGATCTCCTCCGGAGTGTACTGGGGCTGGCCTTCAGGCTCTTCCGTGCCCGTCTCCTCCGGAACGTCTTCCGGTGTGCCGGGCTTCTCCTGCGCCGCTTCGGAGGGTTCTTTTCCTTCCTCTTCCCGGGAGTCCGTTTCCGGCTGCTCCCCGGCGTCCCCTGTCTCTTCCATGTCGTAAGCCTCTCCGTCGATTACAAGTTTTCCGTCGGGAGTCAGTCCGAACTCCGGACCGGTGTTCCCTCTCGTCTCGTCTGTCATGTGCTGCTCCTCTCTGCGGAACCTTGGCCGTCCAGGCTGGCCCGCTTCGTTTTTTTATGCAGGGTGGACTACTCCTTGCCCTGCTGTTCAGCCAGGGTGTTCCTGGCAATATGCCCCTTCATGGCGGCCACGAAATCAGACCGCACTTTCAGCTCACATCGGAGCGCCCACGCCTCCTCCGGAGAGGAGAGCGACCGCAACCGGATCAATGCCTTGCGCTCCTCCTCCTCCAGGTACTCCCGCAGGCATTCCAGCGTTATCCGGCATCGCTCCGCCTCCCATTTCAAGTCCGCCATTCCCCATCCCTCCCGGATCCATGACAGGCGCTGGAGCAGGCATGACCAGGTACTCGTCGCCGTCCTCCAGGCCGTTCAGCTTCAGCAGCCGCCGCCCCGCCCGCACGAACTGCTCGGGTCCCGCTAGGCCCCGAGCCTCCGCCGCAGGGTACATCTCCCGCAGGTATCCCGTCAGCGCCTGGTTCTTCGCAGCACGGTCCGCGATCCCCGTCGTTCCGTTCACGCTCAGATCGAAATCCCCCCGGATATCGTCCGGGGTGATCTCCAGGTATTCCTTCGAAAGCCGAAAGTGCGTCGGCTGGTCCATGTACCGCTGGTTCAGCTGGATCTCGAAGCGGATCAGGTCGGACACGCCCGTCTCTGCGAAGTTCATGATGATCTCGTCCTGGCGCTGCTGCGACGCGGACATGATCATGGATATCCCGCTTGCGGTCTTGTTGAGCGTGTTTGCGTCCGTCCCCTGGTTGTACCGGGTCATGGGCGTCCACTGCTCCAGGTTCCCCCGGAACAGTTCGTACAGGTTGAATGTCTGTGGGTTGATCCCGCTCGTCGGCATGGGGAGGAACCATCCGGAGGCGTCGCCGGAAGCCCGGATGTACATGCTGTCGCTCACCAGGTCCTCGATGTTCACGAAATCGGTGTTCACGATCCCCCTGGACTCGTTCGAATTCGCCAGGCTGACCACCATCTGCCGGTAGAAGGCGGTGTTCGCGTCCTGAGTGTCTCCCACGATCTCCGCTAGGCCGATGTCGCTCCACACCTTGTTGTCGTCCTCAAAGGGAACCAGGCCGAAGAACGCCGTCCGGCCGTAGGGGTTCTCCACCACCCGCAGCAGCTTCTCACCGCATATGGTCACGATCACGTCCTCAAGCTCCCCGTCGCCGTCGATATCGTATTTCGTGAAGCACTCGTTCAACGTGAACCGGCGCTTCGGAGACCGTTCCCCTTCCATCCTGCCCGCGCTGTCCTCCGCCGCCTCGTCGATCAGGATCTCGAGGTTCGTCGGCTGCCACGACTCCGTCGCGGACTCCGCCATCTCCTCGATCATCTTCTTCTCGTAGATCCCCTTTTTCGCCTCCCGTCTCAGGTGATCCAGGGTCACTACCTTCCGGTGAGACTGCAGCGTGCATTCCTCCAGAACGCGGCCGTCTGGCGTGAACCGGAAGTCGCAGGGGCGCAGCGTCTCGATCACCGGGTGGTTCTTCAGCAGCTTCGTCTCCTTCCACTTCACGTCCCACGATTCGAAGGTCACATAGGGGCCGGGCGTCACGGACAGAATCGTCACTTCAGGCTGATTCTGCAGCATGGCAAGCTGATCCGTGGACAGCACCTCGTCCCGGATCTGCTCCTCCTCGTCCCGGTGCCACCAGCACTTCAGTATGCCCAGGTTCGTGATCAGGGCGTTCCGGAACCATCCCTTGAAGATCCGGTATCCCTTGTTCTTCACCGTGTTCTGCCACTGCAGCCACTTCTCGAACAGCTCGGCGCGTGCCACGTCCTCGGGCCCCATGCCGTTCACCGACAGGATGGTGTCCGATCCGAAGAACGCCTTCATCATGGAGGGGATCAGCCACTCGATAACGCTCCACATATCGAAGCTCCTGAGCTGGTTCTTCGTGGAAAGCTTCGGATAGAGCCTCCGGTAGCGTTCCTTCGACGACTTGTAGATCTCGTACCGCTCGATCAGGAGCGGCTCCACAGTGTCCGTGTAATAGCTGTCCGCCCATTCCAGGTCCTTCTTCACAGCCTGGAGGAGCTTCTCGCTGTCGTACCCTTTCCCCATCACATCACCCCCGCCTTCGGCATTTTTCGGTTTGATCCCTGCTTTCTCGGCGGGATCATGATCTGCGGTGCGTAGGCCAGCGTATCCGCCAGGTCGTCATGGATCACCATGGGAAACGCCAGCAGCTGCTTCTCGAGCTTCGTCACCCATTCCATTCCGCCGTAGGGGAACCAGACGCTCCCGCAGGCGAAGCGCGGCCTCAGTGCGTCGATCCGCAGCTCCTTCTTCCCCGACGCCTGGAGGAGGTCCACCCGGAAAAAGATGTTCCGCTTCGGCATCTCCCGCTCCAGAAACGGCTTCATGGCCCGCTGCCAGCCCACGTTCTCTATCCCCACGGATACGGGCTTCCACTGGGAGACCATCCGGAAGATCGCGTCCATGTGTTCCGTCGGCGCTCCCTGCTGGAACCAGCAGTCCAGAACGAAGATATGGTTGTCGCCGTTCACCGCCACCGCCATGCACACGCTGTCGTCCGCGCTGTTCGCCTCGCTCGACGCCAGGTCGTTCAGCAGATAGACCGCCTTGTCGTCAAGACGGAATCCCACCGGGTCGTAATAGCGGAACATGTCCTTCCTGAACCTCTGGCTTTCAGGAGACAGGTTCCGGCACATCCGCTCCCGGAACCACACGTCCCGGAATCCAAGTGAGCTGAACTTCTCCCGTTCGTCGATCAGGAATTCAGTCGAAAACATCTCCGGCCAGTTCGACGTGTCATTCTCATCCAGGGCGGGGATCCGGTGCGTCTCGAATTCCATGGCCTCCGCGCCTTCGGGGGACATGATCCGCTCCAGAATGCACCGCTCCCCCAGATTGTTCCCGATCAAAAAAATCCGGGCGTCCTTGCCCAGGAACTTCACGTCAGACAGGAACCATTTCCAGTCCCGCTCGGAGATCTTCTCGGACGTGGCGTCGGCCTCGTCCTGGGGGTCGTCGATGAGGATCAGGTCCGGCCGCTTCGCTCCCCACTTCAGGCCGCGAATGGTGGTCCCCTTGCCGAAGGCCATGATCCGCACGGCCTGCCCGTTCCGGTACCGCACCTCGAAGGCCTTGCCGGAATCCTCAAGGATCGTCTCCACTTCGCTGCACAGCTCCGGCCGGGTCAGAAACTCCTTTGTGGAGTCCTTCATACGGTCGGAGGCAAGCCCCTGGGAGGCGCAGATCAGCACGATGAACGACCGCTTCTCCTCGGGGAACGTAAGCGCGTGGATCAAATTCGCACGGAAAACGATCTCGCTCTTCCCAGATTCGCGGAATCCCTCGCAGGCGTAATGGCGCGTCCCGTGCAGGATCCGATCGGACCATTCCGTATGGAACCAGGGCGACGGGCTGTCGTCGCCGCCTGACAGGAACGCCCGTCGGAAGGCCACGAAGGAATTCCGACCGGCCGCGAATTTCGCAGCCAGCTCGATTATTCCGTTAGGGGCAGACATTCCTGTCCGTCCTTCCTGGAGGCGATCACCGCGTCGGCGAGCTGCCGGGCGGCCGCGATAGCTTCAGGGGTCACCACGTCGAGCTCCATCGATCCGGAGATCTCCACGCCGCTTTTCGCAATGCCCAGGATATCGGAGAGTTTCGACAGGGCGGACATCTTGTCGGGCAGCCGGATCTCCAGGCCGTCTTCGGTCTTTCGGATCACCAGGCTGCCGTTTATAGTTTTGTTCGGTGTGCTGCGGATAGCTTCCAGAAGGGCGTCCCCCAGAGGGAGAACCATCTGGGGGTCGTGGGGAAGTGAGTCCAGGAGCTGCTGCGGTGTGGCAAACGCCATGCTCTTCAGTTCGGCGATGATCTGTTCGGGCGAGACCTCGGAACTCTCGCGCCATTCGGCTTCGAGCTCAGAAATGCGGTTTTGCACGTCACTTTTTTTCCGAAGCTCGTAAGCCGTTCTGCCAGCACGGTTCGGCACGTATCCGGCCTCCAATGCGGCGCGGGTTCCGTTGCGCAAACGTACAAAATGGCGGCAAAACGCTTCCTCTTTCGGCTGCAGTGACATGCAATCCCCTCCTGGATGGTTCTGATTGAACCACGGGAGGGGATTGTTGGTAAGTACCGAAAAGGTGTCCGAAATGTGCCCTTTTGAGGCCCTTTCCGCGCCAGCATATAGCGCCCGGACAGCTCCCGTGCGGGTTCAGAACGATATGGAAATGTACTGCTCTTCGTCTTCCGAGGGGCAGTGCCTCTTCAGGAAAATCTCACCGATGAACCGCTGCCCCTTCCTCAGAAGGCGTTTTCTCAGCATGCGCTGCAGCTTGTCGGAGAGCCCGGCGACTCGCCGGATATAGTCGCGCTTCCGCTTCTCCATGTACCGCAGCCGGAAATACCGCGCCATTTCAGGCTCGCTCGATTCCAGGTACTGCAGCAGGCTTTCAACGGGAGAAATACGCATCCGGTACCTGGCGATCTCGGAGGAGAGAAAATCAAGGACCTCCTCATGGTCGGAGATCATCCCGTCGGGGGGAAAGGATTCCTCCAGGATGCACCGCCGGTCCATCAGCGATTTGAGATAGTGCAGGTCCTCGGCATACTCGGCAAATCGCTGCTCCACCAGGTTTGCCTCCTGTCCGTCCCATCCCATGATCCGCCTCGGATCAGAAGTTCCCTGTCGAGCCGAAGCCGCCCGTTCCGCGCTCCGTGTCCGAAAGCTCCTCAACGATCTCCAGGGATGCCCTGTAGACGGGAGCCAGCACCGCCTGGGCGATCCGTTCCCCGTGCAGGATGGACTGGTACTCGTGCGACAGGTTCCTGATCAGCACCTTCACCTCGCCCCTGTAATCGCAGTCGATGGTCCCCGGCGAATTCGGCATGAGGAAGGGGCGCTTCAGTGCGATGCCGCTCCTTGGACGGATCTGCAGTTCGAAACCTTCCGGAACCTCCATCGCCCACCCCGTGGCAATGGCCGTCACACCGCATGGGGAGAGAATGAACCGCTCGCCCGTCTCGCAGCAGGCGAACAGGTCGAACCCGGCCGCGCCGGAGGATTTATACTCGGGTTCCATGGCGTCCTTGTGAAGGCGCTTCAGCTTCAGCGGGATCACTTTCTGGATGTAGAGCTGCATCGTATTTTCCATCATTCATCAGCCTGCCTTTCAAATTTCAGAGCTTCAAGCTCAAGTAAAGAGATCTTTTTCTCCAGGTACACCTTCGCCTTCTGAAGATCCTCCAGGGAATCTCCTTTTAGTCCGCAGCGAGTCACATACTTCACCACATTCCCGAGAAAATAATCAAAACCCTGATCCGCGATATAATCCCAGCATTCGATATTTCCCTTGGTGTAGTGGGGCGGATGATGGATCATGTCAGCCATTGCAGTTTACCTCCTCGGGAGTTATGCCCAGCGCTACAGCCAGGAGCGCTATTAAGCAAGTTATACTGTTGTTGTTCCTGATACCTTCCGGGTCCTTCAGTTTCACCGCCATATCCGGGAATCGAAAGTATTCCGTCGCTTCAGACTCATCTTGCGCTTTCCGTATGGTTTTTTTTATGGAGATGAACAGACATCCTTCTTTGTGCCGGTCAGTACTGTTCTGGCAAAATGGGCAAAAAGGAGCATTGCCCACCTCGTCGGCAACGTCCACAAGCTGATCCAGCATCTCCCGTTCAAGGGGGGAAAGGGTCATTCCGTCACCTCCTCCGGTCTCATTCCTAGTTGCTCTTGATTAGTATCATCGTACGGAGGGATTAAAAGACAGACCCCAAGTTTTTGATCTTTAGTTGTTGGATACCAGGCGAGACAACAATTGCCTTGACAAGTATCTTCTCCGTCCCCATGGTCTTCTTTAAATGGACAGATAAATCCTGCATCTTCTTTAAACCAGAAGCGATATTTCGTCATTCCACTTCACCTCCCGTTCCATGCCTCGGCGGCCGCCGACCGTATCCCTTTGCTGCACTCGTCGAAATACCGTGTCGTCCCAAGCCGGGGAAGATCGCGAAGCGTCCCTGGAAGCTGCGCCGCCAGGACACCTACCAATACCGTCATACGGAAATATCTGTGCTGCCGGAAAATCCATTTCGAGAAAGCCTGCATTACAATCCCCTCCTTTAGTCTGTAAACAGCTGTCCCTGTCCCTGGGCATCAAAAAGATCGTTCATCAGCTTCCGGTACTCGGATTCCGCCGCTTCCAGCTGATCATCTTTAAGCCCCCTCAATGGAGCATGGATCGGTAGTCCTTCAATATCCCCCTTCAGCAGCTGCATCTTCCGCTCCAGCTCCGTTGCCCTCTGCGCCATTTCCGGATTCATTAACCTCCAGCTCCTTCCGTTTAAACGTCATCCCGTCCGAATACACAAAACACCCGCGATCGATGAACACCAGGAGAAACCCCTTTTCCCTGCAAAACTGAATTATTTCTTCCCTGTCTGCATACAACGCTGACTACCTCCGAGACGGTCAGTAGATGGTCAGTGAGACGGTCAGCACCCTAAACAACTGCAAACACTGAAGAAAATACCTTCTGCTGACCAGCTGACCACTAAATCTACTTAAAACGCTAAAAAAAATAACTTTAAAAAAATAAGAGATTTAGGTAAGAAAGACGGTCAGTGGTCAGCAACGCAACGTAAAGCCGCTTGATCACCGGCTTTTACTAGCTGACCACCTCACTGACCATCTCAATTGAGACGGTCAGTGGTCAGCGGAATCCGAAAAGGTTTTCGTCCTGGATCGGGTTCCGGGGCACGAGGTAGCACCTGGCCCCAGCCTTTCCCCTGCGCACAGGGTTCCGGCCCGTGAGCCTCCGCAGCACCTGTGCGGCCACGTCCGTCTGCTGTTTGTTTGGGCGATCCATTCCCTTGCATTTCTGAAGCACCTCCGTCGCGGTCATCCATTCAGTACGTCCACTCTGTACATCCGCTTCATATTTGTCCCACTCGTACAGGCGGCTGATCAGGTCCTCTACAGGATCTGATTTCTGGTAGTTCAAATTCAGCTCCTCGAGCCGGTCCGTCTCCGCCTTGTCAAGCCAATAGCGCTCTCCGTCAAGCTGCCAGGTCCTCACCTCGGCCCACACCTGCTGCATGTCGATGCCGTGCTGGAAGTTGCAGCTCGTCACTGGTATAGTCCACCACCGTGTGTTGCCGGTAAGGTCGTTCTGGAAGAAGCCGGGGTTCACGGACGCGCAGTATACCGTCCTCCGCCTGTACGTGGACGGTTTCGGGGCGTATGGCAGCCTCAAAGTATCGTCGCCCTGGGTCACAAACTGCTTCAGGCGGCTTATATCCTGTGCCTTGAACGTGGCGTCCAGCTCCCCGAGCTCCACGATCCAGTGACTGATCGCCTTGATCACGCTGTCCTTGTCCTGGGTGTCCAGGGTCAGGCCGCCAAGGAACCAGTCCGACTCCTCCGGCACGAGGTTCCGCAGCCAGAGGCTTTTTCCGATAGCCTGTGCTCCCTGGAGCACCAACACTCCGCGAAACTGCAAAACCTCTTCATCCCCTGCGAAAGCTGCCACAACGCAAGATATAAGCCATCGCTTCAGCAGCAGCCGGGCAAAGGAAAGGTCGTAGTCCGGAGAGACCACAAGTGAGCCGAACAGGTCGTCGAACCGGGACACGCCGTCCCACGGTTTTGAACTGATCCATTCCCGCACCGGGTTGCGCCTGGATGCGTCCTGGATCTCGAGGAGGTATAGGTCGAGCAGCTGCCTCCCCAGTGGGAACTTATTCTGGTAGCATTTTGAGAGAAGATAGGAAAGAAAACTATTGTCCCGGTTGTCTGAAGCGAATGTTACATTGGGAATCTCGTACCGGGGCGATCTTTTGACCTGGTCGTAGTAGACTGTGTATCCCAGGTGCCGCAGCAAGACACGAACGTTCCCCGTGGTCTTCAGGGGCCTGCCGTTCTTGTCAATGTCGGCCCATGAAATCGCATTGGCACGTCGGTCTAGGGCCTTATTCCACTCTTCCAGCTGGTGACCGATCTCTTCAGCAGCCGCCTCGATACCGTGAAGAGCGGCGTAATCGTTCCAGTCGCTGCCCTTTTCATCGCCGGAAAATGGAGGAAACACGTATGGGATATCCAGTTCTTCAGACAGGACCGAGGCACACTTTACCCCCGGGTTCCCATGGGTCTGCAGGTCGTTGTCGGCCGCGATCACCATGCGACCGGCGAAACGGCTCAAGAGATCTCCGCACACCGGCCGGAGGTTCCCGCAGTCGAAGCACACCACCACATGGCAGCCTGTTGCCTCATGCACCGTAAGGCCCGTCGCAAGTCCTTCGACGAAATACACCATGCGCTGCTCGCCGGGGATCTCGAAGAAACACTTCCGTTTCCGCCCTGGAAGAAACCGCTTCTCTCCGTCGGGGGCAATCGCCTGCCGGTTCCATATGTTCCCGGCCGCATCCTTAAGGGGGATAATGATATCAGCCCCGATCTGCCCGATCCCTTCCGGAAGGGATTCGATGCTGATCCCCTTCCGCTTCAGATACGGGTGATCCGGCTTCACCGGCGTCATCGCCTCCAGGAGTTTCGCGGCGTTCTTCGCCGACGACTCCTCCTTCCGCCGCTCTTCAGCCTTGCGCTCATCCTGTCTCTTCGCCCGCTCCGCGAAGTACTCCTTGCTCACGTCCTTCGCTTCCTTGCCTGCGGACCACGTCTGGTACTCAACACCATGCTTCGCGGAATACGACTTCACCCACCCCGCCGGATGCTCATCCCCGTACAGGCAATATTCGCCGTTTTTCTCGCCGGGCTTGTCCCCAGCGATACGATAGCGGCGCTTCACTCCGTCGGCAGTGATGTAATCGTCCGACGCCGGGGCGATCCCCAGCCCGTCCAGAAATGCGATGAAGTCACGCTCGACGGAAATCATGACCGCTGCTCTGTGCGCTCTCCCGGAATCTGCAGTTCGCTCTCCCCGTCGCCGGGGGCGTCGGTATCCTCGATCCGGATGCTCTTCAGCCCGATCTGGATCACTCCGGGTTCAGGATGCTGCTTCCTTCGCCGTGTCCGCTTGGGCTTTGGCTGCTCCTCGGGTTCATCCAGGAGAGAAAACATTTTCAGCAGATCGTACTGCCGCACAAGGAAAGGCTCAGGAATACAAGCCCCTGTGTGGTTCTCGATCACAGCCAGGATCTTCCCCCATCCCTGCCCGTTCTCTCGGCACTTGCGTATGGAAGGGAAAAGCCTCCTGATGATCTTCTTGAAAAGAATGTCCGCCTCGGGTTTCCCCGGTCTCGGTGTCGCCAGAATCTCAAGCCGCTCCCGAGCTGTTTCAAGTCCTGGAATGATTGTTGAGATCTCCATGATGCCCTCCAGTCGTTTGTGATAGAATAGGGCAAGGTGCTTCCGATACCCTGCCCTCTTTTCCGAAGGCCCCTCTCCTCGAGGGGCTTACTTTTTTTCTTCCCCGCACAGCCATTCCCGCACCGCCAGAGATCTGCACGCCCGGTAAGACCCTGCAGCCAGGTATTTGCAAGTCGTGCCCAGGGGCTCGAAAAACTGGCACCGCTCCATCTTTTCCTCCATCGTCTTCGCCGTGCAGATAGTCCTCCCGTGGATCTCCCGCGCCGCGCACTTTCCGCTAACCGCTATCATTCCTCACCCTCCCATCGCCTTGATGACTGTTTCCTTCATCTGCCATACCGTGAATGATTCCATCCAGCCGCCTTCAGAAGAACGGAACAAATACAGTGGCCCGCTCTGGCATTTCATCACTTTCTCCAGCCGAAACCTGTTCCCGGACACCTCGTACTCCATGCCGGGGAAGAAAATAAGTGGCCGCCCGGTTGACTCTGTATACCGGTGAAGCTTTCCCTGGGAAGCGACCTTCCATACCCCGTTTTTTCGTAACAGTTGCCGTACGCTGTTGGGATCAAAATTCAAGATAGTCGCAATCTCTGTGGCCGTTTTCCCCTCGTAAAACATATCGATCACCTGTTGGGTAAGAGGGGTGATATACCTCTTGCCCCCAACCTGAGTCACCTCCACAGCCTCCACCACGGGCAAAACATCCGCCCCCGCCACCACGGCCGCCGGAACGGCCCCTCGATGGATTTTCCAAGGAGATATAAGTACACGTTCCTCAATCGCCCTTCAAAGAAACCCTCATCCGCCGGAACCACCGGATCTCACCTCCGCAGTCGATAACTCCTGAAAACAGCTCTAGCCTCAAACACGGGCACTCCTCCGCAATGTCCCCCGGAAAGCGTCGCTCCCCGTTCAGCGAACACCTCCAGTTCTTCGTGTCGTATCTTGCGCAGTCCCGACACAGGAACATCCGCACCGCCTCCCCGCCAGGTAGCCTATTCCGAACACCACTTCCACCAGGAAAAAGGAAAAAATGAAAAGCTGTGCGTCGTTCATAAAACCCCCTCCTTCCTACGGATAGCGCTGCCTCAAAATAAAAACACAATAACATTTCACCTTATTTGACCTTGTGCTATAATTCCCCTCGGAAAGGGGGTGAAGAACATGGCAAATAAAAAACAGACAAGTCCCGATGTCGCATCAAAAGCCGCAAAACTGCTCAACAGCTCAAAGACAGGCAAAACGGTAAAAACAGTTGCCGCAAGCGCGCTTTCCCAGACAAAAACATCAAAGAAAAAGGGAAAGTAACCACTGGTTCGCCGCAAGAACGTTGTTCAGGCCTGAAGCGATCGTGCACACAAGCTGCTCGTTCCCGTTCGACTCAAAATCACCGGCCGCCTCGAAAATGCAGTGCAGGATCTCATGAAGCAAAACCTCGCGACGGCGATCCTCCTTCAGGCCTCTGTCTATCCTGATGACCTGCTCGACGAAATCCGTCTCCCCCATCACAAAAGAGTCCCGATTGACACGATCCACAAAAAGCACATGGAAAGACTTGCCGCCGATGCTGATTCGAGACATTGGTTCATCCGGTTTCCCGCATGGTTCGCCATCACCGGAAAATTTCCCTTTCTGTATCGCCTCTTCCGTTTTTTTAAGAGCCTTCATCAGGTCGTCATGATGCACGCTCACTTCTTCTTCACCTCCTTCTCGTCCAGGATCCTCAGCCTGCAGATATGGTTCCGGGGCGAAAGCGCCTTCCGCTCCACCGTCCCCGCCTTCACTGCGGCCATCAGACCGTCACGGCTCTTCAGGCCGTACCGGGTCCGAAACTCCTCCTCCTCCATCCATTCAGAGGAAGAAACAGCAGCGGGAAGCAGCGACGGAAGCTTCCGCAGCTCCTCCATCACAGCCTCCCGCACCGCATCCCGAACCAGGGTGGAAACTATAGCCTCAAAAGATTGCGCCATTCCCGAAGGCCCCCTTAAAAAATGAAGCTAAAAAGAATTGAGCAGTATCTCAATCATGTCCGGAAGAATCGCGATCTCTTCTGTACTGCAGTATCCTGGTTCAGCCCCCCCAACCCGTTTCACGAAAGAAAGAAGGGTGTCCTTCAGCTCAACTCTCTGCTGTGTAGTTAATGCGCACTCGTCCATTTCAGCCCCTCCTTTAATCGAATCGAACGTCATATCGCAGCCTTCTGAATCTTGAAAGATCAGCAAATAGAGGTACCCTGGTTCTAAGTCCAGAGCATTCTCCAGAGCTGCCAGTTTTTTAGCGTTCGTCGGAGGGTACATTCCACGCTCCCAGGCATAAACAGCGGACCGGGAGACATTGATTTTCAGGGCGAGCTCTGCCTGGGTTAAGCCTTTTATTCTGCGTTTTTGCTTAATTTCAGATCCGTAGCCCATATCATCACCCCTACGCACGCCTTAAAAAGCTTTCAACTTCCACGTTGTAGGCTTTCGCGATTTTTTCCAGTTCCTTCAGCCGGGGGCTTCTCCGTCCGCTTTCGTAGTTTGCGATAGTGGATTTTGAAAGCCCGCTCTTGATTGCCGCTTGATCTTGAGTAAGTGCTGCTCTCTCTCGTGCCAGCCTTATTCCGAGCGCCACATCCATCACAAACTCACCTCCTTCAATATTACAAACGTAAGGCTTTAAGCAAGAATACCATGGGATGTCACGAACGTCAATCTGTTAATATCACGTTCTTACCATTGAATTTTGTATCACAATCGTGGACAATCTATTTGAATTGAGGTGAAGAATATGTCAGTGGGGGACAGAATTCGAGAGGAAAGGGAATTCAGGGGTTGGACACAACAAGAACTTGCAGATAAAACGGGGTTTTCAAAAAGCTCAATTGCAAACTGGGAAACGGGACGCCGGTCACCGCAACAGAAGTTCATCGAAAAAATCGCAAAGGCCATGAACATCAGCCCGAAGGATTTGACCGATGAAGATTTCGAACGTGAGATTAAGGCCCCTACCCTTTATGAAATGCTGGCCGACGGGATCCTTCAGCCCGTGAAGGATCAACACCGCCTCGCCTTCGACGAATTCCTGAAGACCAGTCCCGATATCGAGGTCTGGTTCCGCCAGATACAAAGGGAAAAAATCACCGAAGAAGAAATGGAGAAGCTGAAAACCCTCATAATCGAATGGATCAGGAAAGGAAATCAATAAATAAGGAGGAATCAATGTGAAGTTAAAACTTATTGTGTTGATGTCACTGTTGGTAGCCTTTTTTTATCCTTCCATTGGATTTGCAACGGTTTATTACACTGGTCCGCAAACCTTTTATGTAAGGCCGGATCCTTATTATCAAACAGGCCAAGCGATAGGCAATCTCCTTTCTGCAATGATTGAGTCCTCACGCCAAAAAGCCCAGGCAGAACAAGAAGCGAAACGCCAGCAAGAATTGCAAAATCTCATAACTAATATACGGTATCAAATGCAGCAAGCAGCAAAGAGAGAGGCTGATTTCGTTGCAAGATGTGTGGGAGAGTATGGAATTACTCCTTCCATAAAAGCAATCATGTTAGCGATCATTGATCAAGGCTCGTACGCTGAAGCATCCTCGAACAATGGAACAGAATATCTATATTGGGAAAATGTAATTCCAGGAGCCCCTAAAATTGAATATCGATACGCTTTAGACAGGGAATATCAACAATGTCGTGTTTCCGTTTCAATTCCGGATTTAGGTCTTGAGGAGCGTCAATCCTCGATTTTTACGGAACCTCAGCCCCAGAACAACGCTAAGACTGTATCCGAATTTTTGGGCCTTTCCACTTCTCCTCAGATAGTCGGGAAAAACGGGCATTACGGTCTTACTGTCACGAATGTCGTGAATGGGGGTATTGCCGAATCTGCAGGCATACTGCCAGGAGATATGATAACCCAGATAGATTCATACCCGCTTAAGGACCGCAGTATTGAACAGGTTATTTCGTATATCACAAACAGGGCGTCGCAAAAATCAAGAGTCAGTATAAAAGTAGTTCGTGCCGGAAAAGTCAGCTACGCAAATATCCAGTTTTGATTATAATAACGCCTGGCCAGCGCCCAAAACGCCTGCGGTAAAATAACCAGGAAAAAAGAAAGGGAGGGGTTGTGTCGTGGAGGAAAAAAAGCAGGAAGTCAGTTTGCTTGTCGGGGTTGAAGATGTGGGAATGTTTTCCGATAACGTTCTTTTTGAAGCCAAAGAGGACGTAGTCTGCATTAATTTTGTCCAATCCATCCCGAATCCGGGCGGAAACAGCGACAAATCAATGCCTCAGGCAAAACTGGTCTCAAGAATTTTCCTTACTATCCCTCATTTTATGAGGTTTGCCGGTGTGTGCGAAAAAATGGCAGCCCAAATTAAAGAATCGGGAAGGGAACCTTCGAAATGATCGAGTGGTCTACGAAAGGCCCGGATGGAGTTGAGGTTGTGCTGAAAAAAACAACTCTTCATGACCACATCCTTGGAGCCCACTGCACAAAAGATCAAGAAGGAAGGCATATCGCCTGTCGATTTGCGAAGGGTATCGTTGAAAATCCGAGGTATATTACTGAAGACCAGTCATCTTCCGAAGGACAAATGCGCTTAAAATATTTTGATACAAAATACATTGAAGAAACAGGCAGAATCCGGTATATTGTAGTCGTAGCCGAGGCAAACCGTGATCCAAGAGAAGTGGTAACAGTTGAGATGCAGAGGTGTATGACTGATATTCTACCGAAGGAGGCGGTGCTTTATGATAGAGATTCGTCCGGCAGAAGTTAATTACGATCGGGATCATGATGTCCTTCGCCTCCGGTTTCCCATATCGGAAAACACGATATCATTTTCAGATGAAACCTCTCCGGGGTTTTATATTAATCGCTCTGAGACAAACGATGCTATTACCAGCGTAATGGTATTCGACTACTCGAGACGAACTCTGAGAGAGCTTCGCCTTCTCCTCCCGCTGGTTGAGTGGAAGAATATAAAGAAGGATTTTCAAAAAAGCAGGCCCCGCTGATTTCTCGGGGCCTTTTTCTTTCGCTATATCCCAATAAAAAGAATGACCATTTTGGTGACGTCACCGAAATGGTCATTCTTTTATCTTCTCCGACAGGTACTTCCCCCACCACTGCATCATCTCCCGCCTCTGGGGAAGATACTCCGCGTGATTGTAGGCTTTCCGCACCGCGTTCCGCTCCACGTGGGCAAGCTGCCGCTCGATCACGTCCACCGGCCATCCGTGCTCGTTCAGCGTCGTACTGGCCATCGCGCGAAACCCATGGGCGCACATATCATCGTTCGTGTACCCCATGCTCCTCAATGCGATCCTCACGCCGTTCTCAGACATCGGCCTGCCGTCGTTCCTGGGCGAAGGGAAGAGCCATTTCTGGCGGCCTGTGTGGGGCTTCAACTCCTCCAGCAGCCGGAGAGCCTCTTCGCATAAGGGCACGATGTGAGGCCGGCGCATCTTCATCTTCTCAGCCGGGATTCTCCACTCGCATTTCACCAGGTCAATTTCCCCCCACTCGGCATGACGGATCTCCCCGGGGCGGCAGAACGTCAGCGCGGAAAAAAAGAGCGCACACCGCATCACCGGGTATGGATACGCCGCGATTCTGCGCATCAGCTCCCCGATCTCCCGGTCATCCGTGATGGCGGCCCGGTGTTTCCCGGGCGAAGGAGTCAGCGCCCCAGCCAGTGCGGCCGTCGGGTCACCGTCAGCGATCCCCGACGCGACCGCATAGCGGAAGATCTGTCCGATAAGCTGCTTCACCCGGCTCGCCGTCTCGTATGTCCCCCGCGTCCCGATCCTCCTGCACAGGTCCAGGATTCTCTTCGAGGAAACCTCCCCCACCGTCATCCCCTCGAACTCGGGAAGGATCCAGCGGTCCAGCCTCAGCCGGATCACCCGCACATACGAAGGGGACAGTCGCGGCAAAACACGCACCCTCATCCAGTCTTCCGCGATATCCGAGAAAAGAATGCCTTCCCTGTTCCGTATATGAGTTATTGTCAAATCTGGTGTATGGGTCATCAGGCGGCGTTCCTGTCTGATTGGCCCGATACACGTATTCCGTCCTTGAAAATCACTCCCGTGATGACTTCTCCAAGAAGTTCATAGCCTTTGAG
>Ga0228535_1000616_pt1 | contig 89709 bp, 99 predicted proteins | sample SJ1metagenome_FD_168457 | JGI IMG/M metagenome (GOLD analysis project Ga0228535, IMG submission 168457) | Enriched culture of PCE-dechlorinating microbial communities from Ithaca, New York, USA - SJ1 | ecosystem: Engineered > Modeled > Simulated communities (microbial... > Unclassified | place...
GATGTAGGTCTTTACAATCTCTCATTAAATTATGCAAGGTTAAACCATTAAAAGAAACCGCCGTGTGCGAGAGCATGCACGGTGGTGTGAGAGGGCGGGGGAGTAATCCCCCTACCTACTCGATTTTTCCAGGTGGTCTGTAATTCGTTTATCTCATAGGCACACGTGTTTTAGTACGTTTTATCTTATATAAATTGTTCCTGTTTCTTCGTTTCTTTCGTAAGTGAACCGGATGCTTCTTTGCAGCACCCGCAATGCATAATCAACACCGTCGGATTGACGGAATTTTCCAGTGTATGTGTGTTTCGGTAACTTTTTCGAATCGATTTGAATTTTTATATCGAAATATTTTTCGAGGGATAAAAGAATCTCTTCTAACTGTTTATTATTAAATGCGATCAGGCCGTTTCTCCAGAGGTATTCGTCGGTATCTTCTATTTTTGACACAACTAATAATCCATTGTTGCTCAGGACTGCTTTTTCGTTCGGTTTTAAAGCCGCGAGTTTAACCTCATTTTTGTAAATCTCCACACCTCCTTCAAAAAGACTCGTTTCGAAAGAATTGAATCGCGAGTATGCTTCAACATTAAACGATGTGCCGGTAACACGTACATCCCCCTGGCCGGTTTTTACTATAAACGGTTTTTTTTCGTTTTTGCTAACATCGAAATAGGCTTCACCGTTCAGGTATACCGTTCGGTTTTTCTTTGAAAATGAGGACGGATAGCGAAATTCGGTATTCGAATTGAGCCATACGTTAGAATTATCGGCAAGGATGAGGTTGATACGTTGGCCGGGCGGTACAAATAGGGTGTTGTACGGTCCGGTTGAATCTTTCCCGATGAGCAAGTATAATCCGCTAACGATGAGCAGCAGGGCTATAGCCGCTGCAGCTCCTGTTGCCCATGGCGACAGCAAAACCTTCCTTTTTTGTTTTAATGAGGTCCCTCGTGTGGTTAATAAGATTGCATCATAGACTTTTCGTTCTTGAAAGAATACACGATGATTGGCTTCAGAAGCATCAAGCCATTGCTTTATCTGTTTTTCTTCATTAACCGAAGCATTCCCCTCGAAGAAACGGTATAAAAGTTCTTTGTTCACGCGTTAGTTTCTTTATCCTGTATATGTATAACAGTTCAGGAGTGAATTACCCTAACGGAAAATGTGTTTTTTTAATGAAAATAAAATAAAAAAAGCAACAGGTGAATGAAGTCTTTTAACGAAAAGCGAAGTTGGGCCAAGGCTTTTGATATATGGAATTCTATAGCTTTAGTGCTCAAATCCATTTGGTTGGCGATGTCTTTGTAGGATAAGCCCTGATATCGGTTTAAAATAAATACTTGGCGTGTTTTCTGGGGTAATTTGTTAAGGGTGGATTCTACAATTTTCTGTATTTCGTCTGAAAAAATAAAATCCGGATCGCAGGCCTGTAAGGTATTTATTCGTGTAGATAACAGCCATTCAGCGTGGTCGTTTATTTCTTTCTCGGCACGTTGACGCACCTGGAGGTGTTGTAAATAATTGATGCATTTGTTTTTAATTATAGACAAAATGTAAGCTTGGGGTTGTGTGTCCGGTAAAAGGTTTTCCTTGTTCTCCCAGTACGTTGTAAAAGCTTCCGATACAAAATCTTCTGCAACCTGTTTCTCTTTTACATATCCCCATGCGAAACGAATAAAACGATCGTAATATTCGTTAAACAAATTATTGAAATGTTGTACGGAAGAGAAAGAATTCATCGTCTCAGTTTTCGCAGCAAATTTAGGCACAAAAAACTGTCTATTGAAATTATTTGATAAAAATATTGTTTAGGATCAGGCCAACAAATTCAAAAACAAGTCACTCTTCCGGTGTTTTTTCATCGGGATATTCTTGCCGGAATCCTTTCCAATAGCCTTTTATCGTTGATTTCACTTCCCTGTGTAACACCAGCAGGCCGAAAAGATTGGGAATGGCCATAAACGCTACCGTGAGTAGCGACACGTTCCAGATGATAGTAGTATCGGTAAACGACGCAAAAAAGAAGGCGATCACGAAAACTATGCGGTAAATCAGTACATAATTGGCTCCGAAAAGATAAGTTACAGCCCTGTCTCCGTAATACGACCAGGCAATGGACGTGGAAAAGGCAAACAAAAGCAAGCCGATAGAAACGATGTATTTTCCAAAATCGCCGAAGAAGCTCTTGCTGAACGCGGCTGTTGTAAGCGGGGCACTGTGGATAAGTGAGTTCCCACGGAACGTTACATTATAGGGGGTGGTTGTCACTTTTCCATTTACAACATCGATCCGGCCCGTGAAAGGTTGCCCTGATTCCAGGACCACCACCTCACTGGCCAATGAACGAGCATGGATGATGGATACATTTTCCTGCAACTGACCGTCTTTAATGTCCAGCTTTCCGCTAAAAAGGGGAAGTCTGGCTGTCTGGTTGAGGTGATTCTCCAGACGCGAGACATCGGACGGTTTATTTTCACTGTAAAGCGCTGTCAAGACTTCAATATCCGTTTTCTGAAACTGGTTGGGCAGTTTCTCTTTCCACACCCCAGATGACAACAATACCAGTCCCGTCAAGAAACATATAATGATCGTGTCGATAAAGGGTTCCAGAATAGCCACCATCCCTTCGGAAACGGGTTCATGCGCTTTGGCAGCAGCGTGGGCAATGGGTGCCGAGCCTTGTCCGGATTCGTTGGAAAACAACCCCCTGTTTACTCCCTGGTTGAAAGCAAAAGCAAATCCCGCACCTAAGAATCCTCCCGTAGCAGCTGTTCCCGTGAACAGGTCAAGAAAGATAGAGGCGAAGGAGGGGATTATATTCTGGTAATTAAACAAGATAACAGCTAATGCTCCCACAAAGTAAAAGATGGCCATAAACGGAACCAACCGTTCGGTAACCTTGGCAATCCGTTTGATCCCACCAATAATGATCAGGGCAAGGAAAAAAGCCATGATGGCTCCCGTAATGACGTGCTTGATGCCGAAAGTAGCGAAAACGGAGTTGGATATGCTGTTTATCTGCGGTAAACTTCCCGACCCAAAGGATGAAAGGACAGTTGCTACGGCAAAAAAGCCGCCCATCCAGTAACCGGTTTTTATCCGGTATCCGTTTTTTATGGAAATGTTAAGCCGTTTTTTCATGTAATACATCGGGCCTCCGGCTACCATGCCTTTTTCGTCGAAATCACGGTACTTATGAGACAGCGTTACCTCCACGAATTTCGTACACATCCCAAGAAAAGCCGTAAGCAGCATCCAGAAGATGGCGGCGGGCCCTCCCAGGTGAACGGCGAGAGCTACTCCTGCAATGTTTCCCGTTCCCACGGTTCCGGATAATGCTGTCGCCAGTGCCTGAAAATGGGAGGTGTCTCCTTTGTCTGTTGATTTATCGTACTTGCCTTTTACTATTTTAATGGCATGGCGGAAATACCTGATCTGGGGAAACCGGAGGTAAACAGTAAAAAAGGTACCCGTTCCCAACAGGAGAAAAATAAACCAGTAGTTTCCTCCGATGTAGTTATGCAGGGTAGTCAAGAAGTCGTTTATTTGTTGCATATGATAAGGTGGTTTTTAATAGCCATCTTTCGCGAGTATAATGTTACCCTGCTAACCGTCTTTCACGGCAACCGGTTTAGTGAGTGACGCCAAATGTTTCGCAAATATACATATTTCATTAAAAGACCGGCCAAAAGACTTAAGAAAATATAAAGAAATTTTGGATCATTATAAACCAAAGTTTTTATCTTTGCAAGAGTAATCGTACTTGTATTTTTCCTTGCTTGCAAAATGAAGACCTTTGTTAAAATCCTGATGTTGATTGCACTTACAAGTGTAATATATTGCTGTTCTTCGCTTTATCGTCTTCCTGTTTCTACGGAAATTCCCGTTAATAACCAGTCGTATCAGGTTGATTATTTGTTCGAGCACGATGGCTGTAAGGTTTATAGGTTTTACGACAGGGGGCAGTACGTGTATTTTACCAATTGCCAGGGAGAGGTGACAAGCATAAAAAACGATTCCACAGCTGCCAGAGTGACTAATTCGGTAAGGATTACATACGATGATTATGACAAAACACGAAAAAATTAACAAAACATAATGGAGAAACAACAACCGGAAAGACTGAAATCATTGGATGCCCTTCGCGGGTTTGATATGTTCTGGATCATGGGTGCGGAGGAGATTTTTGTTTTGCTTGGATCGCTGACCGGCCTCCCTGCATTACAATGGTGGGCCAACCAAATGACACATGTGGAATGGCACGGATTTCATGCATACGATATGATTTTCCCGTTGTTTCTGTTTATTGCCGGGGTTTCTTTTCCGTTTTCGGCTAAGAAACGCTTGAGTATCGATGGGGGACGGAAGTCGCTTTACAGGCATGTCTTTAAAAGGGGATTGCTTTTGGTCTTGATCGGGGTTATTTACAACAACGGATTGAATTTTGATGTGGCAAATATGCGCTACGCGAGCGTGCTTGGCCGGATCGGGTTAGCCTGGATGTTTGCCGCACTGCTGTTTATGAACACTAAAAATGCGAGAATCCGGTTGCTGTGGCTTAGCGGGATCCTGATTTCCTATTGGTTGTTGTTTGTGTTTTTTAAAGCGCCCGACCTGGGGGATCCCGATCATTACTCCATGAGAGGAAATATTTCCAGTTATATCGACCGGATTTTATTGCCGGGTAGGTTTTGTTGTTATGAAATAGGAGACAACGAAGGGCTGTTGCCGACCGTTGCAGCTATTGGTACGGCGCTTCTGGGTATGCTTACCGGAGAGTTCTTGATGACTAAGCTGAAACCAACAAAGAAAGTATTATACCTTGCAACAGCAGCTGTTCTATTGATGATTGTAGGACAGGTATGGAACCTCGTTTTCCCTATTAACAAGAACCTGTGGTCAAGTTCATTCGTTTGCTGGGTAGGCGGATTGAGTATGCTGCTGCTCGCAATTTTCTACCTGGTTATCGATGTGTGGAAATTTCAGAAATGGGCGTTTTTCTTTGTAGTTATAGGGATGAACCCCATAACCATCTATCTGGCAAACCGGATAATAGGATGGGACAGTGCAAATAGATTTTTCTTTGGCGGGCTTGCCGGGCTGTTGCCCGAAGCATGGGCCCCGTTTATCATGGCTATCGGTTACGTGACTATCGGTTGGGTATTCTTATACATACTTTATAAAAAGAAAGTTTTTTTGAAGGTTTAACAGGATCGATCTCTTATGAAACAACTAAAATCGTTGTTGGCAACAGGAGCCCTTTCTTTGGGAGGAATTGTTTTTGCTCAACCAAAACCCAACGTAGTTTTTATTATTACCGACGACCTCGGTTACGGTGATTTAAGCTGTTTCGGGCAGGAGAAATTCCTGACACCGAACATTGACCGGCTGGCGCTTAACGGAACTCGGTTTACGCGGAGCTATTCCGGTACAACCGTAAGTGCTCCCTCGCGTGCCAGCCTGATGACCGGATTGCATACCGGTCATGCGTCTATCCGTGGAAACAAAGAGATGGATCCGGAGGGTCAATTCCCGTTACCGGAAAACACGTATACACTTTTTCATCTGTTTAAAAATGCCGGCTACAAAACCGGCGCTTTCGGAAAATGGGGACTGGGATATCCCGGATCAACCGGTGATCCAATCCATCAGGGAGTGGATGAGTTTTTCGGTTATAACTGTCAGCGATTGGCCCACAACTACTATCCCGGCCATCTGTGGCGCAATCAAAAAAGAATAGAGTTGCCCGAGAACGATAACGGACGATCCGGAGCTTATGCGCAAGACCTCATACAAAAAGAAATACTGAGTTTTATCAGTAACAATAAAGGCAACCCGTTCTTTCTTTATGCTCCCATAGTGCTTCCACATGCGGAACTGATCGTTCCCGAAGACTCCATTATTCAACAGTTTCGTGGAAAATTTCCGGAAACACCTTATAGGGGGATAGATGATGGTCCTTCGTTCCGGAAAGGTGGATATGCTTCACAGGAACATCCCCGTGCTACTCACGCGGCTATGGTAAAGCGAATTGATGTGTATGTGGGGCAGATTATTGAAAGACTCAAAGCCGAAGGTATTTACGAAAATACATTGATCGTTTTTACGAGTGATAACGGCCCGCATCGCGAAGGTGGGGGAGATCCCGATTTTTTCAATAGCAACGGCATCTACCGCGGATACAAACGCGATTTGTACGAAGGAGGAATCCGTGTGCCGACTGTTGTTTCGTGGAAAGGCCATGTGGCGGCCGGAGAAGAAAACAGCTTTGCCTTCGCTTTTTGGGATTACATGCCCACTTTTGCCGAACTGTTGGGTGTGGAATACCCAAAACCTACTGATGGGGTGAGTGTTCTTCCTACGTTTCTGAATAGAGACGGACAGAAAAGCCGCGATTTCTTCTATTTCGAGTTTCTGGAAATGGATGGAAAGCAGGCCGTCATTCAGAGTGATTGGAAATTGATTCATCAAAGCATCCGAAAGAACCCGACGTTTGAACTTTATAACCTGGCTTCCGATCCGTCGGAAAATCACAATATCATTTCACTGTATCCTGAAAAAGCAGAAGAATTGAGAAAAATCATGCAGTGTGCAAGAACCGATGATCGGGCCTGGAAATTATATAATGACTAGCTTATCACCAGGACAGCAGAAGTGGATTTGGACAATTACAGCATAAATTTATGTGTAGATTCATATGATTGGTTTGTCAATTTATCAAACGTCAATTATAAAAAAAGAGACTGATCAATTTTTAATTGACAGTAAGACAGATAGATATGATGTTTTGATAGCTTGGAAGCTCCTCCCTGATTTTTTATTGCAGCTTTTTTTATGAAAAAAACTTTTTGAAAATAATTGCCATATATATAGGCGGTTACATGCAAGCTGTGCTTCTGTAGTTATAATTTAACATTGAGGCTAATCCGAAAATACAAAAAAATGTTCATTCAGTCCTAACATTTCTGTCCGGTACCGTAGTATTTTTACCGTCGCAAAATGCTGCACGCATTGTATGTTTAACATCGGCATTTTACTTCATCGCTTTCTTTCGAAAAAGAAGTAGCGTTAAGGTTATATATCGCTCGTTTTTGTTACGAAGAAAATTTAATGTTTAATTATTTTACAAATCCTTTAAAATTTTATCGTTATGCGAAAAAAACTGCACAACAATTCACAAATCATGCCGAAAGATGGATTTCTGTCTGTACAAGGTATGTCGGGAACGTATGTGGCACCCGATATTGAAGTTATCGATATTGAAGCGGAACAGAGCTTCTTACAGACTGGAAGTAATGGGGGCGACATGCCCGGAGATCTATTATAAGCTGAGCAGAAAAAGGTAATGATTATGAAATTTAAATTATTTTTTTATGCAGCTATTGCTCTCATTGCAGCTGGCTGCAGCAACGAAACAGTTGATCTCAGAGATGATCTGACTGCTGAACCGAAAGATAAGGTGTTACAAGTAACTGCTTCGTTCGAAGAGCCGGCCGGAACGCGCGGTTACCTCGAAGAAACCGGTGCTACAATAATTAAATCCATTGGATTCCGGTGGGAAGCGACCGATGAAATACAATTTTGCTTTGAACAAGGGGGGACTGCGGACAAAAATACCGCTAATGTTACTGCTGTAAGCGCTGATGGAAAAACAGCGCAATTTACGGTTACAGTTCCCGCGGGAATCGATGTCGGCAACCCATACACCCTATACGCTTACAGAAGCAGTAGAAAAAGTGAAATAACTACCGGGAGTGTATTGGATCCGATTACTCCCACTGTCGCTGTCTTGCCGGCGGCTCAGTTTAATTATCAGGCAACCTTAGCTGATCAGGCAACTGTCTTTTCCATATGGAGCAAAAAAGTCATTGATCCGGCTATGACAACGATTTCACTTTCTTTCAAGCACCTGGGGTCGATGATGACGCTAAACCTGAAAAATGTGGGCAGTGCAACCATTAGCGATCTGCATTCAATTGTCCTCCAGACCAATCCAAGTCAGAACTGGATAATCAACCGATTAAATGGAAACGGTGGGGCACTGTTTGATATGGCGGCAGAAACTTATGTGGGAGGGAGTGAACAGTTTTCAACAACCTTGACTTTTTTTACTCCCTCAGCCACACTTGCTCCGGATGAAGTGGGAACCTACTACCTCTGGTTTGTTCCGAAAACGGACATCGCTGCATTCGACTTAATGCTGGCTTCCTTAAAAAGTCCAGGGACTCTGTCAGACATAACCGGCCTTACAAATGTCAACAAGAGCATCACCAGAAGTCTTCAGACAGGGAAAAATTATTTGTTGTTTGCTACAATAGAAAATGATGAGTCCACCACTCCTCCCCGTCCGTACCTGTTGAAATTCACCGACTCGACCTTTATCGCTCCTTAATGGAAGTGTGATCAGAAAGTGTTTACCCAAGAGGCATATGCGTCCATATAATTTTTGAGGAAATCGCGCGTATCTTCACTCAGAAGATTTCCGTTTTCATCAAAAAGAGTATGGGCGCTTCCGATATACGCCTCGGGTTGCTGCATCATGGGAACATTCAGAAAAACCATCGATTGACGTACAATATGATTAGCGCCAAATCCACCGATAGCACTCATTGATACGCTAACAACCGCTCCCGGTTTCCCTCCCCAAACGCTTTGTCCATAAGGTCTGGAGGCTACGTCGAAAGCATTTTTCAGCGCGCTTGGAACCGATCGGTTATATTCGGGTGTTACAAATAAAAAGCCGTCGGCAGCTTTTATTTTACGGCGAAAATCGACATATTCTGTTGGCGGATTTTGATCTATATCCTCATTGTAATGAGGTAATTGCCCTATTTCTACAATTTCTAATTCCAAGGAATCGGGAGCCAGCTGTATAAGCTGATTAGCTACTTTTCTGTTAAACGATTCTTTTCTTAAGCTGCCTATTAAAACAGCGATCTTCTTCTTGTTCATAATAAATAAAATTTGATTTTTAAAGTGTTATTTTTATAAAGAGCCTGGATGTCTTTTGTTTACACATTCCCCGACTTTAACAAGGATAGGACCTAAAAAGTTTTTACCAGTCTGGGATTAGAAAATAATTTAACTAAATCTAACCGGAAAAGCATAGATTTAAAAAATATTAATGCAGGTTTAATAGGCTATATCTATTTAATTGCCAATTCATCAAATGCCTTTTGCTGAAATTCGGCACGTATGTTACTTGCGTCTGAATTGAAATTCGGACGTTGTATCATCATTATATAGGCTATATCCCTAACGGGATCTATCCATGCTTGTGTCCCCCAGGCGCCGCCGTGTCCGAATGAGCCGGGCGATAACATGGCTGCTACTCCCGGATGAGGAATTCTAAGAATGCAGGTGCCAACTCCCCATCCGTAATTTGCTCCAAGGTTTCCGTATTGAGCCTCCTGAAGAAAACCACAGTCAAGTTCACCCGTTTTTACTGAAGTGAGGTAAGTCATGGCATTTTCGCTGAGGTAGCGTTTCCCCTTGTAAATACCCTTTCCCAAAAGCAACTGTGCGAAGTGCGCATAGTCGAGAGCAGTGGAAAACAGTCCACCATTACCCAGTGGTGCACTATCGGGTTTGCCAAAGATCTCAGCTACTTCAGCTTTTTCAAACCGTCCGTTGTTCCTGTTTTTAATATAGCCTGCAGCACGTTGAGTACTGCTCTGCCAGACAGGATAGAAAGTGGTACTACTCATTTCAAGCGGATCAAAAATACGTTGCTGGAGAAATTGGTCAAAACGTAGTCCACTGACCACTTCCACAATTCTTGCTCCGGTATTGATCCCCGATTGGCAATAGTTCCATCTGCTGCCCGGTTCAAATTGAGTAGGGCCGCTGACATAAGAAGGGATCAGGTCTGCAAGCTCTTTTGCCCTCATGGCCGTTTGAGCATCCGCTTCCCGTAAACCCGAAGTGTGGTTCATTATCTGTGTGATGGTGAGATTGGCATCCTTTCCAGAGGGTGCTTTTAAGTCCATGAATTCGGGAATGTATTTCGAAACCGGATCGTCGACAGAAAGTTTTCCTTCATCCTGAAGCATCAGTAAGGCAACAGCTGTGACGGGTTTTGTCATGGAGGCAATCCAGAAAATGTGGTCGGGTTGCATGGGCGACCTTGTCTCATAATCTGCAACACCAACACTCCCGAGATGCAGGATGTTATCCTTCGAAACCACCGCGGTAACTGCTCCGGGTATAAAACCCGAATCTACAAATGCCTGCATAACGTCATCGATGGCTTTGACATTTGGGATGCTGTCGTTGCTTTTGTTGGAATGTGAACCGCAGGCAAAAAACAACATGCTGATAATTAAAAAATAGAATGTTTTCATGACAATGTGTATGGTGTGGTTATCTTATTTTTTCAAAAAAAGCTTTCATCAGCTTTGCACATTCTTCGGCTAAAACCCCTGAGGTAACGGTTGTCTTAGGATGTAAAACGCTAGGTGCTGACTTGGAAAAACCCCGTTTTTCGTCGCTTGCGCCGTAAACAACCCGTGAGAGTTGTGCCCAGCCCAACGCGCCGGCACACATGGGACAAGGTTCAACAGTGACAAAAAGCGTGCAGTCGGTTAGGTATTTTCCGCCAAGCACGTTGGCGGCTGCGGTTATCGCCTGCATTTCGGCGTGTGCGGTAACATCGTTGAGGGTCTCCACCAGGTTGTGTGCCCGGGCGATAATCCGGTGGTTGGCAACTACAACTGCACCCACCGGAACCTCGTTCTTATCGTAAGCTCTCTGCGCCTCAATCAGCGCCTGCCGCATAAAGTAAGTGTCGTCCAGCATATCTTATCTCCTCATTTCATTTTCTTCAAAAAGGGTGGGATAATCCATGTCCATATTTTTGAGAATATGATTCAGTATGGTTTCCCTGAACCACCGGGAGCGATTGGTGATTTTGTATTTCTTCAAATAGAAATTGATAACATCGTATTCTTCGTCGCTAAGCATAAACTCTGCTTTTTTCGACCTTGGAGTGGGACGTCCTTTTAATTTGTACTTTTTTGTCGTTCTCATTTCTTGTTGAAGAAATTATTCTGAAAAATTGCGTAAATCCTTTTCAGGCACAAAAAAACAAAATATTTTAACACGAAAGAAAAGAATATTGCATAAATTTGTATTTTAATCAAAAAATGGCACAACACAATGAGTTAGGCAAAAGAGGCGAAGAGGAGGCCGTGAGATACCTGAAATCGAAAGATTATAAAATTGTTTGTCGGAACTGGAGATTTTACGGCTACGAGATTGATATTGTTGCGGAGAACGAAGAATTTATTGTCTTTGTCGAGGTGAAAACCAGAACGTCTGTTCAATGGGGGAATCCGGTGGGTTTTGTGAATAAGCTCCGAATGCGTAGAATGTTGGATGCTGCCGATCATTATCTGATTGAAATGGATATCGACAAGCCTGCCCGGTTCGATATTATCGGTCTGGTCTGGAATGGAAGAGGATTTGACCTGGAGCATATCGATGATGCTTTTTTGCCCTTCCTGTGAGCATTGGTTATTTACCTTACGCGATTATCAATCAGGAATATATGAATATAGAAGAGCTTTATGATTACTGTCTTTCCATTCCGGGTGCGGAAGTGACAACGCCGTTTGACGATGTTACATTGGTGATGAAAGTGTGTGACAAGATGTTTGCCCTTATCCCGTTGGATGCTGACAGATTGTCTGTCGCGCTCAAATGTGAACCGGAAAAAGCGGTGCGGTTGCGTGAAGAATACAGATGTGTGGAGCCTGCTTTTCATATGAACAAAACGTATTGGAACACAATTTATATAACTGGAGAAATGCCGGATGAGGAATTAAAAATATGGATCAGGCACTCGGTGGAAGAAGTCATTAAGAAATTACCCAAAATAAAGCAGAAAGAGTACTATGGATCAGTTGAGTGAAGACAGAAAAATTGTGCGGTTGGAGGAAACGGAATCGACAAATTCCTGCCTGAAAGAGTTATTAAGAACAGAACACTTGGAAGAAGGTTCTGTTGTGGTGGCTGATTTTCAAACGGCAGGCCGTGGACAGATGGGCAACAGCTGGTATTCGACAAAAGGAGATAATTTGCTTTTCAGTCTGTTGATTTATCCGATAGAGATTCCTGCTAACGAGCAGTTTATTATCTCCCGGATAATTTCACTGGCCATAAAAAATACCCTGGATCAGTTTACGGATGATATCCGGATCAAATGGCCCAACGATATTTACTGGAAAGACCGGAAAATTGCCGGTATTCTCATAGAAAACAGTTTGCAGGGGAAAATAATTGAAAACTCCATCATTGGAATCGGGTTGAACCTCAACCAGCAGGTGTTTCCGCCGGAATTGCCCAATCCGGTATCGTTGAGGCAAATCACTGCAACCGAACAGGATAAAGACTACATCCTGGATCTTTTGATGAAAGAGTTTTTTCTGTTATACAGGGGGTTGCAGCGCGGAGAAAAACAAGTTATTGAAGATGAATACATGCTTGATTTGTACCGGGTAAACGGTTATTACTGGTTTGAAGATGCAAACGGCAAGTTTCAGGCAAAAATCGATAACGTGCTTCCGTCCGGTCATCTTGTATTGAAGACGCTTGAGACCAATGAGGAGCGAATGTATGCGTTTAAGGAAATAGCTTTTATATAGAACTGATATAGATGAAATACAACAGAATTTTACTGAAACTCAGCGGTGAGTCGCTGACAGGAGAAAAAGGGTACGGGATAGATGAAGTCCGGTTGAATGACTATGCCCGACAAATAAAAGAAGCTGCACAAATGGGAGTGCAAGTCGGAATTGTTATCGGTGGTGGAAATATTTTCCGGGGCTTGAGCGGCTCGCAAAAAGGGTTTGACCGGGTAAAAGGTGACCAAATGGGCATGCTTGCCACCGTTATCAATAGCTTGGCATTGAGTTCTGCATTGACGGCCATTGGTCAGAAAAACAGGGTTTATACCTCCATTCGTATGGAACCTGTCGGCGAGCTTTACTCCAAATGGAAAGCGATTGAGTCCATGCAAAATGGTGAAGTGGCTATCCTTTCCGGAGGAACGGGAAACCCGTTCTTTACCACCGACACCGCTTCTGCTCTGCGTGGAATAGAGATTGAGGCTGATGCCATGTTTAAAGGCACCCGTGTTGACGGTGTTTATACTGCTGACCCCGAAAAAGATCCGTCGGCAACCAAGTTCGATACGATCTCATTTGATGAAGTTTACGACCGGGGCTTGCGGGTAATGGATCTTACGGCGACGACAATGTGCAAGCAAAATAACCTGCCCATTGTTGTTTTCGATATGGACACATACGGAAACCTGAAGAAGGTCCTTTCCGGGGATAATATTGGAACCCTGGTGCACGTGTGAAAGATTTATTCAAATATTTTCACTATTTTTGCTAACATAACATCAAACAAAAAGATATGGATATTTCAACAATTAAAAAAGATGCCGAGGAAAAGATGCAGATGACCTTGGAATTTCTGGAAGAAACTTTCGCACGAATTCGTGCAGGGAGAGCTAATGTGCGTATTCTTGACGGGGTGAGAGTAGAATATTATGGCAGTCACGTTCCGTTGTCGAATGTATCAACAGTCTCTACTCCTGATGCCAAAACTATTCTGGTTCAACCGTGGGAAAAAAATATGCTGAAAGTAGTTGAAAAAGCGATTATGGATTCTGACGTGGGAATTACCCCCGAGAACAACGGTGAAGTTATCCGCCTGGGAATCCCGCCGCTTACCGAAGAACGCCGCAGGCAGCTTGTGAAGCAGACCAAGCAGGAATCGGAGGATGCCAAGATCAGTATCCGGAACTCCCGCCGCGAAGGGATTGATGAGGTGAAAAAGGCTGTTAAAGATGGACTTCCCGAGGATATGGGAAAAGACGTTGAAAATGAGCTTCAAAAACTTCACGATAAATTCATCAAAAGAATTGATGATAAGTTCGCCGAAAAGGAAAAAGAAATACTTACCGTATAAATAGCGATGAGCGAGGAGGGAAGTAAGAAGGGACTGGTAATCAGAAATACGGGCAATAACTATCTGGTAAGAACGGACGAAGGGACGGACATGTCGTGTCTGGCAAAAGGGAATTTCCGTCTTAAGGGTATCCGGAGCACGAGCCCTGTGGTAGTGGGAGACAGGGTGAAAATCGATGTAAATTCTGATGGAACGGCATATATTACCGAAATTGAAGACCGTAAAAATTATATTGTCCGCAAGGCGTCCAACCTTTCCAAACACTCGCACATTCTTGCTGCCAACATTGATCTGGCTCTTCTTTGTGTTACTGTAAGGTTTCCGGAAACAACCACAGTATTTGTCGACCGGTTTTTGGCTACCGCAGAGGCATACAGTGTTCCTGTTGTTCTTGTTTTCAACAAAACGGATATCTACGACAGCGACGACAGGGAATACGTGGATGGGCTAGTTCACTTGTATTCAACTGTCGGGTATACATGCATTAAAACCTCGGTGCTTACAGGAGAGGGAATGAGTGAAGTACGTAAACACGTTTGTGGAAAGATTACCTTGCTTGCCGGACATTCCGGTGTGGGAAAATCAAGTATCGTAAACATGCTGCAAAAAGACGCAACGCAAAAAGTAGGAAAGATATCGGATTACCACAACAAAGGGATGCATACCACCACTTTTTCGGAAATGATTGAACTTGAAAAGGGAGGCTTCGTTATCGATACTCCGGGAATCAAAGGCTTCGGAACCATCGACATGACAACGGCTGAGGTTTCTCACTATTTTCCCGAGATTTTCAGGATTTCGTCGAAGTGCAAGTTTTATAACTGCCTGCACCTGAACGAACCCGGCTGTGCCGTGATAAAAGCGTTGGAAAATCATTATATCAGTCAGAGCCGGTATCAGTCTTATTTGAATATCCTGGAAGATGCAAACGAAGAAAAATACCGGTAATCTGGCTGTGCCGTAGGACTACAACAGAAACAGTTATGAACAGTGTATTGATGCTTATTCTCGAGATCCTTTACGCTTTAACCATCATCAGTGTGGTTATTGTGGTAATTTCTGAGAATAGGAATCCCATTAAGACGCTTTCATGGGTAATGGTGCTTGTGTTTTTGCCTTTTGTGGGATTGATCTGGTATCTTATTTTCGGCCAGGATTTTACCAAAAAACAAGTCATTACCAAACGGATGTACAGCAAGCTCAAGAAACGTCCACTGGATGAAGTTGGCCCGCTGGAGGAGTTTGCTTATCCCCAGGAGCATGCGAGTTTGATCCGTTTACTGAAAAACCTTGACCATACCCCGTTGCTGGGAGGGAACGATGTCCGGTTTTATACCCATGCCGCGGAAAAATTCGAAGATTTACTGCGCGATATTGAAAATGCAAAACAACATATCCACGTAGAGTATTATGTTTTTGAAGGGGATAACATCGGCAGAAAAGTGAGGGACGCATTGATCCGAAAGTCACTCGAAGGTGTTGAAGTACGCGTTATTTACGATAGCTTTGGTTCACGTAAAACCCCTAAAGCATTTTTTGAGGAGTTCAGAAAGGCCGGTATCGAAGCAGAACCGTTTCTAAAGGTTGCACTTCCCAAAATTACCTCGCGGCTAAATTTCCGGAATCATCGAAAAATAATTGTCATTGACGGACAGATTGGATATGTAGGAGGCATAAACATTGCCGACAGGTACATCGATGGTTTTAAATGGGGAATCTGGCGCGATACACATGTACGCATCGAAGGCAAAGGCGTGCAGGGTTTACAATCGATCTTTCTTATCGATTGGTTTTTTGTGAGTCAGACACTTATCACGTCGAGGAAATATTTTCCGGAGCTTCCTGTTTATGGAAGCATATCCATGCAGACTGTCAACAGCGGGCCATTCCGTGAGGAAAGGGAAATCTCTCACGGTATTCTTCAGGCCATTTACGATGCACAGAAGAGTATTTTCATTCAAACACCCTATTTCATTCCGCCTGAATCCATGATAGAAGCGCTGCAGGCAGCTGCTATCCGAGGACTGGATGTAAGGCTGATCATCTCCAAAAAATCGGATGTGCCTTTGGTGCAAATGGCATCACGTTCTTTCGTAAAGGAGATGCTGGAAAGTGGGGTGAAGGTGTATATGTACGAGAAAGGCTTTTTGCATTCCAAACTGATGGTGTTTGATGATTCCCTTACATTGATTGGTTCGGTGAATTTCGATTCACGCAGTTTTGAACACAATTTCGAGGTGGAAGCGTTTATCTACGATCACGATGTGGCAGAAAAAGCCATGGATATCATTGTTGAGGATCAACGGTTTTCTCAGGTTGTCTCCCTGCGTGAGTGGATGAGGAGACCGATGAGGCTCAGGTTTATTGAATCTTTAATGCGTTTGTTTGCACCTTTGTTATAACCAATTATAGAAAAATATGGTTAGGATCTATTTAATCGGATATATGGGTGTGGGAAAGACCACGGTTGGCAAGAAACTGGCTAAGTTGCTCGATATAGGTTTTGTCGATTTAGATAAGTTTATCGAGAGCAAATACCATAAGACTGTGCCAGAGCTTTTTGCTGAACGGGGTGAACGTGAATTTCGCCTGATCGAGCAAAAATCGTTAATCGAGGTTTCAGAGATAGAGGATGTGGTGGTTTCGACAGGCGGCGGGACCCCCTGTTTTTTTGAAAATATCCGGCTGATGAATCAAACAGGAACTACGGTATATATTCATGCGGAACCCGAAGAACTTGCAGCCAGGTTACGGACATCGAAAACAGTTCGACCCATTGTTTCCGGAAAAACCGGAGAGGACCTGACGTTATTCATTGCCCAACACCTGAAAGAAAGGGAGCGGTTTTACAATCAGGCACAAGTTATTTACAAAACCGACCGTTTAATCACAAAAGAAGATATTCACCTGACCGTTGACAGAATTGCTGACGAAATAAAAAAACGGCTAAAATGATATACGAACCCTTAAGAAGCACACAATTTGTTGTTCGTGAATTGCTGCTGAAAGCAGACAAACAAAACATCTCGCTTGTAATAGGTATTCCAAAGGAAAATCAAAAAGTGGAAAAACGGCTGGCAATCACTCCCGAAACAACGGCCCTGCTTGTTGAATCGGGTTATCAGGTAATGATTGAATCCGATGCCGGGCTGGCTATTAATTATTCCGACCGGTATTATTCCGATTCAGGAGCAAATATCGTACAAACAAAGGCCGAAGTTTTTCAGGCCGATATTATTCTGAAGGTCTCAGCACCTACTTTTGATGAAGTTTCGATGATGAAACCACGAAGCAGTGTGTTTTCGTTTTTGCAGTTGTACCTGATCTCATCGGAAACACTAGAGCTAATGGCGGAAAAACGCATAAATGCGCTGGCTTATGAGTTGATTTATGATGATAGCCAGATTTCTCCTTTTGTAACTGCCATCAGTGAAATTGAGGGAGCATACTCCATTTCTGTAGCATCGGAATTGCTCAGCAGTGCACACGGTGGAAAAGGTATTCTGTTGGGTGGGGTTCCAGGGATTTCGCCTACCGAAGTGGTGATTATAGGGGCAGGTGTTGCGGGAGCTGTGGCTGCGCGTGCTGCGCTTGCATTAGGTGCTACAGTGAAAATATTTGATAACGATATCAATAAACTTAGGAAAATCCAGCACGAATTGGGTCGGATGGTGTTTACCTCTACCCTGCAACCGAATGTGTTGCGCAATGTTTTTCGCTCTGCCGATGTGGTGATCGGAGCCATGCAATATGTAAATAAAACGCACTTGTACCGTATCTCCACCGACTTGATCCGCGAAATGAAGAAAGGGTCGCTCATTATTGACTTGCGTATGTCATATGGAGGATGTTTCGAAACTACGATGGAAGCGTGTTTACCCAATCATCCCCAGGTTTTTGAACGGTTCGGTATTTTGCATTTCTGTGAATTAAGCATAAGCTCCCGCGTAGCACGCACAGCATCCATCGCTTTGAGCAATATTTTTATTTCGATGTTCTCGGCAATGGCCGAGAGTGGGGGAGTAGGACGGTTCGCCCGTTTCGACCGCGGTTTTGCCTCCGGATTCTACATGTTTACCGGGAAAATGGTCAATTCTTATGTAGCCAATCATTTTAATTGGCCGGTAAACGATATCGGGTTGTTCCTGCCGGGATTGTAGAGAAATGAGCTTTTGAGGTTGAATAATGGCAGAAATATATTATCTTCTCACTTGGGGCACTTTCTGGTTGATGCTCTTATGCTTTGTCTTTCTTTTAACCGTTTCCGTTCCTAGGCGTGACGATTTAAGAAGCTATAAACGCGTGCGTCTTTTGTTGGCGTGGGGCGTTTTTTTTCTGATGACGCTCGTAAATCTAACTGAACTCAGTATGAGCGACTCCGGAACCAACGACGACATTTGGTATACGCGACTAATGACGCTGTGGATTGGAGCGTGTGTGGCTCCCGTTTTTTCGATTGTAAATATTACCTTGATAAACAGTCATTTCTTTTCGTGGAGGAATCTTGTCAGGGATTTGGTTATTCCCCTTGTACTGGTTGTCGGCAACGTATTCTTGTTCGAGATTTTCTCTGCCAAATCACTGGCCTTCCTTTTTGCTTATGTTGTTTTCATTGTCTACTATGTGCTTGTGGTGGTGGTCTATACGGTGATTTTTCTTCGCAACTACAGACAATATTCTATCCGGCTCAACAATTATTTTTCCGAACCCGGCTCCAATCTGCTGAAATGGACAGTAACCACGCAGTTTCTGGCCACCTCAAGCGGTATAATGGCTTTTGTAAGTTTATTTATGCCGCATGGATGGTTGTGCGTTTTCGCCTTATTCCTCAATATCCTTTATCCGTATTATGCTATACGGTTTATTAATTATGCATTTCAGTTTCCTGTTATAGCCCCAGTGGTGGAAGAAGTTATGGAGGAAGAGCCAGTCGTCAGAGATTCGGTTTTCATGCTGGAAGATATTGTTGGTGAATGGGAAAAAGAAAAACGCTACCTTCAGCCCGAACTCAATATCGAAATGGTTGCCCATGAATTGAGTACCAACCGCACCTATCTTTCCTCTTACATTAATACCTGCAAAAACAAAAACTTTAAAGAATGGATTAGCGACTTGCGTATTGCCGAGGCGCAACGCCTCCTGCTGTCCGAACCCAAAACACCGATAAACGAAATAGGCGAACGGGTGGGATTTTCGGACAAAGGAAACTTCAGTACCCGTTTTTCCAAAAGCGTTGGCATGAGCCCTTCCTTGTGGCGGAAGACGCATTTGAAATGAAAAATGTGTTGCAGCTTTGTCAAAGTTCCGGACTTTGACAAAGGTATCTGCTGTAAACTCCTCTCCTCCGCATTCCGTCTCCCGTCTCTTCCAATTGTTAAAAAGCAGGCAGTTTTTGCACGATTGTTGCAAACACGAATTTTTTGTTGGAAACACAACCCTTCTTTTGCCTTCTCCCAGTAGCTTTGTCGCAAATTCTCCGAAGAATTTTATTTTAACCCTGTAATTAGATATGAGACAAGAAAATTTGCAAACGAACAATGCGGTTGAACATTATGAAGCTCCTGATATCGAAATGATCGATATTGAATTGAATCAAAACATTTTAGGCGGAAGTGTTCCGGATATACCTATTCACGATTGGTAAGAAATTACATGAAGTGGTTATTTTTTTACGGAAGTCACAATGCAAAGTAGCTTATCAATCTATAAGTCTGTTGTTGGGTGTCTGGCTCGCGACTTTTGGTTTTGTAAATACAACAACATTAATTCTCAGGTTATACATTATGAATTATAAATTATTCTTTCTAGCAGTCTTAGCCCTTATCGTAACAAGCTGCGACAAAACAGATGATGCGATAGAACTAAGTCATGATGCATCACTACTGACCGTAATTGCCGCCGCGCCTGGATCCGGCGACAACAATCCTGCGACCGCCACGCGCCTCTCTATGGCTATGGATGAAACGAAGATTTCCGTAACGTGGAAAGCGGGCGACAAAGTACAGCCTTACTTTGTGCAGGGGCCAACCATCTTGAAGGGGACGGAAATCACCCTTACCGATGAGCATTTGTCGGACAACAAAAAAAATGCCACTTTCAACATCGCAGTCCCCGATGATATTAACACGGCTAACCCCTATACACTCTATTGTGTGCACGGCTCCTCTTCCCAAATTGCCAGAGGAAAAATACTGGTTGATTTTAGCTATACTCCTTTTTTCCCTTTTTCCGGTGGTTATGGCAGTGTTTCTCCGGATACTTATTATACGCCCATTACAGCGTCTGAGGAGATAGCTTTTGGTGTACCCACGACTTCGCTCACGTTTAATTATTTGGGTGCGATGCAGATAATCTGCTTCAAAAACGCTGCTGGAGCTGAAGTTGCATATACGGAAATGGAGTTGGTACAGGTCAATCCCGCTGACGCTGCCGGCTTCTATGCTTATAAAAATGGCGAAGGAGCACCCCGCTATGATTTGATTTCTAAAGAAGTGATTTATTATGGTGTTTCTCAGGGAGTTATTTCCGGTTCTATATGGAGCGACGATGTTCAGAAGTTTTCCCGCTTTGTGTTGCTGACCGGTAACACGATGCCAGCTACCAGATTGAAAGTGAAAATAGATGGTATGCAAAAGGAGAGTATAAATGCAACAAGTGCCTCTGTTGTTCCGCACCAAGCCGGTAACGCTTACTGCGTCTATGCACTGTGGAATGGTGTTAATTTGCAACTGACCGACAAGGATTTTACGTCTGTACGCAAATAGGTAAAGCAGCAATAACTCCGGCACTGATTGATCTATATTTGCAGAACTGCTGGTTTTAGTCTCCTCCTGTTATTCGCGGGTATCACCGCTGTCCCGCATCTCTATCTCTTTTGCCTGTTTCAACCATTGAAAACGGGCATTTTCCGGTGAAATATCTTTCCACACCTGCACATCAAACTCAAAGCAGGCGGCCGATGCTGTAGGCAGGTTATCGAGCGTTACTCCGAAATGGTTGATCAGGAGGGTTAATCCGGGGTTGTGCCCAACAATCAGACAATAGCTGACTGTGTTGGGGACTCTTGATAAACATTGTAGAATTTCCTCTACCCAGGCCAAATATAATTCTTTGTCCGTCACAATTTGTTCTTTCGGATATCCCATGTTTTCGGCGGCAATAACGGCTGTTGCATATGCACGTTCGGCAGATGAAGAGAGTATGAGCTCCGGTTTCCCCGTTTTCTGAAGCAGGTAAACTCCCATTTTAGCCGTATTTTTCTTGCCTCTCTCGTTCAATGGACGGTCGTGATCATCCAGGTGAGCATAGTCCCAGGATGACTTCCCGTGCCGCATTACAATCAGCTTTTTCATCTCTTCTGTTGTTATACTGTAGTTGGAAAATCCAGCATTTTGTGTTCCCGACAATCAACTCTTATATGAACGTGGTCCAAGTCCCGTTTCAACAACGTACAATGGTCTTTTTTTTCATCATCAGAAGGTCGATAGTAGGAACAGGTGGTACACATACGAAGAACGGAAATTACTCCCGTTTTGTTTAAATGGATGATCAGTTTTATCAAGCTTGACAATACGTTTTTTTTATCATCCCGGCTCAGTTCTGCAATAGGGCTATAAATCTCTTTGGCGAAAGACGAGGTCTGCCCGGCTATTTTGTTTCCCTTTTCCGTGAGGTTGATAACAAAGCTTCGTGAATCGGTAGCTTCATTGTCTTTGACTACAAGGTGTTTCTGTTCCAGTGTTTTTACGGTATCGCTTATCGTCGCCTTGGTAACATTAAACTCTTTTGCCAGGTAACTCACTTTCTTTTTTTCTTCATTTTGTGTGAACAGGAAAATCAAAATTTGCACCTGAAGTGGAGTGAGAGAGAACTCCTTGCTTTTCTTCCACAACAGTACACGAAATGCCTGAGATATCCTTTCCAGGGAAGCAACGATCTTCCCTTCGGTAGTTTGGTCGGAATAAAACTGAAAATCCTCCATCTATTTATATTTTGTCAATCTCAATTATATAGAATATCTTTTTTTATTCCCCGGGGATGAGGTGGTTAATCACAATTCTCCATCTCGTAAATATAATATCCCTTTTCCCGGATATCGGCTATCCACTGGGGTTTTATTTTTTCCGTATGGCAATATTTGCTTTCTTTGGAAGTGAGTGGCTGTCCTTCCTGCCCCTTTGCTTTAAGGTATTCTCTCCCGTAATTGTGAATTACGTTTTCATCTTTTAAATCCGCCGGAACAATGATGTCAAAATGCATAACCTTTCCGTCTTTTTTTGTTACATAAGTATCCCAAACAGCTGCTTCCATGATTTTTACGTTTTAAGCCGGTTGTCTTGGCACCATTGCCATCCGCAAATATAGTTAGGATAACTAACTAAAGCAAACGAAAGGTGATTTTTTTCATAGAGCCCTTTATCAAAGTATAGCATTTCGATTAATTCAGCCGGTGATAGGTTTCGTAGCCCTTGTATGTGTTACCGTATCAGCTTCATCTTCTTTATTCGGATTGCCTTTATGGGACGGTCGTGTTTGTCTGTTTCTGCTTCCGATATTTTTTCCACGACCTCCATCCCTTTCAATATTTCGCCAAATACGGTATAATTGCCATCGAGGTGTGGTGTTCCGCCGACGTTTATGTAATCTTGTCGCGCTTGTGTGCTGAATTTGTAAGTAGAGTCGTTTGTATTTCCGTAACGGGCTATTTTGCTTTCCTCCAGCTTATCCAGTTGTTCGTTTGTAAACTTTTTCCCCACTACAATGTAAAACTGGCAACCCGATGATGCTTTTTGCGGGTTGCTGTCGTCTCCTTCACGCGCAGCGGCAATAGTGCCGTATTTGTGATAAATTTGGGGAGTCCTGAATTCTGAGGGAACGGTGTAGCCGACATCGCCGTCGCCCAGCATTGTATCTGGCCCTGCCGTTTTGGACTGGGGATCTCCTCCCTGAATCATGAATTCCTTGATTACACGATGGAAAAGTAATCCGTTATAGGTTTTTGCATTCACCAGCTTGATAAAATTATTGCGATGCAATGGTGTTTCGTTGTATAGTTTTAGCGTAATATCGCCTTCAGTGGTCTGGATAAGGACTTTCTGTTCTTTTTCGTTGCTGTGCTTCAACGAGGAGCAAGCTTGCATTGTCAGCGCCAAGACTAAAATAAGGAAAACAAATGTTGCGTGAGATTTCATATTTGTCTGTTTTTTCTTGTTATCACTAATTACCTGTATTTTCGCTGTGAAAAATAATACCACGTGGCCGAGCATATTCCTTTCACAACAGAAGTGATTGAAATGGCCCACCAAACACCGTTGACGCCAATGGCAGAAGCCAGGAAAACGGCTAGCGGAACGCGCAGGGTGTTGAATACGATGCTTACAATGGCCGGAGGAGTGGTCTTCCCAATTCCGTTGAACATTCCCTGCGTGGTCAGCTCCAGCATCATGAACAATTGGGATATACCAATAATAAATAAATAATCGCCACCAGCAAGATAGGCCTCTTTTTCGGGAATGAAAACCGAAAAAATTTCACTGCCAAACAACATGAACGATGTTGTCACTACAAGCCCCAAAGCCATCATAGCCCTTAATGTATACCGATAAGCATGGCGGGCTCTGTCCATCTTACCGGCAGCAAAGTTCTGTGCTACAAAGCTACCCAGAGCTGTTGCAAACCCCTGTGAGGTATTCCAGGTAACTCCCTCTATTTGCCCACCTGTGGTTTGGCTGGTAACTCCCAGGTGTCCTCCGTGAATGGAAGCTATACGGGTGAGGTTCATGTTGATGATAGAAAAATAGACATTCATGGCCGCTACGGGAACTCCCAGTTTCAGGATATTGAGTGTGTAGCTTTTTCGGAGTTTTATCCAGAAGGCGAACTGTCCCAAAACACCTTTTTTTCTTCGTAGATGGCGAATAAAAAGCATAAATACCACTACCTGTGAAAGAGTGGTGGCCAGTGCGGCACCTTGAGATCCCATTTCAGGAATAAATCCGAAACCGAAAATGAAAAGGGGATCGAGCACGATATTTAAAACCAATCCTACCGCATTAAAATAGAAGGGGATATCGCTTCTTCCGGTTCCAATGTAAATCCCCGAGAAATTCAGGATAAGAAACATGAAAGGCACACTGAAAGTAACAATGTTCAGGTAACGAATGGCTTCCTGCGTGATGTCTGCTTCCAGCCTGAAAAAAGAAAGGACGAGTTGGGGAAACAGGAAAAAGAAAGTGGCAAAGACCAGGCCCGAAATGATGGCGATGGTAGTAGTGTGCGAAGCATAGAGCATAGCCTTATCCAGCCTTTTAGCACCAATGGACTGCCCGATGGAGACTTCAGCGCTCACTTTGGATAGGAGTGCGAAGGAGTTCATCATCCACATCAGCATACCCACTGTTCCCACAGCTGCGACCGATTTGCTGCCCAAGCGGCCGATCCAGATAATGTCAACCATATTGTAGGTCATCTGGATAAAGCTGACAGCCATTAACGGCATCGCCAGGGTGATAAGTTGACGGAAAATACCTCCCTGTGTGAAATCGCGAATCGCAGGCATATGTTGTTTATCGGTTGTCACAGTTACCTTAAAAAAAGGAGTAACTATTTTACAGCTACTCCTTTTTAGAGCGGAAGACGGGATTCAAACCCGCGACCCTCAGCTTGGAAGGCTAATGCTCTATCGACTGAGCTACTTCCGCAACATTCAATTTACAATGTATGATCAAGAATGCATAATAAGTGTGCATTTTGCATTGTGAATTGTTTTGTGGGCAGTGATGGATTCGAACCACCGAAGGCGTAAGCCAGCTGAGTTACAGTCAGCCCCATTTGGCCACTCTGGTAACTGCCCAAAATTTTCGAGGGACAAAGATAATACAATTATTTGTATTTTTCGTTGAGCGCAATCATTTTTAATGCAGTAATTGCAGCTTCATCACCTTTGTTCCCGTGCCTCCCGCCCGAACGTGCTTTCGCTTGTTCCAGCGTATTGGTTGTCAGTAATCCGAAAATTACCGGGATGTTGTGGAGAATATTCAGCTCAGTGATTCCTTGTGTAACGCTGTTACACACAAACGTGAAGTGTGGTGTTTCTCCCTGAATAACGCATCCGATTACGATAACACTGTCTGGGTCTATTTTCTCAATCAGTTTTTTAGCCCCGTAGGTGAGCTCAAAACTTCCAGGGACATATTCCACAACAATGTCGTTCTGTTGAACACCAAACTTAAGCAGTGTTTGAATGGCGCCGTTTAGCAAATTCCCTGTAACAGGTTTGTTCCATTCCGAAACAACAATACCAATTTTTTTTCCTTCACCCCGCGGTGTGGATCCGGGGTCGTATGACGATAGATTCTGTAATTCAGTGGCCATTAATTTCCTGCTTTTTGAAGCTTGGCGGCTTCAATGTATTTGTCTGCTTCCTGTCCCTGTGGTGAGTTGAGGTATTTGTCCTTGATCATCTGGAAGGTTTCAATGGCCTTATCGTAATTTTTAACGGATAAGTATGCAAGTCCCACTTTGTTGTAGTAGATGGGCGTCAGCATTTCATCGTTGGCTTTTTGGGCTGCATTGTTGAAATGAGAAATGGCTTTTTCGGTATCCCCCATATTCATATAAACATCACCTATTGCTCCTGCTATAGCCGGGGTGATTAACAAATCGCCACCTTTGAATTTGTTCAGGTACTCCAGCGCTTTTTCATTGTTTCCCAATCTGCTGTAACTGATTCCGGCATAGGCACGGGCTAGGTCAGCAGTTTTGGTGCCGCTGAAATCTTTTATGATGTTTTCGAAGCCGATAAAATCGTTACCGTTACCGAAAAGGGCAAGGGAGTCTTCTTGATTCTGAAAGAATCTTTCACCTTTGTAAATGGCTGCCTGTGCTTTTTCGTTTCGTGGGTTTTTATACAAATAGTTGTATGCAATGATCGCGCCGACAACCAAAACGACTGCTGCCAATGCGATTAAAATGTTTTTTTGATTCTTTTCAATAAAACGTTCCGATGAAGTCAACGCTTCTTCGATATTCTCAAAACCTTTCTCGGCTTTACTTTCCTGATGTTTATTGGACATTTTGTTCAAAAAATAATGTTATCAAATTTCAAGTTGCAAAAGTAATGGTTTTTAAGCGATAAATAAAATAAATTGGATAAATTTTCTCTAAACTGTTTGTCGCTGATTAATCTTTTCCGTAAGTTTGTAGTCATATACATTGTATAAAGTAAATTTATGCAAGAAACTAAAACTTAAGTTATGAAGAAGATTATTTTCACTGCATTAATATTCGCTTCAGGACTGATTCAGGTAAATGCCCAGTCTGTTTTTACTGCTGTTCCGGTGGTAAATGGGAAGGTGGTGTTTCAACAGTTTATTCATATTGATCGGGAACTTGCTGCTGATCAGCGATATGCATTGCTCTACAAGTGGGGGAAGGATAATTACGCCGGCAACCCTTTGTTATCGGGTATACGCTTTGACGATAAGGCAAGAAGCATAACCGTAGGTTCTAAAATAGAACTGTTGTTGCCGCAGAACAGCAACGGAGTGCGGGAAAAAGTGGTCATGAATTACCGGTTTGATGCTACCATAACCAATGCGGGCTGTATGTTGGTTGTGAGGGATGTTACTTATCAGAACAGCCAGTCTCCCAATTCCTCGTTCTTCCCTAAAACGTTTACCGCAGAAGAAACCATTACTTCCACTGCAATTTCTGCCGCATCAGGTCTAGACAAAGAATTTAAGACGAACACCCAAAAGAGTACGTTGTTTTACCTGAACGGGTTGTACAATGAGTTGAGTAAAATTTTTAATCTCAGTAAATAAAGACGGATCCCGATCTTCTTGAAAATTTATTTGCCGTTTTTTTGGTAAATACATTTTTTATGGTTAATTTTGCGCCCTGATTTGTCCGAAAACAGCTGAATATTTATAGAAATCAATAAAATACAACATAGCAATGTCTAAGATTTGTCAAATAACCGGAAAAAGAGCAATGGTTGGAAACAACGTTTCTCACTCCAACAGAAGAACAAAACGTAAATTTAACGTTAATTTGTTCAAAAAGAAATTCTATTGGGTGGAAGAAGATTGCTGGATCAGCCTGAATATTTCTGCTTCAGGTTTACGCACCGTTAATAAAATAGGATTGGATGCCGCTTTAAAGCAAGCTGCTGAAAAAGGGTATTTAAACGCTTAATTATCAGGAGGAAAGAGCAATGTCGAAAAAAGCAAAAGGAAACAGGGTTCAGGTAATTCTAGAATGTACCGAACATAAAGAAAGCGGAATGCCCGGGACTTCGAGATACATTACAACGAAGAACAGAAAAAACACAACCGAAAGATTGGAGTTGAAAAAATACAACCCCATCTTAAAGAAAATGACCGTTCATAAAGAAATTAAATAATTAAGGAGTAAACTATGGCAAAGAAAGCAGTCGCAGGATTCCGCGATAAAACTTCAACAACAGGACGCAGCCACACCAAGGTTATTAAAATGGTGAAGTCTGAAAAAACAGGAGCTTACAGTTTCAGAGAAGAGATGGTCCTTAACGATCGGGTACAAGATTTTTTTAAAAAATAAATCCGTTAAAAATATGTAAAAACTTCCCTGCAAGAATTTGTGGGGAAGTTTTTTATTGACTATTTTGTAGATTTGTACATTATTGAGGAAGCCCCGCATAAGCCTTTGCAAGGGAAATTGAAAAAGTAAAAATTACGCAACTATGGGATTGTTCGAAATATTTTCGAAGAAAAAGAAAGAGACGCTTGATCAGGGACTGGAAAAAACGAAGGAAAATATTTTCTCTAGATTAACCCGTGCCGTTGCCGGAAAATCGAGAGTGGACGATGATGTGCTCGATGAACTGGAAGAAATATTGGTGACTTCGGATGTGGGTGTTGATACGACATTAAAAATAATTGACCGGATAGAGGGACGTGTTGCCCGCGACAAATATGTGAGTACGGATGAACTTACAAGAATTCTCCGGGAGGAGATAGCAGAACTGCTCACTGAAAATAACTCGGGTGATACAGCTGAGTTTGCTGTCCCGGAAAATAAAAAACCGTACGTTATTATGGTAGTTGGGGTGAACGGAGTGGGAAAAACAACTACGATTGGAAAACTGGCGTATCAGTTCAAAATGAATGGGTTGTCCGTATATCTTGGCGCGGCCGATACTTTCCGTGCTGCGGCTGTGGAGCAGCTTGATATCTGGGGTAAACGTGTGGGGGTTCCCGTGGTGAAGCAAAAGATGGGTGCCGATCCCGCGTCGGTGGCTTTTGATACGTTGAGTTCGGCAAAAGCAAATGATGCCGATGTGGTAATCATTGATACTGCAGGGCGTTTGCACAACAAGATTAACCTGATGAACGAGCTTACCAAAATTAAAAACGTGATGAGTAAAGTAATTCCGGATACTCCGGACGAAGTCCTTCTGGTATTGGACGGTTCCACCGGGCAAAACGCGTTTGAACAGGCTAAACAATTTACCGCTGCCACCGAAGTCTCGGCTCTGGCTATCACTAAACTAGATGGAACAGCAAAAGGTGGAGTCGTTATTGGTATCTCGGATCAATTTAAAATTCCGGTAAAATATATAGGACTGGGTGAAGGGATGGAAGACCTGCAAGTTTTCAGAAGGAAAGAATTTGTGGATTCGTTGTTTGGAGAATGAAGAACAGAATAGACGTCATAACCCTGGGTTGTTCTAAAAACCTGGTAGATTCCGAATTACTAATGCGACAACTTGTTGCTAACGGTTACACAGTGGAGCATGATCCTGCAGATCCCAAAGGTGACATAGCTGTGATAAATACGTGCGGTTTCATTGGCGATGCCAAGGAGGAATCCGTCAATATGATCCTGGAATTTGCGGAAGCCAAAAAGACAAACAGGCTGAAAAAACTTTTCGTAATGGGATGTTTATCGGAGCGGTACATGAATGAACTGCAGAACGAAATTCCCGAAGTAGACAAATTTTACGGCAAATTCGCATGGAAAAACCTGATTTCTGACTTAGGTAAATCGTACTACAAAGACCTTGAGTTCGACCGTTCCCTGTCAACTCCGCCGCATTACGCTTATGTGAAAATATCCGAAGGATGCGACCGCACCTGTTCCTATTGCTCCATCCCCATCATGACGGGTAAGTACAAATCACGGCCACTGGAAGAGATTGAAGAAGAAGTTCGACGTTTGGTTTCGCAAGGTGTGCGGGAGTTTCAGCTTATCGCGCAAGACCTTACCTATTATGGAGTGGACAGGTATAAACAGATGAGGTTGCCCGAATTGGTTGAACGGGTTGCGGACATCAAAGGTGCCGATTGGATTCGTCTTCATTACGCTTATCCGGCACATTTCCCTATCGAATTACTCCGCGTGGTACGCGAGCGCGAAAACGTTTGTAACTATCTCGATATTGCCTTGCAACACATCAGCGACAATATGCTGGGGAGAATGAGACGAAACATTACGAAGCAACAAACAATTGATCTGATTGCCCGTTTTCGGGAGGAAGTTCCCGGAATTCACCTGCGTACAACGATGATGGTAGGACATCCGGGTGAGACTGAACAGGATTTTGAAGAACTTCTTGAATTTGTAAGAGAGACCCGTTTCGAGCGTTTAGGAGCTTTCCCTTACTCGCACGAAGAGGATACCTATTGCGATAATAATTATACGGACGACGTGCCTCCCGGTCTAAAACAGGAAAGGATGAATGTGTTGATGGACGTGCAGGAATCTATTGCTGTAACCATTAACGAATCGAAAGTGGGGAAAACCCTGAAGGTAATTATCGACCGGGAAGATCCCGATTATTACGTGGGTCGTACCGAGTTCGATTCTCCTGAAGTTGATGGGGAAGTGTTGATTGAAAAACAATCTCCATTGAGAACGGGTGAATTTTATGAGGTGAAGATTACATCGGCTATGCCGTTTGATTTAATAGGAATTGTTTCATTATGACACACAAGGAACTTATTTCAGAGATGGCGCAACGGCTGGGTCTTTCTCAATCGAAGGTGTCTGATTTGCTGGATGCGACGGTATGTGAACTAAACGAAAAACTTTCGGAGAATACACAAATTTTTATTCCGCATTTTGGAGTTTTCGAAACCAGAAAGAGATCTGAGCGTATCTCCGTGAATCCTCAGACCCAACAGCGGTACCTGGTTCCTCCATCTATTGTGGCCACATTTAAACCGGCATCAGGCATTAAAGAGCAACTGAAAACCATGGAAGAAGATGGAAAATAGAATAACCCTTGCCAACCTGGCAGATTTGCTGGCTAAGCGAACCAATGTTTCCGGTACAGAGTCAGAGGCATTTTTAAAATCGTTGTTCGAACTCATCTCGGAAACTCTTTCCGGAGACGAAGTGGTTAAAATCAAAGATTTCGGAACATTTAAGCTCGTTCCGATTCAAGCCCGTGAAAGCGTTGATGTGAATTCCGGCGAAAAGATAGAAATCCCCGCACATAACCGGTTGAGTTTTTTCCCGGCAACAGCATTAAAAGAGCTTGTAAACAAACCGTTTTCTCATTTTGAGTCTATTCTGTTGAATGAAGGTATCGCATTCGAAGGAGTGGAAGAGGTGATTGAAGAGGAAGAGGGAAAGACGGAGTTGACCGAAGAAAAGCCGATAGTAAAAAGGGAAGCTTATCAGGAAGTTTTTCGCTCGGATAGAATGGCTTCCGCCAATGTCCAAAAACGTTCTAAAATTCCTCCTGTCTGGATACCCATTTTGGGAGGCGTTGCCATTGCGTTGGCAAGTCTTTTTTTTTTCATTCAGCGGCAAGCCTGGACACAGCCGGCAACAATAACTGAAAACCCTTCGGTAAAAGACAGTTTGCATCCTTTCAAGGCTCCTGTTGCTGAAAAAACTCAGGAGCTGCCGGAAAGGTTGGAAAAAGTGGTGGTGCAAAAGGGTAAAACCCTCAGACTGATTGCCGAAGAGAAGTTCGGGAACCGGGAGTTTTGGGTGTATATCTACCTGAAAAACAAAGATAAAATAGAAAATCCCAACGTTGTTGCCGTTGGGACTGAACTGATTATTCCTGATTCTTCTGAATATGACATTGATGCCTCGGACACACAATCTGTAGCCAAAGCCAAAGTGCTAGGCGACGATTTTTTATAACCTGCTCTTCAATAATTCCGGTATTTGACTCGGTTCTTTGGCTACCGGAACTCCCACGGCTTCGAAAGCAGCAATTTTTTCAGCGGCACTACCCGAACCGCTGGAGATGATTGCTCCTGCGTGTCCCATCTGTTTTCCGGGAGGAGCCTGTTGTCCTGCAATGAACGCGGCTACCGGTTTTGTAACGTGCTTTTTGATGTATTCAGCAGCGCGTTCTTCAGCATCGCCCCCAATTTCGCCGATAAGGGCTATAGAGTTGGTTTCAGGATCGTTTTGAAACATTTCCAACAGTTCCTGATAATAGAGCCCCACAATAGGATCTCCGCCTACACCTACGGCAGTGGATTGTCCCAGCCCTTTGGAGGTGAGGTTGTAAACGACTTCGTAAGTGAGTGTTCCACTCCGGCTGATTACTCCGGTTGCCCCCCGTTTGAAAATCATTGTAGGCATTATGCCCACTGAACTTTTATCGGGAGATATTAAACCCGGACAATTGGGACCGATTAGTTTGGCACCCTTTAGGTTGATGTAGCGGTAAGCTTCAACTACATCGAGGGTAGGGACACCTTCGGTAATACAGATAATAAGTTTCACTCCTGCATCGGCAGCCTCCAACATGGCATCTTTGGCAAACGGAGCCGGAACGAAGATTACCGATGTGTTGGCTTCTGTCTCTTTTACAGCTTCACGAACGGTATTAAAAACAGGGATTCCTTCCACATTTTCTCCGCCCTTTCCGGGCGATGTCCCTCCAACGATATTGGTGCCGTATGCTTTCATCTTTGCAGTGTGAAACCCTCCGTCGCGTCCGGTAATTCCCTGAACGATTAATCGTGTATTTTTATCGATTAGAATACTCATATTTTTTAGACGTTAAAAGTTTAAAACTGAACTTAATTTGCCAACTCAACGGCTTTTTTCCCTGCTTCACCCATGGTTTCTGCCAAGTGGAATTCAGTGCCTTCCAATAAGGCGCGGCCTTCTTTTTCATTGGTTCCGGTTAAACGGATAACAATAGGAATATCGGTTTTTATCTGGCTGAAGGCTTCCAGTAATCCTCTGGCTACATCGTCGCAACGGGTAATCCCTCCAAAGATGTTGATCAGTACCACCTTTACATTCTTGTCACTCAGTAAAAGCTTCATGGCTTCAATGACTTTTGTAGGATTTGAGCTTCCACCGATATCCAGGAAGTTAGCTGGTTCTCCGCCATACAGTTTTATCATGTCCATCGTCGCCATGGCCAGTCCGGCACCGTTAACCATACAACCTATTTCACCGCCTAAATGCACATAGCTGAAACCTTTGCTTTTAGCGTTTTGCTCCTTCTTTTCTTCTTCTGTCGGTTCAAAAAGAGCCGCAATTTTAGGATGACGGTAAAGGGCATTGTCGTCGAAAGTCATTTTTGCGTCGATGGCTTTAATCAGGCCTTCTTCGGTGAGCACCAAAGGGTTGATCTCTGCCAGCGATGCGTCGGTATCCACGAACAACCTGTATAGCTTTTGGAAAATTGTTGCCGCTTCACGGACTAGCTTGATATCGTCAAACAGTTTGAAAGCCGCTTCTCGTGCCAAGTAGTCTGGTATACCGATAAGCGGGTCGATAACTATTTTATGGATTTTTTCGGGAGTGTTGCGTGCCACTTCTTCAATATCCATTCCCCCTTCGCGACTCAACATCAGGATGGTAGATTTCGATTTCCTGTCGATGACATAGCTTGCATAATATTCCGAAGCAATATTCACCGCTTTACCGATAAGCACCCTGTCAACGATGAAGCCTTTGATATCCATCCACAAGATGTTGGCTACATGTTGGCGGAGTTCTATTTCATTTTTGGCGAGTTTCACCCCTCCAGCTTTCCCCCTACCTCCGGTATGGACCTGCGCTTTTACAACCACTAACGGAGTATCCAGTTCCTGGTATGCGCGCACTGCGTCATCAACGTTACGACAGATATATGCTTTGTCTACCGGCAATCCGTAAGATGCTAATAATTCTCTTGCCTGATACTCATGAATTTTCATGGGCTTTTATTTTATACTAAATATTTAATGAATGATTGATTTTTGATGTAGATGTATGATTTTTCTGACAATACGTGGCACTTTAATTATGTTGTTTAACATGAGAGAGCGGTAAAATGTTTGCTCAAATAGAGAAAAATAATTTCCGTACCCGGCAAAGAGTGTAAAAAAATAGAATAACAAAATGTTTATCAGTATATTATTGTATTGCTGGAAAGCTTTTTTTGAATTTCATTAGATTCAATTTTTTCTGATAGAACTTTGATATAGAAGTACTGTGATAGCTCGCGTGAGATAATCACTTTTTTTAGGTATTCTGTTTATCGAAATATCCCTGATTTATGGGATTGTGCGAAGCGTGATTTTGCTCTTCCTTTGTGCTCTGAAAAATCAAGAAGAAAAAAGATGAATAAAAAAATAATATACTCAATAATTGCCGGAATGCTGATAAGCACGATGGTTGTTTTTTCCCAACGCGGTCACCATGTGTTGACGGGGAAAATAACGGATGAAAACAACAATGAGTTAGTGGGGGCAACCGTTTATATTGAAGAATTGGGCGTCGGAGACGATACTAACGCGTCGGGGGATTACCGTATCGAGCATATTTCCGGCGGACGACACCGGATTATGGTGAGTTATATGGGTTATAAACCGCTTACGAAAGAAATAGATTTTAAACGGGGAGAGCAAACCCGAAGAGAAAATTTCAACCTGAAACCCGATGAACGGATGTTGGTGGAAGTGGAAGTGTTTGGGCGACGGCGCGAACGTCCCGAAAAAATGGAAGCGCTCACGCGTATACCGCTTAGGTTGGACGAGCAGGTGCAAAGTGTATCTGTGATATCGCAAAAAATGATTGCCGAACAAGGCGTGATGACGCTCAACGATGCCGTGCGAAATGCGCCCGGACTAGGGACTTTTGCCACTTACGGCAATACATCGGAAAGCATTACTTCGCGTGGTTATCGGGGGATCCCCGTGGTGAAAAACGGGGTGCGCATCCATTCCGATTTTCGCGGGCAGGGTTTTCTTTCAGACATGCAGGGGGTTGAAACCGTGCAGGTGTTGCGCGGTTCTGCCGCCATTGCGCAAGGCATCGGGAACGATATTGGTTCGGCAGGGGGGGTAGTGAACGTTGCTACCAAAACACCCCGTTTTGTCAATTCCGGGAACCTGGGCTTGCGTATCGGCAGTTGGGGACAGGTTCGCCCCACGTTTGATATCCAGCGTGTGTTGGATGTGCACGGACATGCCGCTTTCCGCATCAACGGAGCGTATGAACGGGCGGATAATTACCGTGTACATGTCTCGAAAGACCGCTTTTACGTGAATCCGTCATTTGCGTGGAGACCCGACGAAAAAACCAACGTTGTGCTTGAAATGGATTACCTGCACGATTCGCGTACCCCGGACCAGGGAACCGTGAACCTGAGTGCCGACAGTGTGAACAATATCTACAAAATGCCGGCCGATAAGTTCCTGGGTTTTTCAAGCGACCGTCAGTTTACCAACACCCTGACATACATGGCGCACCTCACGCGCGAACTTGGAAACGGTTTCAGCGTGCGCGTGGCGTATGCCGGCGCCGACCTGAACTTGCGTTCCGTCCGGGGCCATGTTTCGGCATTGCGATCTGCGGGCACAACAGGTAAGTACAACCTGCGATCGAGAAATTACAGCGGCGGACAGCGAAGCGACAAGAACGGAGTCTTTCAGGCAGACCTCATTGGTAAAGATATTCAAACCGGCTCTGTGAAGCATACGTTTAACGTAGGGTTCGATTATCGCTGGTCGGATGTTTCCACTGTCAGCACCAATTCCGTTACCGTAGACACGATCGACGTGCTGCAAGCTATTCCCAATGTCATGCCCAATGTCGTGCTTAAGGATAGCGATCCGTCCACGTCGCAATCCTACTCCTACGGTTTACTGTTGCAGGAAGTAATGACGTTTAACCGTTACCTGAAAGTGTCGCTAGGATTACGATATAGCCAGGTGAACGGATTGAGCGACAACGTTGTCTCGTCTACTGGCGGTGATGTGTGGGATCCGCTGTTTGGCATCATCGTTACACCGTACGAAAATTTCAACCTTTTTGCATCGTATACGACAACTACATCGTTGCGTGGCGCCGCGAACCTCCTCGAGGACCGTGTTACGCCCGTCGGCCCCACGCGTGAAAAGCAGGTTGAAGTGGGGCTGAAAACGGAGTGGCTTGACAACCGCCTTCGTTTCAATGCGACCTATTTCCACATCCAGAACAACAACCTGACCTATTCGTTGCTTAACGATGCCGGACAGAACACAGGTTACTACATGAAAGCCGGAAATTTGAAGAGGGAAGGTGTGGAGCTGGAACTTACAGGGCGTTTGCTGAAAAACCTGGATGTCGTGGCGGGCTATTCCTACCTGGACGCTGCTTATCACGACAGCCCCTATTATCACGCAGGGTCTGCTCCGATGAACACCGCCAAGAATACTGCCAACGGATGGGTAAATTATAGTATTTTTGATGGTGTCTTATGCAATCTTTCCTTTGGCTTGGGCATGTATTACGTGGGCCAACGCCCGCTGGCCGAATATACCTATCGCGTTGTGCCTGGACACGCTGTGCAGGCAAACACGCGTCCATTTCTCGCAGATGCATATACTACCGTGAATGCGCAGGTAGGTTACCGGTTTAGAAATTACCGCATCCGGGTGTTTATGAACAATCTGTTCGATTCCACGGGCTACACAGCATATTATCGCGGTGGTTACCTCAATCCGACAGATCCTCGGAATGTTGCGGTGGCGCTGAATTATCAGTTTTAACAGCTAAGGTAGAAAAAAATGGAAACTCAAAAGAAAAAGCAGAACATTTATCACATCATGCGGGTATTACATCGCGATATCGGATTTCTAACCATCGGGTTGACCCTTGTTTATGCGCTTTCGGGAATTTTACTTATTTACCGGAATACCGACTTGCTGAAGACGGAGAAAGTAGAGGAAAAGCAACTGGCAACGAATCTTTCGGGGAATGATTTGGGACAACAGCTCCGTATTCGGAATTTTAAAGTGGAAAGGGAAGAAGGGGAAACAATTTATTTCAAGGAAGGTTTTTACCATGCTGCTACCGGAAAATCAGTCGTAACACGCAAAGTGTATATCTCTCCGTTTGACAAGTTGGTGGATTTGCACAAGATTACCGGAACGCATAGAGTGTCCGTGCTGTCTCTTGTTTACGGATTTATGCTTTGTTTCCTTGCGGTTTCCTCGTTGTTTATGTTTAAGTTCGGAAGCCGGAAAAGCCGGAGGGGAATAGCGATGATTGCATTAAGCATTGTTATTACGGTGGCGATTGTGGCGTTGGTGTGACGACTCAATGGCTTTGCAGGTCAACATCCTCGATTTGAATAATTTTTTTGGAGATAGCGTATATGGTTAATCCCGACTGGCTCCGTATGCCGGTTTTGGCTGTTATGTTTTTCCGGTGGGTAACTACCGTATGGATACTGATGTTGAGCGAGTCGGCAATTTCCTTGTTGGAGTAACCGTGAACCAATTGGGTAAGTACATCAAGTTCTCTTTCAGTCAGGTTATCATCGTTTGACGGGAATTTCAATTCACTGTTGGTTCCCGTTTTTTGTAACCTGGACAAAACCTGCTCCAATGTGTCGAAAATGGTAAAAGACGAATCGAGCAGCGCCAGTGAATGGTTATCGACAATGCCTAAGTGAATTCCAACGATGGAGAAATTGGGGTGATTTTTCCGGATCCTTCTTACGTCCTTCTCCCTGTTCACCAATAGTAGAGGGTTGATAATCAATAAATCTACCTTTTTTGAAGGGAGAATATTTTCCAAATCGTCCAGTGAATCCACTTTACAGATTACGCAGTCAATATCCGATTGAGAAAGTACCGCGTGTAATCCTTCGTAAATAATCTGCGAATGCACCATGATGGCGATATGTAACCGGTGTCTGTTCATGCTTTCTCCATATTGTATCCGAAAGGAATTAAAATGGTTTCCTCAATCAATGAGTGGATATAGAGGTCGTACTCCAATTCACACAAAGAGAAAAGCAGTTTACGGCGTAAGTTCAGGTCGTCGTTGATTACTACGTATTTCAACAATAAGTTTTTTATGTCTTTTATTTTCAGCTCTATATCGGTGTGGTGTTCGCTGTATTCCTGGGCCGAGTATGCATTGCTCTCCAGATTATCCCTGTTGCCCAGGAACTCGATAAAATACGGAAAAGCCACATTGTCCTCGTAGTCCAGGTGGTCGATAACCTCAGCAAAGTATTCGTTAAAAAACTGCTCCAGCAACTTTAATTCCTTTTCAGGATGGTTTTTCTGCAGCTGCATTATGTAGGCACTTATTTGCGGATATTTATCGTTGCGGTAATAGTCGTGACTGTTTTTCAAAAAGCGTACAATCTGCTTTACATCGTCAACGGAATCAATGGGATTTTCTTTGGGTTTGAAGCCGTTGTACAGGTTGGCAATCGATATAAACAGTTTCTCACTGATTCCTTTCTCTTTGCATAATTGGCTGATGGTGAAATCGCCTACCCGAAAATCGAAATTGAAATGCTGCATTACCAGCAAAAGCGAAGGGTTTTCCTCGATTAAGTCAAACAATTTCATCCCCGGTTTTATATATGTTCGGCAAACGTGATACATAGAAAGTAGTTTTGGATACAAAGATAACTGTTTTTGTTTAGATTGATTCTAATTAAAAATGATTAACGCATGAGAATTTTCACCACCCTTGATTTCAGGAGCTTTCTTGCTTTTTTTACAACCGAAACATTTTTCCTGTTTGCGGCTGTGTTGTCTTAATTTTTATGGCTATTTTTGTGTGTCGAAAGAAATAGGAACTATGCAAGACTTTAACACACTTCTGATCAATCGGAGAAGTTACCGGAAATATGCGGAAGGACCCTTGGCGGGAGATGCTGTTCAACTTATTCTGGAAGCAGCGTTGCTTTCACCCACCTCCAAAAACAAACATTCCTGGGAGTTTGTGGTCGTGGAAGACCGGGAGATGCTTGCAAAACTTTCCAGGTGCAAGGCTCAGAGCGCTGCTTTTATTGCAGATGCGGCACTGGCGGTTGTGGTTCTTGGAAATCCGCTTGAAACCGATGCTTGGATTGAAGATGCCTCTGTCGCTGCCATCAATATGCAGTTACAGGCCGAAGAACTGGGGATCGGCAGTTGCTGGGTACAGGTCAGGAACCGTGACTTTTCTGAAACAATCACTTCCGGAGAATACATTAACGGGATACTCGATGTCCCTATGCCGCTGGAAGTGCTCTGTGTCATTTCTTTCGGGAAAAAAGAAAAACCCCGTTCTCCCAACAATGGCGATCAGTTGTTGTGGGAAAAGGTGCATCTGGGAAAATATACGTTTTGACAGTGCACCGAATCTATAAATCTAAATGTCAAAAAATTTATAAACTTGCATGAGCGCAATTAATTACGATCTTACCAAAATTAAGTCGTTTATCTTCGATGTGGACGGAGTCTTGTCCTGTCAAACCGTAACGCTTGCCGAAGACGGCCAGCCGATGCGGTCAACCAACGTGCGGGACGGTTATGCCATTCATCACGCGATACGTTCTGGACTGGATGTGGCGGTGATAACCGGAGGACGTTCGGAAATTGTCCGTCGCCGTCTGGAGTCACTCGGTGTAAGGCACATCTACCTGAAATCGTACGATAAAACCGAACAGTTGAAGGAATATATGGATAAAACCGGCTTCGACCCGGAAGAGATCATCTATGTGGGCGACGACATTATCGATTATTTGGTCATGAAAAAAGTGGGTTTACCGGTGGCTCCTGCAGATGCTTGTCCTGAAATTAAGGATATTTCCATTTACGTTTCACCCGTCAAGGGTGGTGAAGGAGTTGCCCGTGATGTCATTGAACAAGTGATGAAAGTCCAGGGCAAATGGATGGTGAACGACGCGTTCTTTTGGTGAAAAATTAAATATTTACCCAAGTTATATTTCGAACTTTTTTATGTTGGTTCGGTTCTTGTTTCCAGTTTTTTGATAAAATTTATACTTTTTTGTCGCGAATAGATGAGGTTTAATTATAATCCGGCTCTTTACCAGGATAGTATTAAAATACTTAAAGGAAATATTTAACACAGAAAAGTTGAAAACATTTGAAACATCGACTAATTTTGCAAAAACCAACAAAAACCACAAATAAATAAAATGGCAAAAGTACAAGGTTATGTAGTTGTTAATACGCAACGTTGCAAGGGTTGCAATCTTTGCGTTGTGTCATGTCCTACGGACGTGTTGGAATTACAACCGCGGGAAGTGAATGATCGCGGCTATCATTACGTTTACATGAAAAACCCGGAAGAGTGCATCGGTTGCTTTAACTGCGGAACCGTTTGTCCCGAAGGATGTTTAACCGTTTATCGTAAACGATTGGATAAATAAGTGAACGTTTTGTTTTTTAAGTCTAATACTCATTAGGAGATCAAAAAAACTGAATTTAAATTATGACAGAAGATGTAACATTAATGAAGGGAAACGAGGCTGTTGCTTATGCGGCAATCCGCTACGGTGTAGACGGATACTTCGGTTATCCCATTACCCCACAATCCGAAATTATAGAAACACTTATGGAGGCCGCTCCATGGAAAACTACAGGGATGGTTGTCCTACAAGCTGAAAGTGAAGTAGCGGCCATCAACATGGTATACGGTGGTGCCGCTTGCGGAAAATATTCCATGACCTCTTCCTCGAGTCCGGGAATCAGCCTTAAGCAGGAAGGAATTTCCTACCTTGCCGGCGCGGAGTTGCCCTGTCTTATCGTAAATGTACAGCGTGGCGGACCGGGATTAGGCACAATTCAACCTTCACAGTCTGATTATTTTCAAACCGTAAAGGGCGGGGGGCACGGTGACTACAGGCTAATCACGCTGGCTCCCAATTCCGTTCAGGAAATGGCAGACTTTGTATCGTTGGGTTTTGATCTGGCGTTCAAATACCGTAATCCGGCCATGATACTGACCGACGGTGTTATCGGGCAAATGATGGAGAAAGTGAAACTTCCGGAGTACCGGCGTCGCCGTACCGAACAGGAAATTCGCGAACAGTGTCCGTGGGCAACACTTGGAAAAACAAAAGACAGAGGCCCCAATATCATAACTTCACTGGAGTTGGATGCAGCTCTCATGGAAAAAAACAACGAGCGTTTTCAGGCAAAATATAGGGTAATTGAACAGGAAGAGGTTCGTTATCAGGAGACTGCATGCGAGGATGCCGACTATTTGCTGGTTGCCTTCGGTTCGGCAGCCCGTATCTGTCTTAAAACCATAGGTATGGCTAGGAAGGAGGGCATAAAGATTGGGCTTCTCCGCCCCATAACGTTGTGGCCTTTCCCAAGCAACATACTCAATACATATGCCGATAAGGTGAAAGGTATGCTGACTGTGGAACTCAATGCCGGACAAATGGTGGAAGATGTGCGATTGGCCGTAAACGGGAAAGTACCCGTTGAGCATTACGGACGTCTGGGTGGAATCGTTCCTACTCCCGACGGAGTATTGGATGCATTAAAGGAAAAAATAGTAAAATAAAAAAACGTACAGCCGTGAGCCCAAAATTACAACAATTATTTTCGATGCTGTTTTTGCTTTTCTTCTTAGCAACAATAGTCGTTTATTTCGTTTCTGGCCAAAACATGAAACTTACGTGGATTACAGGGGCTTGCGCCGTTGTTTGTTATTTTTTATACAGATTTTCAAAAAGATAAAATTATGGATATAAACAGTATAGTTAGCCCCGAAAACTTGGTTTACGCCAAACCGGAAATCATGAACGACAACCATATGCACTATTGCCCCGGCTGTTCGCACGGTGTTGTTCACAAAACCATTGCCGAAGTTATTAAAGAACTCGACCTACAGGAAAAGACGATCGGAATTGCCCCGGTTGGATGTGCGGTTTTCGCATACAAATACCTGGATATCGACTGGCAGGAAGCCGCTCACGGACGTGCGCCCGCTTTAGCAACTGCAGCAAAACGGCTGAATCCCGACAAAATGGTGTTTACCTATCAGGGGGACGGCGACCTGGCAGCTATAGGTACTGCAGAAACCATCCACGCTGCCAACCGTGGGGAGAATATCGCTATTATTTTCATCAATAACGGAATATATGGGATGACTGGCGGACAAATGGCGCCGACAACACTCAGTAAGATGGTAACCTCCACCAGCCCGGACGGACGTGATGTGCAAACCATGGGTAGCCCACTTAAAATACTCAATTTGCTGGCATTGCTCGATGGTGTCTGTTTGGCCACCCGCGTAAGCGTTCATACCGCAGCAGCGGTCAAGAAAGCCAAGAGGATGATAAAGCTGGCTTTCGAAAATGCTATGGCCGGTAAGGGAACCTCCATCGTTGAGGTTGTATCAACCTGTAGCTCCGGATGGAAAATGACGCCTGCCGAAGCCAACGACTGGATGGCCGAGAATATGTTTCCGGTGTTTCCAATAGGAGATTTAAAGAATATTTAACTTGAAAAATATGTTGCAAGAAATTGTTATTTCGGGATTTGGCGGCCAGGGAGTTTTATCGATGGGTAAAATTCTTGCTTTTTCCGGTATTATGGAAGACAAAGAGGTGTCCTGGTTCCCGGCTTACGGGCCCGAACAACGTGGAGGAACGGCCAATGTAACCGTTATTATCAGTGATAAACCCATCAGTTCACCGGTCGTTAACCAGTACGACGTGGCCATCGTGTTGAATCAGCCTTCGCTGGATAAGTTTGAAGAAAAGATAAAACCGGGCGGAGCACTTATATACGACGATTACGGAATTCGCCATAAAGCCAGGCGTAAGGATATCAACGTTTACCGGATTAAGGCTATGGACGAATCCATGAAAATGAACAACACAAAGGTGTTCAATATGATTGTATTGGGCGGATTACTTAAGATATCACCCATGGTTCAGTTGGCAAACGTTATGGAAGGGTTAAAGAAAACGTTGCCTGAACGTCATCATAAGCTTTTGCCAATGAATGAAGAAGCCATTATGAAAGGAATGGATATCATTGAGTTGGAGCAGGAAGCAGATTGCCTGTAATCCTGTAATATCGAAATCAGGAGCCGGTTTGATTATTTTTGTCAGGCCGACTTTGTGTTTTTTTAGAAGTCTTTTTTTGTGCCTTTTTCTCCGTTGATTCCTGGGTGCGTTTTCTCCCTATGCCTCTTTGAGGTTTATCAGAATGTTTTCTGCCCTCTTTTCGCCGTTTTTCGGGATTGTATTCGGGAACGTCACCCAACTCCGGGGGAACGGGTATTTTGTAGATGTTTTTTTGTAGAAACTTCTCGATCCTTGAAAAACGAAGTTGTTCGTCGGGCGAGACAAACGTTATGGCCATTCCCGAATCTCCTGCGCGTGCCGTACGTCCGATGCGATGAACATAATCCTCTGCATCGTAGGGTACATCAAAGTTTATGATAAGTGATATGTCATCGATATCGATACCCCGTGAAACGATGTCGGTAGCAACCAGAATATCCACTCTTTCGTTGCGGAATTCGTGCATGACTGAATTGCGTTCTGTCTGTTCCAGATCAGAATGCATGGCGTCAGCAGACAGTCCCATTTTACGAAGCGTTTTGGCAATTTCCTTGACTTTTTGTTTCTTTCCTGAAAAAAGGATTACTTTGTTGGGCTTTTTGTCGGAGAACAACTGTTTAACGATCTCAATTTTCTGCGATTCATAGCAAATATAGGCTGTTTGCAAAATGGTTTCGGGCGGACGCGCCACAGCGATGGTAATCTCCTCGGGGTCGTGTAAAATAGTTTTTGCCAGTTGTTGGATCTTTGGGGGCATTGTTGCTGAAAACATGATCGTTTGGCGATCTTTCGGTAACAATTTTTCAATCTTCATAATGTCGTCGAAGAAACCCATATCGAGCATCCGGTCAGCTTCATCCAGAATAAAATACTTCACGCCTGAAAAGTCAATGTTATACAGGTTGATGTGCGACAGCAATCTGCCCGGCGTGGCAATCACCACATCGGCACCACTAAGCAGCCCTTTTTTCTGTACCTCCCAGGCATCCCCATCGTTGCCGCCGTAAACGGCTACCGATGAGAACGGTGTGAAGTACGAAAATCCTTCCATCTGCTGATCGATTTGTTGCGCCAACTCACGGGTAGGTGCCATGATAATGGCGTTTACCTTATGAAGTTCGTGCGGCTCGGTCTGCAGGTTGTTCAGCAACGGAAGCAGAAAGGCAGCTGTTTTACCTGTTCCCGTCTGTGCACAGGCGATAACATCTTTTTTCCGGAGAATAACGGGTATGGCTTGCTCCTGGACAGGTGTAGTTTCTTTGAAGTTCATTGCCTGTAACCCGTCTTGAAGGGCATCGCACAGTGGAAGTTCGGTAAATAACATTTCTAATTTCTAAAATTTCAGCAAAGATAGTGTTTATTTTCCTTTTTTATACGAGAGACCGCCGTTCTGTGAAATAAATTTTGATGTAACCTTTTTTGTTTTCGAAAATAATTATACCTTTGCACTCGCTTTTTGAACAAAAAGCAAGGAGAGATGGCAGAGTGGTCGATCGCGGCGGTCTTGAAAACCGTTGAAGTGAGAGCTTCCGGGGGTTCGAATCCCTCTCTCTCCGCTGAAAGGTCTGGACAAAAACAGACAATAACAGTACAAAAACCTACAAGTCAATGATTTGTAGGTTTTTTTGTGTCCAATATGTCCGTCACAAAAGACACGAAAAAGCCCCCAAAAGACACAAATTTGTGCCTAAATCGTTACCGATTCCGTTACGGACAAAAACGGTAACGATTTGTCCAAAATTGACCTCTCGCTGTCCCAATTTGTATAGCCTGTATATATCTCACAATTAATATATTAAAAGTAATTTTGTAACATTGAAAAGTGAGATTATGAAGAGTACATTTAAAGTCCTTTTCTACCTGAAAAAAGGGTCGGAAAAGCGTAATGGAGAGGTGTCGATTATGACAAGAGTTACCGTTGATGGAAAAGTTTGCCAGTTCAGTACGAAACAAAGCATCCTTCCTGAGAACTGGAATGTGAAAGCAGGAAAAGCCACAGGAAAGTCTGCCGGACAAATCAACAAGCTGCTGGACGACATCAAAGCTTCCCTCAACCAAATCTACCACGAGCAACAGCGGCGAGACAACTACGTTACTGCCGAAAAGGTAAAGAATGAGTTTCTGGGTCATTCAGAAAATCATGCGACATTACTGGATCTGTTCGTGAAGCACAACAACGATGTGAAACAACTCATCGGTATATCCAAATCCGCATCTACTTATCAAAAGTATGAAGTAACCCGGAAGCATCTTGAGAACTTTATAAGACACAAGTACAACTTGTCGGACATTGCACTGCAAGAGATAAACCTAATGTTTATCACCGATTTTGAAGTGTATCTTAAAACGATCTGCAAATGCAATTCCAACACCACAGCCAAATTTATGCAGTTTTTTAAGCGCATCGTTCTGATTGCCAGAAACAACGGAATAGTTATTGGCGATCCTTTTGCGAATTACAAAATCCGGCTGCAAAAAGTGGATAGAGGCTATCTTACGGAAGATGAAATCAAAAAAATACTAGAACTCAACCTTGTATCCGAAAGGTTGGAACATGTCCGTGACTTATTTATCTTTTCCTGTTTTTGTGGTTTGGCCTACATAGATGTGGCGGGTCTTAGAAAGGAGCATATCCGCAAGTCGTTTGACGGCAACCTTTGGATTATGACCAAACGGGTGAAGACAGGCACAGATGTCAATGTTCCGTTATTGGATATTCCCAAAATGATCCTGGACAAGTATAAAAACAAGCTCCCAAATGGGGAAATCCTTCCAATAATCAGCAACCAGAAGCTAAATTCGTACCTGAAGGAGATTGCCGATCTGTCCGGAATCAGAAAGAACCTTACTTTCCACCTTGCTCGCCATACGTTCGCCACCACGACTACATTAAGCAAAGGTGTTCCCATCGAAACCGTCTCAAAGATGCTGGGTCATACCAATATTGAAACAACACAGATCTATGCCCGTATTACGAACAATAAAATTAGTGACGACATGAAGGGGCTCTCTGAGCAATTTTCCGGAATTGAAAAAATCTATAAAAAGACGGCTCAATAGTTACCTATTGGTGATAGTTAACAAACGGGTAACGATTTAGGTAACGAATTTTATTATAAACAATTAAATTACAGAAAGATATGGAGTTACAAATCATTCAAAGTAAAATTTTCGACATTCGAGGATTGCGTGTAATCCTTGATAAAGACTTAGCAGAGCTGTACGAAGTAACCACTTCTAACCTAAACAAAGCGGTTAAACGAAACCTTAGCCGTTTTCCTGATGATTTTATGTTTCAACTGAATAATGAAGAGTTCGACTTGATATTCCAAAATGGAACATCAAGTTGGGGTGGTACTCGTAAACTGCCCTATGCTTTTACAGAACATGGTGTTGCCATGCTTGCCGGATTACTTAATAGTCAGAAGGCTATTGAAATGAATATCCAAATAGTACGGGCATTTGTAGCACTTCGCCAGTACGCCTTGGGGTACGCTGAACTCAATCAGAAACTTGAAATGTTTATGATAGAAACCAATATGCAGTTCAACGACATATATCAGGCTCTGACCGAACTTGCAGCAAAAAAAGAGGAAGAGAATAAACCAAGAAAACCTATTGGATACAGAATATCTAATGAGGAATAATCATCGGAGCTTACCACAATCTGTGATAACTTAATAATGGCGAGCCGTAAAAAAAACCGCCATTATTTTTATTTATTATTTTGTTTTAAATGACAATCTTTTAGTTGCTTCCCACTTCCACAGGGACATAGGTCTGTTGGGCGCATCCAGTGCTTTCTTACAATGAAGTCTGGATTTTCTGTATTTGTAGTCTCACCAATTTCGGAAGCGTCAATCATTTCATCCATTTTCTTTTTCATAGCCTCAAACTCTTCATCGCTAACTTCTCTTTTCTGTTTATTTGGCCAATCAAAATATTTAGTCCATAATTGGTATATTAAAGAAGTTGGTATTAGAGGCGGTTCACGTTGAGTTCTCTCAATATCGTTTTTTTCGCTTAAAGTAGAACGATAACTAACTAAACTTTTTAAATCAGCTTTCAGTTCTTCTCCCGAGATAAAAGTATGATGCTCTCCAATAACCAAAGGTATCATTCTTTTATGAAATTTGTCATTTGATGAGAATACGTAACAAAAAGGAAGATAGTATAAGTATTCAAGGTCAAGCAAATTAGTAGGCCTAACCCCACCAAATAATTCGTTTTTAAGTACCAAATTAAATATGAGTTTTACCCGACAACAGAAGAAAGTATAAGGAGCAAACTCCTTGATGAGTTTGAATTCAGATTGTTCCCATTTAAGGAAAATACTACCAGCTATAGATGTGTCTATTGAGAACTCCGAAATGATAAAAGATAACAAATCACTCTGTTTAGTCTCGTCACCCAATATCTCGTCGACATATGGACATAAATCTTCGATTTTTTTTATTTTTCGTTCTCCTAACGTGCTGTCTTTTAGTTTTTCTTTTAAATTTACAAGTATATCTTTTTCCGTAGTAATAGTTCTCCATAAATCTGCGGTAATCTCATCAATCGTTGTAAAATCACCTTCTTTCCATCTATTAATAGCTTTTTCTTCTTGAGAAATATCAATATGTAAGCCTTTTTGTCCATCAGCAGACTGTACAGCTGTAACATTCCCAAGTAGAGGTTTATTGTCAAAAGGTATTTTATTGCCAATTAACTCTTCGTTTATTAATTTCAGGAAATTTACGTTTACCGCAGAATGGTATGGAAGCAGTTTTCTCGAAAAGTCTACAACTCTATCTTTTGAATATCCCTCTGTTCCTTCTTCTTTCTTCAAATCTCCTAATACTTCCATCACTAATATAGGGCAAATAGTAGGAATGAAGTAATTATGTAATAGTACTATCTCATCAAAATTAAGCATTTGAAAAGAAGACTTGTCTAAAATTAATCCTAATGACATATCGTTTTTTTGCAAAAATACAAAATATTAAAATGCTATATAACTTATTGGAAATAAAAGCACTTAGGTTCATCTTAAATCCAATGCTTTTTGTCCAGCTTCTCTTGCCATAAACCACTCCCATAGGCAGTCATTCCATCAAGGCGGTTAATCATTTCCATTTCTATATGCAAAAGTCTTTACGGCTTCTTAACCTCTTTGAAAGTTCAAGCCCTAAAGGGTTTGATGCAAAAATCTTCCTGCTTCGCTTCGCTTGAGCGTATTTTTCCACAAAAACTTGCAAAGACTAAAGCCTACACTTTCCGGCATATATGAAACGAAAACGACCGACCCGACGGAAAGACGCATATAAAAAAAGTCGGATTTACGAGAAGCAGGAAAAAAAGGTTATGAAACTCAACTCCCTCACCTCAAGAATCCGCATATATCAAAAAAAAAATCAGAAGTTATGGAAGCAACATGTTTAAGCGAAGCAAGGATTTATGTAGGTACATACGCGAAGTACAACGATGGCTCAATCGGGGGCAAGTGGTTTGACCTTTCCGACTTTTCAAACAAAGACGAGTTTTACGAAGCTTGTAAGGAGTTACACGCAGACGAAGAAGACCCGGAATATATGTTTCAGGACTGGGAAAATATACCGAATGAATTAATCGGCGAAAGTTGGTTGTCAGAAAATTTCTTCGACATCCGGGATGCAATGGATGATTTAAGCGAAGACGAGCAAGAAGCATTTTTAGTGTGGTGTAATCACGGTTCGCACGACCTATCGACCGATGATGCAAACGACCTTATTTCTTCTTTCAGGGACGATTTTCAAGGCAAATACAACGATGAAGAAGATTACGCCTATGAAATTGTAGAAGAGTGCTACGAACTGCCAGAGTTCGCAAAAACATACTTCGATTACGAAAAGTTTGCCCGTGACCTGTTCATGGGTGATTACTGGTTTGAAGATGGTTTTGTTTTCCGGGCTTCCTGATTGTTCACCGGGCGGGGAAACCCGCCCACAAAACAAATTATAATGAAAGCAAGAGGTTTATTTAGGTTATTGTTCCGGGTGGGTTTACTGGCTTTAGTAATTTATTTTCTGTGTACTTCGGCGGGTATATGGGCGGTATTGATAATAGCGTTTTTCGTTATCCGCTTTATCCTGCGGTTATTTGTATCTGTTTTGTATAGCTTTTTGATAGCTGCCGTTTTCATCTCCTTATTCATCGCTTTTTTTATGTAAATATATGGAATCATTAAGTAAAAACGGCGTATCTACAACTCAAGAGCCGGGACAGGAAAAATATATAACGTTCATTGCCGAGACGTTCAGGGGAACGGAATATTTCCAGTATGATTATCGTCATACGGATGGAGAACTTTTCTCTACGGTAGCCAAAACGCTGGAAGAGTGCCGGAAACGGCGGGACGAATGGCTGTTAAGAGATAGATAAATGGCGGGTGGAGTTTACCGCCCGCTACTTTTTCCATGAGCTGATGCGGAGAAAAAGTAGCAAAAAAGCCAAATATAGGAGCTTAACAATTAGCTATAATCTTTTTTGCTAAGGCAATCGGTAATAACTTAGAATGAAAATTAATTTTTCCAGATTCAATCTTTGATATTGTTACACTTAAATCTTCTTGATTATGTATTTCAGACAAAGCAATAAGTCTATTCGCAGGTTCGATAAATTCACGAGCTGCTACAGATAAAAATTTTCTAAATACATTTAATGTTAAATCATATACCTCAAAAATATAAAGAGAAATATCAAAAGGTTCTTCTTGGCTGGCTATCTCTCCTCTAATTCTTGAATTAAATGTATTTGATGATGATAATTTGTCTTTAGACCCAAATGTTTGCACTTCATACCAATAATCTGTACCAGCGGGGTTAAAAGTATATTTACTAAATGAAACATTCTCAATTGGATATCCCACGTGAATAGCGTAATCTCTTAGTTTTATAAAAAAACGGTATGAAAAGTTGTTATCAAATAGATTTGAAAGACAAGATTTGAATTCAAGCACTTCATCTGATGAATTTCCAAAGATGTTCCTTACTCTACTTTCACAATGTTCCACGAAAGATTTAAAAGAAGCTATGAAATTGATTAAGCATCGATTAAATTCTACATAAGCTTCTTCTTTGTAGTCATAATTAATAGTTTTTTTGAAACTTCTTTCATATAGATTGGTGTAATATCTTTTAGTATCAAAAAAAGCATCAACATTCATTTTTATTTCTTTAATTCGACGTTCATAGTAGATAAATTCATAAACTTTCGCCGAATCTGATAATAAATCAGAATACTCTCTAAGAGTTATCTCTGCCAATTCAATTGGAAAAGGATTACTTGGTGCTGTTAAGTATTGATGCCCGACTATCATTAAGTCATTTTTTCTTTTTTACTCTTTCTAGCTGTTTCTCTGCTAATGTTGCCAAATGAGGAGCACTATAGATATATTCAAGTATGGCTTTCGATAGTGCATTAAGAATTGGTATTTCTTTTTCACTCAATTCTCCACTTCCTGCATGGGCTCCAATATTCCCAAAATCCTTTAACCCTTTTGCAACATTTACAAGTTTTTGAGGTATTTCATTTTTATCAGCTAAATCCTTAAGCATCGCAGCCAGTGTTCCTTGTTTTGCATTTCTGTCAATACAGACTAATTCAAGCATTCGCCGCATAAGTATTGCATAAGCATTTACATCTATTGTTTTGACTTTTTCAGCTGCTTTATATGCACTCAAAATCTTATCAGGTAATCCTAATGGATACTTTTGATTTATCGGATATAGTAGATTGTACTCGACCTCGTCATCTGACTCCATACCATCATGCCAATCATAATATACGATATTAATTTTTTTGCAAGCAGGACATTCTAATACACAATACGTTGTTCCACTCTCACCAACCATATACCCGTAGTCAGCATCTTCATATTCATCGTTTTTTGTTACATATCCGATAGTGGGCATTGCAGAGATATTAAAGCAATGTCCACATGACGTTATTTTTGATAAATCTTCTTTCTTTGACATAATGTATTATTTAGTGTATTTTTGTAAACAAAGATTCTGTATTACTTCACTCAATAGAATGTCCATAGGATTACATTTCTTGCATAAGAGATATTCCCCATTCAAGTCTGGTATCGTTTTTAGGTCAGATGAAGGTAAAAAAGAACGTATGTTTTTATGTGTATATGCAGACCTTAATCCATATAACATATTTGCTATTTTATGTAATTTTTCTTTTACTGTTCGTTTTTCCCATGCAACAAGACTCTCATCTGTAATTTGTCCGTCTTTTATTTTTAAAACAATTAATACATCACAAATCTTCTCTTGTAATTTAGGCGTTATATCTTGAGTGAATGCCTTAATGAAGTTTTTACTTAATCCAAACTCTTCAGAATATTCTTTTTCATTATCAGTTAATAGACGAAAGAGTTCTTTAGAATCTTTGTTTTCGTATTTAGTGACATTGTTTTTTAGCCATTGAAATGCAGAATGAAATTGTGGTTGCGATTGGATAGCGTCAATACAGGATAAATGCAAATAATAATCTAATGCTTCGATATCAAACTGAATACCAGCATAATTATGGCCAAATAATTTGCATTCAAAATGAACACGAATATTATTTCCTTCCTGCTTAACTGTCCGTTTGGATTTTCTTCGAACAAGCATAGCTATTGATTTTAAGATAGAAATGAACTCTAATCTTTCTGTAATAAACACAGTTAGCGTTTTTAAATCAGCATTTTTCGATGTTTTCCATTTCTCTAAAATCTCACGTCCTAAATATAGTTCAATATCTTCTTCTATATTAGGAGTCTCTACCTTTTTAGGACCATTCCATTCATTTGTATTAAAAGCCATAACCAATTTTATTTTTTTGCAAAAATACCCATAAAAAAACACCTGACAAAATTACTTATCAAGTGTTTTTCAGCGAATTGCCAAAGACTTTTATTCCTTTTGCTCTTCTTTCTCATTCTCATTATTGAAAGCAAACGTTAGTTGTACCACCTGCCCGAAGCTATCTTCAATATATACGTCAATTTGTTGCTGGTCGGTGGAAGCCGAAGTATAGTACAGCCGGAACGTTTCGCCCGAAAGCGGGTACAAATCGTTCGGCAGGAAAACCGTTCCGTCCGCCATCCGCAATATTCCTTTGCCATCCGGTTGAAAATACCTGATGAAGTATTTTGTTTCTTCGTAAATACCTTCCCTGTGAAGTTGGAAGCGTATTTCCGCTGTTTCGCCCATCACGATGCTTTTCTGCACGGGCATAGTCGTAACAGTGAACGGGTAAACCTGCTGAACATCCAGCTTATCATCACAAGAAAACACCAGCAGCATTGCTCCCAGCAAGTACATCCCCATTAATGTGTTTCTGATTATCTTTTTCATGTCGCATTAATTTATTATGAATTTAAAACCGACCCCGAATTGTGTATGGAACTTCCCGATGGAAGAACCAAACAGCGCACGTTCACGGGCATTGATAAGGAAAACCACTCTGTCCGTCAGGTAAGTTTCCAGTTCCAGCGTAGCGGCACCACCATAAACAAAGGCATCTTTGTTTGTGAGTGTAGAGCCATCGTATAGTTCTTTATCTCCCCAATTACTTGTTTCGTATCCGGCAAGAGCTGACAACCCGAAGGACAAAAAGAACGTTTTCCGACGATCGGAAAGGATTTTGATATAATACCCGCCTTCGCCCGTAAACTGGCTTACAGGTACGGCTACATCCTTATATTCATACTCCTTATTGAAGTATTCCGCACCGACCACCCAACGGTTTCCGTTTTTAGTATAAGTGGCAAGCGCAGCACCGAAATAGTAAGCCGATTCCGGTTTGCCGGGCTTCTTAAAGCCGTCTGCCATTCCGCCCGTGAGTTGGATTCCCTTTTGTCCGGGCAGATAACGTTGTGCGTGTGCCAGGTTAAAAGTCTGGCACAAACACAACACTGCTATAACACAGATTAACTTTTTGTATAAATTTCTCCCATTCGGCAGAACACAAAACAAGTTTTGCTTCTGCTCTCTCTTACTCGAAATTTTCATCTTATTTGATTTTAAGTTCGTTAATCACTTTGGCATTCACAATGTCCGAACTTTCGATACGGATATTTTGGTGACGGCCACCGTTCTTTTCGACCAGCTCTACCACCAGTATTTTATCATCCGGGATAGTGAACTTTGGTAAGGCATAAACTGTGCGGATGGTGGACTTTCCTCCTATGGTAATCACTTCGTTAAAACTGCGTACAGGATACAAAACCGATTCCTGAATGGCGGTACGTTTTGCCACTTGCTTATCGACAATCTTAAACTTGATGAAGTCAGTATCAAACGGTATGTTGGAAGAGTTCTTTACCTGCGTATGGAAATAGAACATTCCGTTATGCACATAAATCCCCTTGACTAAGAACTGTATCCCGAAACGCTTGCATCCCAAATGCCGTATCTCCCGGTCATTGTTTTTGTAGATGGACTGCATTATCAACTTCACCAGCAAAGGCGATTCGTTTCCCAGTTCCCGAAAATAAATGTTCATCCGGGTTTGGGAGTAATCGGTTATGCTTTCATTTTCAAGGAAATCTTTCATTTCGATGTTTAGCATTTCCGGCTCTTTGGCATATTTGGCGTTGAAAGAATAAAAACTGCCGTCCTCACATATCACCGAAAAGTTGGTTTCACCCGGAAAACCTTCGGTAGCAGCTTTTACACGGATTACATTTTCCGCCCCATCCGCTTTTCCCGCGATAATGTGGTTGGAACCTAAATCCACATATTTCACAGCCGAAGGGAAAATAATATGTACTGTTTTGGCAAATGTTACCTGAACTCCATAAGGCGTAACCATTTGTCCGTAGGGAAGCTTTTGGGTGATGCCCTGAAACAAATCGTTGCTTTGTGCTTTGATCGTCAATACACAGAAAATCAGGGCGAACATGATAATTATCTTTTTCATTATAAATTGATTATTAGTTGCCGTTGGCAGATCGATAGCTACTTCCCGGCTGATTAGTAATTGATTTTTTAGTGATTGTCATTGTTTGGAATATAACATTACCTGATAATTGGCTTTCAAGTTTATTTTTACCGTCCTGAATTTTTTCGACAGGTATTGAGATCCACCTTGCAATATCCCCCTTGTAAGATCAGAAACAATGGCAGCTCCGGCATTTTGATTGACGGTAAAACTTGAGCCAAGTCCCGCACCGATGTTCGCCATGCCTTCGTTCAAGGCTTGCATTTCCAATGAAGATGGAACAGATATGCCCTTTTGTCCGTCCGAATCATATACCGCCAATTCTACCGGAATGATATTGCCATTATACTCCATCGAAGAAATAGAAATATCCATTCGCTCGCCTTGAACCCTTGCATTCCCAGACAAAAGTGTATTTTTGGGTACAATGATATTCCCGGCCTGCAAAGGCTCTAACAGGCGAAGCCGCACACTCTGCCCGTCCATTACAGATTGGTTTTCATGAATACAGGCAAGAATGGTATTTTTTCCCATGGACAATCCACTCCCCACTGCCGTATTAAATCCGAGATTCCGTGGCTGGCTGTATGCTGTAATAAATTCCTTATCGGCCATAGATGTTTGCAGCCCCGATACGGTTGTTTCTGTAACAGCTTTTACGGGTAAAGTCTGAACCTTTCCCTGCATGGGTACGCTCGGAGTGATCTGTTTTATTGTTTTTTCTTGGGTCTGGCCGTTGTTCATGTATTTTGCAGCCAGTTGATAAGACTTTTCTAGTAGAGCCAATTGTTCATCTGTTGTATTTGTGCCCTTGTTTTCTTTTTCGTATAGCCTGTTTTCCAGTTCTTCGATTTTCCGGGTAAGTACCTCTTTCTCTTTATCTTCTTTGGGCGTTTCATAAAAACTCCCCAACTGATGGTTTATGCCCTGATACGCATAAGCTGAAGACTGGACATAAGAATTTCGAGGCGAAGAACCGCCCGAATAATTTAGACCGGCAGTGAGCGGTTGCTTATCCGACAAATCAGGATTCATACCTGGATTATCTACTGTTTTACTTTCATCGCCCAATATAAAACCAAAATCTTGCAGAGAGCGCATTCGTTCATTCTGCTTGTTTTGCATTTGTTCTTGTTCATAAGCCGTTTTTTTATCTCTGATAATACCGTCTTTTTGGGGTAAGGGTATATCCGCATTGAAACCACTTATCTCATCCGGTTTCACTTCATTATTCGGTGAAGGTGCAAATATCAACCACATACAGCCGGCAAATGCAATTCCCATCAATGGAAAAATGATAAGCTTCCTCCGCTTTTGCTTCTCCTGAGGGGAAAGCGGTCTCTTTTCCTCCTCTTCATGTTTATTCAAATTCTGATTTTGTTCCATATTCTTTTAATTGATACTGGTTAATATTGTCTTTGCGTTGAAGTTTCAAGCGTTCAATATGCTTAATCTCCATAAAATCTTTTTCGGCACTCTTTTTACCCATATTGTATATGGACGAAATCGTCCAGTAAATCGAGAGGATAGTACCCCCGATAATGAAAATCACAATAATGACAATTCGGGTATCTTTTGACAACCTTTCACAAGCATGGCGGAGCTTATGATCCAACGAGCCTCTAAGATTCGTGAATGTTTTCTTTACCATAGCTTACCGTTTTAATACCTGTAAATCCTTGTTTTCCGTAATTTCGAAAGCTTCAATAGTAAAACCATGCGGGTTATTATCGCTCCTGACAGAGTTCAACAACCTGCACCGGGTAACGAGGCTTCTTTCGGTAACACTACTCTCCCTGACAATCATTTGCCTGGCGTACGTCGCCACTTGATATGGGTATCGATCGAAGTTGCAAACCACACTGTCCACTTGAACCGCCTGATTGATATTCCCGGAAATAATTCGGTTATAGTACCCCTTCTCGGATAAATCCTTATAGTAGTTGAAGGCACTTTTATCAGCCAGAAAAAATGAACGTTGAATATTTGATTCAATAGCGTTCTTATCCGGCGAAAGGGTAAAGAAGAGTTCATGGAAACGCTTTACGTGTTCCCTGGCTTCTACCGGGCGGTTCTGCGATAAGTCCTGTGAAAGTGCCAGCATAAGAGATTTGCCTCCATCAAGGACATATATCTTTTCACGTTGTTTTTCTGCAAAACTGTATGATTTCCAAAGGGCATATCCTACAATTCCAGTGCATACACAGACAAATACAATTCCAAACAAGCGTATTTGTCTAAAACTACTTTCTATATTCTTTAAACTTTTAAATTCCATTTATTTACTGTTTTATTTCTTGATTAGTTTTCCTGAGATATTTCCGGTGGCTGCCCCTGCTGCTGCCCCTGCAAGGTTTCCTCCCGTAGTTGCTGTCTTAGAGAGATTCCGGTTCATACCACCCAGTCCTCCAGCCTGAATAATCCAGCCTGCTACTGTTGGAATGGTAAAGTATCCCACAATTCCGATAATCATAAAGATGATATAAACCGTATTGGAACTATCAGGGATGAAATTCGGATCGGAAAGGGCTTCTATGTCCTGTTGAAGCATCAGCACCTGAATGCGGGCAAGAATAGAACTGAATAAATCCGATACGGGAAGCCATAGATAAACGCTGATGTAGCGTGTTATCCATTGTGTGAGGGTGGACTGGAATCCATCATAGACTGATATGGCAAAAGCTATTGGCCCAAGTATTGCCAATACGATCAGAAAGAAAGTTCGTATCGTGTCAATGACAAGTGCTGCGGCCTGAAAGAGGATTTCCAGCAATTCCCGGAACCAGTCCTTAACCATTTTCTTGACGTTGTATGCACTCCTGTCCATGTACATCCCCATCATTGTCGCCAAATCAGAAGGAGTCCATCCCAAGTCTTCCAATTGCTTGTCGAATACTTCATCAGAAACCAGGTAAGCGGTTTCGGGATTTCGCAACATGGCTTCATATTCCAGCTTATCTTTTTGTTGACGGTATTTATTCATATCAAAAGTCTGCCCTTCAAGTAGGGTGTGTGTGCCTTTCACTACCGGGGACATTACGCTGTTGATTGTCCCCAAGACAAACGAGGGAAAGAACATAATGCACAGCCCGATAGCAAAAGGACGTAGAAGCGGATATACGTCTATAGGTTCAGCTCTTGCTAAAGCTTGCCATACTTTCGCAGCCACATAGAACAATGCACCCAATCCCGCCATGCCTTTGGCTACTCCTGTCATGCTACTGCACAGAGGCATCATATCCTCATATAGATTTCTCAGAATCTCGTGCAGGTTCCCAAAATCAACGGCTAGCAAGTTCATGATTACCAGTATCTATCGTTAGCATTTCCATATAAAGCCATTATCCGGTCTGTATCGTTGATTTTCTTTGCCCGTAAGTAGGAAACAGATATGTTTTTGCGGGTGTAATAAGCAACCAAGTTCCGATAATTCAGCACAGAGCTATATGCTTTGTCTATCCTTTCCATGCGTTCGGCATCACTCATGGAAAGTCCGTTGATATTCACTACGTTTTTAAGTTCTGTAAGCACATCCGAACTTTCTTCCAATAGTTTCGCATAACCGAAAGCAATCGCATTCAGTTCTTCCGGACGGAAGTTTTTATCGGAAAGCATTAATTGAAAATTTGTAACGTATATATCCGTAATTTCACCGAGTAGAAGCACCGTTTTCTGTACTTTGCGGGCATCCTTTACTAAGTTTTTTACCGCTTTTAAGGCATCATAATACTCCTTTCCCTGTTCGTAAAGTTTGACGGTTTGCTTGAAATTATCCAGAGTATTGCTCACTGTTTTGGATGTCTGTGCAATTTGGTTAGTTGTATTCACAATACTTTGAGCCAGGTTTGTCGGGTCAATTACGGCCCATTGGGCGTTAGCCTTACCTGCGAAAAAGCACAGAACTGCTATTAACGCTATTATCTTTGTTTTCATTGCTTTATTATTTTTGATTGATATTAATTCTGATTGCGCTTACTTTCAGCAAGCTGTTTAATGGCAAGTTCGATATTGCCGTCTAATTTCTCGGTAAGTTGGAATAGCTCAAGCTTTTCACTCTCTTCCGTTGTGTAGGTATAATATTCTTCCAAACTTACTTCCGTAGCATATACAGCGGATTGCGTACCACCCAGCCCGATCCATACTTCTTTATATTTACGCCCCGGATGGTTTGCCATGTTAATGGAAAGCACCTGCGCCTTTTCTTTTTCCGTTAGCCCCAGGAGCGCTTGAATACTATCGAATTTATTCATATACTTCCGCTGGTCTAGCAGGATTTTACAATCGCTGTTATTGATGATGGATTCCTTTACAATCGGTGAAGAAATAATATCTTCGACCTCTTGAGTAACCACAATTGCTTCCCCGAAAAACTTGCGAACGGTCTTGAAGAGGTACTTAATGTACTCCGCCATTCCTTCCTTTGCAATGGCTTTCCATGCCTCTTCGATTAGTATTAATTTTCTGACACCCTTTAGCCTACGCATCTTATTGATAAAAACTTCCATGATAATGATGGTGACAATAGGAAACAGAATTTTATGGTCTTTAATATTGTCCAATTCAAAGACGATGAAACGTTTCGAAAGCAAGTCAAGCTGTTTATCCGAGTTTAGCAGGTAATCATATTCTCCACCTTTGTAGTAAGGTTCAAGTACATTCAGAAAGTTCGCCACATCGAAATCTTTTTCACGGACTTGTTTCGATATCAATATTTCTTTGTACTCACCACTTACATATTCGTAGAATGTATTGAAGGATGGTTGGATGCCGCCTTTCAGCTTATCTATGTATAAGTTTACAGCATTGGAAAGGGCTACTTCTTCCGCTCGTGTAGGTGGTTCGTTGTCCCGCTTCCAAAGCGTCAGAATAAGTGTTTTGATGGATTCCCGCTTTTCAATATCGAAGATGTTATCATCGGTATAGAATGGATTGAAAGCTATGGGATTCTGTTCTGTATAGGTGAAATAAACTCCATCTGAACCCTGCGTTTTACGATTTATCATTTCGCACAACCCCAAGTAGCTGTTTCCGGTATCCACCAAAAGTACGTGGCTACCTTGTTCGTAGTATTGCCGTACCATGTGGTTGGTGAAAAAGGATTTTCCTGACCCCGAAGGTCCCAAGATAAATTTGTTACGGTTCGTGATAATCCCTTTTTTCATCGGCAGGTCGGAAATATCCACATGAAGCGGTTTACCCGTCAGCCTGTCCACCATCTTAATCCCGAACGGGGAAGGCGAAGACATGTAATTGGTCTCTTCTGTGAAGAAGCACAAAGCCTGTTCGATGAAGGTAAAAAAGGATTCTTCCGAAGGAAAATCGCCTTCGTTGCCAGGAATACCAGCCCAGTAAAGGGTCGGGGTGTCCACAGTATTGTGGCGAGGTTTGCATCCCATCAAGGCAAGTTGGCTTCCGACATCATTCTTGATATGCTTGAGTTCTTCCCGGTCGTCTGACCAGGCCATCACGTTGCAATGACAGCGGACGGAAATCAAACCCTGACTGTGTGCTTCGTTCAAGTATTCTTCAATCCATTCTTTGTTCACCTGATTGGCACGGCTATACCTAGACAACGAGTGCATATTGCGGGCTTGTTTCTCAAAGCGTTTCAGACTCTCCGCATGATCATCTATGAAAATGTATTGATTATACACATGGTTGCAGGAAAGCAACACTCCCACAGGCGCAGCGAACGACAAACAGCAGTCGCTTCGGTCGGTGGACAGCTTTTCATAACGGGAATCGGTTGCAATCTTACCGGGCAGGTCTTCTACGTCTGAAAGGGTATGCAAGCATAGAATATCGTCGCCTATACGTACATTTTCAGCATTAAGTTGAATATCTTTCAGAGTAGTGGTGTCGCTTTGCGACAAGGAAAAGTATTTCTCAATAATACCAGCTTTTTCCGGTGTTCCTGTAATTTCATCCGAGTTCAAGCGGGTAAGAATGATAAATCCCGAATCGTTCATAATCCGTTCAAACTGTCCGACCGATTCCATAAATTTCTGTATTGCTTCCTTATCCTGAATTTCTTTTGGAATGATAAATCCCCGGCAAAGCGTATTAAAATTGCTTTGGATACGGCTTCTTTCTTTCGTTGTTTTTGTCAAAAACAGGTAGCAAGTATGATTTAAGAACGGCCTTTCGTTGAAGTGTCGTTCAAAACTGCGAGATAGAAAACTTAAATCGTCCTTTTGAACCTCCGGCATATAAGTTTCCTTGATAAACCAGTCTTGCTTATGGATGATCGAATAATTAGGCAACACCTTGATTGCTTTATGCCAAGCTGAATGTATCGCATCGTATTCGATTCCGGTAACGGTGAAAAGTTCCGGAAGTTCCACATGAAAGGCTACTGTTATATCGGCATCCTTACTGATGATGCAATCTTGTTCGGCTGATAGCAAAGGAAACTTGCTTTCCAATGTGGCTGCTTTTAATATATTTCTCATGCGTTTCTCCTCCTATTATAAATGAATAATCGGGAAATAGCTTTGCGGTTGATGATATAACGGGGGTGATTTCTGCGTGCGAAAAGCTTCATCAGTCCGTAAGTCCCGTATTTGTCATTCAGGGTGAAAGTCAGATAGACAAGTACCAAAGCTGAGATACATCCAAAGCCGATACAAATCCATTGGTTGATACCAACCATGTACATCACCACAAAGGCCACAAAGACGGCAAGTAGTCCTCCGGCAAATATGAAAAGATACTGACTGCGAAGCCCCTTAAATTCTACGGGGCGACCTATTCCCCTGTTGATTGAATAACCTGCCATAATTTTTAAAGAAAGAATGAACGCAGGATGGTGGCAGCTACGATAAGAAAAATACAAGCGCCGAACCAACTTGCAGCAGTCTTACCCGTATCAGGGTCACCAGAACTGAACTTGTTATAAACTTTTACACCACCGACCAAGCCAACTACAGCCCCGATGGCGTAAATCAATTTTGTAGCCGGATCGAAATAACTGGTAACCATATTGGTTGCTTCGGTGATACCTGCTGTTCCGTTACCCTGTGCAAATGCGGAAGTTGCAGCCAAAACAATGGCTACTGAAAGAAATATCTTCTTTTTCATTTTGAACTTGATTTTTATTGCCGGAAGCAGGCGGATGATCCACTGTCCGACTGGATTAATAACTGAAAGTTTTTGTGGTTTGGGCCATAGACCTTTTTGTAATGTTTGTCAGAAGCTAACCATAGTCTTTTTCTTTCATACTGATTTGTTTTAGAGGTTCTACATATAGTCGTTCATGTTGAACGCCTGTAAATCTTCAGGGCTGGTTTCGTTTGGAGGGGCGATAAATACTGCATCGTATTTACCCAGCATTTCCGCCACCCGTACCATACCCCCGTTTATCTGTTCTATCACTGTGTCGTACAGACTGGTCTGTTGCATAACGGCGAGCGTTTGTAGTGCTTTACGTTCCTCTTCTTCCGGCGATTCATCTTGATGGATAACCCGGACAGCCTGTGCCATTTCTTCAAAGGAGATTCCCCGTGCCGATTGACCTTCTCCACTTATGGAAAGTGCTATGTCACTATCGTCAAATTCCAATTTTTCCCCTTCCAATTCTTCTTTTCGTGCGTGTTCCTCAAACACCATTTCAAACTCAACATCCATCGGCAATGGAGTATCTTCCGTGTCTTGCAAGGCAAATGTAGAAGTATTATTAACCCCTTTAGAAAATTGTCTTTCAGTGGCTTTATATGACGTTACTTGTCTTAAGCGAAAGGTAGATTCACCGATGATTGACCTTTTCTCATGATTGATCTCCTCCTTTTGCAAAGGCATCTTTCTCCGTTTTTTTATGAGCCACCAAAACAGAATGAGGTAATAAATAATTATTCCTGCAATTATTATTTTTAGTATCATATCGGTCTTTCCAGAGTTTTTCTATACAATTCGTTGATTTCATCCTGATATTGCTCGAAGTGATGTAGGATAATCGTTTCCACATAGCTGCTTACAGTCGCTTTGCGCTCACCGATAACCCTCACAATTTTCATTAGCTTCTCATGTGTGGAACGGCTCACATAGATAGGCTGGCGGTCGGGAAGTTCTATTCTCTGAAAGTAGATTTCCAGATAATCGGCAGGGGTACTTTTCTTCCGGCGGGTAGCTTCCCTGATGGGTTTTTCTTCCGGTTGCCGGACAGGTTCTTCCATAGTTTCCTGTATTACTTCCGGTGTATCCGGTTCTTTACTTACGATTTTAGGTGGAGTTTCCTGTTTCACGGGCAAGCCCTGTGAAATAATCTGTTTCATAAAATCTTCATCCACCTGTACTTTTTCCTGCTTTGCCATGTTAGTATAGTTTTATAATGTATCCAACTTCAGCCACCAGTTCTTCAAGGTTACTGCCTTTTATCATTCGCTTATCAGCAGGGAACAGCGTGGACCGGAAGACAGAAACCTTTTCGCCTGACATTTCCTTTTTGTATCGTTTTGTATCAGGGATAAAAGTCTTCATAAGGGGAAGTCCCAGTTCGCTAATGGTATTTTCATAAATACTGTACAAGTCTGTTTTCTCACGCCCATCAACTTGATTCCAAAACAGGTGTAAACCCTGTATTCGGTAAGCATCATTGTTTACCAGCAGATTGTTTACCGTCATGGCAAATGACAGACTGCTTTCCAATACTACCCGGTCGGCGGTAATCGGCGTAAAGATATAATCCATGGAGGCCAATGAATTGATAATCCCTTCACTGTTCACCGTTCCGGGAAGGTCGAAAAAGACTACATCTATTTCGAGCGGTTCGGTTTTCAGATATTCTTTGGCCGTGGTGATAGCATTTTCTGGTGTGCTGCACAAGACCGGATACGCTCTCTTTCCCAATACCTTGAATTGGTTAAAGGCTAGCAGCTTGTAATTCGTATCACTATTGACCTGTTCACCGTCCCGTTTACGCATGGCACTGATGCTGTGTTGTGGGTAATCGCAATCCACAACCGCTACATTGTAACTTTTCAGATAGTACAGGTAGCTTGCTACCAGCACAGTGAAAGTAGTCTTGCCGACACCACCTTTTTGGGTGGAGAAGGCAACGAATAATGTTTCTTTTTTCATTTCTTTCAGTCTTTATTGTTTTACTTCATTATTGATTTACTGCTTTATCGCAGTATCTATTCCTGTCATTCAACCAATGAATATGTATTTATCCCTGCATAGAAATAAGGAAGTATCCATTTCCTTACATATTGTCTTATTGATTGCTTGAAACATTGGTTTCACTATTTCTTGATTTCTTGATTTCTTGAAATCAATAGACCGGTGTTTATTCATATCGATGATTCTATCGGTATTTACCGCTTTACTTCTCTATTTCAACCCAGTTTTCGAGAACAAATAAATGAATAAAAACTACCCCTTTTTGAAAGTGCCTTACGATGGCTTTGAATGGCTTCGCTTGTCCTATAATGCACTATTTTACAACATAATTAATCCCTGTTACTTTGCAACGGAATCCTGTTTAAACGGACAAAAAACATCCGATTGAGCAGCTTTCCGGAGTTCATTTATCTTATGGCTAACCGCTAATCCGTCTACAGGCGGATTTTATTTGCGTCAGGCAAATAGCAAGGTGTGTTCTGCGCAGCTTGAAATTCTTTCAGCAGCTTAGAACCCCTTGCCCGGACAAGCCTCGATGGGTTGTACTCCGAAGTCGTAAACCTTTTAAAGAATAATGGTATGGGAAAAGAAAAAACGAATGTGCCACAATCCGGTGGCAAAGGACGAAAGCCAAAGGCAGACCCTGCAGTTTTCCGGTATTCAATCAGTTTCAATTCTGCCGATCACGCCCGTTTTTTGGCTCTCTTTGAACAGTCCGGTATGCGGATAAAAGCGCATTTTATCACAGAAAGAATCTTTGGCGGTTCATTCAAGGTGATAAAAATTGATAAGGCAGCAATCGATTACTACACACGTCTGACCAATTTTTATGCCCAATTTCGGGCAATCGGAGTGAATTATAATCAGGTCGTAAAGGCTCTGAACTCCAATTTTACTGAAAAGAAAGCCCTTTCTTTTCTCTATAAATTGGAAAAGGCAACCGAAGAACTGGTGGTATTAAGCCGGGAAATTATCGAACTCACACAGGAATTTGAACAGCGATGGTTGCAAAAATAAATGTGGGAAGTTCGCTTTTCGGTGCGCTGGCGTACAATCAGAATAAGGTTGATGAAGAACAAGGCAAGGTGCTTTTCAGCAACCGGATGTTTGAAAGTGAAGACGGAAATTTCAACATCCAGCGTTGCATGGAAAGTTTTGAAATGCAGCTACCTCAAGATATCAAGACTGAAAAACCAATTATCCATATATCCCTGAATCCGCATCCGGACGATAGACTTTCGGACGAACTGTTATCGAAAATAGCACAGGAGTACATGGAGAAGCTGGGCTATGGTAATCAACCTTACATGGTTTACAAGCATGAAGACATCGACCGTCATCACCTACATATCGTATCTCTGCGGGTGGACGAGAATGGCAAAAAACTGAATGATAAGTTTGAACACCGCCGGAGCAAAGACATTACAAGGGAACTGGAAGAAAAGTACGGTCTGCATCCTGCCGAAAAGAAGCAACAGCAGGAACACTACCAGTTCCAAAAGCTCGATTATGCTGCGGGTGATGTAAAGCACCAGCTTTCCAATACGGTTAAAGGCGTGCTAAATACTTACCAATTCCAAAGTATCGGAGAACTTAATACCCTGTTATCATTATATAATGTACGTGCGGAAGAAGTCAAAGGTGAAGTCCGGGGCAAGGCTTATAATGGTATTGTCTATTCCGCAACCGATGATAAAGGCGAAAAGCTGGGCAATCCCATCAAGTCTTCCCGGCTGGGTAAGTGGATCGGTTATGAAGCATTGGAACGCAGGATAGGACAAGCAGCAACCAAATGGAAAGACGGCAAGCTGAAAGCCAATATCAAAGGTCGGGTAAGCGAAGCGTTGAAAGCTTCCGGGTCAAAAGAACAATTTGAAAAGAACCTGAAAGATAAAGGAATAGAAGTCGTATTCCGGCAGAACCCAGAAGGGCGCATATATGGTGCAACCTTTATCGACCACGAAAACAAAGCTGTCCTGAACGGCTCTCGTTTAGGAAAGGAATTTTCAGCCAATGTATTTAATGACCTGTTTAGAGAATCCCATGCAAACGAGGGACACACAAAACAGGCTGTTCCAAAAGAACCGTTCATACCTTCGGCAGAACCATTCGTGCCGTCAGAACGGCAATCTGAAAACGGGGAATCTACAATCGGAAGCCTTTTCAGTATCCTGCCCGATGGCAGCGATTCATCGGCAGGGAATGATAAAACCCCGCCAACTCCTAAAAAAAAGAAAAAACGCCGTTACGGACGTCAGATGTAATAACAATCTAAAAAACAACCAATTATGCAGAATGAAGATGATTTAAGAGGGCTTGCCAAAGTCATGGACTTTATGCGGGCAATCAGTATTTTATTCGTAGTAATTCATATTTACTGGTACTGTTACCAGTCGTTTGTAAACTGGGGTATCAATATCGGCGTGGTCGATAAGATATTGTTAAACTTCCAGCGAACCGCAGAGCTGTTCAGCCACATACTTATTACGAAGGTATTTGCAGTGGTATTTATTGCCTTGAGTTGCTTAGGAACAAAAGGAGTAAAGGATGAAAAGATTACGTGGGGAAAGATTATCGCTTTCCTGATAGCCGGATTTATTCTGTTTTTCCTGAACTGGTGGATGCTGTATTTGCCATTACCACTTTCGGCAAACGCTACATTTTATATCCTGTCAATGACTGGCGGGTACTTATGTTTATTGGTCGCTGGGGTATGGATGTCCCGGCTACTCAAAAACAACATGATGGACGATGTTTTCAATTTGGAGAACGAAAGCTTCATGCAGGAAACCCGCTTGATGGAGAATGAATATTCAGTGAATCTTCCATCACGTTTTTGGTATAAGAAAAAGCAACATAAGGGATGGATAAACGTGGTAAACCCATTCCGGGCTACTATTGTGCTGGGAACTCCCGGTAGCGGTAAATCCTATGCTGTGGTTAATAATTACATTAAACAGCAGATAGAAAAGGGTTTTGCGCTCTATTGTTATGATTATAAGTTCCCGGACTTATCGGAAATCGCATACAACCACTTGATAACTCATTCGGATGCGTATAAGGTGATGCCTAAGTTCTATGTTATCAATTTTGACGACCCACGACGAAGCCACCGATGTAACCCTATCAATCCGGCTTTTATGACGGATATATCGGATGCTTACGAATCGGCATACACCATTATGCTGAACCTGAACCGAAGCTGGATTCAGAAGCAGGGCGACTTCTTTGTGGAATCCCCGATTATCTTACTGGCTGCGATTATTTGGTTTCTCAAGATATACAAAGGGGGACAATATTGCACTTTTCCTCATGCCATTGAATTCCTAAATAAAAAGTATGCAGATACATTTACCATTTTGACTTCTTACCCGGAATTGGAAAACTACCTAAGTCCATTTATGGATGCGTGGCAAGGTGGAGCCCAAGATCAGTTACAAGGGCAAATCGCATCGGCTAAGATACCACTATCGAGGATGATAAGCCCGGCATTATACTGGGTAATGACAGGTGATGATTTTACACTGGATATAAACAACCCGGACGAACCGAAGATCCTTTGTGTTGGTAACAATCCCGATAGGCAGAATATTTATTCCGCCGCTTTGGGACTGTACAATAGTCGTATCGTGAAGTTAATTAACAAGAAGGGACAGCTTAAAAGTTCGGTTATTATTGATGAGCTGCCGACTATTTATTTTCGTGGATTGGATAATCTGATAGCGACTGCCCGTTCCAATAAGGTAGCAATCTGTTTGGGCTTTCAGGATTACAGCCAGCTAACAAGGGACTACGGTGATAAGGAAAGTAAGGTAATCCAAAATACGGTCGGAAACATCTTTTCCGGGCAGGTAGTGGGAGAAACAGCAAAAACATTGTCAGACCGTTTCGGGAAAGTATTGCAGAAACGCCAGTCCATGACAATCAACCGTCAGGATAAATCAACTTCAATCAGTACGCAGATGGATAGCCTGATACCAGCCAGCAAAATATCCAATCTCACGCAGGGCATGTTCGTGGGTGCAGTCAGTGATAATTTCGACGAACGGATAGACCAAAAGATTTTCCATGCTGAAATCGTAGTGGATAACGAAAAGGTAAAACAAGAAACTGCCCGCTATGAAAAGATACCGGAGATTATCGACTTCCGGGATGCGGATGGCAACGACCTAATGAAAGAGCAAATTCTGCTTAATTACGATAAGGTAAAACAAGATGTGAAGCAGATTGTGATTGATGAAATAGGCCGAATTCGTAATGATGAGAACTTGCGGCATTTGTTGCCGAATGAGGAGTAGAAATAGTTCGAGCCACAAAATATTTGTGGTTCGAATGTTATACTTTTAACTAGTCATATTTTGCCCCGACTTGGTAAGTTCGGCCTTTTTAATCTACTTGTTGTAATTTATCTATGAATTCTATTCTTGCTTTATTATTTATTTGTAAGTAAGGATTACCGAAAAGATGTAGGCAAGCCCATGCTGATGGTGCGATAAATTCACCCTTAATCTGCATATTTGCATTAAAGACTGCATCCACTACATAATCTCCTGCCTCCATGCACTCAAGGAAGGTAGATAACCATGTAGGTATAATTTCGGTAGAGAGGCTCCACATTGGAGCAACGACAGAACTATAGCCCATTTGGATATAACGTTTGACGATGGTGTGCATAGCATTGTCGTATTTGGTCTGTATAATAGCCCCAGAATGGCATACTAATAAAATGAGTAGTTTCCCCTGACCTACTATGCTGCTGGTTCCTATGAGAGGTTGGTCATTGGCATAGAACCATTCCGTTTCACTAATATTGCTACCACCATGCGCACAAACAATGTTGAGGTCTGCATGTAGAGGAACTACAGGGGTAGTTTCACAGTGAACCTCAAACTTATACTTCTGGAGAAAAATATCTAATTGTCCTAAAATTACTTGGAACGTAAACTCGCCACTATCTACAGGAGTCCAAAAGGCTTTGGAATAATCTCCTCGTAATGGCTCATCAAAGTTCGTTTTGATAAAAAGTTCCGTAGAAATCACATTAGCAGTTGGCATACTCTCTCCAATAAATCGATCGGAACGGTTATCAACGAAGAGCTGATGAGGGAAGGTTGCCATTTCCAAGTCTTTGACAAAAAACATACGTGTTGCCACTAGCGGTATTGACAAAATGCATTTTTCCAAAGAGTGATATAAGGATTCTCCCTCTTGTTTCAGTTCGTAATTGGACTTATAATAAATAGGTTCCCCTTCTTTCTTTATTCCTTTGACATATCGTAGCTGATTTATTACTTCTTGCTGTATCCGTGTAACATCCATTTCATGCCAACCTTCAAGAGTCCCGAAATTGTACATGTCTCGAAGTAATATCATGTTGTAAAAGTAGGTGCTTCCTTTGCCAATCCACATCACTGCATCGGACTCATCTGCCTGCAAAAGTATCTTCAAAATTTTTATCTCCTGATAATATAAGTTGTAGTCCTTACCCTCAATATCTTCAATCTTTACTCGTTGGTACATCTGTGTTTGTATGTTTGTTGGAAGTACAAAGGTAAAATCAGCTTTTGGTTGCATTGCAAGAATGTAGTTGCCAGGATTCCCTTCTTCTACTGCTTGAGATAGTAACCTCTTGGCAAGGACGAGTGCTGTTCGGTTATCCTTGGAATAATCATCACGTTCTCTAGTTGACTTGAGTTTAACAAGCAGTTCCTTTAGGTGGGAAGCGAGATTTTTATTCGCGTAGAGGTCAAGAAACAATTCATTACCTTCTTTTTCCACTACCATATTCAGTGCATTCTCATATAGTTGTAAGCCTGAGTAATCAGCTTCGGGGAATATTGAGCGCATTCCATTAATCAGAGTAAACCAAGGCATAGCGCTATGCTCAATATTCTTAAAGAATATTTCTCTATTTTCGTTCAAAAAATCTGTCATATCGCTTGGCAGTGTTTTGTCTTTAGAAAAAATTCTGATTGAAAAAGTTGTGTGATAAAAGGATAATTTGTCGTAGTCAGTGCAACCGAGTTTATCAAATTCTTTAGTCATGAACACAATATCTTTTTCTGATGATCTACCTAGTTCACGCATTATTTTTAGCATCTGCCAAAGGATTTCAAAGGCGAAATGCTGAAGAATGGACTTCCCTAACTGCACTAGATTCGTCAATGCGATGTTTATGTAAAGCAGTCCTGCTATAGGGTTGTTCGCTAATGTATAGGTTCTACAAGCTCCATAGTAACTTTCAGCCAATAGATTCTCGTTATACCCAATTATCAGCAGCCCTTCCGCAAAATCCCTAGCTAACTGATGTTCACCCGAAAGATTCATGCGGTCAAGCACATTATAGTAGAAATAAAAAAACAAGTCCATCACATCATCCTTCTTGCATATAGAGTAAAGGACACTACAAAAGAAGATGTGATTTTCTATCGTATCTTTATCCCATGTCGTCTTCAATCCATATCGCTGCACCGAGTCAATAATATAGCTAACCATTTTACGACGTTCATCTAGTATAAGTACATCTGCTATTTGCGGGTAAAGTGTGCTAGCATTATGTTCTCCCGATAGTAGTGGAGCAACTTTTTCAAGAAGTGTTCTTACATCTGCTTCGCTCCATTTTATGTTAGAATAATTAAGCGAAGGCGAAGGTTGATTAAGAAACAATGGAGCAATGGTACGTAAATAATTCATTGCCAACGCCATCTGTATTACACCTGATTTTGAACTGATTCGTTGAAATTGATCTATACAGAACTGTACTGTATCACGGCTATTATTATAGCTATCTCGTATGTGTGGTAACAGCAAATTGTAGCACTGTTGTATGTGAGGAATAGCATCATTTATTTCTGATTCCACACAAGCATCTATCTCCTGTTTTATCTGTTCTTTAATCATCAATTATCTTATTTTCAGCAAAGATACTCTATTTTACTCGTACTCACGGACAACAGTATTAAAACTTAAATCGTATTGACTCTTTCTGATAAATTACGGTATACTATGTTGAGCAGGAGCCTTCCATTTATAGCCAAAGGAGGAGCAGGTTAAATGAGCAAGAGCGTAGTTAAATCCCTACGCCCTTTACTTTTACTACTTATTTTTTCTTTCCCCTTTTCTCTCTTTGAGAAAGTGCGCTTCCGGCAGCGGTTTTGCTTGTAGCACTTGTTCTTCCATCTCTCAAAACTTTCGAAGCGGCAGAAGCAGCGGCTTTACCTGTAACTTTTTTAGCCATAACTTTCAAAATTTGCTTTTCAATCCGAACAATGCAAGTGGATTGATTCTTGCTTAATGTCATTTTATCGGTTTATGGTCGATTTATAAACCATACTTAATGTATTCCACCACCATGCCAAGTACCGGTGGTTACCCAAATTTCATAATGAAGCAGCCATTCGCTCGTCCACGGAATTATTGTTTTTGCAATCATTTTACGTTCATTCCATTCATTCATAAGCCTATGATACAAGCATAAGTGTTGTTTTTCATGATTATAGGTATGAGGAAGTTTAGTCGCATCCTTAGCCAAAGGCAATGGCTTTGGGCTAAGTACATATATATTAGGGTTGCATCCTATATTATACTCTACCCTAATATCGTAAGTTATGCTCAAATTAGTTGGTTGAAGTTTTCCTTCCCAAATTAACCCTTTATCATATCCAACGATTTTCAAGGTAGAGTCAGGGAAGAAATGCCGAAGCATTCCCCCCTGAGCATGTACCGAAATTCGTTTCTTTTTAGTCATTGCCATGAAAATTGTGTGCAGCTGCGGCTACATTACCTGCCGTGCTAAGAATACCTGTACCTGCTGCCATTTTTAATATCCCACTTTCCCGAAGATTACGATTCCTTTCGCCTAAAGTAGAGAACGTTTTTGTAACAGCCTGCTCACCAAAAGGCTTTTTCATCGCTTCGGCTATATATTGTAATCCACGTTTTTGCACGATAGCTTGTATATCTGATTCAACTTGGTCAAGCCATTTGTAGAAATTCTTTTCCCTTTGAGGATGCTCTACCCATTTGTCAGCAAAGTTTTCATCTGAATTTACCGGATTCGGAATCCATTTGACAATTTTACCTGTATTTGGGTCATAACGGCTTTCAATATAGTTACTCATATTGGCGACCACATTCGTCAATGCGTCTATAATGGACGTTTCTTTATTATATGCCCTTGAAGCTAAAGTTGTAATAATTATGGAAATAGGTTTGTCTTCATTTCCGTTAAATATCATATCACGATGTCGTTTCAGAATTTGAACCACCCGTTGAAGTGGTAGTTTTTCTACACTGTACTTAGGAACTGGACTTATAGCCTCTGAGAGCAACATAGATTTACGTAATGTGCTAACATCGGCTGCAGCGAAAAACCATCTACCATAGCCAAATGGGTTGCTTTTCATCCAATTTTCGGCAATTGTATCCGTATAATAGTTGTTTTGTTTATTATCTGTTATGCGTATTGCTAATGGTTCATAATCTTTACCCAATGCGGTAGCTGAAAAGGCTTTTTCAAGTACAGTGTTATATCCGTTACAAACAAGGCTTGGAAGTATATCCATGTGGTAGTTTGCACTGTTGGAATACATCAATGTCCAACACCTTCTTCCCTCCTCGTCAAGCATATTTTTGTAAATATCGTTAGCTTTGAGCCTATTTCCTACCGCTTCTTTAAGATGATATTGTGCCCATTGCGGATTTTTACCAGTCAGTTCACACACTAAGTCAATATCCAAATCGTCATCTTCACAAACAGGTTTAATCATTGTTCCAAGCATAAATGAGCCTTGTGGACGAATGACAGGTTTATATGGTGCAAGTGATGATTCTGGTTTTGCTAACCATTCACCAACTGTACCATAACTACTAACTGCGGCATTATACTGGGTTTCTGTGATGTCCAATGTTTCGCTGAGCGTTTCTAAAATCTCGCTAAATTGTTTTTTTTCTTCTTGTGTAAGCATATTTATTTATTTTATTGTTATTGTCTTATAAAAATCGTTCTTTTCCTTGTTCGCATCGTATAATGTCATTGGCATATCGACTTTTGGCATCCATACTCGCCCCAATTCAACTGATGCAGAAACGGGCATAGCTGGAAAAATGTGTAGTTTTGTATAACCGTGATATGATTTGATCTTATCGAAAGTATGTCGGACAGTTCGACGAAAATCAGATAATAATGTTTCTGTTTTCAAGAAATCATTGTTGGGTGTACCACTTATTGTGATTTCCCATATACTTGTATTATCCCCTAATGTCTTTTGTACTCTATCATATGTGACTGTCGCACTCAAACTAAATATAAGAACCGGTAGCATTGTTTTGTCGTCTGGTTCACGAAGGATATATTCAATATCGGAAGAAACGGTTTGCCATCTCCATGTAGAAGGCTCTCTATGCTTCTGATACACTTTCACATTATTCAGATCGTTTAGTAGAACGCCGAACTTTATAAGCAAAGGTTGCGGAGCAATTGCAAACACCGAATAGTGATCTGCATTGCCTTGCATCAATCTCGGCTTTATTTTCAGATTAAACTGTGTGGAAAGATTTGTTTCTTCCGTTACCCAATAAGCGTCTGTTCCATCTACAAAAGGAGCATTTTTTAATCCTAATTCAATTGGATAATCACTTGCTGGATAGTAATCGTATAACAACGCTTCATTTGCCGATTGATAGGATAAAGGAGAATTATTAACCCCAATATTCGCTCCGTATAAAATTATTTCACTGGACATACTTGGAGCGATGGCCGTAACTCGCCTAATACGTTCTTCATGTCTCTGCTTCATTAACAACAAGCGCGATTCAGTATGTCTCGCAATATCATACTTATCAATTAAATTGTGGTGTTCGTTGCACAGTAGCATCAGGTTGCTTATATCATTGCAAAGTAATTTAGAGCGTTTAACATCGCCTCTTGGTCCATTAGGCTCATCGGCGACTATATGAGCAATATAGGCACTATTGTACCTTTTCTTAGTCAATATATCCGTGTGTAAAATTTTGTTGCACCCTTCATATTCACATCTTCCGCCGGAAATTGCCCATAGGAGATTCTGATTTTTAGTAGTAATACTCGTTGCGCTCATTTTGAATCTATTATATTCGTCATCATTTTTATTATATACTAATTCCGTTAGGGTAAACTTCTGTCATTCGCTACATTATGTTTATATTTGCAGCGAAATTGGTATCCCTTTAACTATATACCAATTCCGTTAGTAACGCTTTTAGTATATATATGAAAAGTGATTTAATGACAGAAAAAATAGATTTTGAAAAGATGGTTGGATCTGATTTATTGGAGTATATCTCATTCAAAGATGAGTTCCCCAATGAAGCAGAGTTGGCTTTTTGTGTATTCTGCGACAGATATCAACGAGACATATTGCAAAAATCCGAAATTCAATGTTCTAAATTTGAATATAATGAGGTAATTGCTTTTTTAGCTGCAAAATGCACCTTTGATAAAGTATGGAATAAAGCTCATACTTTTAGTATGGGAAAAGCAAATACAAAGAATATTGATAAGGCTATTCTTTTGTGGATGTACAAGATATTATATACTCAAATACTACTTTTTAAAGATAGAGATACTTGCGCTCAGCCAACAGAAGAGGAAGATTTATCTTTAATTGAAAATTTGGATGCCCTCGTTAATGTTTATGCGCCTGAGAATATTGAAAAGCAAAAAGAATTAAAAGAAAATTATAGCTTTTTGGAGAAGGTACTACAAGGACTTTCGATAAAACATAGGATAATTTATTTTACCTATTTAGCGTATAAACCTGAAAAAGGAAAAAACATACCTCGTTCTATAAGTAATAAGTTGAAGGAACAGTTGAATTTGACACATGCTTCCATTAGAGTATATAGAAAAGATGCAGCCGACCTTGTAAACAATTATATAAACAAAGTCAATGGGGACAAATAATAAAAATAAAATCAATAATAATAATTTGGAAGAGTGGTTTCGCTCTACTGGATTCTTATTTCCGACAAATGAATTGGAACTTGCAAGATTCAATAAATTGTACGCAGATTATGACTTCAAATTAAAAGATGTTTTAATTGATGCAAAGTCTATTGTTGAAGGGAATATTTGTTCGTGCAGTACAAAAGTGTTTCGAATTGAAAAAACCGAGGAACTGAAAAATGAAATTGAGGAATTGAGAATGGTTGCGAGAAAAGGTCACGATGTTCCTAAACATATCCTTGATAAAATGGTTAAAAAGCATCGCAAGAACAACGATGGTGAAGAAGAATAGTCCAAAAATTAAGAGACTGGCGGAATATATAGCTTTACAATTTGAAGAAAAAATAACACCGCTTGAAAGAATCGTTGAAGATGAGAACTTAGATGTGTTCTATGATAATTACGAGAGTAACACTTTTGATGGAATGACTATTTTTGATAAAGGTGATTTTTATATACACATTAATCTGGACAATGGCAATAGAGCTGATAAAGAAAGAGGTAGATTTACTTTAGCGCACGAACTTGGTCACTATTTCATTGATGCACATAGAATAGGTCTTAAAAATGGATTATTAGAGCCACACCCTTCTCATACTAACAAAGCTCAATTTTATACCATTGAACGAGAAGCTGATTATTTTGCATCTTGTCTATTAATGCCCGAAGACCGTTTTCGAAAAGATATCGGAAATAGAAAGTTCGGCATTGATGTTATTGATTTCTTAAGAACAGAATATAAAGTAAGTAGAACGGCATGTGCTTTACGGTTTGCTGATATTGGGAACTATCCTCTTTTAGTAGTATATGCAGAAAACAACATTATAAAATGGTCTTATTCAAGTGAAGATTTCCCTTACAAATGGTTACTTTATAATAAATTCGTACCACCAAACACTGTAATGGGGGACTATTTTAATAATAATCATGTTGCAGAGGTCTTTAAAACCGAGCGAGTATGGGCAATTGATTGTTTTAATTATGTTAGAGATGAAGATTTACAAAGACAATTCTATGAGCATTGCATTACCCATAAAGATTCTGCATTGAGCCTTTTCTGGGAAGACTAATTATATGGCGTCATTTAATGCCATCCAAAGACAACTACTGCCACATTCCTGAAAACAGGGTGGCAGCTTTTTTATATCCCATACCTTTGATTTGATAATCAAATATTTACTCATTTAAAAATCAAACGTTATGGATGTAAATTCAAACAACCAGTTCGGTCCAGATGAACAGATGATGGACATTCTTCTTGTCTTTGACAAGGAAAAGAAAACGATTAATGCTGTAAAGGGTATTGATGAAAATGGGGAACTGCAAACCGTTCCGCCAAAGCAGGAACACAACAACGATTTTCTGAAAGTGGATAAGCAGGGTAATGCTCTTGAAAACTTCCTAAAGAACTTTTTTAATCAGTTAAAAGATCCGACCCGGTTTAGTTTCTTCAAAGTAACAGCAGAACAAGCAGAACAGAAGGCCAAAATCATTCAAGAGAATATCAAGAATCCAACACCTGCTGCGGATGAAATGCTTGATAAAATCCGTATCGAGCCTAAAGACCTGAAAGCAGAAAGTCCGAAAAAATCCACAGCACAGGAACAGAAACCCGATACGAATAAGTATTTCATCGACCTTAATAAAATAGACTGGGATTCCCTGAAAAATTTGGGTATCACCAAAGAACAGCTTGAGAAGTCAAAAGCTTTAGAGCCTATGTTGAGGGGATACAAGTCTCCATCTACCTTTCCTATTGAAGCCAACTTGGGGACAATGGTAATGAAAACGGATGCCCGCCTTTCGTTCCGTCCGGACAGTGAAGGAAATGTAGTGCTGGCAATTCATGGTATCCGCAAGCAACCGAAACTTGATCGCCCTTTCTTCGGACACCAGTTCACTGATGAAGACAAAAAGAATCTCCAGGGAACCGGTAATATGGGGAGGGTTGTCGATATAAAGAATTATCGTACAGGCGAACTTATACCTTCTTTTATCAGCATTGACAAACAGACCAATGAACTGGTATCTATGAAAGTCTCGTCCCTGAAACTTCCTGATGAAGTAAAAGGCGTAAAGCTGGATGAAAAACAGAAAGTTGTCCTGATGGAAGGCAAAGCCGTATGGTTGGAAAATATGGTTTCTGCGAAGAATAAGCCTTTCTCTGCTTCCGTTCAAGTCAATGCCGAGAAATGCAGCCTTGAGTTTATCTTTCCCAAAGAAGCCCAAAAACAGGTACAGCAGCGAGAAGAACAGCAAAAGAACGAACAAGAGATACGCATTCCCAAGGCCCTTGCAGGAGTGGATTTGTCCGAAAAACAGCAGACTGATTTGCGAGATGATAAAACCATTTATGTAAAAGGCCTAAAAGACAAAAAAGGTCAGGAATATAGTGCCTATGTTAAGGTGAACCATGAAAAAGGGAAGCTGGATTTCTACAAATTTAATCCTGATAAAGCAAAGGAGATAACCAAAGAAATAGCCCCAACCAATGAATACAAAACGCAGGTAGCAGTCAATTCCGAAGGCAAACCAAATGAAGCAACAAAGAACCTGGGTGAACCTTTGAAAATAGCTCAGAACCAACCAACCGAGAACCAACTTGAAAAGCAGGAGAAAGTCAAAGAGAAAAAGCAGGCCGAAGCTCCAAAGAAATCAAAGAGCCGTAGGATATAATAATCTGAATTTTCGTATCTTTACCATGGAAAATTTCATTCTGAATAGATTTTCTGCTATCTGTAATTGAGATTTTTTTTTGTGGTTAGCACCCAGTGAACATTGGGTGGTTTTCGATTGTATTCATAAAAATACTTATAAAATAACAAATGGATATAGCTGTAAATAAGATTGAAATTCCAAATGATTTACATGATTCAGAGTTGCTATGCTTTCTTCATCCTAATAGATTCCAAACAGAAGATGAAAAATTGGCTATTGGATTATTACATAAAATATGTATGGCAAATTTGACTGATTTCCGTGATTCAAATCAAATCAAAGATTTAATTTTGACAGCAGAAGAACGAGAGATTGTTTTACTACATGATTGGAATATTTCAGAGAATATAGAGGTTAGATCGCGCTGCAATGATGTTCTTTGTAGATTTGAAAAAGACAAACGTTCAATAAAAGAAATAGCATCAAATAATTATCTAACAGCATATAAGACATTTGGTGAGATTGAATTTCTAATCCGCTCAATTACAGTTCGGAATATCAAGATTATTAACACAGAAGACTTTCTGATCGAAGTTGTATCCGTAATTAATGAAAAATTTGATTCTCCTTTTTGGATTCAGAAAGTTGTCGATTCACTTAAAAAATCATATTCAAAGGAAGATTTAAAAAAATTATGTGATTATGTTAAATCTGAACAGAAAAAATCAAGAGATAGAGGGCATTATAATGAAGAACGGGAATATATAAAGGCACAATATTCCCTCAACGTAGTCAGTAAACAAGAATTCCATAAATATATGGCTTTGAGTTTTGAGGACGAAGCTGATATTACGTCGAATAATAAACAACCACATACTTTTTATCCCAATTTAGTGGACGTTTATCAAAATGCTTATAATGAGATTTATCAAATAAAAACACAAGAACCTAAAATCTTTGAAAGATTAAAAGAAAAATTACTTCAAGAGAAGAGAATCTTTATGGAAATGCTTTCTTTCTGTGGTATTAAGTATAAGATTGAAATTCCTGAAGATTTTGTAAATAGCGTAGAAGAAAGTCTTTCAACAATTATTATTCATAGTTTTTTTGATACAATCAAATTGATGCTTTCAGTCCCTTTTATAAGTACAAATGAAATTAATGCTTATGAATCTGCAGTGAGGAAAGCAAGTTATGTATCTTCAATGTTAGGACGTAATCAGTTAGATACAAATGGTAATATTGTTGGTATAGCTGACCCTCAGAAATCATTACGAACTGAAGCCCATATTTATTTCCGCCAAAAAAGACTGTATGCAATTCAAACATATCTGAATCTTCACCAATGGTCAAATATAAAGTCGGAAGAGGAGTTAATTTATTATTTCCTGAATGATAAGAAGCCTATATATATTGAAGATGAAAATTTGATATTTTGGGCTAAAGGAATTACAATGGGTTTAAATAAAGATTTTATAAGCGCATCCCATATTTTAAGAGACTGTAAAGTAAACTGTGTCAAAGAATAAAATCATTTTTTATTACTTTTACACAACAGTTTACATTATGGAAGATTTTGATTACAAGTCGTTTCAAGCCAAGGCGCTGGAGCAGTTAAAAGCCGGCAAACCTCTTTTAGGAAAAGATGGCGCATTTGCCCCGTTACTGGAGAACCTTCTGAATGCTGCATTGGAGGGTGAGATGGATGTCCACATGGATGAAGAGGAGCGTTTATCGGGTAATCGGCGTAATGGCTATAACCGCAAGCAGGTTCAGACTTCTCTGGGTGAGGTTACAGTTCACACGCCACGAGACAGGGATTCCCGGTTTGAACCGGAGTTTATCAAAAAGCGGGAGCGTATATTGGCCGAAGGTGTAGCTGACCGTATCATTGGCTTATACGCGTTAGGAAACAGTACGCGGGAGATCAGCGACTGGATGGAGGAGAACCTGGGTAATCGGGTTTCGGCCGATACCATCAGCGCCATTACCGACAGGGTACTGCCTGAACTTCAATCCTGGCGTACCCGTCCCCTTGATTCAGTCTATCCCATAGTATGGATGGATGCCATCCACTACAAGGTCATGGATGATAAAAACAGACCGGTTACCCGTGCCATTTACAATGTGCTCGGAGTCGACCGCAACGGGCATAAGGATCTGCTGGGAATGTATATCTCCAGGAGTGAAGGTGCCAATTTCTGGCTCTCGGTACTGACAGATTTACAAACCCGGGGGGTACGGGATATCTTAATAGCCAGTGTCGATAATTTAACAGGTTTCTCCGATGCGATCAACAGTGTGTTTCCGGAAACAATCGTTCAGAGTTGCATCGTTCATCAGATCCGTAATTCCCTCAAATATGTTGCCAGCAAGTACCAAAAAGCCTTCATGAAGGAACTCAAGCCCGTTTACCAGGCTGTAAGCAAGGAACAGGCGGAAGTGGAGCTGGATAATCTGGAGTCGAACTGGGGCGAACAATATCCACTGGTGATAAAATCCTGGCGGGACAACTGGCATAAACTATCGGCCTATTTCCAGTATACTGACGCCATCCGGCGACTGATCTATACCACCAACACGGTGGAGGGATACCATCGTCAGATTCGCAAAGTGACAAAAAACAAAGGGGTTTTCACAAACGACACGGCGTTGGAAAAACTGGTTTACCTGGCCTACCGCAATATTCGCAAGAAGTGGACCATGCCCTTGAAAGACTGGGGACAGACGGCCCAGCAACTGGCTATCCTTTTTCCGGATAGATTTAAACTTTTCGATTAAATTTTTGATAATAATGGTGATCCAATAATTTTCATTAGTTTTGTGGTGACCAACAAAACGATGGCGATGCTTTGCACCATTGGAACATAAAAACGATTAGGGGGTCGACCCCTAACCGTTTTTGACCAACTAAAACTCAGGTCTTAGCATTACCCATTAGAAAATGACGTTGAATTAACAATAAAATTAAAACCTGACACAGTTTAATTTACACAACCTATTTTAATGCCACAATTGGAGCATACCTTGCATAATATAGCTGAAATTAAAAATGGAAACATTACTACATTAGAAAGGAAGCGCCAAGAATCTCCCTCTTTGGGTGCAATTTTTCCTATGCTTCAAAATATAATAAAAGAGGAAGCTCTATTTGAAATAGAATCTTTTTTGCAAAGCGGTATAGATGTAAATTTTAGGAATAATTTATTGCATGGACTTCTAACTCCATTTGAAATTGAAAAATATGGAGTTTATCTATGGTGGATATGCCTGAGAATTTATTTTGACGGAAATTCCTTATTAGAATAATTAAAACCTATCCCTTATCAATTTATGAACATCTGTGGCTTTGTAATAGCACCTGCCATCGTCCAATTTAATAAAAGGTATTATTCCTTTAGTCCGATAACGCTGCAAAGTACGTAGACTGACTTTCAATAGAAACATTAAATCCTGATTATCCAAAAGCTGTTCTCCATCCAAGCAATTCCGCTGAGTAGTGAGTCGCTCAATCTTTTTGTCCAGCATATCGAATCTGTCTAGCATGCGTTCCATCCATGCTTCAAAATTTTCTCTATCTATATTCATGGTTACTGATTATATATGACCTTTGATAAAATAACTCTGGTTTGAAGGGTCTTTGATGATTATTTCCTTCTCCCGCATAAAACGTATATAGCTTTTTGCCGTGCGTTCCTTTACATCCATAATCTGTTGTATCTGTTCGCACAGGTCTATATAGGTTATATAAGTTTGCTGATCGAAAACCTCACGGGCTACGCTTACCAGTTCCTTTTCTTTCCGCTTCTCTTTTTCTTCGCGGGGCTTTTCCCCACGATATAGGTGCATCCCGGCTTCCTTGTCCCAAGAAAAGAGCATCAACGGAACATCTAACGGACTGCCTTCCCTTACTTTCAGGGCTTTGACTACTGAGATAGTGGCATCGCCATCCAGTTCGATGGAAAGGATAGCAGCTGCTTTGCGTTGGAGTTCAGACCCCAGGTGTCCACGAAGCTTTAATCCGTTCGGAACATAGTGAAGAACGCATATAATACAGGTTTGATAAATTCCGGCTAACCGATAAAGCTCATCCACTATGCGAAGGCTTTCCACTTCGTCATTGGCGGAATGCACCAAATCTGCAATACCGTCAATAACTACCAGCCGGATACCGCCATATTGATAATGAAATTTATCCATGCTTTGAACGATAGCCTGTAGACGTTCTTTGCGGGACATTCCTGTTAAGCAGAAGGCTTTGAACTCATCCGGCTTTTCAGATCGCTTTGCTCGTTTTAGAAGATTAGAAACATTCTTGAATAGCTGTACTTCCGATTGTTCTGTGTCATATAGCAAAACGGCCTTGTTTTGGGTGTTTGGATACACATTGATTCCTAATGTATCAACCTGACTATTTTCAGGTCGGATTGATCCCGCCACTAATGCTGCAACATAGTTGCTTTTCCCAGTTCCCTCACCACCTGTGATGCAAAGAATATTTCCTTGTGTTCCCAGTGGTACATCCCCAGCAGAAATAATTTCCTGAGCCTTTTCCGGAGGATTATTAAAATCTATCTCGCACGATTTCAACATGGTCATAGTATCGCTATATAGAGTATCTAATAAATCAAGAAATAGTTTTAGGAATGACTCTCTGATGTTTCCCAGCCTGAAATAATCGGATATATCTTTCTCTTCTTTCGTTCCTGGAAGTGGAAGTAAAAGTCGTTTTATTCCATGTTCCGATAATTGCTTTTCATGCTTTGCAGAACTTTCCAAACCTGTTTTATCCATATCATAAAGCAAGACGATGTGCTTGAAACGAAACGTTAGCTTGTGTATAATTTCAGTAGGAACACTTACAGTTTCGCTATTGAAGCATATCGCATGGAAACCATGTGATGCAAGAGAAAGCACATCTTTTTCACCGCCTGTGATAAAGACCGTATCTCCTTTGGCGGGTAATTGTTCCAATCCAAAACAATATTTTTCACCAATATCACCGCCATATAGGAAGCGCATTTTTGAGAATGGCCGATATAATTTGATATAACGTTTGCTTTTGTATCCGAAGGTGGGTTCTAAAGCTGATGAAACGATTGAGTAAGATTTTCCTTCGTTGTTTTCACTTTTAAACTCCTTGATGGAACAAACTTTATATGCTTTCAGCATTTCAGTAGTTATACCGTATTGTTGCCAGTACTCCAATTCATTTCGGGTAAATTTCTGTTCCAGAAAACTGTATGGCTTGGATTTATTTTCAGGTATAGCTGAAATGGGTGGCTCTGGAATGAACGGTACAGGTGTTTCTACATTTTCCAATAATCCTAACGACAAGTCTTGGTTTATGATTTTTAATATTTCCACAAAATCGCTGGCATTATTACAGTTCAATCCCTTCAGTTTACTTACAAAGAAGAAACAATCCCCACTATATTCGTCATTGCCGAAATCTTTCAGTTTGTAAGTGCTTGCTTTTCTGTCAAAATAGATATTACAAGAAGCCTTCTTGTCTTCGTATAATGGATTGAAGAAATTCCGACCTACACGCCATTGGCAAGGGATGTAATGTCTAAATACATTCAGTCCATTACTTGTCTTTTCTAAGATTTCTTCTTTCCTTAACATATAATTTATGGTTCGTTACTAAGTCGTTTAGACATTCGGTATTACTCCTAATCAGTCGCTCTTCCAACATTCGTTTTATTTCTCCGATTTTGTAGAAATATCTCCCCCGGATATTGGAATAGGCAATTATTCCAGCTACCCGAAGTCTTTGCAATGTCTTGTCACTGATTTTTAAGAATGTGCAGACTTCGTAACTATCTACCCAAATTTCATCTTCATTGATACTTTCCGCTTCCTGTTTATTGAGGATGTAATCCGCAATAGTATTTATCTTTGCTTCAAGTTCCTTAAATGCTTTTGATTCTATCATTATCACATCCATAATGTATAGTTTATTGATTCTCTGCAAAGATCGGAAGGATTGTATTTGCGATTTCACAAGTTTACATAACTTGGGTGAAAATTTTTCATTAAAAACACATTAACCCACTCAATAATAGCCAAATAAAGAATGAAAAAACAATTATAGCAACTATTATTAATACTATGTCTTATGGGTAAATGACTGGAATCCTTTATAAAAAGCAAAAGTCCCAAGTTGGGTAAACTAGGGACTTTTTGGCATTTAATAAGTTTTGAAATGATTATCTTTTTATTTTGTAGTGGCTTTGTGTTACTCCATTCTTATATTTATGATAAATGGATATTTCCCATTGAGATTCCTTAGTGATCTTTGAAAATAATGGTATACCATTACCTAAGATAATCGGAACAGTTGTGATTATCATTTCGTCAATCAACTCATGATTTAATAGCATAGAGGCGATTTCACCACCACCGACCAACCAAATATCTTGTCCGTTTTCATTACGTATTTGGGTAATTGTTTCAACAATATCATGGGTGATAAACTGAATATTTTTTTCTTCAGCTAAAGAATGATGAGTGATGACATAGGTCTTCTTAGCCTGATATGGCCAAACTACATCCATACTTAAGATATCACGGTATGTCCGCCCACCCATAATAACAATATCTATGAATTCAAATAAGGTTTGGTAACCATAATCTGTTTTTTCAGGATTGGGGAATCCTGTTAGCCAATCTAAATCGCCGTCACTTCGGGCAATGTATCCATCAATGGAAGTTGCTATATATAACTTGATTTTTCTCATGTTTATCCAATGTTTCTGCAGTATACAAAAAAGAAGCGTGGAACTCACACTGTTCCGACGTAGAGGTACTGGTATACCCAAAGAAGAAAACAGGCAAGCCCACGCCATACTTTCGTATAGCATGAACATTGCGCATCTGTCTCTCTTCTTTTTGAAAATTACCAGTTTTCTACATCGAGACGTTCAGCGAACGTTATGTTATATATTTATGAAGTATCTAATATACTCCTTAAAATCTTTATTTTACGCATGCAAATATAATACATAAAATTGATTTATTTACTGTCAGCTTCATCCATTCTCTTGTTCAGAGTCTTAATCAGTCGGTTTAGAAATTCTGTCCTGTTAGTTTTTCGACTTCTGATTTCTAAGTATATATGATAAATATCATTTAAATCGACATTGAATATTCTGCCAAAAATAGTTGCCAAAGCTTTTATTTCGATGTTTCCGGAATTAATGCTCTTTTCTTCATAAATGCCGTATATGATTTCAGTGAGAGCCGTTTTTTTATCCGTCCATTGGGCAGAAGGAATTTCAATATCTGTTGAAAAGTCATTCTCTTCCTGATATTTCAATTTGGATAATTGATAATTTAAGTGTGCAGCTAACATATCATTTGCCAGCAATCTCGCTACTTTGAAATCGAAATGTGTGGAAAATCTTGGATCTCGCTCAAAATAAAAACTCTCAAGATTTAATTCCATATCTTTCCTTCCTCTTACAAAATAATATTCGTCAAAATTTGCTTTACCGGAACGGTAATATTGTATAAATTCTGTATTTCTGTTATAAAACAGATTGATTCGTTCATGTTCTCTCTCTAAATATACCCGGATTGTTTTGTAATTTGAGATGGGACGGTTTAACTCCAACTGATATATTTTACGAAAAAAAATCAACTTACTAAACAATTGAGGTTTTATCTCTTTAAAGAACATTATTTCATCGCGTTTCGATGGAAATGTAAAACTTGATACAATATTCTTAAGATCAATAAAGCCATTTTCCAATAACAATATAGTAGGAGGGACATCCCTTATAATATCAGACATTTCTAACTCTTTTTCTCGAACAATAGAAGTTAGTTCTTCTGAAATCTGGTATATCTTATTCATCATGATTATATTCGAATTTTATCTGTGATCCAAATACATAGCCAAATACTTGCCTGTTAAAGATACTTTGTCTGCAATAATCTTTTGTGGAATCCCTTCGAATATTATATTTCCACCATCTTTTCCAGCACCTGGCCCCATATCTATTATCCAATCAGCTTGACTAATAACATCCATATTGTGTTCAATAATAATAACCGTATTTTTATTATTAACCAACTTGTTGAATAGCTTTATAAGTTTAGATATGTCTGAGCCATGAAGCCCTGTGGTAGGTTCATCAAAGACATATACATTTCCTTTATTACTCAGTTCTGTTGCCAGTTTAAGGCGTTGGCGTTCGCCACCTGAAAATGTATTCAATGATTGTCCCAATGTCAAATAATCCAAACCTACTTCGCAAAGTCGATTGAGTGGTCCAGTTATTTCATGTTCATTGAAAAATGTATTCGCCTCGCTAATCGTCATTGTCATTATGTCTGTGATACTTTTACCATATAACCGATATTTCAAGACTTCCGGTTTAAAACCACTTCCGTTGCAATGCTCGCAACGTACTTCCACTGCATCTAAAAAGGCGAGATCAGTTGATATTGTACCCAATCCTTTACATTCGGGACAAGCGCCATCTGAATTATTACTAAACAATGATTGTTTGACGCCGTTTTGTTTTGCAAATAATCCCCGTATTATATCCAATATCCCTGTATATGTTGCAATATTAGACCTTTTGCTGCCTCGCAAAGCACTTTGATCTATTACAACTATATCTTTATATTGATTGATTAACGACTTTACAATTGAGCTTTTTCCAGAACCGGCTACGCCTGTAATCACTGTCAGTACTTCTTTGGGAATCTGAACTGATATACCTTTCAGATTGTGGAGTGTGCTATTTTGTATTAAAAGATAGTCTGATGATTTTCTGTAGTTACTTTTAAGCAAATTATTGCGATTAAGATAAATACCAGTTGGCGTGTCTGCTTTTTTCAAGCCGTCAAGGTTACCTTCATAAACGATATTGCCACCTTTTTTACCAGAACCAATTCCCATATCGACGATATGGTCAGCTATAGCTATTACATCGGGATCATGTTCTATGATCAATACGGTATTACCTTTATCCTTCAATTCGATTAATAATTTATTTAATCGTTGTACATCATTTGGATGTAACCCAATACTTGGTTCATCGAAAATGTATGTAAGGTCTGTCAGACTGCTACCCAAATGCCGGACAAGTTTTATTCGTTGTGATTCTCCGCCAGACAATGAAGATGTTTCCCTGCCTAAAGTCAAATATCCCAACCCAATGGACAATAAGTTTTCAAGATTTTTAATGATTGAATCCAATAATGGAGTGATAGAGTCGTTTTTTAAGGTTTTAATGAATTCCAGTAAATCGTCAATTTGCATATTGCAACAGTCGGCAATACTTCTTCCTTCGATCTTGCAGCTTAATACATGAGGATTCAAACGAGTTCCATTACATTCGGGACAGAGGCTTTGTTTTACGACTTCCTTATATCTTGATGCACTCTTTCCTGTAATTTCCTTTGATTCTTTCTTGAAAAAACTGCGTTCAAAACGTGGTAAAATCCCTTCATATATTCCTGTTTTGGGAAATCTCGGATCAGGATTAGCTAACTTCAAATCGTTTGCATAAACAAGATTATACCATTCATTTTCCGTATAATCTTTTACCTTCTTGTTATTGTCAAACAGTCCTGAATAGACATATCGAGTCCAACGCCATCCACCAACTTCAAACGTAGGGAATTTTATCGCACCCTCATTTAATGAACGCTCTTTATCTATCAATTCATTTAAATCAACAATACTTGTTTTGCCAAGTCCTTCGCAGCAAGAACACATTCCTTGCGGATTGTTGAACGAAAAAACAGAGGAATGACCAATGAAAGGTTTTCCAATTCTGGAAAAGAGCAACCTTAAAAGAGAATAAATGTCCGTTATAGTGCCTACTGTTGAACGAGCGCTTCCTTCTATTCTTTTTTGGTTCACGATAATTGCAACTGCTAAGTTCTGCAAGCTGTCCACATCTGGTTTGCCATATTGTTGCAATCGATGACGAATAAAACTATCATAAGTCTCATTCAAAAGCCTTTGTGATTCAGCTGCTATTGTATCAAATACTAATGAAGTCTTACCAGAACCCGATACTCCAGTAAATACCGTTATCTTCTTTTTGGGTATTTTGACTGAGATGTTTTTTAAATTATTCTCTCTTGCTCCTTTAACTATAATATCATTTTTGCTCATATTAAAAAATATTTTTTGCAAAAATAGAGTATGCTAATTACTTGAGCAATAAGCGATAAATCTTTCACCCGGTGATAAATTTAGCCCTATTTGATTAATAAATGACTATCTTTGCAGACGAATAAACAAAAGATGGATATATGTATGTAAAGAAAAACCCAATGGACTATTCCGATTGTTCAGTGAGGATTGCAATTGATATTTTATCGACAAGCTGGAATGCATGGCTAATATCTGAAATTGACAAAGGGGTTATAAGACCTTGTGATTTACATCGGAGTATAAGTGTCGCTCCAAAACGTGTATTGACAAAGCAATTGGGCGAATTGGAAAAAATGGGTATCCTACAAAAGAAGGTTTATCCTGTGTTACCATTAAAAGTGGAATACTCACTGACGGAATCTGGTAAAGAACTTATTCCAATCATTGATAATTTATGGCAGTGGGGAGATAAGTACAAAGCTGACTTTTTAAAGAGGACAGAGATTGATAAATAGTTTTAGTGCAAGGTGCAAGTATCTATATATAGATATGCTTGCACCTTGCACTAAAGTAAAACATTCTGGGATAGATGTTTTGCCAATTCAGAAAATGCTTGTATCTTTGAACCCAAGATATATGCAGAAAAGCATAGGTCAAAGGTGGACAAATAGGACTCTGAAACTTGTGCCTAATTCGTTACCGATAATAAGTTTGGAAAATATAAAGTGTTGACTTAAAGTTATATGGATGGGAAGGTTCACCGACCTCTCTCTCCGCAATATACATTGTAAATCAATGATTTGCGAAATTTACGCACAGTTTTACGCACACTATTGCGTTGACTGTGTGTTTTTTTGTAGCTATTCAAACAATTCTTTCCTTTTGCCGCACAAGAGATTTTTTATTCCTGTATGTGCACAACAAACAATTGAAAATAAAATTTTATTTATACGGAATTTTATGTTTAAACACCCCGATAGTGAAATTATCCCTATCAGATTTATTTTCGTATTATTTGGGGAGGGTAATACAACCAGTTTCCACTAGTTCTTTGTATCAGCAGAAAGTAACTTGGCTGTATCCTAATTACTTGCATGCCTGAGAGACATCACCCAAATGACTTAGCCGGATCTTAACTATTTCTTCTGCTAATATAAGCTGTCCTAATTTTTTTTGATTAACTTTGTCTCTGTATTCATTTCTGACAGTTTTTAAGGGTGAAACTTATTTTGTTTGTGATATTACAAATTTAAGTATTTTGCCCTTAACTGTCAGATTAAATCGAAACTAATTCAAATAAGGTTAGGATAGTTAAACCATAGAGGAATAGTTGCCCTTGTGTAGTTTTTTTATCCTTCTTACACGATATCCTAAATCCATGAAAATCTCACAAAACTTATCTCTACCCATTGTTTGGGGCTTCAAGGTTTCGTACAACTTCTCAACTCCACAACCCGGATGCCCACCCCTGATAATATCTGCCTGAGATATCAACTCTTTTAATTCAGAGTCGAACAACTCTTGTCGCTTTCTGCTTTGATGCACCGATTGCTTACTTATATTCAACATATTATAAAGACTATTTAAACTATAATTCAACTTTTCTTTGTTGTCTTGGAACCACCAGAGCGTTGGATGTTTGAGTTTTTTTTTATGTCCATATCATAATGCTCTTTGGCCAAATCAATCATCTTTTCTAAATAGTCAATATTCATTTCTTTTGACCTACAGCTTGTTCCAACTCTTTTATACGAGCTTCCATTTGTCTGATCTTTTCAGCGTTACTATCTTTCATCTCTACTACTTGGGCACCTTTTTTGTTATACTTAGAATACTTATAAATCCACCTATAAATAAGTGAGGTCGAAATATCGTAAATTCTCTCCATTTCTGGAACAGAATATTAACCGGATTCATAATCACGAACAATTTTCAACTTGAAATCTTCCGAAAATCTTCGATGATGTCGCACGCGTTTACCTGTTTTCAACATAATGATCTTTGTTTGAAAACGGTCAACCTATATCAGCCAATTAGCACATACAAAACACACATAATCAATCTGATACCACAATCAAATGCACTAATTGTGCTAATTATTTAAACGTTAATGCGTGCTTTATGCTATTATTTGCGTGATAAGTGCAGATAATAATTATTGATATATCTCAAATTTGCAATAAAGAAATTTGAAAAATAAAATCAATAATTAAAAGCAAAAAGCTATGGCACTTTTCAACAAAATCAAACAAAAAGCATTCGGTGAATTTATTGATATTATCGAATGGACAGATGACACGAGCGATACCATGATTTGGCGTTTTCCACGTTACAATTCTGAAATCAAAAATGGAGCACAGCTCACGGTACGCGAAACGCAGGTGGCGGTGTTGGTAAACGAAGGACAATTTGCGGATGTGTTTCAGCCTGGTCGCCATGAGCTAACCACCTCCAACATGCCCATCCTCACCACCATTCGTGGTTGGAAGTATGGCTTCAATTCGCCTTTCAAGGTGGATGTATATTTTGTAAACACCAAGCAGTTTTTGAATCAGCGTTGGGGAACGGCAAACCCTATTATGATGCGCGACCCTGAATTTGGTCCCATCCGCTTGCGTGCATTTGGTTCATACAACTTCCGTGTACAGGAAGATCCCATTCCATTTATAAAAAATGTGGCAGGCACAAGTGGCGAGTTCACCACAGAAGGCATAAGCGAGCAGCTTCGCAATTTTGTGATAACCAAGTTTACCGACTATTTGGGCGAATCTAAAATAGCCGCATTAGATTTGGCAGCCAATATGAATGAGTTTTCGCAAGAACTGACCATCGGTCTCAAGGATGACTTTGCTGAATATGGTATCGAGCTGACCCGTTTTTTGGTAGAGAATATTTCGTTGCCAGAGGCTGTGGAAGAGGCATTAGACCGACGCACAAGCATGGGCGTGATTGGCAATATGACCGCTTATACCCAGATGCAGTTTGCAGATTCGTTGAAAGATTCGGCAAACAATCCCGCCGGAGGTGGCAACCTTGCCGGCGATGCGATGGGTGCAGGTATTGGACTGGCTATGGCAGGACAAATGGCGGGGCAGATGATGAATCCACAAGCAGGACAGTTTCACGGAGGGCAACAGCCACCTCAACAGGCTGCACCTACTCCACCCCCAATGCCGCAACAAACGACGTATCACGTGGCAGTGGGCGGCGTGCAGCAAGGTCCGTTCCCTGTATCGCAACTTCAGCAAATGATTCAGCAAGGACAACTTACCCGCGACACCTTGGTGTGGACAGCCGGAATGGCGGGCTGGGCTGCGGCAAATTCAGTTCCAGCGTTATCGCAGATGTTTGGCGCGGTTCCACCGCCTTTATAATTAATTGAATGTCAGTGTTATGGCTTTTATGGGATCAGGCTGATTTCTGGTATTTGCCATAAAAGACAATGAGCCTGATAGAAATCTATTTGAGAAATAAAAAGTAACAAACTGATGTTTCGCAGTTAAAAATGAAGTTGATAATCAGAGGATAAGAGATAAAAAAAGCAGCATATTTTAGCTAATATATCATTGAAAATGATTATCTTAGCGATGGAAACCAAACCATTAAAAT